>Ga0351885_10046_pt1 | contig 62953 bp, 50 predicted proteins | sample TotcelFGM3001L13_FD_206771 | JGI IMG/M metagenome (GOLD analysis project Ga0351885, IMG submission 206771) | Enriched cells from coal bed in the Powder River Basin, Montana, United States - Total cells FGM rep3 HSBNCT.FGM.300.1.L13 ... | reverse complement strand
GGTTGATCCTTTTTTAACGCATGCAGGACATCATCACGGTGCGCTTCCAGAAACCAGCCCAGATGGCGGGTAATGGCCGGTTCAGTTTCATAGGGCAGGCCGAATTCGGTGATTCCTTTTCGAAGCGGTTTTTTTTGAACATCAGACCGGTCAACAATCGGAAAAAATCCGTCAATGACCAGTTGCTCCACCGTTTTCCGGGTCAGCTCCGCTGAAAGGGTTCCACCGATAAGCTTGCTTCCTGAACCCATCAGGGTGATTTTTCTGACGTCGGCCTCATCATTCAAAATTATTTCCTTGGCCTGTCTGCACTGGTGGCAAAGGGTTTTCCATCGGTCACCGGACAGGGATGCGGCGGTTTTTCCCACCTGTGTTTCAACCCACCTGGCCAGGGTCAGATCCACGTTGTCTCCGCCCAGAATCAGGTGATCTCCCACTGCAATGCGCTCAAATCGGGGGCTGCCATCCACTTCGTGGAGGGTGATCAGTGAGAAATCCGTTGTGCCACCGCCCACATCGCATACCAATATCAGCTCATTTGCATTGACCCACTGCTGCCAGTCAGTTTCATGGCGGAGGAGAAAACTGTAGAATGCGGCCAAAGGTTCTTCGATAAGGGTGACATGGGAAATCCCGGCCAGGCTTGCTGCTTCCAGGGTCAGCTCCCGTGCTGCTTCATCAAAGGAAGCCGGTACGGTCAGAACAATAAACTGGTTTTCCAGATACATCGCCTCATCATCACCCCGGGCATGATTCCATGCCTTTTTGATGTGATTCAGATAGGCGGCAGCGGCCTGAACCGGTGAAATTTTGGGGATATCTGTGCCGGCGCCCCAGGGAAGAATTTTTGCTTTTCGATCCACATGGGAATGACACAGCCAGCTTTTGGCTGATGAGATAAGCCGCGATGGAATTTTTGAACCATGATCCCGCGCAAAGGCGCCCACAAAAAAAGAATACGCCGCATCGCCTGACCAGGGCATTCGAAGCAATTCCTCCTGAATGTCATAGTCGCCGACGATATAGCCAAAAGAGGGAAGAACGGACAATCGGTTGATTTCGCCGGGACCAGTCAACTGGGGAACTTTGAAAAGCCTGATCTGTTTTGGATTCGACGTTTCATATAACAGATCTACCGAATAAACGGCACTGTTGGTGGTACCGAGGTCGATGCCAATGATATACCGATAATCCATGATTGCTGATTCTATCCTCTGATGTTATTTTTATATTAAGATAGCCGTTCACGGCGTCAACCATAAAAGTGACAAGAATTTTGACCTTGATCCCGTGATTCATGAAAATACATGAATTCGGTGTCTCCGGCAATGCCTTATCCATGAGTTCTTGTATCCATACGATTTCCTTTAACGCCCTCTCCCAGCGGGAAAGAGCAGATGTTAGGGTTGTAAAATTGTATCGCTTTCCAAATTAAGATTGTGACAAATCAACGGACAGACAGGAGAAAACTATGCATTCAGGCCGGAACGATTCCGATTCACTGGAAATCGAGGTGAAATTTTGGGTAAAGGAAATCAATGTCATGCGGGAACGGATGATTATTTCCGGTGCGGTTCCAAAAGGAAAAACATTTGAAAACAATCTCCGGTTCGATGACAATGATCATAAGCTGATAAAAAATCGGTCGCTGTTGCGGTTGAGACTGGAAAGCAATGGCATCAACACGTTGACGTTCAAATCACCCCCGCCAGTGGATGATGCTGGGTTCAAGGTATTCTCCGAACATGAAGTGACGGTCAGCGATGCTGACAGGATGATGGCCATATTGAATGGACTGGGATATCGCGCGGTTCAGCGATATGAAAAATGGCGGGAAACCTTTGACCTCAACAATACGCTGTTATGCCTGGACGAAATGCCTTTTGGAACGTTTCTTGAGATAGAAGGCCGAAAGGATGACATTCGACAGGCATCACATATGCTGGGTCTTGACTGGAAAACGCGTATTACAGAAAATTATCTCGCTCTTTTTGATCAGATTCGACAGAAAATGGTGTTACATTTTACCGATGTCACCTTTGAAAATTTCAGTTGTATTGATTTTACACCTGAACATTTTTGGGATCATCAGGGAGTATAGGTTGCGCAGGCAGAATCGGATTCCCAGGTGGTGACCCTGGAAACCCTGACATCCGAATCATCGATCAGGCGTTGAAGCCGTCCGGCTATGTAAAACGCGATATTCTCGGACGAGGGTGGAAATTGATCGTTGAACATGCCGATATCGTTTAAAAATCGATGGTCCAGTTCTTCCATGATGCGTTTGACATGCTGTTTCAGCTCGCCAAAATCGATCAGAACACCTGCGGGATTCAGGTGCTTCCCTGCCACGCAAACCTCCACTTTCCAGTTATGACCGTGAAGATTTTCGCATTTTTTGGCCACCATCTTCAGTTGATGGGCTGCTGCAAACTGGGAAATAACCTTGAGTTCAAACATGGGAATGTATTCCTGTGATTCTGGGGTTGTTGTTACCGCTTTCACGATCCATGAGCTGAAGCCGGATTTCCTTTCAGAATATTTTTCAGCTTGTTGGTCAGCTTGCCACCTTCCAGGCGCTTGAATTCCTTGAGCAGGTCTTCCTGTTTTTTGGACAGGCCGGTCGGTGTTCGAATATCGAATTGAACGATCTCATCCCCGCGTTTTCCGGTTTTGAGGGATGGGATGCCTTCGCCTGGAAGGCGATACAGTTCTCCAGGCTGAGCCCCTTTGGGAATTTTGATGTGTTTTTCACCCTGAAGGGTCGGCACCGTGATTTCCTCACCCAGCGCTGCCTGAACAAAGGATATCTGCGCCCGATAAACAATATCCGTATTGCTTCGCTGGAAATGTTCATGCGGTTCTACAGTAATGAAAACATACAGGTCGCCTGGCGGACCATTGTATGCGCCTGCTTCCCCCTCGGCGGTCAGCCGGAGCCGGGAGCCGTTATCGACACCCGCTGGAATTTTGACAGAAACGTTTTTATGAATCACGATCCGGCCATTTCCGCTGCACTCCTTGCAGGGGGTGGCGATGACCTGGCCTGCGCCCCGACAAATGGGGCACGGGGTTCTGACTGTAAAAAAACCCTGGCTTCGGGATACCTCCCCTGAGCCACCGCAATGCTTGCAGGTTTCCGGATAGGTTCCAGGCTGGCAAGCGCTGCCACTGCATTGCGGGCAGGTTGCGGTTTTATCAATACCAAGCTCGGTTTCCGTGCCGAATACAGCCTGCATGAAAGACAGTTTCAGATCGTACCGAAGGTCATTTCCCCGCTGACTTCGACTGCGGGATTTCCCGGATCCACCAAACCCGAACAGATCTTCAAAAATCCCCCCGAAGTTGGAAAAAATATCCTCAAAGCCTCTGAATCCGGAAAAACCGGCGCCTTCAAGGCCCTGATGTCCGTACTGGTCATAAATCTGGCGTTTTTGTGGATCACGTAAAACCTCATATGCCTCTGCAGCTTCTTTAAATTTATCTTCTGCATCTTTGTTTCCCGGATTTTTATCCGGGTGATAGGCAATGGCCAGTTTTCGATAAGCTGTTTTGATTTCTGCGTCCGAAGCGCTGCGCTGGACGCCCAGCACCTCATAATAATCCCGTTTATTCGTCATTGTGGATGACCTGAACCATGTTATTTTGAAAAATTTGAATCGTGAATAGGGCTTGACCGATTAAGATGAATGATCGAGACAAAACGGTAATGCACAAACCCGAGTTGTCAATGGGTCAGCTCAGAAGTGGCCGGCGGATAATGGTATCTTTCTGCCAGCGAAGATCATCCCGGTCCGGATACTCCAGATTGTAATGAAGCCCCCGGCTTTCTTTGCGGTGCGTGGCGCACCGGATGATCAACTCGGCCACCATGGCGATGTTTCGGAGCTCGATCAGATCCGATGACACTTTAAAATCCCAGTAATATTCCCGGATTTCATCCTGAATGATATCAATCCGCCTCTTGGCTCTCGAAAGCCGTTTGTCAGACCGGACAATTCCGACATAGTTCCACATGAACCGTCTGATTTCATCCCAGTTCTGGGTTACCATGATCAGCTCGTCGCCATGCGAAGTTCCCACCTCATCCCATAACGGAGCCGGCGGTGTGGCGCGAAAATCCATTTCATGCAAATCCCGAATGGCCTGCGTTGCCGCGGCCTCTGCATAAACCAGGGCTTCGATCAGTGAATTACTGGCCAGCCGGTTGGCCCCATGCAGGCCTGTACAGGCGGTTTCACCGACGGCATACAGCCGACGGATATCGGTCCGGCCAACCATGTCGGTCACGACGCCGCCGCACATGTAGTGCGCGGCTGGAACCACGGGAATGGGCTCTTTGGTCATGTCATAACCAAATGAAAGGCATTTTTCGTACAGATTGGGAAACCGGCTTTGAATAAAGGCCGGATCTTTATGGGATATATCCAGAAAAACCGATTCATCACCGCTTTTTTTCAGTTCGGTGTCAATGGCGCGGGCCACAACATCCCGACAGGCCAGATCCCTTCTGGGGTCATATTTTTCCATGAACCGCCGGCCGGCTTTATCGCACAAAATAGCACCTTCTCCGCGCAGGGCCTCGGACAACAAAAAATTTTTGGCATTGGGATGATACAGGCAGGTCGGATGAAACTGAACGAATTCCATATTGGCAATGGTTGCGCCGGCCCGGTATCCCATGGCAATGCCATCTCCGGTCGCGATATCCGGATTGCTGGTATACAGATACACTTTTCCGGAGCCGCCGGTTGCCAGCAGGGTGATACGGGACTCGAATGTTTTGACCTGATTCAGGGTATTATCCAGGACATATGCGCCACAGCAGAAATCTTCGTGAGTCGTGGTGACCACCCCCCGCTTGATTCGGGTCGAACAGGTGATCAAATCGATGGCGACGTGGTTTTCAAGAACCTGAATGTTGTGGTGATCCTGGACATGGCGGGAGAGTACTTTCTGCAGTTCCATTCCAGTCATATCCTGGGCATGAATAATCCGGTTGTGGGAGTGTCCACCTTCCCGGGTCAGATCGAAATGCTGTCCCTGGCAATCGTCTCCGGTTTCTTCTTTCAGGTTGAACGACACCCCCAGATCGATCAGCTCCCGAATCCGGTCCGGTCCGCTTTTAACCACTTTTTCGACCACCTCGATATTGCACAGGCCATCCCCGGCTGAAAGCGTATCCTGAATGTGCAGGTCAAAAGAATCCAGTTGATCAAAGACCGATGCAATGCCACCCTGAGCCTGGGATGTATTGGTTTCCATAATGTCTTTTTTGGTGATCAGGGCCACGGTTCCCTGATCCGCAACTTTTAAAGCAAACATCAGTCCGGCGATGCCACTTCCAATCACCAGAAAATCGGTTTGGATATTCATCGGAAAAATTCCCTTTCAATTATCGAAGAAGCGACTGGCGGGATCTGGATGGTTTCGACACCCATCCCATCAGCAACCCCGCCAGAAAGACGCCTGCACCATACAGGAACCATCGAAGTTTGAGGTCGAAATTCTGATGGTTCATATCGGCTGTCATGGCATCCATTTTTTGGGACTGCTCTTTCAGTTTTGCCGACGCTTCCTGATATTTGGTACGCAATTGAACCACATCTGCCGCATCTTTTTTCAGCGCTTCGTAATCATCCGAGAGGGTGTTGAATTTGGTTTCCAGCATGGCCAGGTCAGATGTCAGTTGCTGATTTTCCGCCTTCAGGTTGATACCGCTTTCGTGTGGCGCACCCGCTTGAGCCAGCAAATCGGAATATTTCTGCTCCAAGCGTTTCAATGCCAGGGAGCTGGGTATCTGGGTGGTTAAAAACCGGGTGGGCGCCCAACCTTCACGACCGTCCGACAGTCGAACTTTGGACCATTCCGGGCCCTGCTCAACCAGTTCAACCATATCGCCGGACATGAGTGTTTCCAGAATTTTATGCTGGGAGCCGGGTCCCTGACGGATGACCATTCGGATATTTTCGGATATATACATATTTTCCGCAAGCGCGCTATCAATCAGCAGAAACAGACAACAGGCAATCATGAGAATACGGTTCATTGATAAGTTCCCTCCTTGTCAACCAATTTACGCTTTTAACCGATGATTCTCAAGTGAATTCCGGTGATATTGGATTGGAATTCAGGAAGCAACGATATGAAAAAGACATGATTGGATGGCTGGCTGATCCTGTCATTTGAGAATAACCGCTTTAAAAAAACCATTATACATGATATGGTTTCACAGAAGCATGGGGGGATAACGGGTTATTATCAATTTAAAAACTGCTGATGCAGACAATTGGTTCTGATTTGTCTGAGACTGATTGAGGCGCGCTCAATATTATGATCGTATATGATCTTGAATGTATCAATGGACATTTGTTTGAAGGCTGGTTCGAGGATTCTGAAGAACTTGAAGATCAGATTCGGAATCGATTGATTTCCTGTCCGGTGTGCAATGTTGACGGCATATCCAGAAAACTGACACCCTTTGCCATTCGATCGGCCCCCTGTTTAAATCGACCGTCTGTAGAAGCGCGTGAACTGGCTGTCTTCAAAAAACATCTTGCTGAGTTTGTGGAAAAAAATTTTGACAATGTGGGAACGCAGTTTGCCTCAGAGGCGCTTAAAATTCATTATGGCGTCACTGAACCCCGTAATATCAGAGGTGTTAGTACGCATGACGAAGAAAAAATGCTGAAAGCAGAGGGCGTGGAATTTATCAAATTGCCCAATATCGAAACAACCGATACGGACTGAACCTATAGACATTCAGAAAAATAATTTCGCTGCGTTATCGGTTGGGGATGGCCTAACTGGCCTATCCCCGCTCTGCTGCCTTGCGAAATGAATTTTCTGAAAGTCTAAATCTACCTGACAGGTTTTCATTCCTATATCCTCATCAACCATTCATAACCCGCTATGAAAAGATCCCACTCCAAACGATTGGTTATTGTTCTGTTGATATTTCTGCTGCTGCCAATTCTGCCGGGGTGTCCCGATGATGAAAAAGCGTTGAAAATCGATATGAACCGCCGTGAAACCGTGGATATGAAGGATGCCGGGGATGCGGTGGTAACCTACGCGTATCTGCCTCAGTATTCCCATACGGTTGCATATGAACGGCACCATCTGCTGATCGAGTATTTGAAAAAGCAGACGGGTCTCAATATCAAACAGGTTTTCCCGGATACATTCAATGAACACGTTCGAATGGCCGGTCAGGGGAAAATTGATATATCCTTCTGTAATCCCTATGTTTATGTCATTCTGGCCCATCGATATGGAGAAAGCGCGTTTGCCCAGGTGGTGGAATCCTCCGGGCAGAAACAGTTCCGGGGCCAGATCATCTGTCGGGTTGACAATCATGCCATCAAAACGCTTGATGACTGCAAAGGGAAACGGCTGATTGCCGTGGATATGACATCCGCAGGCGGATATCTGTATCCCATGGGGCATTTTTATCTGCATGGCATTCGATCCAAGGATTTTGCCGAAATCAGTTTTTCCCCCGGGCCGGGTGGAAAACAGGAAAAAGTGGTTCTGGCTGTTTATGCCGGTCAATATGATATTGGATTGATTCGGGAAGGTACATTGAATGTCGTGGCTGACAAAATCGATTTGAGCCAGATTCGAATACTGGCTTATAGTAAATGGTATCCGGGATGGATTTACTCAGCACGCCCGAATTTGAATTCAGAAATTCTTTCCCGCATCAAAGACGCCCTGTTTCAGCTCGATTATGACAACCCGGATCATCGGTTCATTCTGGATAAAGCGGATTTTACCGGAATCGTCCCAACCGAGGATACGGAAATGGAATCCGTCAGAGAACTGCTGAAAATGCTGGGCATCAACCTGGACCGGTGAGCGTTTATGATGAAACTGGGATTTCGGGGTAAAGTATTTTTTGGCATTATCGCCATTGTTGTGATGAATGGCCTCTTCATCTCCCTGCCGGTAAGACGTATCGTTCAGGACGCTCTGTCCCGGGAATACAAAAACAGAGGGCTGTCCATGTCAATGAATCTGGCATCAAGAAGCCAGGAACCCATTCTGTCCACCGATTTCCTGGTGCTGAAAGATCTGATTGACAACTTGATCCGCTCTTCAAGTGATCTTACCTATGCGTTTATTCTGGATGGTACTGACCGGATTTTATCTCATTCTTTCAAGGACAGTTTTCCCACAGAGTTGAAAACAGCCAATCCGGTTTCCATGCAGTCCCCCACCCGAATTCAACTGCTGAATACGGGAAGCGAATTCATTTATGATTTTGCCTCACTGGTCGAGATCGGGGGACAAAAACTGGGGACCGTCCGCATCGGGTTGTCCAAAACCCAAATTGATCGGACCATTCATGATCTGCTGTTGACGATTCTGATTTTGACAGGGTGTTCCGTGGCAGCCGCAGGCATGATCGGCGCCGGATTCGCCAATCAGGTTGCCTATCGAATTAAAGGCCTTCAAAAAGCTTCCGAAGAGGTGCTGAAGGGAAATCTGGATATTCAGACCTCCTTCCGGAAAACCACGGGCTGCTGGGCCATCACCCGATGTCAGAATACCGAATGTCCGGCATATGGAAATCAGATGACCCGGTGCTGGTACATCGAAGGAACAAGATGCCCGCATTGTATTGAAGGCGGGTATGCCGATAAAATAAAAGGATGCATGCAATGCGCTGTATATCGCCGTCTTTCCGGAGATGAAATCCAGGATCTGGCGGAATCCTTTGATGCCATGTCAAAATCATTGAAACAGCATATTCAAAAACTGAGGGAGTCCCGGCAGGCGATTGAAATTTCTGAAGAAAAATATCGCCGGATTTTTGATGGATCCATGGATATGGTGTTTGTGATTGACCACAACGGCCAGTTTCTGGATATGAACCAGGCGGGCATGGACCTGATGGGATATGACGCCAAATCCGATTTCATGGATTGCATCACCTTTTCCCAGCTTTTTTCAAATTCCGATGATTACCAGGCGGTGAGACAGGATCTGACAGCTCAATATTTTGTAAAAGACAGAGAGATTCTTATCAGAACGCGGGACGGAGATGACCGGATTTCACTGTTGAGCTGTTCCTGCCAGATCGATTCGACCGGCGCGATTAAAGGATGTGAGGGCATCATCAAGGATATTACGGAAAGGCGAAATATGGAGCAGCAACTGCTTCAAGCTGACAAACTGGCGTCTTTGGGTCAGTTGTCGGCCGGCGTCGCACACGAAATCAATAATCCACTCGGATTGATTCTGGGGTATACGCAACTTCTTTTGCGGGAAGAATCTCAGGGAACGCAGTCATATGAAGATTTGAAAACCATTGAAAAGAATACGCGCAATTGCAAATCGATTGTTGAGGCATTGCTCAATTTTGCCCGAAAAACAGAAACCAAAAAGGTGACGGTGAATATCAACGCGGCCATCGAGCAGGTCGTAACAGTTATCCATCGTCAGTTTGAGATTACAGGTGTGTATCTGAATACCCATTTCTCATTCGATATCCCCCTGATCAAGGGCGACACGGAAAAGCTCAAGCAAGTGTTCATGAATCTGATCATGAACGCCAGGCAGTCCATCGAAGGCAAAGGAAATATCGATGTTTTTACCGAATACGATATGATTCGCAATCAGGTGATCATCAAAGTCGAAGATACGGGTTCGGGAATTCCCCTGCATATCCGGCACAAAATCTTTGATCCCTTTTTTACCACAAAACCAACCGGCCAAGGAACCGGATTGGGACTTTCAGTCAGTTATGGGATTGTCAAGGAACATGGGGGAAACATATCCGTCCAGAGTGAACTGGAAAAAGGCAGTGTTTTCTCTGTAACCATACCGGTTTTTCTGCCTGAGACCACATCAGAAACGGTTTCGGCCTAAAAGCCTGCGTTGACTTTCCGGGAGTCAGTTGATATGGTAACTGGTTATGGAAACTGGAAATATTGTCGAATTTATCGATCATGAAAAAATCCTGTGCGCCGTCGTTCAGGAGGTTAAAAATCAACGGCTTCGACTGCTCACCGAAACCAACCGGGAAGTCAATCTGTCCGTCAATCGCCTGTCCCACAAAAGCGACAGGATACTGGATACGCTGATGAGCAGAAACAGAATGGTCGATGTATTAAAAGATATCGCCCATCGCAGACGTGAGTTGACCCGGCAGGTCAATATCCGGGAAATCTGGGAAATTCTGAACTCTGAGCAGGAGTGGATCGATCTGCCAACCATGACGGTTTTTTGCTTTTCCAATGCAGCCACCTGCGATCATGAATCCGCTGTTGTAAGGGCCTTTTTTCAGAATCGCACCTATTTCAAATTTGACCGTAACCAGTTTTTTCCGGTCTCAGAAGATCAGGTCGAACGCTTTTTGGCTGCCGAACGGGAAGAAGTGCGCCGGAATCAATTGATTGAATTCGGCGGAAACTGGCTGAAAAATGGTGCCAAAGCTGCCCGGACTACCCCGCTGACCGATGATGAGACAGAAATACTTGAAACGCTCCGATCCGTTTATCTGTTTGGGAATGACAGCCCGAAGGCCGGACTGGGTAAGGCCATCCTCATGCGTGCTGGAATAACCGATTCAGATAAGCTTATTGATATATTGGAGAAACATGATTTTTTTCGTAAAAACGAAAATTTTGATCTTCTGCGGTACCAGATTCCTGTTGCATTTCCACCTCAGATAGAATCCCATGCTGAAAATCTGATAGATCGCTTTCATGTTTTAGACTTCGGCAACCGCAAGGATTTGACATCCCTTTCCGTCATGACGATAGACGGCCAGTCAACACTGGATTATGACGATGCAATCAGTATTGAAATGTGTAATGATCATTTTCGGGTTGGGGTTCACATCATCGATGTCGGACAGTATATCCAGAAAGGCGAACCTGTCGATATCGAGGCGTTGACAAGATGCAGTTCGATTTACATGCCGGATCAGAAAATTCCCATGATTCCCTCACGGCTTTCAGAAGGGTTGTGCAGTCTGAAAGCCGGAGAAAACCGACCAGCCATAAGTATCATGATGGATCTGAGCAGAAATGCCGACATATTGCGTTATGAAATCGTTCCCAGCGTCATTCGTGTCAAACATCAATTAAGCTATTATGATGTCAATCAGATGGCGGACACGGATGAAAATATCATGTCGCTGTATGATCTTGCTGGAAAATTCCGCCAGAGACGCAACGAAAATGGCGCCATTCATATTTCCCTGCCGGATATTTCGGTATGGATATCTGAAAGTGGAGAAGTCGTGATCAATCGAATCAATCGGGAAAGTCCGGGCCGCATGCTCGTGGCGGAAATGATGATTCTGGCTAACTGGACCATGGCGCAATTTTTATCTGAACACCGTATTCCGGCAATTTACCGATCCCAACCCAACCCAAGGGACCGATTATATCGCGGTAATGAGGGAAGTCTTTTCCAGAATTACATGCAACGCAAGCTCTTGAGCCGGTTCATCATTCGGAGCGATCCGGAGAAGCATTCGGGGCTGGGCCTTAACGCATATGTCACTGCGACTTCACCGATTCGAAAATATTACGATCTCATTACCCAACGTCAGATCCGTTCGGTCCTGGGATTGGAAGCACCTTATTCAAAAGCAGAAATCGACCGTCTGATTCAGGTTCTTCAGGAACCCATGTCCCGTGTATCCAAAACCCAGTATCATCGAAACCGGTACTGGATACTCAAATATCTGGAATCCCGAATCGGCCAAAAGGAAGAAGCCATTGTTCTGGGCAAAAAACGGGATGGATATCAGATCCTGATGCCCGATTTTATGCTGGAGTGTGATCTGCCATCCACCAGTGGCATGGACCTGAGGCCGGAAAACACCATTCAGGTGACGATTCAGCATGCCAGCGCCAGAAAGGATATCCTGTCTGTATTTTTGTAGGTTACCGGCCAACCGGTTAGCAGGCAAACGATCTATGACCGATCCACTTTTCCGAAAAATCCTGTTGATTCTGGCCGGATTGCTCATCATCATTCTCGGGTTTCATGCCTTTAATCAGGTTAAGGGCATGCTGGTTCTGATTTTGAACATTCTGAGCCCCTTTCTGATCGCCCTGATCCTGGCCTATATTCTGGCACCCATAGTGGTTGCCCTTCAGAAAAAGCTGAAGCTGGGGCGGATCATGGGGGCGGTGATTCTCTATCTGCTCATTTTTGGGGTTCTGTTTATCCTGCTGACATTTCTGATCCCCACGGTTCTGACAGAATTGATTCGACTCTTCGAAATGATCCGGCAGAGACTTCCTGGAATCATCAACAGTCTGTCAGAAACGTTGAATGCCCGGATGGACAGCAACGCTTTTTTGATGGTTCAAAACTGGCTGGAAGACATTGAAATCGATTTTGAAAAGATTTTTTCATCGGTTCTTCCGGGTCTCAAGCAGTTTGCAACCGGTGGTATGCACGCCATGGGGCAGACGGCTAAAGGAATTGTCAGCGGTGCTGGCGCTGTGATCGGATTTTTTACATTTATTGTGTTTGTCGGTATCATTCATTTTTATCTGATTCTGGACTGGGAAAAGATTCCGCCGCTGATTCAGAAAATCGTTCCTTATAAACACCGCGACAAACTTTTTGATATCATGGATAAAATGGATGCGGCGATGGGCGGTTTTCTGCGAGGCCAGTTGACCGTCAGCGCCATCGTGGGGGGGGATGTTTGCACTGGGGCTTTTTGTCATTGCCTTTGCCGGTTTTCCGACGCTTCGTCATTATTGTATTCTGATTGGAACACTGTCCGCAATCGGCGGGTTCATCCCCTATCTGGGTCCCATCATCGGTGTGACACCGGCCATACTCATTATTCTATTAACCGGAGACGTTGTATGGGGCACCAAACTCATTACACTGATGACCACACTGGGATTGTTCGTTCTGATTCAGGCCATCGAAGGCATGGTGTTACAACCTCGAATCGTTGGAAAAGGTGCAGGTCTTCATCCCCTGGTGGTGATGTTGGCGCTCATTATCGGGGCACAGTTGGGCATTGGCGGAATGGTGATTGCCGTCCCGGTCGCCAGTGTAATTCGTGTTCTGATCCGGGAATTTTACTGGCTTCCGCTTGAGCAGAAGAATCTGAACGAGAGCCTGACGAAGTAGGAATATCGCGTTTTTGGGATGAATATGATGGGTTGGATGATTCGGATGGCGTGATGGTTTGAAATCTGAAATCCTAAAGCTTGTGGTCCTGACTGTAGCTTCTGGCTTTCCGCATCATGGCAGTCGCCCATTCCGGAACGCCAAGGGCATGAATATGGGTGTAGGTGGCCAGAATGTTATGCAGACAAAAACCATCCCGGTTTTCAATCAGCCCAACGCCGCGTTTCATGTTAAAGGCTGTATGACAACCATCTTCCCGAAATTCCAGAACCCGCGAATAATGGAATTCATGGCCCTTGAGTTCTGTACCGACCGGAAAAAATGGATTGGTCCGATCAACCAGAAGTTGTGTGTATCCATGACCCTGTGGTCGCTTGAATAGCCCGAACGTCACGGGAAGCACGCCTGTCATGGGATAAATCTGCCCTTCCACGACCAGTTCCTGGCCCAGATACATCAATCCACCGCATTCTGCATAAATGGGTAAACCATTTTCGGCCAGTAACTTCAATTGGCTGCGAAACGTCGTGTTTTGAGAAAGCCGGCATGCATGTGTTTCGGGAAATCCGCCGCCGATATACAATGCATCGATATTCGAAAGTGATGAATCAGACAGCGGGCTGAAATAAATCAACTCCGCGCCCTCACGCTTCAACGCTTCCAGGTTTTCCGGATAGTAAAACTGGAATGCGGCATCCTGAAGAATTCCAATTTTAATCTTCTGATTCAAATCATGGGTTGGCTGTGTTGGAAAACGCGAATCACCTTGCGAATGGCTTTCAAACGACAAAGACGGTGCCTCAAACGCAATTTTGTATAGCCAGTCCAACTCCAGATATTTCTGGGCCGTCTGAACAGCGGATTCAATGGACTGATAGGCCCATTCATGCTCCGGAGTCGGAACCAGGCCCATATGCCGCTCGGGGAAATGCTCGGAATCCAGACGCGGTACAGCACCCAAAACCGGAATTCCGCAATGGTATTCAATGCTTTTCTGCACCATGGTTTCATGCCGCTTGCCGGAAACCCGATTCAGAATGACGCCTTTGATGGGCGTTTCCGGATCGAACATCAGACATCCCAGAACGGCTGCTGCCGTGGTACGGGTGGATTTGGTACAGTCGATACAAAGGATGACCGGTGTCAGGAGGAGTTTGGCCAGTTCCGCGGTGCTGGTGCTGCCGGACATGTCAATGCCGTCATACAGCCCCCGATTGCCCTCGATAACCGCTATGGTATCGGAATCGGTATGTGTGGTTAAAGAGTTTTGAATGACGGACGGACTGAGAAGATAGGTATCAAGATTGTAGCAGGGCTGGCCGGCAGCCAGGGCAAGCCAGCCCGCGTCGATATAATCCGGCCCTTTTTTAAAAGGCGCTACACGTCTGCCCTGTTTTTTCCAGGATCCGATGATACCCAGGGATAAGATGGTTTTCCCAGCCCCGCCCCGTAGGGCTGAGATGATGATGCGTGGAAGGTCAACAGGTTGTTCGGTCATTGAGACTCTTTACGTTTCATCCTCTGCGCCAGCCTGCTTGCCCGCGCCTTTCAGGCCAATCAAAGTGGTACTGCCGCTTGACCAGTACTCCAGTGTTCCATCTTTGACCATTTCATTGACCAGGTTTTTGACATCCCGAACTTTTTCAGTCGGAATAACTTCATAAAAATCTTTCAGATAAAATTTGGATTTGGATTTGGATTTCTTTTCCAGAAATTCCACGATGGCTTTTTTTCCAGCTTCTTTATCCATGACGTTCCCCTTTGCATCAGGAGGCCTGTCCGGACGATGAATCGCCCGGACAGATTGTTATAAAGATCAGAACTTGAACTGGGTTGTATGTCTCCAGGTATAGTATGCGGGGTCACGGAAATCATCGATCAGATGATGGGTGAATTCCAGCTCGCATTTTTCAAAGAAACGTTCCCACCCAATGCGTTCCGCCCATTCGCCAAGTCGTTCATATTTATTGGCGTTTGCGGCATACACATCAACCATTTTTTTAATGGTTGCGGTCGTGGTGGGCCATCTGGGTGTTTCGTTGGGTATAAAGGCAACGACAACTTTGGAAAAGGTCGGTCTGCTGATCCGGTTGGAGACTTTGCCGCCAACCATCAGAACGATGCCGTCCCCTTCGTCATCCGCCAGAGGCATGGAAGGACACATGGTATAGCAGTTGCCGCAGAACATGCAGCGTTCCTGTTTTACAGCCACGCTGTTGACAGTTTTTCCCTCATAATCCACTTTTGAGGGACGGATGGCTGCTGTCGGGCATGCGGCAACGGCCAGCGGAATTTCGCACATCTTGTCCAGATATTCATGGTCCAGAATGGGCGGTTTGCGGTGGAAGCCCAGAATGGCGATGTCGGAGCAGTGAACCGCGCCGCACATGTTGAGACAGCAGGCCAGTGACACGCGGACGTGAGCCGGCATTCTCATGTTTTTGAATTCATCAAACAGAACATCCATTGTGGCTTTGACCGGGCCCGATGCATCGGTGGCCGGCGTATGGCAGTGAATCCATCCCTGGGTGTGAACGATGTTGGTGATGCCGGAACCGGTTCCGCCAACCGGAAACTTGAAGCTGCCGCCGTCAAATTTGCGGCTTTCCAGGTCCGCTTTCAGGGCATAGGCACCTTCTTTGGTGGTGGTCATGAACTCGATGTTGTTTCGGGTGGTCCACCGAACAAATCCGCCGCAGTGTTTGTCGGCGATTTCACAGATTTCACGGATATGACTGACGCTCATGAGACGGGCGCCGCCGGCTCTTACCGTATAAACTTCATCTCCGGATTCGGCGACGTGAACCAGTACGCCGGGTTCCAGAATATCGTGATACAGCCATTTCCCTTTATTCGCCTTGATGACCGGCGGATAAAATTCATCAAAATGACGCGGTCCAATATCGGTGATCCGGTCTTCCATCGGTTTGTCAGGATTGTAACCTGATGAAATAAATGCCATTGTTGTTACCCCCTATCTCTGATGGTATTTTCTGAATTCTTTGATGTCGCGCTGCCATCCACCTGGAACTTCGTCTTCTCTCCAGAATATATAAGGATTGTGACGCGGTTCCTGGACATGTTGCGGCACGGGATCGATTCCGGTGACTTCAAGCATTTTCTGGAAGCCTTGACGTTTGATCAGTTCGCCCAGACGCTCACGGTTCTTTCCTTCCTCCATCCACCAGTCCCAAATATTTTCGATCACTTCCTTGATTTCATCATAGGGTTCTTCAACCTTGACAAACGGAACCAGCAAAGATCCCATCTGGGCGCCATCCAGAATCGGAGCCTTTGCACCTACCAGAATGGAAAGGCCTTTGTCTTCGCCAATTCTCAGGGCTCTGGGCATGACATTGATGCAGTGCATACAACGGGTGCATTCACGGTTATCAATCACCAGTTTGCCGCCATCCATCCACATGCATTTTGTCGGGCACAGCGCAATGACTTCTTTCTGAATGTCAAATTTGCCCCAGTCACGACCGGCATGCGCACCGGCGTTGGGTTTGAATTCGCCACCGATATAGGCTTTTACGGCTTCCTGATCGATCCGGATGTCATCTCTCCATGTTCCGATAAAAGACATATCGGATCGGGCAATGGATGCCACGCAGCAGTTGGGACAACCGTCAAACTTGAACTTGAATTTATACGGAAATGCCGGACGATGCAGTTCATCCTGATAATCCTGAGTCATGGCATAGCAAAGCGCCTGAGTGTCATAACATGCATATTCGCAGCGGGCTTCGCCGATGCAGTCGGATGGGGTTCTCAGGTTGGAGCCGGAGCCGCCCAGATCCTGTCCGATTTTGTGGGTCAGTTCATAAAAAAATTCTTCAAGCTGGGGTGTGGTCGTTCCAATAAAAACGATATCACCGGTGGACCCGTGCATGTTGGTCAGACCGCTGCCCCGGAGTTCCCACAGATCGCAGAGCTGATTGAGATACGCGGTGGAATAAAACTTTCCGCCGGGCTGATTGACGCGAATCGTATGAAAATGTGCGACTCCCGGAAACATCTCGGGTTGATCGCAGTATCTGCCGATAACGCCGCCGCCGTAACCAAATACGCCGACGATGCCACCGTGCTTCCAGTGCGTACGTTTGTGTAAAAAGGACAATTCCATAACGCCCAGAACATCTTCACAGGCATCAACCGGCACCTGATAGTCAATGCCTTTTACATTTTTTGCTCGGGAAGCCGCTTCCTGTTTGATGTCGGACACAAAACTCGGCCATGGCCCACTTTCTAATTGGTCCAACAACGGGGTAGCATGTTTTGCCATCGTTTTACCTCCATTCGGGATTAATATTGATCAGTTCCTGCCAAAATATATTGTTCAAACAAATCTGTGTTGAGTCACCTCCTCTCGAAATCAAAATAAAATATTATCAGGCAAATACGGCCAGATTTTTATTAATCAGGGGAGAGATATAAATTTTATCCGGATATTTGTCAATCAAAAAGCTTTGTAAACGTTCACGGATACGCGGCAAAAACCCATCGATCCTTTATATTGTGCGCAAGCAATTTTTTTTACTTTATAACCATTGGATATGTGTTATAATTTTAAAGTGAATTTACAGGATTCAGAATTCGGTAGCCTGTATTCATAAGGAAAACGGTAGATGTCATTTCATGTTTGGGGGTGAGCAAGGCCCCTGATCATGACCAATCACCGTTAAGAACCATGCAGCAGTGAGATATGGACGTATTTAAGAGGTAAAATTTTAAAATCAGATTATGAGGAGACAGTTATGAAGCGACATGGTATTCAGACTTTTATTTATTTAGCCATTGCCGTGATTTTTTGGGTCGTTACAGCCAGTGTTCCAGAAGATGCGGACGCCCGCGCCAGATCAGGCGGCCGATCTTTTGGCGGAAGCGGCGGATCATCGGGATCCTTCAGTAAACCGTCAACCCCGCCTTCCAGACCCATGGCTCCCTCAACCTCGCCATCCGGTGGGATGGGCGGCAGCAGTTTTATGAGGGGGCTGGGTGGCGGTTTGCTGGGTGGCATGATTGGCGGGATGCTGTTCAGCAGCCCGGGGCACAGCATGGGCGTGGGCGGAATGGGCGGCAGCGGCATCGGGATTATCGAGCTTTTGCTGCTGGGTGGTCTGGGATATTTTTTGTATAAACGGTTTATTAAACCCAACCGGTCCGGAAGCCCCGGTTTTCAGATGCCGTCTATTTTCCAATCTCCCAATCAATCCGGATTTACCCCCGGTAATCCGCCGGGCGCTTTTCCACCAGCGCCACTGATGACTGCCGCTGACGGGATTGATCAAATCCGGCAATCCGAACCGGACTTCGACCCGGAGCGCTTTAAAGAACTGGCTCAGGATGTATTTTTCAAGATTCAGGCTGCCTGGATGCGTCGGGATATGGCACCGGTCAGGGGACTGATAGGAAATCAGCTTCTGTCTGACTATGAGGCACACCTGAATGAGTTAAAACAGAATGGACTACTGAACCGGCTGGAAAACATTGCCGTTCGTCAGGTCAGCATTACGGATGCCGGGATGGAAAACAACGAGGTTTATGTGACCATTCAGTTTGTTGCCAATCTGCTGGACTATACGGTCAACGAATCCAGTGGGGAAATTGTTGAGGGAAACAATACACAACCGGTCAAATTTGAAGAAAAATGGATGTTTGCAAGACCGGTGAACACCACTGCCTGGAAACTGGAAGGGGTGTCACAGTGACGCCTGCCGGAGATCATCATTGACTGCTTATCTGCTTCGAAGATTTCTGCTGATTATTCCCACATTTCTGGGGATTACGGTTCTGGTTTTTGTGATCACCCGGTTTGTTCCGGGTGGTCCAATTGAACGGATGATTCTGGAGGCCCAGCAGATGCAATCTTCGGAAAGGGGCCGCAGCACCGGCCCGGTCAGTGAAAGCCAGCGTCAGCCGCTGTCCGCTGATCAGATCGATTTGCTGAAAGTCTACTATGGCCTGGATCAGCCGGTTCTGGTCAGCTATGGACACTGGATGAAGAAAGTATTCAGCGGTGATCTGGGTGTCTCCACCCGGTATTATGAACCGGTCTGGACCATGATTCGGGATCGCATCCCCATTTCCCTTTATTTTGGATTGATTTCCATGATTCTGGTTTATGGTATATGTGTTCCACTGGGAATCATCAAGGCCATCCGACATCGATCCGGATTTGACAACCTTTCATCCATTCTGGTGTTTGTGGGCTATGCCATTCCGGGATGGGTTATCGGCGTGATTTTGCTGCTGCTATTTTCATCGATGTGGGAAATTTTTCCACTTGGCGGACTGGTCAGTGACGATTTCGAGGACTTTACCCTGATTCAAAAAGCCGGTGACATTCTCTGGCATACCTGTTTGCCCCTGATTGCTTATGTTGCCGGATCTTTTTCCGTGTTGACTTTTCTGATGAAAAATTCCCTGATGGACAATCTGGCTTCAGACTATGTCCGTACCGCAATAGCCAAAGGCCTTTCATTTCGAAAAGCCGTGTTTCATCATGCCCTGCGAAACAGTCTGATACCCATTGCAACCAGTTTCGGGAACAATATTTCGGTGATTCTGACCGGATCTTTTTTAATCGAAAATGTCTTCAACATCAATGGAATGGGATTATTGGGGTACGAGGCCGTCATCGACCGGGACTATCCGGTGGTCATGGGTATTTTGGTTGTGTCTTCCCTGCTTTTCATGATGGGAAACATTCTGTCTGATATCTGCGTGGCCATTGTGGATCCCCGGGTGAAATTCGAATGACACCCGGCATCGCACGGGTGATGATGGAATGATGCCGTGTTCACGATCCTGACACAAAAAAAAATCCGCCGGTTCATCTCGATCAGACGGGGATACTATTCCCTGATACTCATCATCGGTCTGATCGGATTTGCCCTGATGGGCGAGCTTTTTGTCAACAACCGGGCCATTGTTGTCCGCTATAATGGAAACTGGTATTTCCCTACATATGGTCAGATGATTCCCGGCTCGGTGTTTGGTCTGGATTACGACTATGAAACCAACTATCGGGATCTCAGCCGCCGGTTTACACTGGCTGCAAAAGGCGACTGGGTCATTTTGCCGCCAGCTCCGTTCAATGCCTATGAAAATGATCTGAGGCCGGATGCCTATCCCCCTTTTCAGCCCTCACTGTCCGACCGTCATTTTTTAGGCACGGATATCGCGGGAAGAGATATCCTGGCCCGTCTGGTTTATGGCTTTCGAATTGCCATTCTGTTCTCTTTGGCGCTAACCGTCATGAATTATGTGGTCGGAATCAGCATCGGCTGCATGATGGGGTACTGGGGAGGATGGTTTGATCTGTTGTTTCAGCGCCTGATTGAAATCTGGTCCAATATTCCCCTGCTTTATGTCATCATCATTCTATCGTCTCTTATTGTTCCCAGTTTTTTCATGCTGATGGTGATCATGACCCTGTTCGGCTGGGTCGGCATCACCTGGGTGATGCGAACCGCCGCCTACCGCGAAAAAGCGCGCGAATATGTCTGGGCGGCAAAAGCCCTGGGCGCATCCAATTTTCGGATCATCTTCCGGCATATCATTCCAAACACACTCTCTGTCATCATCACGTTCGCTCCATTTTCCATATCCGGTGGTATTGTTGCCTTAACGTCATTGGATTATCTGGGATTCGGGCTTCCGCCGCCGACGCCATCCTGGGGAGAGCTTTTGCAGCAGGGGTGGCAGAATATGGATTCCTGGTGGATTGTCGGATCGGTGGTTCTGTCCATGATTGTCACATTGACAGCGGTGACGTTTATCGGCGAGGCGGTTCGGGAGGCGTTTGATCCCAGACGGCATACGGTTTATGAGTAGCGGTCAGCCATGAGCGCTTAACAGAGACTTAAATCCCCTGTTCCCAATCTTTTCAAATGAGAGATCATCCACCATGCTCAGCATTCGAAAAATAGGCGTCATTGGACGTACATATCGCCATTTGAACCGGTACACTCAGATTCTGACCATTCTGTTTAAGTACGGATTCGGCGAACTGGTCGATCTGCTTCGAATCGATCAGTATATCGACATCGGATTTCGAATGATTTCCCGAAAACGGGAGGAACGAATCGAAAAATTCTCCCGATCCGAGCGGATCCGCATGGTTCTGGAAGAACTGGGGTCAACCTATGTCAAGTTGGGTCAGGTTCTATCCACCCGGCCGGACCTTATTCCTTCGGACTTGATTCATGAACTGGCCCGTCTTCAGGATCATGTTCCACCGTTTGATTTTCCGGATGCCAAACGCATTCTGGAAGCCGAGCTTTGCGCACCCATCGATACCATTTTCCAGTCCATCGATGAGCAGCCGATTGCATCAGCCTCCATTGCTCAGGTTTATCGGGCCCGCTTAATTGATGGTGACTGGGTAGCTGTTAAAGTTCAACGGCCCGGAATTCAGAAAATGGTCGAGGTCGATCTGGAGATCATGCTTCATCTGGCGACGCTGATGGAGCGACATATCGAGGAGTTTTCCTTTCATCGTCCGGTTCGGATTGTCGAGGAATTTACCCGTGTTCTGGAAAAAGAAATTGATTTCACGCTGGAAGCCGCCAATATGCAGCGGGTCTCCCGAAACCTTCTGGACGATTCGACCGTATATATCCCAAGGGTTTATATGGACAGAACAACACCTGTAGTACTGGTCATGGAGTTGATTGACGGAATCAAGATCAATGATATGGAACGGATTGAAACGGACGGGCTGGACCGAAAGCTGTTGACAGTACGGGGGGCCAACGTCTGCCTGAGGCAGATATTTGAACAGGGGTTTTTCCATGCTGACCCGCATCCGGGCAATATTCAGGCTTTACCCGGGAATGTGATTTGTCTGCTGGACTGGGGGATGGTCGGCTCAATTGACCAGCGAACCCGGGAGGATTTTATCACGTTGGTAGATGCGGTGGCGCTCCGGCAGGAACATCAGGCGGCAAAATCTTTGCTGAAACTGACGGACTGGGACAGGGAGCCGGACGTGCGGGAATTTGAGCGAGATATTGCGGATTTCATGTCCCTGCATCTCTATCGCCCGTTAAAAGAGATTCGGATCGGCAGGCTTTTTCAGCATATTCTGGATCTGGCGTTTCGACATCGGCTTCGCATTCCACCCGATATATTTTTGATGTTGAAAGCGCTGGGAACCGTGGAAGGCGTGGCGCTGCAGTTAAATCCAGAGTTTGATATGGTTGCGCATGCCGCGCCGTTCATTCAAAAAATCCGTTTCAAGAAACTGTCGCCGGAACGGCTGGCAGGCGACGTCCTTCATCTGACCGAGCTCATGTTCAGATTTTTAAATCAGTTTCCCCAGGATATTCTGGATATCACGCGCATGACCCGACAGCAGGATTTGGTGATCAATCTGCGTCATGAGGGACTTGATCAGATGCGGGCCACTCATGATCAGATCAGTAACCGGATTTCCTTCAGCGTGATCATCGCCGGCCTGATTGTGGGATCAGCGTTGATCGTGATTTCTGAAACCCCGCCCATGATATATGGCATATCCCTGATCGGCATTATCGGGTTTCTGGCAGCGGCTTTGATGGGGGTGTGGCTGTTGATTGCAATTCTTCGAAAGGGCAGACTGTAGTCCGAATTATCCGGTTGTTCGCTGTTTCAGGTGAATTACCGCCTGACCAGGGCCATCCACCCCAAATAGCGAGGCGCATGATTGTCTATGTTTCAACCAAAATTGGCCGGTTCAGCAGCCGATTCACCCGCGCCATCAATCGTTTGGGAACAACGGGTTTGACCAGATAATCATCCGCGCCGGCGTCAATTATTTCAACTTCGGAATCCACCTCATCCCGCGAGGTCAGCATAACAATTGGAATAAACCGTGTCGCGAGCTGAGTTTTCAGTTTCTGAATCAATGCCTTTCCATCCATTTCCGGCATCATGTAATCGGTGATGATCAGATCGGGTCGTTCGGTGTAAGCCAGTTTAAGTGCCTGCAAGCCGGTCATGGCCGAGATGGTGACAAAATTCTGGGATTCCAGAATATTTTTCAAAATCTTCAGAATGATGATATTGTCATCCACAATTAAAATCTTTTCCGGTCGAATATTGCCCACTGCAGAAGGGGGTGTAAATTCGAGTTCGGCAGAATCGATATCCATTTCACCGGCGCTTGAGATCGTTTCCGATTCTTTGGCAACTGGTGTTTCCACGGCTTCTTCGTATTCAGGGGGCGCGACCCGAAACACCTCCTCGATCGTAGTCAATCCCTTCAATGCTTTGGATATGCCATCCTTGCTGAGAGTGGTGAACCCGTCTTTTTCAGCGACTTTTCGGATCATCAATCCAGTGGTGTCTTTGCTGAGCATTTCCCGGATGGCCGGAGAGATCATCAGCACCTCAAAGATTCCCATTCGTCCGGCATATCCCGAATACTGACAGGATTCACACCCCACACCTTTCCAGAATTTTTGATCCGAACTGACATTGAAATAGCTCGTCAACTGTTCCGCAATTTTATGAGAAAGCGGATCCACGGTTTTACAGTTTGGACAGATACCCCTGACCAGACGTTGGCCAATGACGCAAACGAGGGAATCGGTGATGATAAATGGTTCCACGCCCATGTCCATCAGCCGGGTAACCGCAGATGGCGCATCATTGGTATGCAGGGTGGACAGAACCATATGACCGGTCTGAGCAGCCTGAAACGCAATTCCGGCAGTTTCGCTGTCCCGGATTTCCCCGACCATCACAATATCCGGGTCCTGGCGCAGAATGGACCGAAGACCGCCTGCAAACGTGATTCCAGCCTTTGGATTGATCTGGACCTGATTGATGCCGTCAATGTCAAACTCGACCGGATCCTCTACCGTTACGATATTGACTTTTGAGGTATTCAGTTTTCGAAGCGCGGTATAAAGTGTGGAGGACTTGCCGCTCCCGGTCGGACCAGTCACCAGAACAATCCCCTGGGGTTTGCTGATGGCATCATTGAAATGCCGGATATCCACCTCATTGAACCCCAATTCTTCGATACTGATGCCGCCGCCTTTGGGATTTAAAATTCGAATGGTGACCTTTTCACCATAGGATGTTGGAATGGTCGATACCCGCAAATCAAATCGCTCCGTTCCGAATTTGACCTGAGTCCGTCCATCCTGAGGCTTTCGTCGAATGGAAATATCCATGTTGGAGATAATTTTGATCCGGGAAACAAGCGAGGTGTGCACTGGCTTGTCAATCTGCATGATCTCCCGCATGATGCCGTCTACCCGATAACGAATGACAACCGAATCTTTCTGAGGTTCAATATGGACATCGCTGGCTTTTTGTTTGATGGCATCGGCTATAATGGAATTGGTGAACCTGACAACCGGGGGAAGTTCCGTCAGGTTGAGCAGATCCTGGACGTTCTGTTCTTTTTCTCTGGTCTGACTGACAATCTCAAGTCCTTCGGTCATGCCCATATCAGGCCCCAGCTCCTGATCCAGTCCGCGGCGGGGATAGTATTTATGAATGGCGGAAAGGATTTCTCCCTGAGGCGCTACTGTAACAAAAATAGGCATCCGGGTCATGAACCGAATGTCGTCCAGTGCATAGAATTCCAGGGGGTTGGCCATTGCAACCACCAGTTGCTTTTTGACCTCTTTGACCGGTATCAGCAGATAATTTTCAGCCATATCCTGGGGAACCAGATCGATTATTTCCTTGGGAATGGCAACACCGTTCAGACGAATAAAGGGAATTCGAAGCTGGCCTGCCAAGGCCTTGGCAATCTGCTCATCATCCACAACCCCCATATCGATCAGCAGTTGACCGATCTTTTTCTTCTTGACTTTCTGGTTCTGGAGTGCCTCCTGAAGGATTTTTTCATTTATCAGACCGGCTTCAATCAGAATTTCACCCAGTTTTCTTCTTTTTGCGGGATTTTTTGCGTCTTCGGGAGATACGTTCATGATACCAATACAATTCCTTTTTAGCTTGTTTCCTTGCTTTAAGTAGGGCAGGAAAGGCAAAGGGGTGATGTTCTATGACATACATTTACCGTGAAAAAGTAAAATTCAGAGTTAAGTTTGTCGGAAAATTTCTGGCGCTGCCACCGTACTTCATGAGTACTCCGGGTGTCAGATCAGGGGGATGCTGAAATTGAACAGGCTGAAAAGGCTTTTTCTGCAATCATTTGTGCAGAGATTCGATCAAGCATGCGATCGGTCTGCTTTTCGGCACAGTTCGGACACAAACCAATAAATTCCAGCCGGTGTCCACTGATCTGGAAGTGGGTAACTTCCTCCAGTTCCTTGTTGAAATCAAAGTGAATGTTCTCCGGAACATCATCAAGCCGGTCGCACCCCATGCAGCGAACATGGTAATGCTCAGTCATATTTCCATCAAAGCGTTTCAAAGACCCGCCAACCTCGATTTTTTGAATTTCACCCAGTTGGGCCAGCTTTTCCAGGTTGCGATAGACTGTTCCCAAGCTGATTCGGGGCAGATATTGCCTGACCATGGAATATACCTCATCGGCACAGGGGTGGGTTTTTACCTGTTTCAGTTCCCGCAGGATAATCCTTCGTTGTCGGGTCATTCGGAGTTGTTTATCTTTTGGCATCACGGATTTTGTCTTCATTATCGGCTTTCGATCGGCGTCAGGGTACAGACGTCCGGACCACAATAATCCCCTATATATTCGGATTCCGGACGGTAGAGTACGGGTTTTGAGGAAGCGCCGCCAAATTGTTCCTCAATCACGTGGGCCGCCCATCCGGCAATTCGGGATATCGCGAAAACAGGCGTAAACAAATCCACTGGAATCTTCATGTAATAATAAACTGAAGCGCTGAAAAAGTCCACATTTACCGGAATATCGATGCCCTTTCGTTGCTTGAAGGCGGCACAGGTCTGGTCTTTCACCGCGATGGACAGTGTATGCCACAGGGGATCGCCTGTTTTATCTCCCAGAATCCGGGAAATGGGCTCCAGAATTTTTGCACGGGGATCATCCACATTATAAACAGCATGACCCAGTCCCATGATCCGCCGTCCGGCATCCAGTTCTTCCTGAATATAGGATGCCACCCGATTGATGTCGCCTATTTTTAACAGCATCTGCATCACGCGCGCATTGGCGCCGCCATGAAGTTCTCCAGAAAGCGAACCAACCGCTGCAGATACGGAAGCGTACATATGGGCACGGGTCGATGCCACTTCCCGCGCGGCAAACGTGGACGCATTGAATGAATGTTCGGCATGAAGCACCAGGCAGATATCCATGAAACGGGCTGTTTCAGGATCAGGTATTTTTCCGCTCAGCATATACAGAAAATTGGCCGCATGATCCAGTTCCGTGTTCGGGGAAACCGGTGATCGCCCGTTTCGGATTTGATCCCAGGCCGCAACAAGTGTCGCCATTCTGGCTATCAGGCGAATGGCGATGCGTTCTGATGCATCCGGATCGGAGATTTGAATATCGGGATCATGGTTGGCCAGAAGCGCCACGCCGGCCTGAAGAATATCCATTGGAAGCGAGTTTGACGGGCAGTTCCGTAAGGCCGCGATGACTTCCGCAGGAATTTCCCGCTCCCGCGACAATCGTTCCTTGAATTGTTTCAGCTCGGATCGGGACGGAAGCTTTTCATACAGCAGCAGATATATTGTTTCCTCAAAGGTCGTTTGCTCCGCCAGATCCTCGATTCGATATCCCCTGTAGATCAATCTGCCTGCATCGCCGTCCACATCACTGATTCGCGTGCTGGCAATGGCTACACCCCGCAATCCGGTATTGAGTGTAATTTGGCATTCCTCAGTTATCATGTAATGGGTCTCCCTGTTCAGGATTGCGGGTAATCAATCCACATGTCGGCTTCGTTTCCACAGTGGGTGCAGGTTGCCGTGCCTTTGATTTTGGAGGCATCTTTGGGTTGGGCGGTTGGTTTGGACTTGTCTGGAGTAGCCTCCGGCAGCGAACACGTGATTTCCATTTCAGCCTCATTGCCACAATGCTCACATTTGCATACCTGTTTTGTTACGACCTGTGTCATTTGAATGTCCTTTCTTTGTATATCCATGTGTTGCCTGTTCGTTTTCACGATAAATCGATTCAATCCCGGCACCTGATCAATAAATTAATGATTTTTACTGGGTTGTCATCTATAGCCTTTCAGAAAAACCATTTTCCATTCAAGCGATAATCGTTGTTGTTATTCTTATGAGATTAAAAAAATGTCAAGCAATAATTATTTATTCAAAAGCAACCGTCGACGTTCTCCCTTATAACGAATTAAAAATTCCGGTTGTTTTTCGTCAGTTGAATTTCAATAATATACATGTTATGAATTGATTCCAGAGCAATCATATGAACTTATCGACTTGAATTTAAACAACGCAGGTTGTGGATGGTTTCAATCAGCCTAAAAAAAGGCTATCAGTTGCCTGTCGGGGGTCAGCCGTCTTTGGATATGGACACGCTGGCCCCGCCGCTCCGGGTGGGCGTTCATCCGGATGCCATTCCATTCATTAAACCCAGGCTGATGGTACAGACCGGTGATCCGGTGTCCATCGGCCATGTTCTGTTTGTTGACAAACGGCGACCGGATATTCATTTTTTATCTCCCGGAGCGGGAACGGTGGAGGAAATCGTTTTCGGCCCCAGACGACGTTTGCACACCATCATCATTCGGCTTGCCAGTATCGAGACCGCAGCGTCTTTGGGCAGCCTGACCCTGTCTTCCATCCATCATATGGACCGAAACGATCTGGTAGCCTATCTTCTGAAAGGCGGTGTGTGGCCATTTATCAAACAGCTTCCATTTTATGATATTGCGGACCCGGACATCACCCCTTCGTCCATCATCGTCAGTTTGAGCGATCTGGAGCCGTTTCAGGCTGATCCCCGGGTTTATCTGAAATCCCGGACAGATCTGTTTCTGATGGGACTCGAAATATTGAAAAAGCTTTGTCAGAAGCTGGTTGTGACCATTCATGCGCAGCATGAAGACCTGGTTCCGGATTTTTCAAATTTTATCACCCATCATGTAGCGGGTTCCTATCCGGCCTCACACCCTGGCGTTATATTGTATCATACCCGGACCACACCTTCTGACAACCGCGCCTGGATCATTTCAGGACAGGATGTCCTGATGCTTGCCGGTCTGGCCCATACCGGATGCTATCCAACAGAGCGGGTCATTGCGCTGGCAGGTTCCATGTCGGCTGAGCCAAAACATATACTGACCCGAATCGGTGTTCCGGTTGACCACCTCATTTATGGGCGCACAAAAGGTGCCAGTATCCGATGTATCGCCGGAGGATTGTTTACAGGCGCCAACATCCCCCCAAACAGTTTTATGGGGTTTTATCCAACGTCCCTGACCCTGATTCCGGAGGGCAACCATCGGGAGTTTCTGGGATTTGTCCGTCCCGGATTCAGCAAACCCAGTTACTCCAGAACCTTTTTCTCTGTTTTCAATAAATCCCTGCTATCTGTCGATACCAATGTTCATGGTGGGAGGCGGGCCTGTATTGCCTGTGGGGCCTGCACCGAGGTCTGTCCTGTGGCGATTCTGCCGCAGTTGACCTATAAGAGCATTCTGGCAAATGAGGTTGAAATGTTTCTGGCGCATGGTCTTCTGGATTGTGTGGAATGTGGTCTGTGCACCTATGTCTGTCCGTCCAAAATAGAGCTGAATGATGTGTTTACAACCGCAAAACTGGCGTATTATCGGGGAACCTGACACATGTATCTGTTTCAGCGCTTTTTTGACACCCTGCGGCCCCATGTGGAAAGCGGGGGGCGATTTGAAAAACTGTATCCGTTCTATGAATCCATAGAGTCCATTTTTTTTAGCCCTGACCAGGTCACGACCAGCGGACCGCATGTCCGGGACAGCCTGGATGTCAAACGGTTCATGACACTGGTGATTCTATGCCTGATTCCCCATTTTCTGTTTGGCATCTATAACGCCGGGTTCCAGGCCAGGCTGGCATCCGGACAAAGCCTGTCCATGATTCCGGTCATTTTTGATGGTCTGATTCTGGTCATGCCCCTGGTGGTGACATCCTATGCGGTCGGATTTTTCTGGGAAATCCTGTTTTCCGTGGTTCGCAAACATGCCATCAGCGAGGGTCTGTTTGTTTCTGCCATGCTGTTTCCCCTGACGCTTCCGCCGACTGTCCCGGTCTGGCAGGCGGCACTTGGCATATCGTTTGGCATTGTCATCGGTAAAGAAGTCTTTGGCGGAACCGGGAGAAATTTTTTAAACCCCGCGCTGACCGCCCGTGCCTTTCTGTTTTTCGCCTATCCGGCGCAGATGTCTGGTGACAGCGTCTGGATTGCGGCATCATCTGTCAGTGACGCAGTCAGTGGCGCTACCCCCCTGGCCATTGCAGCAGCTTTGGAAGCCGGCCACGATATCGTGGTGACACTGGAATCTGCTGGCTTTACCCTGTCCAAACTGCTGTCCGGACTTTATCCAGGAACCATTGGCGGCACCTCCGCAGCTTTATGTGTGCTTTCGGCCATCTTCCTGATCGCTATCGGTGTTGCCAGCTATCGTATCATTATAGGGGGTATTTTGGGGCTTGTTCTGACCGGTCTGGTTTTAAATGTGTTCTCCGGTCCCCATGCACCGGCCTGGTTTTCCATGAACCCGTTTTACCATCTCATTCTGGGCGGCGCGGCATTCGGCCTTACATTCATGGCGACAGATCCGGTGACCTCACCGGACATGAACCATGCCAAATGGATTTATGGTTTCCTGATCGGCATGTTGACCATATTGATCCGCGTGTTTAATCCGGCTTTTCCCGAAGGAATGATGCTGGCCATTTTGTTCATGAATGTGTTTGCACCGCTCCTGGATTATGTTGAAATCAAGATGGTGCTGAAGAAACGGGTGCCCAATGTCTGAAAACCAGAAAGCGTTTGTGGTTGCAGCCATTGTCTGCGTGACATGCAGTCTTCTGCTGACAGCGGCTTCCAGCGGGTTGAAAGACTATCAGGTTCGAAACATGACCATTGACCGGCATAAGAATCTATTAAAATCGGTCGGGCTCATTGATTCAGAAAAGACCTATTCCCCGGAAACCATTGAAACCCTGTATACCGCCAATATCCAGTCACTCTGGATCGATTCCGCAGGCAGGCTGATTCCGGAATCCGAAAGAGGTGCCCGTGATCTGCCGGTTTATCTGTACATTCAAAATAATGACATCAAGGCCTATATTGTTCCCATCGATACAACTGGCCTGTGGGGGAAAATCAATGGATATCTGGCCATCAAAAACGATGGCAGCACCATCATGGGGTTTACCGTTTACAGCCATTCCGAAACTCCGGGGCTGGGAGGGGAGATCGAACGGAAATGGTTTCAGAAAAATTTTGAAGGCAAGCGGATTGTCAACAAAGACGGGCAGTTTGTATCGGTTGGGGTTGCCAGGGGAGCGGTCCGGGACCGGATACAGTCGGCACAGCAGATCAATTTCGTGGATGGCATCAGCGGCGCTACCCTGACCGGAAAATACCTGTCCGCAGGTCTGAAAAATGTCCTTCAGGAATATGAACCGGTTTCCATTAAATTCAGACAGCATGACATTTCCCGAGTGCCCGGAGTTGGCAATTAGCTGTTAGCAATTATCAAGGATAACTGTCACGTGAATAGAAAAACATTCAAACCACTGATCGAACCGCTGTGGGGCAACAATCCCATTTTCGTTCAGGTACTGGGGATTTGTTCAGCCCTTGCCGTGACGGTTCAGATGAAAACCGCCATTGTCATGGGCCTGGCCCTGACTTTGGTCACGGCATTCTCCAATCTGACCATTTCCCTGATCCGGAATCAGATTCCCAAAAACATCCGAATTATTGTGGAACTCTGTGTGGTGGCGACCCTGGTCATCATTGCCGATCAACTGCTCAAGGCATTTTTGTATGATATCAGCAAGCAGCTCTCGGTTTTCGTTGGCCTGATCATCACCAACTGCATCGTCATGGGGCGGGCAGAATCCTTTGCTCTGGGCAATCCACCCGCTGCCTCGTTTTTGGATGGACTGGGAAACGGGATGGGCTACGCCATGGTTCTGGTGACGGTCAGTTTTTTCAGGGAGTTGCTTGGCAGCGGCAAACTGTTCGGGTTTTCGGTCATTCCCGATATTTTTTATGACTGGGGATACCAGAACAACGGCCTGATGCTTCTGGCACCGGCGGCGTTTATACTGATCGGGCTGTTGACGTGGGCTTATAAGATAATACATTCAAAATGACGACAGAAAAATCCTGTTTTTTATCTAATCATCCAACCATGCATTTTTACGCCCTCACCGTTTATGAATTACGGCTCAGATACGTCAATCTCTTCTGAAATCAGAATGGCTTCTGCAATGCTGCGCATGGATTTTCTGGTTGACATGCTGCGCTGTTGCATCCATCGATAGGCTTCCTCTCCGGTCTTGTTCCGCCGCAACATCAAAATTTCCTTGGCCCGCTCCACCAGTTTGCGGGTTTCCAGCTCTTCCTGAATCACCCGTGTTTTGACCATCAGCTCTGTGTTGAGAATGGCTACGGCCGCCTGGTTGGCAACGGTTTGAATCAGATATACTTCGGTTTCTGAAAATATATGGAGGGCCGATGTAAAGCAGTTCAATACGCCAATGACTTTTCCGCCCTTGACCTGAAGTGGCACGCTGACCATCGACACCAGACCCAGCTTTCGGGCCATTTCTTTTTCCTTGAACCGGGGATCCTGCAACACATCCCGAATGATGATTGCCTCTTTATGGGTTGCGACATATCCGACAATACCTTCATTCATATGCAGGGATCGATCTTTCAGATAAACCGGATCAATGGTCTGGGATGCTTTCAGGCGAAGGATCGGTGGTTCCATCCGTTCATCCAGCAGCCATAAAGAGCAGATTTCAACGCCGGTAACCTTTGCGGTGACCATGACGATCAGCTTCAGGATATCTTCCAGATATAAATCCGAAGTGATGGCACCACTGATATCCATCAGCGCCTTGATATAGTTGTCATACGTGTCGGAAGCGGCTCGATCCATGAATGATGCCAATACGTTATTTTTCAATGGTTGCAAAGACAGTCAAATCGGTTATAATAACTGTTTTTTGACGAATCGGTATTACGGTAAACGCAATTTAACATGATATAAAAGAAAAAGTGAATCTCTACGGTTGTGTTTTTAATCGAATCATTTTGTTCTGTCAAGAATGGGAATGAACAGGAATTCAGGAATTTATGAACGAGCAGGACAAACAGGAAATCAGCCGGCGGCGGACCTTTGGCATTATCAGCCACCCGGATGCCGGAAAAACCACATTGACGGAAAAACTGCTGCTTTTTGGTGGCGCGATTCAACTGGCTGGTGCGGTAAAGGCCCGAAAGGCGGCCCGACATGCCACCAGCGACTGGATGGCGGTTGAAAAAGAAAGAGGCATTTCGGTCACCACATCGGTGATGAAATTTGTGTATGATCAATTTGAGATCAATCTGCTTGACACCCCCGGGCATCAGGATTTTTCCGAAGACACCTATCGCGTGCTGACGGCTGTTGACAGCGCCCTGATGGTCATTGACAGCGCCAAGGGTGTGGAACCACAGACCGAAAAACTGATGGCGGTCTGCCGTCTGAGAAATACGCCCATCATCACCTTCATCAACAAGATGGACCGGGAAGGCATGTCTCCGCTCGATATCCTGGCCGATATCGAAAACCGGCTTCAGATCGAATGCACCCCAATGACCTGGCCCATCGGTGCAGGCAAGCGGTTCAAAGGGGTGTATAATCTTTACCGAAAATCCCTGCTGCTCTTTACCCCCGGCAGTGACACCCGGAATCAGGACAGCATTGAAATTTCTGATATTCAGGATCCGATGCTGGATGACATGCTTGGCAGCCAGGCCAATGAACTGCGAGAGGACATTGCGCTTTTGAACGGTGCGGCCAACCCGTTTGAATCATCCGAATACCTGAAGGGCAATCAGACGCCGGTATTTTTTGGCAGTGCGGTCAACAATTTCGGTGTTCAGGAACTTTTGAATGCCTTTGTGGAAATGGCACCCGCGCCGCTTCCCCGAATGGCCACCACCCGAATGGTGTCACCCGATGATCCGGAATTCTCCGGATTTGTGTTTAAAATTCAGGCCAATATGGATCCGGCTCACCGGGACCGGATAGCGTTTCTGAGAATCTGTTCCGGAAAATTCACACGGGGCATGAAGGTGATGCACCACAGACTTGGCAAAGAGGTCAGCATTTCAAACGCCACCATCTTCATGGCCCAGGACAGAACCCATGTGGAAGAGGCATATCCGGGCGATATCATCGGAATTCACAATCACGGAACCATCAAGATCGGCGATGCCTTTACCGAAAAGGAACCACTGAAATTCACGGGTGTTCCCAGTTTTGCGCCCGAGCATTTTCGTCGGGTCCGGCTGAAAAATCCACTGAAGGTCAAGCAGCTTGCCAAAGGCCTTTATCAACTGGCCGAGGAAGGCGCGGTTCAGGTGTTTCGGCCGCGCATCAGCAACAGCTTTATCCTGGGCGCAGTGGGTGTTCTGCAGTTTGATATCACCATTGCCAGGCTTCAGGATGAATATGGGGTGGATGCGGCCTACGAGAGCATCGATATCGCCGCTGCCCGATGGATTCGATGCAGCGATAAGAACAGACTGGCCGTGTTTGAAAAGGAAAACCAGGCGTCTCTGGCTGTGGATGCCGAGGGACAGTTGGCGTATCTGGCCAGAAGCGAATGGAGTCTGGGATATGAAATGGAACAGTGGCCGGATATCGAGTTTCTGAAAACAAGGGAATATGTATAATGCCGGAATTCCGGAATGCCGGGATGCCGGTCAGTTCCATTCGGCCCTTGATGTCCTTTGAGTCCTTTTCATCCCTTTGATTCAACGGGGTAATCCGCAGGAAGAATATGTACCAATATCAGCAGGATCAAACATATTTTGGTCAGATTGCAGGCGATTTGATGGAATCGGGCGTTCAGGAGCTTCATGAACTGGGCGCATCCGACATTCAGATCGACCACAGGGGCGTCGCCTTCCGTGCGGAATCCGATGCACTGTATCGGATCAACTATCAGTCACGGCTCTTCACACGGATATTGGCTCCGGTCAAGCGGTTTAAATGCCATGACAAGGATCACCTGTATCGGATTGCCGGTGAAATTGAATGGCGGGATTTTTTTTCACTCGACCACACGTTTGCCGTGTTTGCCAATGTCAATCACAGCCATATTCTGAATTCCCAGTATGCCTCGCTTTGTGTAAAGGACGCCATTGCCGACTGGTTTCGGAATCGGTTTCAAAAACGGCCCGATGTCGATAAATTTTCCCCCGATATCTGGGTGAATGTGCATATCGAAAACAATATGGCAACCATCAGCATCGACACATCCGGCGGTTCGCTTCACCGCAGGGGCTACCGGAAAGAAACTGTGGAAACACCGATGCAGGAGACACTGGCTGCTGCTATTATTCGACTGACCGGGTGGGATGGCGAAAAGCCGCTGATGGATCCCATGTGCGGGTCCGGAACCCTGGTCTGTGAGGCACTGATGCGGTATTGCCGTCTGCCTGCCAATATGCTGCGCAGCCGGTTTGGATTTGAATTTCTGCCGGATTTTGATAAACGAATCTGGACAGCGGTCAAATCCGAAGCTGAAAAGTGTATTCGGAATTTGCCCGAAGGCCTGATTTCAGCAGGCGATATTTTATCATTGGCGGTCAAGTCAACCCGAATTAATTTGAGCCACCTGCCCTATGGAAAACAGATTCAATGCCGGAAAATGGATTTTCATGACATATCGCCTGTCGAGCCGTCCGTGATTGTGTGCAACCCGCCTTACGGCATTCGAAAAGGGGATCAGTCCGGGCTGGATGTTCTATATTCCAGTTTGGGGGACTGGCTGAAACAGAAGTGTCAGGGATCGGATGCCTATATCTATGTGGGTGACCGGGAGCTGATCAGACATTTCGGGTTGAAGCCATCCTTGAAAATTCCGCTCAAAAACGGCGGATTGGACGGCCGACTGGTCAAATATCAGATGTATTGAGTAGTGAGTAATGAGACTGTTGGAAGCGGAGGCATTTTTCAATAAAATTCTTCCGATTTCTCACTACTCACCACTCATATCTCACCACTATTTGACAAAAGGAAACACCATGAAGAAATACATTGCACCATCCATTCTCAGTGCGGATTTCACGCGACTGGGAGATGAAATCCGCTCCGTTGAAGTGGCGGGTGCCGACTGGATTCATGTGGATGTCATGGACGGGCATTTTGTCCCCAATATCACCATGGGTCCCCTGATTGTGGAGGCGGTTCGGCGATCCACGCAATTGCCGATCGATGTGCACCTGATGATTGAAAATCCGGACCGGTATATCGCAGATTTTGCCAAAGCCGGCGCCAACCTGATTTCGATTCAGGTGGAAGCCTGCATTCATCTGAACCGAACCCTTCATCTGATACGGGATCACAACTGTCGGGCCGGTGCGGTACTCAATCCATCCACACCGCTCAGCGCGCTGGAATGGATCATCGACGATCTGGACTTTGTGCTGATCATGAGTGTCAACCCGGGGTTCGGCGGTCAGTCGTTTATTCCGGCAAGCCTGGATAAAATCAGATGTCTGCGAAATATCCTGGAACAGGAGCAGTCTTCCGCCCTGATTCAGATTGATGGGGGTGTCAATGAAACAACCATTGCCGAAATCGCCCGGGCCGGCGTGGATGTCTTTGTTGCCGGATCCGCCATCTTCGGCAGCGATGACCCTGCCAAAGCCATTCATCGGCTGAAAAGCGCGATTGACAGCCAGTTGGCAGACCAGGAGGCATAACCATGACCGTTGCACCGAACCTGCCCAGGATTCAGGTGATTCATGGGCCCAATCTGAACATGCTGGGGAAACGCGAGCCGGAAATTTATGGCAGTCTGTCGCTGGATGACATCGATGCCCGGATTCAGAAATGTGCGGTTGGTTTGAACGTTGCCGTTGATTGCTTTCAGTCCAATCATGAAGGCGGCATCATCGATCAAATTCATGAAATCCGGAACACGCATGCAGGACTCATCATCAACCCGGGCGGCTATACCCATACCAGCGTGGCTATCCGGGATGCCCTGCTGCTGCTGGTGTTTCCGGTTGTCGAGGTGCATCTGTCCAATATTTACAAGCGGGAGGCATTCCGGCAGCACTCCATGATTGCGGGAGCGGCCACCGGACAGATTTCCGGCCTGGGACATGAGGGCTATATGCTGGCTCTGACCTGGCTGGTTCGACAGATTATAGACAACTACCCGGCCACACAGGAAAATCCCGCATGAATCCAATCCATATCGCCAAAATTGCACAGGAACTCAATCTTTCAGACCATCAGGTTCATGCCACGGCCGAACTCCTGGAAGCGGATGCCACAGTTCCCTTTATTGCCCGGTACCGCAAGGAGGCCACAGATAGCCTGGATGAAGTGGCGGTAACTGCAATTCGGGACCGACTGAATGCGCTTTCAGAGCTGGATAGCAGGCGGGAGTCTGTTTTGAAATCCCTGGAACAGAACGGTCATCTGACCGATGAGTTGAATGCGCGGGTGCTGGCGGCTGACACATCGGCGGAACTCGAGGATATTTATCTGCCTTATCGGCCCAAACGACGCACCCGGGCCATTATCGCCAGGGAAAAGGGTCTGGAACCATTGGCCATGACCATCTGGAGCCAGACCGGAATCGATCCGGCTGCCGAAGCCATGCCCTTTGTCAATCCGGAAATTGGAGTGGAGACGGTAGAAGATGCTCTGGCCGGCGCACGGGATATCCTGGCGGAAATAGTCAATGAACACGCAGAGGCCCGGTCCCGAATTCGGGCGCTTTTCATGGAAAAGGGTATCATCTACAGCACCGTGGTTGCGGGCAAGGAGACAGAAGGCGCCAAATACCGGGATTATTTTGATTGGAAAGAATCCATCGCCACGGTCCCGTCCCACCGGGTCCTGGCCATGCGGCGGGGCGAGCGGGAAGATTTTTTGAATGTCAGTATTACACCGCCGGAAGAGGAAGCCCTCCGGATACTGCAGCAACAGTTTGTGGCCGGTGATGGCGATGACTCCCGCCAGGTGATGGCAGCAGTTCAGGATGCCTGGAAGCGGCTGTTGTCCCGGTCCATGGAAACCGAAATCCGGCTGTGGGCCAGAGAAAACGCCGATATCGAGGCCATCCGCATTTTTTCGGAAAATCTGAAAAATCTCCTGCTGTCACCCCCTCTTGGCGCCAAACGGGTCATGGGAATTGACCCGGGGTTTCGAACCGGGTGCAAGGTGGTCTGTCTGGATCCCCAGGGGCAACTCCTGCATCATGACACCATTTATCCCCATACATCCGACCATCAGGCAGAAGGGGCCAGAAAGAAACTGGTTCAGCTTTGTCAGGATTATGGCATCGAGGCCATTGCCATTGGAAACGGAACCGCCGGGCGGGAAACCGAGGCATTTGTCCGATCCATCGACAGCCTTGCCGGCCTGCAGGTGATCATGGTCAATGAAAGCGGGGCCTCCATTTATTCCGCATCAGACGTGGCGCGGGATGAATTTCCGGATCTGGATCTCACGGTTCGGGGATCGGTCTCCATCGGCCGCAGGTTGATGGACCCGCTGTCCGAGCTGGTCAAAATCGATCCCAAATCCATCGGTGTGGGTCAGTATCAGCACGATGTGGATCAGAATCTGCTGAAGCAGGCACTGGACGATGTCGTGATCAGTTGCGTCAACCGAGTGGGGGTGGATGTCAACCGGGCCAGTGTCCAGTTGCTGACCTATGTGTCCGGTCTGGGACCCCAGTTGGCCAGAAACATTCTGTCCTGGCGGAACGAAAATGGCCCATTCAAAAGCCGGGAGGCCCTGAAAAAAGTGAAGCGATTAGGACCAAAGGCATTTGAACAGGCCGCCGGATTTCTACGCATTCCGGACAGTGCCAATCCCCTGGATGCCAGTGCCGTGCATCCCGAACGCTATGCCCTTGTTAAGACCATGGCAGAAGACATGGGTTGCGGCATTGCCGAGCTGATCACGGATCCGAATCGCCGGAAAGCGATTTCCATTCAGACGTATGTGTCGGATCAGGTGGGACTGCCCACGCTTCAGGATATTCTGGATGAACTGGCCAAACCGGGCCGGGATCCCCGGGACCGGTTTGAAGCGGTTGTATTTGCAGGCGGCATCGATAAAATCGGGGATTTGACGCCTGGCCTGAAACTGAACGGCATCGTGACCAATGTCACGGCCTTTGGTGCGTTTGTGGATATCGGGGTCCATCAGGACGGTCTGGTGCATATCAGCGAACTGGGTGACCGGTTTGTCAAGCATCCGTCTGATGTGGTCCGGGTCGGTCAAACGGTTCATGTCACGGTCATGGATGTGGATCTGGCCAGAAACCGGATATCGCTCAGCATGAAATCGGTTCCGGGCGAGCGTCCATCCAGGGAACGGGCCTCCGCCCCAATGCCTGAAACCCGGAAACAGAAACCTGTCAAATCTCAGGCTTCGGCAAAAAACCGGCCCTTCAACAATCCGTTTGCAGATATGTTTGACAGGCAGACCGAAGGGAACCGGAACCAGAAAGGCAGTGATTCGAAAAAGCGTGATAATTAAAAAAATGGATACCGATTTCGGTTCAGGCTGACGGCAGTTGGATCGTCAGGATTGTATCCATGTCGTCGCCGGTTTTCAGGTTGAGACTTCCGCCCATGGCTTCTGCAATCAACCGTGCCGTGTAGACACCCAGACCGGCTGCGCCGGTTTTACCATATGTCACACCTTTTTCAAAAAACCGGTTGCGGATCTCGATGGGTATACCGCCATGGTTATGAATATGAATCTGGCTGTCACCGGCGGTTTGACGCAGGTCAATGGTTACGGTCTTTCCCGACGGGCTTGCTTCAATGGCATTTTTCATCAGATTGGTGATCATGCAGTAGCACAGAAGCATTTCTCCTGAAATCATAAACCAATCATCCGGATCTGCAGGCAGGCCATTCACCAGAAGGACAACCGGTATATTCCGGGCTTTGGAAAGGGCATCCGTTTCCATCAGCCCCATGCGTATGATACCGGGTATGTCAACCGGTTCTGGCTCGACCCGATAGACTCCCCGTTCCAGCTTCCACAGATCCAGCGACTGGCTGATCATTTTTAGCAGTTGAAACCCCATGTCTTCGATGGTTTTCAAATCCGAAAAGACGCCTTCGGGTAAATCCGGTGTTTTTACCAGTCGGGTCGATAATGAAATAATTCCGGACAGGGGTCGTTTGAAATCGCTGCCAACCATGCGCGTCACGCTTTCCCGCAAACGCACCATGGCCTCAAGCTCTTTATTTCGCCCGGCCAGAGTTGTCAGCGCATGTTTCAACCGCAGGTGGGTTTTGACCCGCGCCAGAACAACAGACGGGTGAAAGGGTTTGGAGATATAATCCACGGCACCAAGGGACAGCCCCCGACTTTCATCTGCACCGTCGGTCAGAACCGTTATAAACAGAACCGGAATGTCACGCGTACCCGGATCATTTTTCAGCATCTGGCACACACGGTATCCATCCATATCCGGCATCTGGATATCAAGAAGGATGATATCCGGCTGGGGGGTCTGGGTTGCCCGGCTTAACGCCTGCTCGCCGTTCTGGGCCATGATGGTTTCGAAGCCATCCTGAAAAATGGCGCCCAGTACATTGAGGTTGATCCGTTCATCATCAACAATCAGAACCCGGGGTATCTCTTTTACCCCTGTGCCCGGCAAATTTTCAGAAATATTATCTGAAGATATGGCGGATTGGCTTTCTCCCATCAGATTCACATCTCCTGCAATCTGATTTCGGCCGCTTCCTTTGGCCGTATACAGCCATCGATCCGCAGTCTCAATCAGTTCCCTGGGGCTGGACTGTTCCCGTTTCGGGCGGATGGTCCCCACACCGATGCTGATGGTGACATGTGGCGCAACAGGTGAAAACGCATGGGGGATACCCAGATCGATGATACTTTGATGCAACCGGTGGGCCACCTTCAATGCGCCATTCAAATCGGTGTCGGGCATGATACAGGCAAATTCTTCACCGCCATAGCGCGCGACCAGGTCGGTTTGACGTTCTACAGATGCCGCCAGCGTCAGGGCGACTTCCCGCAGGCAGTCATCGCCAGCCATATGACCATAGTGATCGTTATAGGCCTTAAAATGATCGATATCGGCCATAATCATGGAAATGGGGGTGCCGGATCGAATACAGTGTCGCCATTCATGCTCCAGAAACTGCTGAAAGCGCCTGCGGTTGGCAATACCGGTAAGGCCGTCTATTCCGGAGATGCGGTTCAAGAGATCCCGTTGGTGTTTCATATCCAGATGGATTCGGATTCTTGCCAGAACAATGGCGGGACGAAATGGCTTGGTCACGTAATCCACTGCACCCATTTCCAGCCCCCGCCGTTCATCCGCCTCATCGCCCATGGCGGTAATGAATATGATCGGAATGTCACGGGTCTCGGGTTGTTGAACCAGTTGCTGACAAACCGCAAATCCGTCCATGTCCGGCATCTGAATATCCAGAAGGATCAGATCAGGCGGTGTGTTGGAAAATGCCCGCTTCAATGCCTGGTTTCCGTTCAGTGCCACGCTGATCTCATATTTGTCTTTCAGCATTTCATTCAAAACATGTACGTTGGCGCGTTCGTCATCAACGATCAGAATCCGTGGTTTGCTTTCCGGCATGACATCCTCTTCTCAGAATTACAGATTATTCATCATTTTTTGTTCAAGTTGAAGTAGCGTTTCTCCGGCTTCTTCGAATTCAAAATCTTCGACCTGTCTGGTCAGGACAGAAAAAATATCATCATGAAAATCCCCGATATGTTTTCTGAGCAAGGGAAGCAAATCAGCCGCCCGAGGGCTTCCCTCAAGCAGAAGGGTTTTGAATTCAGCCCAAAGCGGCCCGATTTCCGGTTTAACCAGGGTGTCATCCAAATCGGGTTTTCCGGATACAGTCAAGTCCAGAAGGGTCAGACCGGCCATGAGGGCATCACAGGCAGACTGGAATCGCTCAAATATCTCTTTTGAACCGCTTGAATTCATCCCGTCCTTCAGCGACTGATCCAGATCGCTGGCTGCGGCGAACAGATCATTGGCGCTCAGATTGCCGGAAATCCCCTTGATCGCGTGTGTCAGCCTGCGGGCGGCATCGCGTTCACCCTGATTCAGTGATGCGGCGATTCGTTCGGCAATATCATGGTTGTCGTGATAGAAATCCAGCAGCAGTTTTTTAAACAGACGCCGGTTGTTGCGAACCCGGTATAAGCCTTCAGAAAGGTCAATGCCCGGAATTTGTTCCGGCAATGTGTCATCATCCGTTTCGATGGAGATCCCGGTTTCAGGTGGTGTTGAATCTGCCGGATTATCCGCACATGGCAGCCACCGGATCAGGGTCTGAACCAATAGATCGGGGTCAATCGGTTTCGCGATATGATCGGTCATTCCGGCAGCCAGACATTTTTCCCGGTCGCCACTCATGGCATGCGCCGTCATGGCAATGATCGGAAGCCTGTCAAATCCATCCAGCTTTCGAATCGCTTCGGTAGCCTGATAGCCATCCATATCCGGCATCTGAATATCCATCAGCACCAGATCGGGTGATTCTGTTTGAACCATGCTCACGGCTTTCCGACCATTTTCCGCGATACGGACAGAAAGCCCGGACCATTCCAGAAGTTCGCGGGCTACCTGTTGATTGACCGGATTGTCCTCCACCAGCAGGATACGTCCGGCCAGATGAACCACTGCCGTGTCTTTCATGGAAATGGCCATTTCGGAATGAATGGGACCGCCTTCCTTTCTGGAAATGGCATCCGTGATGGTGTTCAGCATGATCGCGGAATTGACCGGTTTCAATACCAGTCCGTCCAGTTCATTTTTCTGAACCCGGCTTAACACCTCTTCACGACCATAGGCTGTGACCATGATCAACGTGGGAATATGGGTCAGGTCGGCCGTGGCCCGAATGCGGCGGATGGTTTCAATGCCATCCATGCCGGGCATCTGCCAGTCCATCAACGTCAGGTCAAAGGGGTTTCCGTTTTTCTGCGCGGTTTCCAATTTTAACAACGCATCACTTCCGGATGCGGCACAGACGGTCTGAAAGCCAAATCCCTGAAGCATATCGCTCAGGATATCCCGTGCGGCCGGGTTGTCATCGACCACCAGAACCCGTTGCCCGCTGAAATCAGCCATGGGTCGTGCCGGCTGACATTTTTGATGCTGTTTGCCAAAACGGGCGGTAAAGGAAAATTCGCTTCCCTGCCCCGGCGTGCTTTTTGCCTGGATCTCACCATCCATCATGTTCACCAGTCTCCGGGAAATGGAAAGCCCCAGACCGGTTCCCCCATAGCGCCGGGTGGTGGATGCATCTGCCTGAGTGAATGCCTGAAACAGTTCGGAAATCTGGCTTTCACTCAGACCGATACCGGTATCGGTCACGGAAAAACGTAATATAACATCCCTGTCGGTCTCTTCAGCCAGCGATACCGAAACAATCACCTCGCCCCGCTCGGTGAATTTGAGGGCATTGCTGGTCAGATTGGTCAATACCTGACCCAGGCGCAGGGGATCCCCGATCAGTGCCCTGGGAATATCTTTCGGGCAATTGAGCAAAAATTCGACGCCTTTTTCTTCGGACTTTCCGGTATGGATGACAGCCAGATTGTTCAGAACAGCATCCAGATCAAAGGCGATTTGTTCGAATTCCAGTCTGCCGGCCTCAATCTTGGAAAAATCCAGAATATCATTGATAATGCGCAACAGGTTTTGGGAAGCCGCCATAATTTTGGTCAGATAATCCCGCTGCTGTTCGGTCAAACCTGTTTTTAACGCCAGATGGCTCAATCCGATGACAATGTTCATGGGCGTACGGATCTCATGGCTCATGTTGGCCAGAAAGTTGCTTTTGGCCTGAGTGGCGGATTCCGCAGTCTCCTTGGCCTGCAGAAGTTCCAGATTGGCCAGTGCCAGATCATAGGTGCGCTCGTCTACCAGCTCCTCCAGATGATCACGGTTTTTTTTCAGCTCGATGGCATCCTGCTGGGTTTTGGAAAATAATTTCTGAATTTCAAGAACCATTTTATTGAAAGCATTGCCCAGAATGCTCAGTTCATCCCGTGTCTGAATATCGATGAACACATCAGAATCATAGATTCGTTCATGATCCGTTTTATCATTTGTCTGACGACCGGCTTTGTCATCCAGGCTTGTACCGGCAAATTCCTTGACTTTTTGCGTCAGAATTCGAACCGGAACCGTGATCCGTTCAGAGAAAAAGAATGCCGCGCCGATTCCCAGGAACAGCGCAACCATACCGATAAGGCCGGATAAAGCAATCAGTTGATGAACGGTTTTCTTGACATGATCCCGGGAGGCCACACCCACCAGCCACAGGGGATAACTGGTCAGGGGGGCGCTTTCCAGAAGAATTGACTCATAAACGTGTGGGATATCTGAAGGCGACTGCCAGTTGGCGCTGATTTCAAGAAAATCGGCATGTGCGTTTTGCGCAGAATCATTTTCACGGAATCCGGACTGGTGTGGCGATGTCACATAAAAATGATCGGATTGGGCGTTAAACGCCAGGGTCATGAATTCATTGCTACCCGCCCGGGTGTTTCCAAACAGCGTGAGATTCATTTTTTCAATGTTTACCCACAACAATAGATAACATCCGTCTATGGCTTCACCTTTTTTAAGAACCGGCTCCTTGAATACCAGAATGTTTTGAAAACCGTTTACGGAATCCGCTGTCGGAATATGGATGACCGATGGTTTTTGCGGAGGAAGCGAGACCAGTGTCCTGATAACGCCGTCAATCGTGACAGGCGAATTGATGGCTTCGACATACCCCGTATCATCACAGATAATGACGTTGTCTTTCATGATCAGGATGTTCTCGATCCAGGGTTCCAATGATCGAATCTGTGAAAAAAAAGATTTCAGACTGGGAATGAAGACAGCACCCAGCTTGGGGTCGCTGCCAACAAATTCCACCAGGGGGTTGATGCGCCACAAATTCAGATTGGCGTTTCTGACATCGATAAAACCGGAAAGAATTTCAATGCCCATCTGAAGCGATTGACGCAGTTGGCGTCTGGATTCCTGCTCCAGTAGCCGGATGGATCGATATCCCGTGACCAGGGTCAAGAGCAGAATCACCAGCAGCACAATACCGGTTGTCATGGTGATCAGTTTGGCCTTGATGGAACGGCTGGAAAACAATGTGGATAAATTTTTCATCCGTCAGTATTCATCCTTCATCTTTCATCCTTCATCCTTCCGCCTTCATCCTTCATCCTTTCAACCTACCGTGTCGCCCGAATCAGCGCATTCATTTGTACCAGTGTGACGCCGAATTCCTCTTTCCATATCCGGTTCAACTCGGATGTTTCATCCTGGGACTGGGCATTGAAGAATGCCTGAACCGCCTCTTTCAATTGACGGTCCTCTTTACGAAACGCCCATCCGATTTCATCAACCGGCCCCACGGGAAAGGCGACAACCGCACGTTTGAATTTGTGCCGGGTATTCCATAGTGCGATATCGGCATCCACCAGCGTGAAATCGGCTTTTCCATTTTCCACAGCCTCCAGGCTCGCGTCCATGCTCATCAGGTGAATGATCACCGGAGATCGGGAAAATGCCTGTTCATTCTGCGCCAACAGCCAGGTATGAAAACTGGTGTTTTTTTCCACTGCCGCTATTTTTCCTGCCAGATTGGATAATGATTGAATGTGTTGTGGATTTCCCTGGTTGACAATCACCATCATCCGGCTTGAAAACAGAATGGCAAAATCAAGTTTTTTGGTGCGCCAGTCATTTTTTGTCAGATGGGATGGATACACGTCACATTTTTCGCTGGACAGCAGACCGGGTGTATAAACAGCTTCCAGGTCCGTTTTCCCGGTATCGTCAAAAAACTGTTCATCCCAGTCAACACGATGAAATACCGGGCGGATGTCACTTCCCATGCTGGCAGCAAAAGCACGCACCTCCCGGTAAATCGGCCCGGAGAAGGCGCAGTTTTCACGGCAGACCAGATCCGTCATCACCGAGTAGACAGGTGTCAGCGGAACCATGCAGATTCGAAATTCTCCTGACCGTTTGATTTCATCCAGATCCCGTGCATGGGAGGTCTGTGAATTGTTTCCAGCAATAAATGCGATGAGGCTCGCAACCAACATGAGTCTGAAAATGACGGGTAGAAATCTAAAGCGGGTCTGTTTCATCCGTGTCACCATTTCCTGTTTATTCGGAGATTGATCCAACCAGTTGAATAAACTGGGTTAAAGACATGCTATAGTATTTCTGCCAGATGCGGTTCAATGCGGAATTGTCATCCGCCCGCTGTGCCTTGAAAAATGTGCGTACCGCATCCTGGAGGTCTTTGTCTTCCTTTCGAAACGCCCATCCATTTTCATCAGTGGTTCCGACCGGAAACGCCATATCGGATTGTTTATATTGATGCCGGACCGCCCAGATGGCGGCATCAGAATCGACAATGGTGAAATCCACCTCGCCTTTATCCACCGCATTCAGGCAATCATGGGTTAACATCAGCCGGATCAGGATGGGATTGGAGGCAAAAATCCCCTGATTCTGCTCCTGCATCCAGGTGTGATAACTGGTGTCTTTCTCGATGGCCGCAACTTTTCCGGCCAGGTCTGACGGCGTTTTAAACTGCGCCATTCGGGACCGGTTGACGATCACCATGCGCCGGGACGGAAACAGGGTGACAAAATCCAGTTTTTGGGATCGCCAGGCATTAACACTCAGATTGTTGGGATACAGATCAACCTGGCCTGAGGCCAGCAACTCAGGCGTATAGACAGCATCCCGAACCGTTTTCCCGTCCTTGTTGAAAAACTGCTCATCCCAGCCGATCCGCAAAAAACGGGGCGTGATATCTTTACCCAGGGTGGATACAAACGCCATGACCGCATCGTATGCCGGTCCGCTGATTTGGCAGTCGGTCCGGCAATCCGGTGGCTCTGCGCTGCATACAGATGGATGGATCGGAGAAATTCCGATCCGGATTTCCTTGGATTTTTTTATCTCATCCAGGGACCGCGCATCCACTGATACAACAGGCATCAGGAAAACACAGTACAGGATAATCAACGCGACCAGTCTGTTTGTCATGAGACGTCTCCATATATGAATTATGGTTTGAGGTTTTTGGTCTATATCACGGGGAGACCTGTGATTCGCTTGATTTTGCATGATGCTGCGTCTCCCATCGCTTGTCCAGATAGTACAGGATGGGAACAGTCATTCGGGAAAAGAGCAGAGATGCGACCTCACCGGCCATCAGCGATATGGCAAGCCCCTGGAATATGGGGTCGAACAGAATGACCATCGCTCCGACAATCACCGCTGCGGCCGTCAGCATCATGGGCCGGAATCTGACAGCCCCGGCGTCGATGACAGCCAGGTCCAGAGGCATTCCCTGAGCCACCCGCAGTTCGATGAAATCGACCAGAATGATGGAATTCCTGACCACGATGCCTGCTCCGGCAATGAAACCGATCATCGATGTTGCGGTGAAAAAAGCATTCATCGCGCCATGGGCCGGCAGGATGCCGATCAGGGAGAAGGGTATGGCGATCATGATGACCAGTGGCGTGGAAAACGACTGGAACCAGCCCACGACCAGAATGAAAATCAGAATCAGAACAATGCCAAAGGCCAGCCCCAGGTCTCTGAACACCTCATAGGTGATATGCCATTCCCCATCCCATTTCATGGACAGTTTCCGGTCGCTTTTTGGCAGGGCAGCCGTGTGTTGCGCGATTCGGTATCCTTCCGGAAGGATAATGGCGTCGATTTTTTTCTGCATTTCAAAAATCGCATAAACCGGACTTTCTTTTTCACCGGCCACATCCCCGATGACATACACGACCGGCATCAGATTTTTGTGATAGATGCTGGTGTCTGCGACGGATTCTGTTACACGGATCAGGGACGCGATGGGAACCAGTGCGCCGGTTGCATCTGCGATTTGCAGCGTGGAGAGTCTGCCGATTCCAGCCCGCCAGGAAAGCGGCAACTGAATCACGATGGGCAGGTCCTCTTTTTCGGTCGGAACATGAAGCAGACCAATCGGTTTTCCGCTCAGCGCCATTTCCAGGGTTCCGGCGATCCGGGCTGCGGGAATGCCATGAATGGCCGCTTTTTCCTTGTCGATTTCAACCGTAAGCTGCGGCTGTTCATCCTCCATGTACCGGTCCACATCCACAATGCCCGGGGTCTGTTCAAAAATGGTCTGAATCTCCTGTGCGATCTGTTTCTGGCGTTCATAATCCGGGCCATACACCTCGGCCACCAATGTCGAGAGTACGGGCGGGCCGGGAGGAACCTCTGCGACCTTGAGTCTGGCCCGATATTTTCCGGCAATGGCCTCCAGTTCGGGCCTGACCCGCTTGGCAATGTCATGGCTTTGGGCGTGTCGCTTGGACTTGGATGCCAGATTGACTTGAATGTCGGCCAAAGCCGGGCCCTGCCGCAGAAAATAATGCCGGACCAGACCATTGAAATTGAAAGGACCGGATGTGCCGACATGAATCTGATAGTCCGTGACCTCATTGATGGTCTTCAGATATTCCCCCATTTCCAATGATGCAGAGGCAGTCTGTTCCAGCGTGGCGTCATCCGGCATGTCAATCATCACCTGAAATTCACTTTTGTTGTCAAACGGCAACATTTTTACCTTGACCCATCCAATGGCAACCAGGGCACAGGAGAGTATCAGAAGCGCGGCAACGGAAAGCAGAAACACCCAGCGCCAGAACGGCACTTCAATCAGAGGCGTCATGATCCGTCTATACAGCAGGGTGCTCCAGCCTTCGGATTCTTCGTGGCCAGGGCCACCGGCATCATGTTCCGGAATCAGCCGAATGGAGGCCCAGGGGGTGACGATAAAGGCCACCAGCAGCGAGAATATCATGGCTGCGGTCGCACCTACCGGAATCGGACGCATATAGGGCCCCATCAGGCCTCCGACAAAGGCCATGGGCAGAATTGCAGCAATCACGGTCAGCGTGGCCAGGATGGTCGGGTTGCCCACCTCGTCCACAGCCTCGATGGCCACATCCAGCCGGGGACGCCCGTTGTTTTCTGGCAACCTGAAATGACGCACCATGTTTTCAACAACCACAATGGCGTCATCCACCAGAATCCCGATGGAAAAAATCAACGCAAACAGGGTAATCCGGTTGAGGGTATATCCATATAAATAAAAAACAGCCAGCGTCAGGGCTAGGGTGACCGGTATGGCAAACGCCACCACGCCGGATTCCCGATGGCCCAGGGTAAACCAGATCAGGATCGTGACCGACAGGACGGCAATGGCCATATGAAAGAGGAGCTCATCGGATTTTTCCTTGGCAGTTTCGCCATAATTCCGGGTGACGCTCATCTGAACCGTATCCGGAATGATGGTTCCCCGGACATCTTTCACGCGTTGCAGAACCTGATGCGCAACCTGAATGGCGTTGGTTCCCTTGCGCTTGGCAATGGTCAGCGTGACGGCGGGACTGATTCCCGGTTTTTGGGAATCCGTTGTCGAAACCGGCTCGGAAAATGCGGGGCCCTGTCCAAAAAACACATACTGATCCGGCTCCCGGGGGCCGTCCGAAATATCGGCCACATCCCGGAGATATACCGGGTGACCCTGATGCACCCCCACAACAACCTGGCCGACATCTGACACTGAAGTCAAATATCCACTGACATGAACCAGAATCCGGCCGTCTGCAGACGGATACGAACCGGCATGAGATTCCTGATTGGCAGCGCAGATCATGGATGCGGCCGTTTGCATGTCGATACCAAAACCGGCCAGCCGGACCGGATCCATATCAACCGATATCTGGCGCCGGTTTCCGCCGATCAGGGTGGTGATGGAGACATTGTCCTCCCGTTTGACCACATCATCCACCTCTGCCGCAATGCGGCGCAGGGTGTAGTGATCCACATCTTTTGCCCAGAACGTCAGAGCCAGTATAGGTACATCGTCGATATACCGGGGTTTGACAAGGGGTGGGCTGACCGCGCAGGGGATCCGGTCCATGTTGGCCATCAGCTTGGACTGAAGCCTGACAATGGACCGCTCTTCATCCTGACCCACAAAAAACCGGACAATAGCCATAGACATCCCCGGACTGGATGTCGAGTAAATGTATTCGACGCCCGGCACCTCCCAAAGCAGTTTTTCCATGGGTCGCGTCACCCGTTCCTCGACCTCTTTGGCACTGGCCCCGGGCATCTGCACAAAAATATCGATCATGGGAACAATGATCTGAGGTTCTTCCTCACGGGGAAGGGCAATGACCGCGGCGATCCCCAACAGAATGGATGCAACGATAAAAAGCGGCGTGAGCTTGGAATTGATGAATCCGCCGGCCAGTTTTCCGGCAACGCCGATTTTGATGGTCATGATATGCCCTCCACCATCATGCCGTTGGACAGATTCAGGGGGGGTGTTTTGACATAGGTCGCACCGACTGTCAACCCGGACAGAATTTCGGCTTCGGTTTCCGACATCCGGCCGGTTCGCACCAGACGAAACCGGACTTTTTTGTCCGCATCCACCTGATACACACCCGTCAACTGGCCCTGAACAATCAGGGCGGACCGGGGAATCCATACGCCCTCAACCGATGCCAGAGGAATCATGGCCCGGGCAAAAAGCCCGGAAACCAAGCCGGAATGGGCGGGAAGATTGACCTGCACCTGAAAGGAGCGGCTTCTGGAATCGGCAATCGGAAAAATGGTGTGAACGGTTCCATTGAGGGTCAGATGTTGAATGGATGGAATCCGGATCAAAATGGTCTGGTTCGGTTGAACGCTGGCAATACGGTTTTCGGGCAGAAGGATATCAACCCGGTATCCTTCTGCAGACTCGATATTCAGAAGCGGTGATCCGGGAGCAGCCAGATCCCCGGGTTCGACATTCCGGGCCGTGACGATGCCGTCGTATGGCGCCAGAATTCGGGAATCCTCATCCGTGACCCGGGCAGCCGTCACTGCGGATACTGCCTGCCTGATTCGTTGATCGGCCGCATCCACCATGGCCCGGGTCTGAGCCAGGCTGGCTTCTGCCTGAAGATGTTTTGCCCGGACCTCATCAAATTCCTGTCTGCTCGCAGAATCTGTTTTCATCAGATTGACATATCGCTGATAGGTGGCCTGGGCCAGGCTGGCGCCGGATTGGGCGGCCTGACTGGCGGACTCTGCGGCTGCCAGTCCGCTTTTGGCTTCAGCCAGAACGGCTTCAGCCTGCTGGCGCTGGGCGCCGACCATGCGGGAATCGATTTCAACCAGTATCTGGCCGGAACGAATCCGATCGCCTTCCCGAACATGCACGACCCTGACGGTCCCCATGAGCTTGCTGGAAACAACCCCCATGGTTCTGGCCTGAACCGTACCGACCGCTTCGTATGTAACCGGGTGAACAGCGGATGCGACCCGGGCGATTTCAACCCGAAGCACGTCGCCGGGTTGTACGACCTGAGATCCGGGCTGAATTTTTTCACCGCATCCAAACAGCCACGGCATAATGGCCAATATAGACAGAATAATCCGGAAATGTGTTGGCATGGCAGTCTCCATAAACGGAAGTCAGCGGTCAGAAGTCAGGGACCGGATTTCGGAAGTCGGCATGAAACGGAAAAAATCAGAATTGATTTCAATTTCATTCACCTGAATTCTGACTCCTGAATTCTTCAATTAAAATTCTCATCAAGCGTTCCAGCGGCCAGAAACAGATCCGCGCGTGCAACGATATAATCATGAATGGCCTGAATCCGGCTGGTTCGGGAATTCTGCAGGCTCAGTTCTGCATCCAGCAGGCTGACCAGGGGATACAAACCATTTTCATAGCGGTTTTCAACAATATAAAGGCCTTCCTCCGCCTGAAGGACAGACGTTTCACTGACGCGAATCCGATTCCAGGCACTTTGGGTCATCAACCAGGCCTGACGGGTCATAATTTCCACATTTGCTTTCAAATCCCGCAGAAGTGCCTGAATCCGCTTCAACCCGGCTACAGATTCGCGGGTTCTGGCAGAAATCCGGTCTCCGCTGTACAGGTTCATGCGCATCATGGCGCCAAGCGTGTAGTTGTCTCCAAAATCATCCCATTTTTCTGAATTGATCTCATAGTTGGCAATCAGACTGAGCTGTGGCAGGTGACCCGCTTTGGATTTGTCAATTTCCCGGTCGGCGACAGATTCCAGAATTTCCATCTGGCGAATCATGGGATGTTTCAACATGGCTTCGTTTACCCATGATTCGAGGGTTCCCTCGATTAACAGTGGATTTTGATCCAGATTGGTGAGTTGTGGAAGAGGCTGGTCTGCCGGGCGCCCCATGACGCTGTTTAAAACCGCGATGGCGATTTGCATCTGGCTGTCGGCCTGAATCCGTTCCTGTTCCAGCTCGGAAACACGCACCTGAGCCCGCAGTTGATCACTTTTCACGATAAATCCATTGTCATATCGCGCCGTAATCAGTTTCAGATGGGCGTTGGCCGTCACAATAGCGTTTTGAATCACATGAAGATGCTGGTTGGCAAGAATGAGGCCGGCATAGGCCTTCACGGTCTGATGAATCACATCCTGACGCGTTTGTTCGGCCTGAATCTCAGCGGATTTGATCTGGCTTTGGGCCTGTGCCACACCGATTTGTGTTCGGCCACCATTATATACCATCCACTCCATTGACAGAACCGATGCAAAATTGGTGATGGCAGACGGGTCATTCAGTCGAGCGGGATCAAAGTCGGCCTGAGCAATCCGTTCCTGATTCAGCCGGGTTCCAAACGCCCACATGGGATTGTTGGTGTGATTCAGTGCTTCGCTGAAAGAAATTTGGGGATAGGCCCCTGATTTTGCCTGAGTCATCTGATGCTCGGCCTGCTGGATGGAAAAGTCTGAGGCTTTGGTCTTTGGATTTTGCTGAACCGCCTGTTGAATGGCCTGTGAAAGGGAAAGACCGATGACCGGTTGGGCCAAATCATCTGCCTGTGACAGGTGAAGGGGACAATATTGAATCAGAAAAAGGATCAGAATTGATCCGGTGACTGAAAAACGGTTCATCTCGTTTCTCCCTGTTAACCGGTTAAACCGGATTTCCGGCCAAAAGTTGCCTGACGGTGGTTTTAATCATGAGGCCATTCATCCAGATGCGTACAGACGCATCGTCTTCTTTTAATTGGGCCAAAAGCGGTGTAATCCGCAAATCGGAAACTGCGGCGGCAATCCAGGCTGCCATTCCGCGAATCCGGGTGTCAGCAGACTCAAAAAATGGAATCAGATCCCTTTCAATGTCAATACCATGCTGGGGATAGGCATGAAGCAGCCGGCCCAGTCCCCACAGAACACCGGCCTGCAAGCCGGGGTGTTCGATAAAATTGCCGTCAGGTCGAATATAGGAAACCAGGATGTGCCCATATTCATCCGACATGCGTCTGCTTCTGGCCATGATTTCGCCCATGGCCTGTGGAGAACCCCATCCAATTCCGCCGGATTCGTCATTCAGGTTCCACATCAACCGGCGCATGACGGTTCGGGCCGATTCTGTCTGAACTCCGGCAAGTCGTGAAACCACCTCTCCAATCAGGCTGACACAGGGCCAGTATACGGTTTCGTCAGGGTGGTAGAGCAGTGACAGTAAAACATTGGTCACTTTTAACGGCGGGTAGTTGTGGATCGTGTTCATCACCCCGCTCAGACAAGATGTCCGTATCAACTGAATGACAGCCGGTTTCATCTGACGGATTGATAAATCTGCTGGGGTGGACATGCGTGTTTGCATCACCGGTTGGCTAACGGACAAGCAGATCGGTCATGTGGTTTCCTCCCATAAGATGCAGGATGACGGACAATTTTTAATGGCTTCTTCCACATCCTTTGGATCATATCCGTCTGCATCAATGACATCGATAAATCCCGCCGCATTCATTCTAAAGATGGCAGGCGAGACATCGACGCATACGCCGCAAAGAATACAATCACTCAGATCGACAACCGGTTTTTTCATGACAGCCTCGTATCATTACACTTTCAAGAAATTCCTACACCCGAAACGGCTGCCTGTCAAGCCCACGCGAAGACAGTTTGCTGAAAACGGGCCCCACCCGGATCGGTAGTCTGGCAACCAACTGATTCCCATCATATTTCACTTGCTTTTATCATGACTGCAAGATATAAAATGACATTAAGACGATTTTTTTGGTTATCAACGTTCTGGGTGAATAAATATTTACGCATTGATATCAATCCGAATTATAACACTATAAATACCATATGATGACGCAAGAAAACTTCGAATCAGGAGGTGCGGGCATAGATATTCAGAAGCGGCCGGCTAAGGCCGATAAAACCAATATCAACAGAGAGATTAAAGCCAAAGAAGTCCGGATGATCGACCAGGAAGGAAAACAGATCGGGGTCATTCCGCTTTACAAGGCGCTGGCAGCCGCAGGCGAAGCAGGCATGGATTTGGTGGAAATTTCACCCAATGCCAATCCGCCGGTCTGCAAGATCATGGATTACGGAAAGTACAAATACGAGCAGACCAAAAAAAAGCAGGAGGCCAAAAAAAAACAGAGTACTTTCCAGGTAAAAGAGATCAAGCTTCGTCCCAAAACTGCCGATAATGATCTGCTGACCAAAGTCGACCATATCAGGCGGTTCATTGCCAAAAAGGACAAGGTCAAGGTGACCGTCATGTTCAGAGGCAGAGAAATCACACTGGCTCAGGCAGGGAAAGAACTTCTTGACAAGATTGCAGTCGAGACAGACCCGATTGCAGTTGTCGAGCAAAAGCCCAAATTTGAAGGACGCACCATGGTGATGATTCTTTCACCAAAATAAGACTGGGCCACTGCCCGATTTCTGTTCGAGTTCTGCCCGAGTTCTGGTTGATGAATTCATAATGAAGAAGGTATTTTTGATGGATCGAAGATGGCGTGGGCGTGGTAAAAACCCGCGCCATCTGTTTTTCATAAACAGCCATGGAGTGTCCGAAATTTCACATTCACGATAGCTGTTTCGTGTTTATTCTGATTTTTGACGAATGAATGATATATTTTCATAAGAGAGTTGTATTTCAAGGAGACAAAACAATGCCCAAAATCAAAACAAACCGGTCTGCGGCCAAACGATTCAAGACCACTGCCAGCGGAAAATTTGTCTATCACAAATCGCATGGAAGCCATATTCTGACCACCAAATCCCGGAAACGGAAACGATCCCTGCGTCAGAGTCCGATTGTTGACAAAACCAATCAAAAAGAGATAAGATTGCTGCTTCCAAACGGTTAATGGAATTTGTAACACATTAACATACCAGCACAGAACAGCATGATCAATGGGCTGTATTTTCTGTGATGTATGAAGGAGAGTCGTATGCGTGTAAAAAGAGGATTTAAAGCGAGACATAGACGTAACAAGGTTCTGAAACTGGCGAAAGGCTTCAGAGGAGGCCACAGCAAGTTGTTTCGGACTGCCGCAGACACGGTTGACCGGGCCCTGAATTACAGTTACAGGGACCGCAAGGTTCGCAAACGCGAATTCCGGGCATTGTGGATCGCCCGTATCAATGCGGCTGTCAGGGGATGCGGTCTTTCCTACAGCCGGTTTATCGATGGTCTTAAGAAAGCAGGCATTGCCCTGGATAGAAAAGTCCTTGCAGAACTGGCCATATCCGATCCCAATGGTTTTGCCAGAATCGCTCAGTCTGTTTCTTCGGCATCCTGATCACATTTGGTCTCCGGCAGCCATCACCAAGAGGGGGTGGCGCCGGTTGCCATCCGCATTCCCCATCTCAGCCAACAGAGCATAACCCGTGGAAATCCAACTTGATCAGATTTATCATCAGGCCGTGGAAGCGCTTTCTGCTGTTTCCGACGCAGAGGCGCTGAAATCCCTTTCAGTTCAATACCTGGGAAGAAAGGGTCTGATTACCCAATATTTACGCGGAATATCGAAACTGCCTGCCGATCAGCGACCGGCAGCGGGCCAAAGGGCCAATCAGGTCAAGGCCCGTCTTGAAGAGACATTTCAGGCTGCATCAGACAGGCTGGCGCTTGCACTTCAAAATTCCGATCCTGGAGTCGATGTGTCTCTTCCCGGCCGGATTCCAGCCAGAGGAACCCTTCATCCGATCACGCAGATCACCCGGACCATATGTGATATTTTCAGGCGAATGGGGTTTGATATTGCAGAGGGTCCGGAAATCGAACTGGACCATTACAATTTTGAAGCGCTGAACATCCCGAAAAATCATCCGGCCAGGGATATGCAGGATACGTTTTACATATCGGACAATGTGGTGCTTCGGACCCATACATCTCCCATTCAGGTTCGATATATGGAAGGGCATGTACCACCGGTTAAAATCATCGCACCGGGCAAGGTCTACCGGTGTGACTCGGATATCACGCATACACCCATGTTTCACCAGGTGGAAGGGCTTGTGGTCGGAGAAGGTATCGCGTTTTCAGATCTGAAAGGGGTTTTGACCGGTTTTGTCCATCAGATGTTTGACGATCAGACCAGTCTTCGATTCCGGCCCAGCTTCTTCCCGTTTACCGAACCCAGCGCAGAGGTGGATATTCTGTGTGTAATGTGCCGCGGCAGGGGATGCCGGGTCTGTTCCCAGACCGGATGGCTGGAAGTTCTGGGTTCCGGCATGGTTCATCCTGCCGTGTTTGAGAATGTCGGCTATGACACGTCCCGCTATACGGGTTTTGCCTTTGGAATGGGCGTTGAACGGATTGCCATGCTGAAATACGGAATCGATGACATCCGAAAATTTTTTGAAAACGATAACCGGTTTCTGAGACAATTTATTTAACGGCTCTTTGAATCCGTTTTCAAGGAAGCGATCAAGGCAAGGTCATTATGAAAGTAAGTTTAAACTGGCTGAAAGACTACGTCCCGATTCTGTTGGCACCCAAAGTACTGGCCGACGGTCTGACCATGTCCGGTCTGGAGGTTGAAACGCTGACCGACCGGTATGACCATCTCCGGGATGTGGTTGTGGGACGGGTGCTTCAGATCACACCCCATCCCCACTCGGACCACCTGAACATCTGCACGGTGGATATGGGTGATACAACAGCCGATATTGTCTGTGGTGCCCCCAATGTTCAGATGAATCGACTGTATCCGGTCGCACGGGTCGGGGCGGCTCTTCCAGGCGGGTTTGTCATCTCGGAAACTCAGATCCGGGGGATTGCGTCATCCGGAATGCTGTGCAGTGAAATGGAACTGGGCCTGGGTCCGGACGCATCCGGTTTGATGGAAATCACCCGGTCGTGCAGTCCGGGCGAATTGTTGACATCGGCACTGGCACTTTCCGATCCGGTCTTTGAACTGGGTCTGACACCCAACCGGTCCGATTGCCTCAGCTTCTTTGGTGTGGCGCGGGAAATTGCAGCGCTTCAGCACAATTCGATCACGCTGCCGGAAGTCGAGCTGCCGAACAGTATCGATGACATTCACCGCCATACGTCGGTGATCATCGAGGCGCCGGATTTCTGCCCCCGTTACGCAGCCGGCCTGGTCCTTGACATCACGGTTGGCCCATCACCGTTCTGGCTTCAGGACCGGTTGATTTCTATCGGATTGAAGCCGGTCAACAATGTCGTGGACATCACCAATTATGTGATGATGGAAACCGGGCAGCCCCTTCATGCCTTTGATTATGACCGGCTGGCTGAAAATCGGATCGTGGTCAGAACTGCGATTGAAAATGAGCCTTTCACGACACTCGATCACAAAGAGCGGCTGATGCCCCGGGACACGCTGTTTATCTGCGATGGGGAGAAACCGGTGGCTGTTGCCGGCGTCATGGGCGGGCTCAATTCTGAAATAGAAACCCAGACACGCCGTGTTTTGATCGAAAGCGCCTGGTTCAATCCGACATCCATTCGAAAAACAGCCAAATATCTGGGCCTCAAAACCGATGCCTCTCACCGGTTCGAGCGGGGAGTCAATCCGGAAGGGGTGATTTTCGCCTTGAAACGTGCCATGTCATTCATGGCGTCGATATGTGGCGGAACCGTCACGCAGGGGATCATCGATGTCTATCCGCGGCCCTATTCAGCATCTCCACTGATTCTTTCCGCTTCAGAAACCAATCTTATTCTGGGGACCCGGATCACTTCCGATCGAATGGGGCCAATTCTTGCCGGAATCGGATTTGAAACCGAAAAACTGGATGAAGATCGCTGGCAGGTGATTCCGCCGCCCTGGCGCGTGGATGTGTCAAGGCCGGTGGATCTGATGGAAGAAATTGCCAGACTTTCCGGATATGATACGATTCCGACCACATTTCCGTTGCTGTCTTCCGGGCTGACACCCGTTTCGCCGTTTCAGCGTCTTCGGGAAACGATTCGGGAGATGATGGTCGGATTCGGATTCACCGAAGCCATCAACTACAGCTTTATTTCAGCAAATTCCAATGACTATCTGCGATTGGATGCAAATGATATCAGACGGCAGACCGTTCAGGTGATGAATCCGCTTTCAGAAGATCAGTCTGTCATGCGCACATCTTTGATTCCCGGTCTGCTGACAACGTTGCAGCGAAATCTGTCCCAGCAGCAGAAACGCCTGAAGCTGTTTGAGATCGGGAATACGTTTATTGAAACTGAAACGGATCGGCTTCCAGAAGAAAGGGAAATGCTGGCTGGGTTGTGGACGGGCAGCCGACAGGAACCATCCTGGCATGGACCAGACAGTTCATGCGATTTTTTTGATCAGAAGGGGGTCCTGGAAGGACTGTTCGCCGGACTCCGCATTCACGCCCGGTTTTCGCGGGCTGATGCAACGGCGTTTCCCTATATCCGGCCCGGATACGGGGCGGATATCCGGCTTGGTGACGAGGTGATCGGGGTCGTCGGAGAATTGAATTCATATGTCCTGGAAGCGTTTGACCTGAAACAGGGTGCAATCATTTTTGAAGTGGCGCTTGCCCCGATGGTAAAAGCCATTCCATCCCTCAGGCAATCGATTTCCCTGCCGCGGTACCCATCCGTCAGCCGGGACGCGACATTCATTCTTTCCAAAGCCCAGGCATCCGGTTCCATTCTCGACAGCATTCAGATGATCGATGAACCGCTGATTGAACAGATTCAGATTTTTGACGTGTTTGAAGGGGGGTCTCTTCCTCTGGACCGCAAGAGTGTTTCATACCGCATCACATACCGGTCGCCAAGCGAGACGCTTGAGGATGATCGGGTCACCCAGATTCACAAACGGATTTGTGATCAGGTGATTGAACGGTTCGGGGCTCAGCTTCCGGACAGCCGGTAACGCATATCAATCGCAGGTCATTCAGGTGCCGAAATGAAAATGGGGATGATATAATTCTGATATGTTGAAATGCCGATATGCCGAAATTCCGGCATATCGGCATTTCAACATGGATGAACGGAATTCACCCCATCGGTTATGTAAATGACATCTGCCGTTTTTATTTTGAATCCTGAATCCTGAATTCTGTTTTTTTCAAGCCACACTTCCTGACGTTGCCTCTCAAAACAGGGCGATCATGCAATGGCCATTCCATCCTCCGTTCCCGCACCCCAGGTTTCAAAACCGGATAAACTGATTTTCAAAATCGGCGAGGTCAGTCTTCTGCTGGGTATCCCGACTTCGGTCATCCGGTTCTGGGAAAGCGAATTCCGCCATATCCGGCCCAAGCGAACCGAATCCGGCCAGAGACTTTACCGTCAGACAGACATCGATCGTCTGATGGAAATCAAAACCCTGCTGTATGAAAAGCGGTTGACCATTGAAGGATGCAAACAGGAGCTGAACCGGAAAAAACAATTATCCGGTTCAAATGAATCATCATTCGGGATTGAAGAAATCCGGCGTCAATTGAAAGAGATTCAGCGGATTCTGGCCTGAAAATTAAGCTTTTGGAGAATGAATTGTCAAAACCCATTCGGTCCGGACAAATCAACCAGACACTGTTCAAAATCTCGATTACCGTCAATATGGCCGCCGGCCTGGATGAATTATTCAGATCGATTCATGCAGACCTGAGATCAATCATGGATGCAACCAACTTTTATATCGCCCTGTATGATCAAACCAAAGACACTGTCATATTTCCCTACTGGGTTGATACGATCGATGACTGCCATCCACCAATTATTGGCGTGAACCAGAGTGCGTCATTGATAGCAGCGGTCATTCGAAGTGGATTTCCGTTGATGGTCACCAAGCAAGAAATATCCAGCCTGTATGCACAAGATGGTTTAGCCTCACCTGCCGGTACGCCATCAGAAATCTGGCTGGGAGTCCCCTTGAAAGCCGGCAATGAAATGATCGGGGTCATGGCAATCCAGAGCTATCATGATCCGACATGCTATGATCAGACAGATCTGGAGGTGATGGTTGCCGTAGCGAACCTGACAGCCACTGCTGTCAGGAGAATACGGGCGGAGCTGGGTTTGAAGGAGAGTGAGTCACGGTTTCGGGAAGTTTTGGAGAATTCGTTGGATGTGTCATACCGGCGTAATTTAAAAACCAACTCTTTTGATTATTTCAGTTCGGTTTCAGCGTTAATTTTCGGATATTCCGTTGATGATCTAATGATCTTGCCGCTTGAAAAAGTATTGAGATTGATTCATCCCGACGATCTGCCATCTGTTGAGCATGCGATTGAAGAGTCCATGGCCAATCCTCCCGGCATCATCTATCAGACTGAATACCGCATCCAACATAAAGATGGGCAATATATCTGGGTTCTCGATCAATTTAAACTCGTAAGGGATGAGACGGGACAACCGGTAGCAGTTATCGGAAGCATTCGTGACATCAGTGAGAACACTCGGGCAAAGGAAAAACTCCTTTTAAATGAAAATATCATCCGGCACTCTTCCAGTGCAATCGCGGCATGCGACCTGAATGGGAACATGATGTATGGTAACCCCAATTTTTCGAAATTATGGGGTTTTGAAAATTCTGAAGAATTTTTGGGCAGACCCTTCACCGAATTCTGGTTACTTGGTGACGGGTATGAAAAAGTCATGAATACGCTTCGGACCGAAGGAACCTGGACAGGCCAGATAAAGGCTGCAAGAAAAAACGGGACTCATTTTGATGTTCAGGTTTCAGCAGCCATGATTTTTGACAATAATGGCAAACCGGCCGCTCTAACCTCATCTTCCATCGACATTACAGCGAATAAACAGGCTGAAGATGCGCTGTTAGCGGCTTTGAACGAGAAAAACATGTTGCTGCGGGAGGTCCATCACCGCGTTAAAAACAATATGCAGATCATCATCAGTCTGCTTGTCCTCCAATCCCAGAAATTGACGGATGAACAGGCGAAGCAAGCGCTTTCTGAATCCCGGCAACGGATATTTGCCATAGCCATGATCCATGAGGCACTGTATCGGGATCAAATATATTCTGCCATCGATCTGGGCATCTATGTCAAAAATCTTGTCAGCCACCTGCGAATGGCTTACACCGGCCAGAAGGAAATGGATGTGGTGTTGGACATGGATGACATAAAAATAGACATCGATCAGGCAGTGCCCTGCGGTTTGATCATTAATGAACTGATGACCAACGCATTAAATCATGCCTTCCCGGACGGCACAAAAGGAACGATTCGAATCGAAGCACATCGTATCAACTTCAATGAGGTGCTGTTGAATGTCAGTGACGATGGCGTGGGGCTTCCATCCGACCTGAATCTTGAGGATCGTTCGTCACTGGGGCTAAGGCTGGTCAAGGAACTGGTGTGTCGTCAATTGAAAGGGAGCCTGAATACGGCTGTCACTAAGGGAACCAGTTTTATCATTCGATGGCCATTATCGATCAACACAGACTCAGAATTTAACGCGCATACTGTGTCGCCAGGAATAAAAGAGAGCCAATAAAATGGGCATGAGTCTTCAAGACACACGGCCTTGAAAGGGTGACAACTGGATCCATGATTATCAACCCCATAACTGCGTGCGCGACGGCCCTGACGGGCCGTGGCCTGAGTGGGGATGGGGACGCTATGTTGTCAATCTGCCAGGACAATCCTGGAATGCGGACATGGTTGCCTGATCATCAGTGATGAAAAGAGGTGAAATCATGGACAAGTCGAAAGTCGCAGTCGTCACGGGCGGTGCGCGGGGGATTGGTAAGGCAATCCGGGACGCGTTTGTCACACAGGGGGTTTCTGTCTGCACCATCGACCGGCTTGACAACAACTACTTTGTGGGAGACATCGCCGATGAACAGGTTCTCCGGGCCTTTGCATCCAAAGTTATCGCCGAACACGGCGCGATTGATTTTCTGATCAACAACGCCTGTCTCTCCCGGGGAGGTCTTTCCACCTGTTCCTATGATGATTTCAATTACGTGTTGCGTGTTGGAGTCACTGCGCCGTTTCTGCTGACCCAGCTATTCATGGATCACTTCAACACACCGGCGAGCATCGTGAATATTTCCTCCACCCGCCACCGGATGAGCCAAGCCGATACCGAAAGCTATACCGCGGCCAAGGGAGGCATCACCGCCCTGACCCACGCAATGGCCATCACCCTTTCCGGAAAAGCACGGGTCAATTCCATTTCCCCAGGCTGGATTGACACCACCGGCGCACAATTCGAAGGCCCCGATATGACGCAGCACCCGGTGGGCCGGATGGGCACGCCGTCGGACATTGTCCATGCCGTCATGTTCCTGTGCGATCCAAAAAGCAGTTTCATCACGGGGCAGGACATCACCGTGGATGGCGGCATGACAAAACTGATGGTATACCACAATGACCTCGGATGGACATATAACCCCTGAGATCGCAGATAAAACAAAGGGGCGGTTATAAGGCAAAAATGATTGGCTGGGGCAGGATGGTTCCGGAATACAAAAAGGTGTCGAGCCGGGCCTATCAAAAAACACGCATTTTTCATAAGTATCTGAAAAATCGCATTTTTTTAGGCAATATTTTTCTTGATCACCCACTTGAATTGTTGTATCGACTGATACCATCTTTTTTCCACCGGATTCAACCCGAACTGCCTTTTTGATCCGGGAAATTCCAAAAATATCTCAGCCACTTTTTCTAATTTTATCGGTACATGGGCGAAATGGATCGTTGAGGCTGAATCTGGATCAAGACACAAGGTAACGCCCAACCACGGTGTACACCGGATCGGCAGGAAAAGGCGCCTGCTTCCCGGTGACGCCCGCGTTATGGTGCCTCATATTTCAAGGGAGGGATCATGAAGATTTCACGAGTTACTGTATTAACGCTTGGCGTAGCCGACTTGGTCAAGGCTACGGAATTTTATGAAGCTGTACTCGGCACACCTCCAAACACATCCTTTGATGGCGTCACCTTCATCGAGCTTCCAGGAACCTGGATCGCACTCTACCCACTTGAGAAACTGGCCGAAGACATCTCTTCTGAGGTTCCGATCATTCGCAGTGGATTTAGCGGCGTCACGCTTGCCCACAACGCCCGCAGCAAGGACGACGTTGTTGCCATAGTAAGACGTGCAGCGTCGGCTGGTGCCCGTGTCGTAAAAGAACCACAAGAAACCTCCTGGGGTGGATTCAGTGGATACTTCGCCGACCTTGATGGCTATTACTGGGAAGTCGCCTGGGGGCCAATGTTTGATTTTGCGGAGAATGGTGAATTGAAATTCAAAGAAAATGCATAATAGCGCAAACAGATCCCGGAAAACGGCGACGATAAAGGTATTGGATTTGACGGCAGCC
>Ga0351885_10044_pt1 | contig 64461 bp, 47 predicted proteins | sample TotcelFGM3001L13_FD_206771 | JGI IMG/M metagenome (GOLD analysis project Ga0351885, IMG submission 206771) | Enriched cells from coal bed in the Powder River Basin, Montana, United States - Total cells FGM rep3 HSBNCT.FGM.300.1.L13 ... | reverse complement strand
TAGGCTTTGGCCTTTTAGCTAAACCCCCCATCTGGCCAGTTGACGGGTGAAAATCGATTCGGTAAACTTTAGCTATCATGAAAAAAGGTTTTCATCTCCTGGTGTTCTTCTCAGGATTTATCCTGACCGCTGTCAGTGCTTTCCTCGCTCTGGGAGCTGGTTTCGATTCTTCCTTGTTGGAGTGCGCCTGTTGATCTGATACCTATACGAAGTCATTTCAGCCACGGAGTGCTCCTGCCCGTGGCTATTTTTTTACTTGCTTGCAGCTAACCATGGGCAAAATGCAGCATTCCACCTTTGTTTAACCCGCTGCAAGCAAAACACGAAATGAGAATTTTTATGCTATCATACAGGAGTTAATTATGTCTATTTTACAAGCCCAACAATTAGGAATATCATACGGAGCCTTTGATCTCTTCAAGGGTATCTCATTAACGGTTGCCAACGATGCAAAAATCGGGCTGATCGGTCCAAACGGGGTGGGAAAATCCACCATCATGATGATTCTGGCAGGGTTACGCACCCCCACCGCCGGTCTGGTGAGCATGGCTCGCAACCGCAGCATTGGCTATTTACGCCAGGAAGCGGTGGAAGCCTTTGGTAACCGCGAAAACAGTGTTTATACCGAGATGCTGGCGGTTTTTGAGCATTTGCACCAACGCCAGGCGCAATTGCATGATCTCGAAGTGCAGATGGCGGATGCGAATGGCAATCTGGAGGCTTTATTGGCAGAATATGGCCGCCTGCAGGAAGCGTTTGAATTGGCAGGTGGGTATGATTTTGAAGTCAGAATTCAACAAACGCTCGAAGGATTGGGCTTGGGTAAAGATGCCTGGCATATGCCGCTCAACCACCTTAGTGGTGGGCAGAAAACGCGGGCTTTATTAGCACGTCTGCTGCTGGAAAAACCGGATCTCTTAATGCTGGACGAACCTACCAACCATCTCGATCTGGATGCAGTCGAATGGCTGGAAAATACGCTGATCAACTGGCCGGGCGCGGTATTAATTGTCAGTCACGACCGCTACTTCCTGGACAATGTGGTCAACACAATCTGGGAGATGTCTCCAGCCGGGATTGAAACCTATACCGGTACCTACAGCAGCTATCTCTTGCAACGTCTGGAACGCTGGGAATATCAGGAACGGGTATTCAAAGAAGAAAAAGCACGTCTTTTAAAAGATGTTGATTTCATTCAAAAGAATTGGGTGCGAGCCAGCACCCATGCCCGAGCACTAGGATTGCTGAAGAAAGTCTCCAGAGAGTTGGCTATTATTGAACAAAACGGTTTAATGTCGTTACGCAGCGGTAAGAAATGGAGTGAATATGGTCTACGCGCGGATCGTCCTCTGGATGTAATTGAGGCTATCCGAGGGGTGAATGCCATTCATATCCCCACCAACCGCCCGCCAAAAATCAAGCCAAAATTCCGTCATTTCAATAACAGTGGTAATTATGTGATTCGTGTACAGGAAGCAGAGATCGGCTACCCAGGTAATCGCCTGTTCACAGCCCGTGATGTGGAACTCAAACGCGGTGAATGTGCGGTATTGATGGGTCCGAATGGCAGCGGTAAGACCACTTTCCTGAAAGTATTGTTAGGAGATTTACAGCCATTAAACGGTGAGGTGCTGCCTGGTGCCGGATTGAAAATTGGTTATTTTGCCCAGGCACAGGAAAATCTGAAAGGTACTCACTCAGTACTGGAGGAATTTCAACGTCACAAGGATATGCAGGAAGAACAGGCTCGCGCACATTTGGCTGCTTATCTTTTTCGTGGAGAAGATGTGTTCAAACCGATTGATGGTCTCAGCGGTGGCGAACGAGCCCGCCTGGTCATGGCGCTGCTGGCACTCGAAGGTGCGAATTTCCTGGTACTGGATGAACCAACAAACCACCTGGATATTCCAGCCCGCGAAGCGCTGCAGGAAGTTTTGGAAGAGTACAGTGGTACGATTCTGTTGGTCTCGCATGACCGTTATCTGATTAATCGCCTCGCAACCCGTGTCTGGGAAATCAAAGACAGACAATTGATCACCTTTAATGGAAATTACAAGGAATATATCCTGCGTCAGGCAATGATGCGCAATGGTGGTCAGAATGGTACCCGCAAGATTCTGCTGACCCAGGCTCCCATGGCGCGCGATAACAGCCGGGAAACCCGCCAACGCAGCCTCGATCTTGAAAAACTGGAAGGTCGCATTCGCGATAAAGAAAAAGAAATTCAGCATCTTTCGCATGAATTGCAAAAAACCGGAAAATCCGGTGCATTCGAAAAGATGCATCAACTCAGTAATCAGCTCGCGCACGCAGAAGCCATCATGGAAGAATTGATGCAGGAATGGGAACAGTTGGTTGCCCAATAAACCACCATTCTTGATCTGAAATCAGATCTATATCAATTGTTGAAAGTCGAACTAACCACAATTTGGTTCGACTTTCTTTATCTACTCAGTAAAATTTACCTGGCCATTCGTACAGAATTTCACAAGAATTCAACTTTTGAGGAACAATTTTCGTATGTTAAACGTCAAACGCGAGGTTACAGAAATAATATAATAAGGAGCTACCATGAAAACCAATCGTTTTAATTCTCATAAATTTCTCATCATTCTGCTTGCCTGCGCAGTTATTCCATTGTTTATCACTGCCTGTCAACCAACCATCGCTTCCGTTGATGCAGTTGAGGAAATTCCTGTTTCCCCAACCGTTCAGGTCCCTGAATCGACCAAACAAATCGAAGATCCTGTATCCATCAATCTGGAATTGTCAGATCTTGCCCAGGGAAAAACCATTGAAACTGTTGCTGCTATTCAACCCAACAATGAAAGTCCTTATTGGGAAATCATGTCGGAACCATCCCAACGATAAAAATATATCCCACCTTTTTCACCATGATTTTTGGTAAATTTATCCAAATCGACAGTTGGAGCCAGTTCTTCAATGAAACGAATGGCTAGTTGCTCCAACTCGAATTCTTCTGGGTTTGGGATGGGTAGATACGTCAGGCTGGCATCTATAAGCACTACCAAACCAGCCTTTGGATCAACAGAATATTTCACATTCTGGCAGGAAAACACCTCGATTGAAGGCAAAGAAGGATGATTGATATGCTTATCCTGCCCTAAATATTGGACTTGGCGAGGATCAAGCTGAAATTTGGTCAACAAAACATTGAGCGAAGGTTGTACCTGTGTGGGGATCGGTAAATTATTGCCCTGAAACTTCATAGTTAGTGTATCCAGAACAGGCAGAGTAATTCCTTGGAGGGAGACCAAAGCTGAATAGACCCATGCTTGTTGTGTTTCACCTGCAGGGTATGCGAGTAAAACCCATTCGCCTGAAGAACTGATCCCGATGGCTTCCATCGGCTGATTACTGGGATGCTGGGCGATGACCGGGTATAGTGTACCTGGTCCACTGCGCAGATTAACGAACTCTTCACTTTTTATAAATTCAACCATAACCGTTGGAGATGGCAATGTGGAAGGCTGGGCGTTTAAGATTGTTTCGTTTGGTGGTATGGTTGCTATTTGTACAGGGTCAGAGAAATTTTCCTCAATCAAAACGAATTGTGTTGGTATTGCAACCTCGGACAATTTACCCGTTGTGCAGGCTGTCAGAAATAGAATTAAGATGTATGTTATCCATTTACCCTTCACGCTTTTCCTTTCAATATGGTTTTTATACTGCAATTATATCGAAATTAAAATCTATGGCAAAACAACCCGATCGAGAATTCCTTCCACCTCTTCCGGAACTTGCTCCACTTTCTCCACCAGCAGCACCTGCCTTGTGTTTCTAACTTCCTCACTGTCATCGTTGTAGCGGTAAACCGTTTCGAATTTGAATTGTAATCCGGTATCCAGGGCAATCCAAACGACATAAATCGTAGCAGCGATAGCTTTTTCATTACCAGATAGCTGGAGCGGATGCTCAAAAATATTCTGAACACTGATCAATAAACAGCGTTTACCATCCTGACAATTTACCTCTTCACGGGTGATTTCACTTTTATCCTCATCGGCGTGAAGGAAGGATTCGTTCAACCGATCCAAAGACAATCGTCGAAGGTCAGTCTCATTATAACCACCACCGCCAAAAGTAAAGTTGATCGAGTAATTTCCGATGGTTGCGACTTGCTGAAGGATCGTCCCATTTTCAGTATAGTCGGTGTATAAGGAACGCTGGATATAACCAGACGCATCAATCTCATACCATTCATCGGATTTAAAATAGGGAGGGGGCAGTAACTGTCCTTCGTCAACTTTGGAATGCTGTTCCGTCACGATATGTACCCACCCTGGTCCTTGTTGATAGGGTGCATCGAATTGGTCTGATAGGCGTTTTACCTCCAAATAGAGAGCATCCTCACTGGGAATGGTGGCGGTTGGAGTGGGAAAAACAGGTACTGTGGCAGTTGGAAGAGCTTGAACTGTGTTTTGGTCTGGGGACTTTGAAGGCCTCCAATTAATTTGCCATTCTCCAGCAATCCTGTAATAAACTGCACGAATCTGAATTTCTATTGGATCATTAGGTAGTTGGTGAAAACCAATCACAGCATAAAAGTTTTGGTCTCCCGTAGGTACTCCACCCCGAGCGCTTTTGATTTCTGGTGTATCTGCATACAGCATCACGCCTGTAACATCCTGATGTGCTTTGAACTCGAAGATAAATTCATTTGCGTTATTCAATTCTGCCCTAACCACATGGAATTTTACATCGCCTACCTGAAACTGCTCGTCCAACTCCCAGATTTGACCGGCATGGGGATCGACACCAGGATCAAAGATGAATTTACCCGGATTGGTTGAATAATCCTTCATCACATTTATTTTTTTCTCGATCTGAGGAACACTTTGCAAGGTGAGGATTAATTCTTCGTTTCCGGTAAAGGGAATGGTTTGAAAGAGGGCTGCTTTCCCACGGTCTATATTGTTCATTGTTATTTCAGTCAACGGATAGGAACGACCATCCTGATCCATTAAGCTCACAGTCCATTGCCCAATAATAATTGTGCCAGGATTGTCGAATTGCACTGAGACCTGGAATACGGTACGGTCACTACCTGGGGCAACATAATCCAGAGATAGACGTAAACCCTGGTTTGGTAGGCTATAAATGGGGTATTCACCCAACTCTGCTGCAGGAATTAATTCTCCATTTCGGATGGTTCGTAATGTCAATGGTAGCTGGATGGGATTGTCTGCCAGATTTTCGATAAACAGAGTCAATTTTGTGGTATCTGTAGGAAGTGCCGGGAAGGAATAGGTCAGGGTTGTCATCCCATCCTGATCGCTACTTCCACCCGATTCACGCTCAATTCGTGTTCCATCTTCCAGTAGCAAGTAGGATGAGGAGAAAAATGGAAGCTCATCGATATTTTCGACCCGTACCTTGACCCAAAACCTTTCTTCATCACTGACAGCCTGCTCTACTTGAATTTTCAAGCCATTTTCTTCTACTTCTGTTAAATCATCCAATACATAAATGCTCTGGCTGCCACTGGCAAAGCCAAAACCAGGGATATAGCCACTCAGCTGGCCAACAGCATAGACGATCCCAGTCAGGACCAGCAAGGCGACCAACACACTCAGAACCAACATCACCGGTTGCGCACGTAATTTCTTTTGCATTGCTAGAACCCAATTATCTCTCTGAGGTTGGATTTCGTATTGGGATGATTTAAGATCCAGATATTGGAAATGGAGCTTCATAGCAAGATCATCCACAAATTCTTTCCGTGGTTGTGAGCTGGTAAAGAGAGTGGAAAGATTTGTTTCAATTGTTGTGGGGGGGGGATTCATTTCATTTTCCATAATTTTGTTCCCATCTAACACGCAGTTGATCCAGCGTGCGGTAAATATCCATTTTGACAGCAGCTGGTTTGCGACCATCGAGATATGCGATTTCTTCAAAACTCAATTCAGCTGCGAAACGAAGCCGTAACAATTCCTGATGATTTTCATCCAGATCTTGCATGAGAAAGGCGAGTTGCTTTTTCTCATCCTTTTCTTCCACCTGCCTGAAAATCTCCGGATCATGAGAATGCGATTCCTGCAACGGTTCCACCTCAGGGCTGCGATAATGGTCGACCACACGCCGGCGGGCGATGGTGAACAACCAGGCTGCGAAGCATCCGTTTTCCTGATATTTGCCAACCATCAATCCATTCAGGACTTCGAAGAATACCTGTGCGCTGATATCCTCAGCCATATCAACATTATTGACTCGTTGCAGGCAATAGCGATACAGACGAGGCAGGTAGCGGTGGTAAAGCACATCAAAAGCCCGAGCATCCTGACGGGCATGCTGAACGAGTTGTGAATCTTCAAGGTTGCTGTAATCTGTCATGATTTGTTAATTAAATCGGAGAAAAATGGAAAAAGTAACAATTAGATTGTAATGGATAATTGCTTAAAGGCGAAAGAGAGAAATAGACGACAGTTGACAGTGGAAAGTGGACAGGGGAATTACCCGCTCACTGCTCACTGCTGACAGCTGACTTTTGCATTCGCTTCTGTGGATATTCTCGTAGTGGGATGGTCCGCGACCTCCCCCGGGATGAGGATGGTACATAGCACTTTTGTAACCGAGATTCACGATGAATTCTTTCAGGAAGAATGTTGGATGAATTATCCTTAAGTGCTATACACCGGTGTGCGCGGGCGTCCCCAACCGAATTTATTCGGTTTGAATTTGCGTAACCATGGATTTCAATCCATGGATAATTCAATCCAAAAAAGGTGCTTTTTGAATACTATCCTGTGGTTGAAACCACAGTCCGTCAGGAGCCAAACCTGTTTCAACAGGTTTAGAATTTTCCCCCCAACAATATTCCTTCAGGTATAATTCTATAAATTTATAATCTCAGGTGCCATAATGAAAAATACATTTGTACAAATTCGGAAAAATGGAAATATCACCATCCCTTTGACCTTGCGAAAAAAATACAATCTCAAAGAAGGTGATTCATTAACCATTATTGATTTGGAAGAGGGTGCGTTTTTACTGAGCCAGAGAATTTCCACCATCGATCAATTGTCTGAACAGATCCAACAAATTCTGGAGGATCAAGACGTGACGGTCGAAGAGATACTGAATGGATTGGAAGCCGAACGCGAACTATTTTATCGTGAAAAGTATCAAGAGGAGTAATTTAGTTTCTGGAAAATTAATTTGTTAAAATCATCTCCTTGATTAATGATGTAAAACTACTACTTCTCCTCCAAATTTTGGTTCCTGTCAAAGGATAATTGGTTTCAGAGACCAGATGCAATGCACTTCTGCCACCGATTTTCACATCGCCATCTTTCAGGAAGTATGTTAAGTAGACTTAAAACCTTTCTTTTATATACTCGACTGCTTCTTTAGTGGATAATTCGGTGGTAGAAGGACCTGTACGGATGAAGAAACGCTCATTACTTCCATCCTTCATGTAGACAGGCTTGACTGCGCGGGAGCATTCAACAATCAATACACGATGGTTTTCAAAATCATCAAAATGAATATGAATGAGTGCCATGTTTGTTATACCTAATTGAGATTTGACGAGATTTACTAAGTGAAGTGCCATCTTGTCTTCATTTTCAAAACTATCAACCTCTATACCCAGGGGTGATCCATCGTCGTTTACACCTATTGTAAGAATTCCACCATTTGCATTTAAAAATCCGGCTAAAGTTCTCATAACAGTAAATTCCATCTTAGGATCTCTTTGATTTGTGTGGAGGTTTGTACGTAAAGTTGCTTTGAATTCCATCTGATGAGTTTCACCATTGTTTATCATTTCAGCTAATGTTAACTGGATGGGTGTTGAGGATCTCGAACGGTCCAATTTTAATTTGCGATAACCGTCATAAATGATCTTTGCCATTAATTCACGCCTTTTTTCAAGGAATTGAGAATAATCCATCAACTCCCAATTTTCAGGAAGTGCATGTAATTTGTAGATTCTTTTTAGAGTTTCTTTATCTTGCGGTTTTAATTCCGGTAGATATTCAGATGGTGCTTGATCCAATATCTTTATATTATCTCCATATTCAATATAAGCGAAATTCGCAATCTGGTTAGTTTCACGAATATCTGTAATATTTAATTTTCTCAAATAACCTTTTGGAAATAAATGGTGTCTTTCGGCAGCAGATTTATGTCCAATAATTGTAGGATCAAGCAAATCAGTGACTTTAAGTTCTGAGAAAAGAGCATTTGCGTCCATCAAAACTAATGCTGCAATATAAGCAAAAAGTGAAGGGCTTCTGGTAGAAGAAGTTGCGAGTGCATTAGGAAGTGAGATTTTCCAATAATCGTCGGTCAACTCCAGGTCACAAATCCGTTGCAGAATTTGCAGAAATTCTTCCCCGTCCTTGATACCTCTGAACCTTGCCAGATCAGATTCCATGGCCGTTTCAGCAGAACCTGTATAGCGACCTGTCAGGCTCGCCATAAAGAACCATTGGGCTATGACTTTTCGTAACTTATGATTATCAATTTTAAATTCTGTTCGACCCATTAAATAAAAAACATAAGTGTATAGAAGGTTTGCTTGCGAACTGATTAATTTTCCACTCACAAAACCAGCCATACGGATACATTTAAGATAATCATGCCAATAATTGAGATTTAAGACCTTCTCTTGTGCTACTTTAAGGATTTCAAACTGATCATCTCTTCTTTCATCACTAAATTGTTCTGTTTCCAAATCTTTTCCACGAAGAATTGAATAAATATATTGTAACCTCGCACGTTTAAAAGCTAGACCAACACAGACCCGGAGAAGTTGATCTGGAGATGGTTTTATGTAGTAATTGAAAGGAGAAGGTTTACCAGCGGAAGGTTGTTTAGCATTTTTACAAAATTCTTCAAGTTGAGTCCTGCCATCATCCCAAAAAACCGACATTAATGTTAGTATGAAATCAGCTTGGTTTAATGGTGTTCCTTTGCTATTTATTCTTACGAACACCTCAGCTACTTTTTCCTCTGTGATATCTTTGGTTAATTCCAACGCAGTTAATGGAAAACTACGAAGAGAATATAAACTTGTTATTGATTTTTTTATTTTGGCTTCATCGGCTGGAGTTATATCGTGAGTATCCTTAACTCCTTTTAGATATTCATCTACAAATCCAAAAAGATCACAGTTATTACTCCATAGTATTGAGATATCAGGAATGAATGATTTATCTCTTTGGATAGCAGCATCAGTAACCTCAAATTTTTCCTGAAGAGGGTCAAAAGCAATTTTTAATTTTTCTTTAGAATAGTCTTCCCTTATGATTTCGATACCCCTGATCACAGAAAACAATGAAGTCAATCTTTGTTGACCATCAACTATTAATAATGAGGGTGTTTTTTGTTTTTCATCGACACCAATGACGCTGGTATCATCCGTTGATGCATTTCTCCAGAACAGAAGGTAACCGACGGGATAACCACGGTACATAGAATCAAAAAGATCGCGAACTTTTGCATTTTTCCATATAAAGGGACGTTGAATATCTGGTAGCCCGATGACTCCCATTTCAATACTGTCAACTAATGTGTCAACACTGTAATTTACTTGATAAAAAACTGTATAGCTCATTTTGCTCCCTTTTTGTTTTGTCTTGGGTCATCAAAATATAATTAATTATAATAATATTGTTCAAAAATCAATAACATCCTTTTCCACTTCCGGATAAATGGCATCAATCTCTTCCTGGATTTCAATTGTTTTCTGTAAGGCAGTCGCGATGTGAATATAATGGCGGGGATCATCCATCTTTCGGCCCTTTCGATCCTTCAGGTATTTGTTCATCACCTGATAGCCACCAATCTGATACTCCCAGACGTCCGGCTCGACCCCTTCAAAGTAGTGGCTTGAGTTGATATACACACGTTTTTCAGTGGGGGAATATTCTGGTCTGGTAATTGTGTGGTCGTCACCGTGACCCTGGTATTTCACGCTTGGATGGTTGAGAAGATAACTTTGTAATAAATGCAAATCAACCAATTGACTTCCCAGTTTTTCCATTTCTATAAATAATTCATAATCACTTGGAAAAGGGATTCTGGGAAAATCAATCCGAATAAAATCAAAGTATTTTTCTCGATAATAATGAGAATAAAACACACTGTAGACGTAATTTAAGATTTCTCTTGGGTCGATTGGTTTGTTGTAAATTTCTAATAATTTTTTATAAATGAATTCGGATAAGTTTGGTTTCTTTACTGATGAAAACAAATCTGGATTTACTTTGTCAGGATAAAGGTATAGTGGAAATAATGAAGATTGCGTTGTTCTTTCCCCGCATTTTGTTTCCATGAGTTTATCTGCCACAAAAAAATGATCCATTCGATCAGATTTATTACTTCTAGCTGAAATCAAACCAATATTTGATCCACTAATCATGTGACGCATTACATCATCTCTTATCCTTTCGATTAGTGCTGGATGGTAATAAATAAATCGTTCATCAAAAGGACGGTAAGCCATTTTGTAAATATTTGAATTAATATCGCCAGATTTTTTTAATTCTTTTCGTGCTTTATTAATTTTCCAATTTGAATTTTCTTTTAAATTATATGTATTTAGTAAAACCTCATCTGATATATCTGAATTCACAAATTGTGAAATATTATTAAAAAGAGATCGTTTATCTTCTAAGATTACCAGATTATCTCTAGAAGTTACTATACCTACACTGTTAGTCGGAAATAAATCAGTCAATTTTATCCAATTTTGATAATACTCAATTTCTTTTGTATCTTGAGGTATTAAAAAATAATTAGGTGTCTTAGGTTCAATAATTGAATAATTATCTAGATTAAGATTTTGGGTATTAAGCCATTCATACTTTTCTTTCCTCAATCCAAACAAATCCTCATGTTTAATACAAACATTTGAATTTGGTTCACCTTTTATAAACAGTGCTATAGCTACTCCTTTGCGAATATCAAAAACATTTTCATCTTTACTGCCATCTGGTGCTGTTTCCTTCTTTTGACTATCACCATGCAAATCCAATATATATATTTTGTCAAATGTTTTTATTAGACTCTGGCGCATTCCCTTGAATGTCGGATTATCTATATACCCGTGACTGGTAATCATTGCCACAATGCCTTTTCCTGCTTTTTGGATCTTCCATTGGGCAAAACGTAAAAATTTTACATAATCATCCTGTAACCATTTCGGATTTCTTTCACCCAGAGGATGTCCATCGACCTTGTAATAACTCTGGGCACCATCCAGGTCTTCTTTCAAAAGTTTTTCTGTCCACTCATTTTTATTGTAAGAGATGCCGGAGTATGGGGGATTACCCATGATTACCAGAATAGGTTCCTGTTTTTTCACTTTTCCAGCCAGGCGGCTCTCTTCGCTTAATGACCCGATCCCGGGGATGTTGATCTGGTTGATCTCTTCCATTTCGAGGGTATTGGTCAGATAAAGTTGAAAGCGTTCATCCTCGCGTAAAGGGCAACCCAGCGCATCCAGTAGAAAACTGATTTTCATATGCCCGATGGCATAAGGTGCCATCATTAATTCAAGGGCATAAAAGTTTTTTAAAATTTGGTTGCGGATAAAATCCTTTTTACCTCCTTCACCATACTTTTCCACATATTCCTGGACTGCCACTTTGATTGCCTCTGCCGGAAATGTGAGCGTACCTGCAGCCGGGTCCAGAATGGTTACACCGGGATCGGCCAATCCATCACGAAGTCCAAATTCGGATTTCAGCAGTTGGTGAACGGACTTTACAATATATTTCACGACTGGTTCAGGGGTGTAATAAACGCCGCGACGTTCACGGGTTTGTGGGTCATACTGGTTAAGAAAGGTTTCATAAAAATGAACAATCGGATCTTCTCCTTTGCCTTCTTTGTAATATTGACCCAGAATATTATTGATGTCAGCGACATTCAATACCTCAGATATATCATCCACAATCACTTCCATTTGACTGGAAGGGGTGCCTAAAGATATGAATCTAAACACATCCCGCAGAATTCCAATGGTATGTGGAATATAATCAAAAGCTAATTTACGATTGAACTCGCCATCGGCTCGGGTTCTGGCTGCGAATAAACCGTAGGTAATCGTTTGTGAATAAAGATCAGCGAATTGTTCAGGTGTAAGGCTGGAGATCAAATATTCCTTAAATGCATGATAAAATCCGAGGATATCCCCCTTGCCGGATTCGGCTTCTTTCAACTCTTCACACACGACCTGATCACGCAGGAACCTGGTTCTTTTTGCCAGCTCAATCGCCAGTTCTTCAGCGGTGAATACTTTTGGAAGTGAAAAAGAGAAAAACCTTTCTGCAAGTTGCTCATATTCTTCAATGTGCTCCAATGGTGGTGTGGTTTTGATTTTCTTCGCGATGAAGTGTCTGCCAATGGAAACTTTATCGATCAATTCACCATTACGATACAGGCGAAATTCAAAGAAATCGGTCAGTATTAAATTAGGAAAGGTTGTGCGATAACGGGTTAATTGCTCCGAAACTTCAATATGATCCAGATTGGTTCCTGGAACTTTTGCCTCGATGTAACCAACGATTTTATGAGCGCCATCCCAAACACGAAAATCAGGGTTCCCGGCTTCGGTGCTTTTGGGAAGAATGGTGACATTTATCTTCTTCCCTTTTTCCTGGGGAATTCCTTCGAATAAGGCAGCCAGAGCTGGATAATATGATTCTTCCCGGGCATCACCCTGCATGGTGGTAGAAGATATTTCTTTAAGAAATGTGGTTAATAAATGTTTCATTGAAGCACCCCGTATCTGGAATGGATGATTAATTATATATTAATAAATAGCTAAAAGGCGGAAGGATAAAGGGAAAGAGGAAAAATGTTGATACCTATACTGGGCACAAGCAGCGGAGAGTGGACAGTTTACAAAGAAAATTGCTGACAACTCATCGCTGATCACCGCATCCGAGTCTGCAACTTCTTGTAGGGGGATGGTTCGTACCCGAAGGGCATGATATAACCTCCCTCGGGTTGATGACAAGTGGATAGTGCTGACTAACAAAACAATACAAATACAAGGTGCAGTTCGCCAAAGCAGGCGAACTCTCCGATGCATTTCTGCCACCGAGATTCCCATTGAATTCTTCAAAAAGAAAATTGGAAGGTTCATCCACAAGTGCAATGCACCGAATCAGGTACCACCAAACTGAGTTATTTTCAACTATCAACTCAAGACTTTAAACTTAATTCCTTCCACTTCCAATTGATCCAGAACAATCCGGAGATCAATGCCATTGGTGCTACAAACATGAGGAAATTACTCGCACCAAAATCAGCACTGCCAAAAACGAAGCGAAGAAAGAACACAGCAACCAATCCGAACACGATGAAACCAATCACTGGTTTCCGCCAGGCAAAAAACATCAATATCGCCAGGACAATGGAGGGGGCAGCGTGGATCGCGAACCCCAGCAGCTGTTCCCAAAAATTTCCACCTGCTGTAAAAACATCCAGGGCAAATAAAGCTACAAATAGAATCATCAGAATTCCGGCGATGCGGGGGGTATAGTAAAGAAATCTGGAAAGAGAATGGTTGATTTTTCCTTTTTCTTCTTTTTGACGAAGTGCAAGAAGTATCAAGCCAATGGATCCATAGAGCAGGATTAAGGGGATCGAGATTAATGCCAAATTGGTACCAATCATCCATATTGGTTCAGTGGGATTGATCAGATGTTCATATCCCATCAAAATCAATGTGGTGAGATAAAGGACAGCGAGCACGATTACATAGATCCAGGAAATTGATTTTCTATTTAGAGTCTCCATGAGAATGCCCTCCTTGATTTGATTATTGCGCGCGCGATGAAGAATGTCAATGATTATTTTTTCCTGCACCAGCAAAAATCACACATCTCCCCACCTCTCCCGAGGGTCTGCGTTCTTCGCCACTCCACCTTTGGCATCGCTTCGGATAACCAGTCATCGCTGGCGCAAAAAACAGGGGTTAATTCCGGTGCCTCGAGTTCTATTAATGTATCATGGATGAAGCATTGATATACATTTATGGCAAAACAGTTTTCGTCGTCGAGTTTAATTTCCTGGCCGGTAGGCAGATCACTGAAACGCGTCATGTATCGTAAAGCAAGTTTGATCACAGGAAATGGATCAGGAAGTATTTGATTTAACAATCGAATGCCTGATAATTGCGTGCTGAAAAAAGTCTCTCGCAATAGAATTTCCACTACATGAATGGCTTCTTTCTGGTCAATGTTATGATCCAGAAGACTCTTATAGATGCAAAACAACGGCAACAATCGCTGAAAAATAAGTTTCTTATGGTCTCTTGTATAATCTATGTTTAATGATATTAGCTTGCCATATCTCTCTGCTGCATTGACAATAATTTGATTCGCAAATTCAGCATCTTTGATTCTGGTTAATTTGATATAAAAACTTTGCTGTGCAGGAAACGCGATCATTATCTCAATCCGTACCAGTTGCCACCATTAAAATCAGACAGGAAAATATTGCGGTCTTCTTCATCCTGAATTTTTTGTCCAGCCTGTTCCGCTTTTTGCAGGAAAAACAGCGAGTCTTCCTGTTGACCACCCAATGCATAAGCACGAGACAATGCTTCAAATGCATATGCATGGTCAAAATCTTTCATTAAATCTGGATGTTCTGTAGTCAAATCCATACAATGAATAGCATGTCTGAGCGCTGCAGCAGCAATACCCAGCTCACAATATACGTGTGATAAAAGCCATTGTGCGCGTTGATGGTGTAATTCGGTTCCTGTCTGCAGCCAGTGATAACAGGAAGCATGTGCCGCATGAATTAGCAATTCATTTTCCCCTTCTGTACGATCTTTTTTCTCCAGCAATTGCCAAACCTGCCCATTGGTGGAGATGGCAAAAAGTTTTTGTGCTTCAACTAGTGTATGTTTTTTATTATCGGTCATTCGTGTCTCCTGATTATGATTGGTAGCAGGATCATTTAGAATTCAAGGCCAAAAGTTTTTTAATTATAGTTATTATTCTTTCATCTCAAAAAATCCGGGTTGACTTATTTTAAAAGTGATACCCGAGAAAACCATCCAAACTGATATTTTGAAAGGAAATGATATCAGTTAATTATATTAGGAATCAATATTTTATATTGAAGTATTTCAAATTTATCAGTTAAACCTTTTTCGATTTAAGTAGGATAATTCAATAAAAAAAGAAGAGCAGGAATGACTGCTCTTCTTTAGAATAAATTGATATTCTACAAATCTACAGAGTCAACCACTTCTGCCCATCATCAGAAATGAGTTCAAATGTATTATCGCCAATTCCTAATTTGGTTACCAATTGTTCATTGACTTTTACCAAATCAATGATACGAATTTCATTTCCAAAATTCATTTTCTTAACCCAGGTTTTTCCATGATCCTCGGAAGCCTGAACCAGCCCGTTATAAGTCCCCCGAAATAATAAATTATTGAATTCTACCTCTGGATAAAAGTGCGTAAATTTTTCCAATAATGGATAAGCGACAACAACGCCGGCTGAAATGGCAGTCATTTTTATGAATCCTCTGCGTGATATGTTTGTCATTTTCATACTTATTTCTCCTTGGTGCTTATCACCAGATCAATCATTTACTACTTTAATGAGCACAGCCCGAACAATTCGACGATACAGGTAAGATCCTGATGTTTCATCAAATTGTTGGCAGGTGATCAGAGTCAACCAATCCAATTTTTCGGATTTTGCCAACAAATTTATGTTTGTTGGAGATACCACTGTCTGTGATCTAACAGCATAATGATATGCAAGCCCGTTGTAATGAACGATGATGGTGTCTCCATACTTGAGATAATTAAGATAGGCGAATGGTCCTGGTAGTCCATCAGGTCTGTAAGCGTGGGCTGTAAGAACTGTATTTCCGTTCCAGGTTGGGAAGGCGGTACCTTCCAACCATCCCACTTGCTGATTGAGCCAGGTAAGGTCCCATTCCTTTGCGACCCAGGACACACCAGTGATGGGAGCCTTAATATTCTGAGTGGGGAACTCCAACCATAAATCACCTAAAGATTGGTAAGCTTTATCCAACGGCTGGACATTTAAATCAGTCAAACGGCCAGGAGCAAATCCAGTGGTTGGCAAGCTTTCCACAGCAGAGAGTACCTGAATAGTAAAGGTTAAGAGATGATCGGTCCCATTATTCAATTTATTACCAGCTAAATCCATTATGGATGTACTTCCACAGACGATAAACTGGTAATCACCATTCGGCAAGGATTTGCCTTGGTTTAAGGTTATCCTTGCTTTGAAGGGACCATCGCCTTCATTATTGTCATAGACAATTGGTCCAACAGGGAAAAGAATATCATCGCTTGTCAACCCGGTTTTACAGGATGTAGTATCGAATTTTCCATTCGCTCCGGATTGAACCAGCAGATAGTTATTGGGATTGGTCACATCACCCAGGTCGTTATCGCCTGGTGGGTTGGCTGCATCTTCATTGAATGATATCTCTATCGAACGAATCGCACGCGTTAATTTGATCTTTTCTTTAAGGATGGTGCCATCTTCCAGCGTGAACCCAAATGGAATAATCTCAATCGAGACAGTATCCACAAAGAAAGTTCGCACAAAATTTTCTCCAATGGGATAACCAAGTTCGTCCAGAATATTTCCATTGACTGTAAATTTATATTCACCATCGGTTAATACCAATCCACCGTTGATCTTTACACTCGCGGTTAGGTCTACAACATCATACAGGACTGCATCTATGTTGATTGAACTTCCATCTTTTTCCAGGGTGTAATTGGATGGATTCATAACTGTTTTTGTGTCCATTGGATGATTGAAGGTTACCAATAATTGAGTTATATCTACATTGGTATGCTCATTCTCAACCAGTACTCCATCGCCACTATCTTCAATGCTATTGACAGCAAGGACACCAGCAGTAGATTGGATAATCAAAATGAGAGTCTGGTTAGCATCATCCCCGATCTTATTGGAAGCAATTATGTTGATAGTATAGGTGCTGGCTGTGCCAATGGCAGGTGTACCTGAGAGAATAGCCGTTCCATCTCCCTGGTTCACTATTGTTACTCCTTCTGGCAAGTCGCCACTATACGTGACGATTGCTGTTGGAGTACTGCTGGTGGTGACCGTAAACGTCCCAGCATTCCCTTCCACAAAAGTAACCTGATCAGTACTGGTGATTACAGGGGATTCGTTGATCGTTAATGTGAAAGTCTGAATACCCTTCGGATAAATTCCGTTGTCAGCGCTGAAATTGATTATGTAAACACCGCCATCTCCGGATTGAGGGGTCCCACCCAATGTTGCAGTGCCATCAGCGTTATCCACCAGGGTGATTCTAGCAGGCAAAACTGGAATGCTGGTATAGGTAATTGCAGCGAGCGGATGTCCATCGGTGGTGATGGTAAATTCACCAACCTCATTTACGTTGAAGTTAGCATGATCGACATTGGTGAATGCAGGTGCTTCTTTCACCATCAAAGTGAAGGATTGTTCTGCATGTGGTGCAATGCCATTGTTTGCGGTTAAGATTAATGATAATACGCCACCAGTTCCATTGACTGGTGTTCCACTCAGACTGGCGGTACCATCCAGGTTGTCAGTAAAGATAATTCCGGACGGTAAGCTTCCGCTGATACTGAATGATGAACTCGGATACCCGCTGGCGGTGATGATGAATGATTCAGATGTACCAACTACAAATGTTGTAGTGTTCGCACTGGTTATCGCTGGACCTTGCCCGATGGTTAATGTCAGGGTTTGGGTAGCATCCGGGCTAACACCATTCAATCCAGTCAATGTCAGATCATAAACTCCACCGTCACCCGTTGCAGGTGTGCCAATTAGGGTGGCTGTGCCATCACCATTGTCGGACAGAGTCAGGCTGGCTGGCAGGGCAGGGTTGCTGAAATACGTGATGTCTGCAGTGGGGTGACCTGATGTGGTTATTGTGAAGGAGTCTGCAATCCCTGTGGTAAAGGATACGGTGGCTCCACTGGTGAAGGTAGGTGCTTCGATGATGGTCAGTGAGAAATTCTGAGTTGCATCCGGGAGCAAACCATTGGCTGCAGTCAAAACGAGCGGATACATTCCACCACTACCAACAGCCGATGTTCCGCTCAGGTTGGCGCTGCCGTCCAGATTATCCGTAAAACTGACACCGTTTGGCAAGGTTCCGGTGTAACTGAACGTGGGGGCTGGATATCCACTACTGGTGAATGTGAATGATCCAGGTATTCCAACCCCGAATGTGGCGTTATTTGGGCTGGTAATCGCAGGTCCATCACCAATGGATAAATTCAGGGCCTGGGTGGCACCTGGGTTAACCCCATTTGATCCGGTTAGCGTGATTGTATACAACCCACCTTCCCCAGTTGTAGGTGTGCCACTCAAGGTGGCAGTTCCATCGTCATTGTCGGTCAGTGTCATGGTAGAAGGCAAAGCTGGGTCACTGACATATGTGATAGCTGTGTTGGGGTAACCGGTGGTGGTAATCGTGAATGTCCCTGCAACTCCCGCCGTGAAGGAAGCGATGTATCCACTGGTGAAGGCTGGTGCTTCCTGAGTGGTTAAGGTGAAATTCTGAGTTATATCTGGAAGCACACCATTGGCGGCAGTCAGAACGATTGGATACTGTCCTCCAGTGCCTTCTGAGGGTGTTCCGCTCAGGCTGGCAGTCCCATCCAAGTTGTCCGCAAAACTGACTCCTGCAGGCAGACTGCCGGTATAACTGAATGCGGGAGCTGGATACCCATTGCTTGTGAAGGTGAATGTTCCAGGAGTACCAACTACAAATGTGGTGTTATTCGTGCTGGTTATCGCAGGTTGTTGTCCAATGGTTAAGGCAAGGTTTTGGGTAGCATCAAGACCGATCCCATTTTTTGCAGACAGGGTGAGTGTGTATACTCCACCATCACCCGCAGCTGGTGTTCCACTTAAACTTGCTGTTCCATTCGCATTATCCACCAATGTGACACTCGCAGGTAATGCAGGATCGCTGGTGTAGGTGATCGCAGGAAGTGGATACCCTACTGTAGTGATGGGAAATGCACCAGTTATTCCCGTTGTGAATGTGGTGGCCGAACTGCTGGTGAACTCCGGTGGACGGTTGACATTGAATGTAAAACTCTGATTATCTTCTAATCCAGCAAAGTTGGAAGCTGTAATCGTCAAATTGTAACTTCCGGTAGCGGTTGGTGTTCCTGTGATGGTCACACTGCCATCCGCGAAGTAATTAGCGCTAACCCCAGCAGGTAAAGAACCACTCACACCTACTATCGTGATGGTTGGGTACCCTGGGCTAGTTAGGATAGGAAAGGAATTGCTGGTGTTGTATAGAAAATCAACAGAATCAGCACTTGTGATGATGGGGGGGGTATTCACAGCAACGCTATCAGAACAAGCATTATTGATGATATCGAGCTCGATCAAAAGACCATCAGGATCTGCAGTACAAATACCGGTACTGATTGGGTTGGTGAACAAACCTGCAATACCTGGAGTTACCTCAAATGAAACATTGAAGTAATCTGTAGCAGCAAAGACCAGGTCAGACTGTGCCACACAATTCAGAGTGCTGCTGATAATTGCACAATCAATTTTCTCTATCATAACCTCCGGTGAAAATACTAAATTATCGTAGGTCAATCCTGTCACAGGTAATTGATCAGTTAATAACGTATCACCAGAGGAAAATTCAGCCTGGAAATTTCCTTTGTTTTCCAGTCGGATGTTCCAGCTCCAGGGGGAAGGTAAGGTGACCGACCCACTGACTGAGTTCGTTTTGATTGCAGTTAAATCTGGTTTGGGTAGAAGCATGACTGTAGGATCTGATAATCCGGTTATGGCTGGGTCATCGGTTAAGACGTTTTCGAAATTACTTCCTGATACAGTTCCCTGATTAACCACCTGACTGGCATTAATCGGTGATAGCGGATCATTTACAGTTACCTGATATTGAATAATCACAGATGAGCCGGGTGGTAAAGTGCCGAGGTTTATTTGTGGAATCTGGTTTGCCGTTACAGCTTTTGTCCCCATCAGGGTTCTAGCTGAATCATCCAATGTTTGAGATGGAGATGGACCGTTAAAATCTGTGATAGCTAAAGAGTCCTCTTCATTTACGGGTTTCACATCCAGAGATGACTGCATATCCAATTCGCTTGACTCGGTTGGTGGGAGAGGTGTGTCCAGCGGTGTCTGGCATTCTCCATCAGAATAATTGACAATCGTGGTTTCATAGGCTGCGATAACATCGGTAGTTCCGGATAGTGAGCCACTGGGATTATTGCTTTTCACAAAATTCTCAACATTTAGTTCATTCGTTCCAAGGCCGGTCAAGCCCTGTAACTGAAAGGTTGTACCAATCCTTTGCCTGAGAATATTGGCAAATGTATTTACTCCGTTAATGGTGTTTCCGATTGCGTTGACACACAATTTCTGTGCATGAGTACCAACACTACTACCAGACTGGAAATTCATCCCGGAAAAAACATTTACAGGGTTAGATGAAATTCCATTAATCGTATTGCTTGTCAGGGTCAGATCCAAACTTCCATCTGATCCTGACGTACTGACCGATCTGGCAAGAAAATTCATACCAATTCGATCTGGCTGCATGGAAATATTGTTATTTGATATGATTGCCTTACCGATTGCATCATCATTTACGATAAATTCAATACCGGTACCATCGCCTGTATTTGTTAATGTATTTCCACTGATGGTTGCATCCAAATGTGAGCTATCGGATGCATCCAGGTCAATGGCTCCAAAACAGTTGCCTGGAGTTGTGCAGCCTGCCATCATGTTATTTTGAATGGTTACATTTCCAATACCCGCACCAGCGGTAATAAAGGAAACCGCATGAGGGAGCTGGTGATTTTCATTCCATCTCGAATTTTGTAAGGTAAGGTTTAATATTGCGCCTGTGCCTTGAACAGATGCAGCCACACCGGACCCGCCCGTATTGATGAAATCACTGTCATCTACCAGAATGGTTGAGGTCCCACCTTCGACGCGGATGGATAACCCATCTTCACCGAAAGTACCTTTGTTGTTTTTAATGATGACCTTGCGAAGAATGGCTGTAAGATCGTCTGTAGTTTGGTAAATCCGTAATCCAAATTCCTGAACGGTATCAATCGTCACATTTTCAAATAAAGCCGTTCCTTTCAAGTTGTTCATCAACATGCCTGATTCATTATCAGTATTACCAACATTTCGTATCTTGCTATTTTTGATGGTAAGGTCTTCAACATTTTGACCGACGATACCCACCATGCCAGCGTTGTTTAGGAATACATCAATTTTATCCAGTGAAACATTTTTGGAATTTGTAATTTCTATGCCCGCTTCACAGATGGATGAAATCGACGTGAAATTGCAGGCTGGATTGGTAGAATTACCCGCTGCGGAGTTAATGGTCACATTTGAAATGGTTACATTCGAGGCTTGGTTCAGTTTTATGCCATCCGAGGAAGTATTGGTAATATTACCAGCAGGAAGAGTGAAACTACCGGTGAAATTATCAAGCACAATGCCATTGTATCCACTGGATACAGTGATATTGTCGAATTTAAACGTACCTGATATGGCAGAAAAATTAATACCGGTTCCACCGTTGCTGGTTACGGAAACTTCAGATATAGAAATATTACCAATCCCTGAAGATGGATCATTCATTCCCGTATTGCTCGTTGTATTGATCTTAAGTCCCCTGACTGTGGTGTCGCTATTTAACGTCACTGTGTTTCCGAGAGTTGTAGTGGGACTCGCAGTATTCATGCTGGGTAATGAATCACTGCTGTATCCAGGTGTTACCGATGCAATCTTTGCAAGGCTTTCACTTGAATCCTGACCGATTAATTTTTGCCCACTCAATAGGGTAATCGCCCCTGAATATTTGGTATTACTCTCGTATACAAAAATCACGTCATTCTCAGCAGGATTATTTCCGGTGCCATTATTGATTCCGGCGAATGACGCCATGGTGGAAAAAGGTTTAGAAAGTCTACCACATCCATCCTCGAGCTTTGTGCAGGTTTCAGCGTTGTTATTGATGAACCAGATCATTTTGCTAACGGTAAGACTAACTTTTCCAGTGGAACTGCCAACCGAGTTGGTCAATGTATAGGTAAATGTATCAATTCCTTCAAATCCAGGAGGTGGATCATAGGTAAATTGACCCTTATTGTATCCAGAGGTAGTCATTGTTACATTACCACCGTTCGTGCTGGTCGCACTATCCAAAGTAATTTCAGTAATTGCTGGTTGCCCCAGATTGTCATTTAACAGAACGCTGTATCCAATCCAGGATGAATTAACACGGACGTTTCCAAGAACTGTTTGTGGAAAAACATCATGAACCGCGATCGGAGTGTGTAATATGGAATCTGTCACCAGCGTGGTATTACTATCTAACGTATCATTAAACACAACTCCGGTTGCATTCATATCCCCTTTATTAATGATGGTGACAGTATATTCTAAAATATCACCCGGAGAAGCAACACCATTTTCATCCAAATCGTCCAACAGGATAACTGTCTTTTCAGCCGTTATCAAAACAACTGCAGCCTGTACCACTTTTATCGAAAATATTGTAAGAAAAATACCGAAAATGAGGATCAAGGAAATCCTGAGGAATTTACTGGTGTTAAAACGTTTCTTCAATGGCATCATTAATGGCTCCGGTATACATTCGTTGATTTGAAATATTGACTATGATAGATATTGAAAAAAAAACAAACGGTGACAGAAAAATCAAGTTTAAGTTCTGGGTGGAAAAACACCTTGTAAGGCAATACAAAAATAGAAAGTCAAAAAGGGTTGCAAATTATTATGAGGAGCGTCCCCCCCGGAAGGGCTGAGTGCATTTTCCGATAAATGCACTAAATTATCTGGTGCACGATATGGATTCCCTGCTGGTGGGGAAGCCAGGGAGGTCCCCTGTCCTATTGGGCTATCTGCAACCCGATCTACTGCCCTGACTGTGTGTGAATGGGTGGGGATTTCTGATTCGAGCAAAGTCACCGTTTCGGACCCACCTGTTTCTCCCAAATCGTGTAAAGATAAACCAGGACCCTGCCCTGGGTGCATGGGTGCACGCCCCTGTAAATCTGGCAGAGCAAAATTGGATTTGCCATTACCGCCATAGGTCGTGCCCAGAAGCGAAAATAAGGCCGTGTTTTGTGATAATGGCAATAATTGTCCATCACACCATGCCCAGCCTTTCGGGGCAAAATTGAAGGGAAAAATACGGATTTCTGCAACAAACGGGTCTGCCATGAGTACTCCTTAATTAATAGAATGAAAAAAGTGAATTTAGGTTGGAGATGGAAAAATCCCAAACAAAGAAATAATAAAATCAACACACAAATAAGGTTGGAAATTGGTGTGGGGTTGGCTGCCACCGACAACTGATACCATCTGAGGTGCCATGTTGACCAGGTTGTTATCTCCAGAGTACAAATCACTCCCACTGACTCGGGCTGGCACCTGTCCTCCGGGGCTGGATTGTTGGGCAGCATTGGCTGAAGCCAGCATTGGATGGCTATGGGCTGAGATCTGGCTTACTGTCAATGTAATTTCTTCTGCACCGCCGGTTTCTGCCAGAATGAAACCATTCCCCTGATGGACAGGAATCCTTCCTCGCAGATCGGGTAGAGCAAAGGTACTTTGACCATCACCCCCATAGGTCGTACCAAGCAGTTGAAATAAGGTCTCATTTTCTTCAATCGGTAATAATTGACCTTCGCAAAACTGCCAACCAGCCGGAGCAAAATTTCCGGCGAACATTCGTATTTCACCAACATAAGGTTGTGCCATCATCTCTCCTTTTAAGTAGGGCTGGGGAAAATTCCCTGCAAGGCAATACAAAAATTTAATGTTAAAAATGGTTGCATATTTAAATGCGCCTGTGAACCACCAGTATTCGCCGAAGATTGTGGTTTCATAGCCACCAGATTACTCCCATTCGCATACGTATTCGATGAGTTGGTGGCTAACACAGTATTGGTAGGACGGTTTGTAGTACCTGGGTTAGTGCTGCCCGAAACAACATGTGTATGTTCAGGCAACTCACTGATGGACAGTGTGTGTGCCTGTTCACCATCTTTTTCTCCAAGTGTGTGTCCTGAACCAACATGAATGGGGGTTCGCGCTCTGAGATCAGGCAGACCAAAATTGACTCTGCCATCACCGCCAAAGGTTGTTCCTAACAACGAAAACAAAGTTTGGTTCTGATTAATCGGCAGCAATTGTCCATTGCACAAGGCCCATCCTTTAGGGGCAAACTCAAATGAAAATATCCGGATTTCACTTAGAAATGGTTCAGCCATATTCTGCTCTCCTGTATCTGGTTATTTGATCTAAAAATGAAGTGTGAGAATGATATTTACGGTTGAAAGCGATTAAAAACCGCTTCATATAAATACCCATCTGAATCTTTTGCGATGGGTACTAAAAAAATTTCAGTGATGCCAAACTTTGGATGGACAATCGTCTGAATCCCTTGCGTTATGGATGGACTTAATGGTCCACGAAATTGTAGTGAAAAATTTTGATGCTGTTTTATTTGAACGTGAATATTAATTTTTTCCAGGGTAACCGAAAAAATGGTTTTCCCTTCGGAAACTACATCAAAAATAGCCCCTATTTGCTCTGTCAATGCATCAATTGTGAAGTCGTCGAGCATATCATTTCCTTTTATCTGCTGATTATTTAATTATCTTGTTGAATCATTTTGAAGGGGTGTCCAAACGAACTCCTGATACACTTCCAACAATCTGGATTTTTTGAACCCCAATCGTTCGTAGAGGTGGATGGCTGGGTTAAAAATTTCAACTCTTAGAATGATTGGTAAATTTAATGAAATTGCGTCATTCATTAGATCCTGTACAAGTATAGTGCCAATCCCCATATTTCGAAATTCAAATAACAAAGCAATATCGACGATTAAAATATAATCCTGTGAATCCCACCGAATGAATCGCCCAATGATTGTTTGGTCTAATAAAATAATTTGTGTGACAGCGTCAGGAAAATAAACCTGATAATGGTTTGTTTGTGCTTCAAATTGTTGATCCAGAAAAGATTTTTTTTGGTCATCTGACCAATCAACCAAAGCCATCTCATTCGAGCGAGTATCAGCATATAAAGAACGCTGAAAATCAAGATCTTCAAATGTTGCGGGACGAAGAAATAATTCTAGACCATTGATGATAAATTGTTGATGCATTAGCCCACTTTATATATAAATTTTTTTATAATTACTTCATGGAAAAGGAAACTTAACAAAAACGCATTGAAAATTTATGCTTAGCTTATATAGAAATTTTATCAGAAAAAATTTATTACTTACCTTTCACTATCCTGACAAATACCTTTCTAAATTGATCAATCCATTATTCGTAAAGTCGAATTTTCGAAATTAAATTGTTCTATCACCTAACTCGTATTGATAAATTTGATAGCAATCTATCATAAAATTCGTTATATTTTACTCAGCCCAATTCAATCGATTAGATTTTCTTAGCCAAAAAACAGGTTGTTTTTCTTTGTTACTGTGTGATCAAAATCCTACCTAGGATCGTAAACAAGCTGGTGAAATCATCACGGGTGATCCGAACAGTGATTATCCTTTCTTATCCAGAAAGAAAGTTAAAGCCAAAAAACAGTTATTTTCTAATTCTTTTAGAAAAAAACTGCCACGCTGTAAAGGCTGCTATTGATAAGGTGGTGATCTGGATGCAGAAATTTGGTCAGATCCAGATCACCTTAAAATCCTGTTTTCTACCAGAACTCATTATTCGGTCGGCAATGTTTGTGAATAAGTCAGTACATCTGCAATATCTTGAATAGACCAGCCAATTTTTAACACTGAAATCATCTGAGAATCAGGATGACCAAATGATGATTTATGCCAGAATTCCCAGGGATTATCAAAAGCGATTGTACCTACATACTCTGGTTCATCCTCGTCACCAAAATTAAGTGTTTTTCCATCTGCTCCATGGCATGCTGCGCAGAGACCGTCGTATAACACTTTACCATTCGATCCGTCACCACCAGATATTGATTTATCAGCGTTGATATAAGCAGCTGTATCAAACAACCCATATTTCAAGAAATTGACAATCAATGTTAATTCTGCTTCCTGAAAATAGCCAGAAAAGTCATGTTCGCTATTTTCAGAACCATCCATCCATGCCAGTAGTTCGGCTTCTGTCATTGAACTTGAATCAAGAACTCCTTTGAAACCAGTGAGATGTGAACCTTTTCCATAAGCACCTTCCAGTCCCTTGTAATCCCAACCATGACATTCTTTGCAGCGCCAGGTGTCTTTTCCAGAACGGGTATTGGTCGTTTGAGTCTTCCAAAGGGGTTGGTCTTCTGCTGGAGGTTCGATCTCAAGTTGTTTCATCCAATCATCGTACAACAAACCACCTGAAATATAATCGACATTTGAATCGGGCTGCTGGGTATCAACGGTTCCTTGCGTTTCAGTGGGTACCACCATTTCCGTTGGTACCTGCGTATCAACCGGCGGCTGCGTGTCTATTATCTCAGGAGATGAAATGGGTGGCTGAGTTACTGTATCGTTCACCATTGGGGTAGCAGTATTACAACCAACCAATAACAAAATGCCCAGCGAAAACACCGCCAGACGAAACACTTTTGACTCTTTCATTTTTTCCTAGCCTTTCATAAAGATTCGGAATTGGTATGGAATTCATCCAACTTAATAATAATATATCATAAATTGGGTAATAATTATAGTATTAATAAATAATTCATCTTATGAATTTCAGACTCCTGGTTAAGAATGTTTTTTAGTAGCTATCAGTTTTGGAGGTGTAAGAATTGGTTGGAATTTATGGATATTATCTATATACTATAATCATAAATTTCACTTAGAATTTATCAAAGGAGGTTTTTCCATGTTACTGTATGAACATGATCGTACCAAAGATATCGTCAACCGGCTGGTTATGGCTTCAAGGTTGGTAGGTTTTGTTATCGTTCTTTATTTGGTCGTTGTGATGGCGATTCTCTTTATTATTATGGCGAATTTAGCATATCCCGATTTCTGGTTATTTTCTGGAATATTAGGTGCGATCATCGGATTAATTTTAGGTTTATTGGTTGCTTGGATTATGACTATAGTCCTTGAATGGATGTCCCAAATGTTGGTTGCTCAAGGTGAAATTCTCTCGCAACTCAGGAAAAAAAATAAAGCCTAATCCACAGAGGATAGAAATATGAATAATCATCGAATATTCAAAATGAAATTTAATGGTGTATACCCACTATATGTACAAAAAGCAGAACGCAAGAATCGAACAAAAGAAGAAGTGGATCAGGTTATTTGTTGGTTGACTGGCTATGACCAGGCTGGACTACAACAGCAAATCGAACAGGGAAATGATTTTGAGACCTTTTTTGCTGAATCTCCAGCCTTCCATCCAAACAGTTCAATGATCAAAGGTGTTGTATGTGGTATTCGCGTGGAAGAAATAGAAGATCCACTCATGCAGAAAATTCGCTATTTAGACAAATTGATTGATGAACTTGCCAAAGGAAAGGCGATGGAGAAAATTCTACGTAAGTAGATAGCAAGTAGTTTCAAAGAAATTACTTTTTTTGAAAAGTTTTACAAATGAAAATCATACCCGGAAGGTATAAACTTCAACTTTCCGGTTATGATTCATGAGAGGGAGAGATTACGGTCGATTAATCCCGAAGTTCACATCGGCCGGCATACCGGGTTTCAATTTGAGATTGCTGTTGGGAATTTCTATCTCGACAGCATAAACGGTTGCTTTGCGGCCTTCCACTGTCTGTACGTTGCGTGGGGTGAATTCTGCTTCATCAGCAATGCTGACCACATCACCATAAAAGGTTTCTCCGGGGAATGAATCAACCTGGATGGATACCCGTTGACCCACTGGAATACGTCCATACACATCCTCGGGTACATACACCGTCAGACTGACAATTTCCAATTTAGCCAAAGTGATCACACTGCTGCCTGGTCCAACCAATTCGCCGACCTGGACATTGCGGTACAACACAGTGGCGTCAATTGGTGATTTCACCACACTCTTTTCGAGTTGAATTTCAAGTAATTTCAATGCAGCCAAGGCCTGCGCTTTGCCCGCTTCTGCTAAACTTACCTGACTTTCCGCGCTATCCAGGGCAGCTTTGGCCGCCTGCACTTCAAGTGAATTCTCTCGCGTTAATAGCATATCCAGATAATTTTCAGCATTTTCCAGGCGGGCTCTGGCGACAGCCACTTTCGCACGTGCTTCCTGCACCTCACCTGCAGCAGCACTGGTGATCATTCTATCGTAATCACGTTGGGCTGTGTCCAGATCGGCCAATGCAGCATCATAATCTTTTTGGGCCATTTCTTCGAGAATGTCATTCTCCTGTGCCAATTGCGCCTGCGTCAGGGTCTGTCCAGCCACCAAAAATCGCGCTCGCGCCTCGACTAATTTTTGCTCAACGGCGATAAAGTCATCATTGGTAGCTTTTTCCTGGATATTTTCAAGATTGGCCAGTTCAATCTCCAGGTTTCTCTCAGCTTTCTGCACTTCAACCTCTGCACCAGCCAATGTTTCGTCGCTTTGGTAATACCAGTTTGGTTGATTGAATTCATCCGGAACGGCTTGTGTCCAGAGCGGTGTCTGATTTTGAATAGCCTGCAGGAACAGCAAACGCGCACCTTGTTTGGCACGATCAAATTGAACACTGGCAGCACTTACCTGTGATTGAGCTGCCTGAATACCTGCCTCTGCCTGGTCAACAGCAGCAAGAGCTTGTTCATACTGTGCTTTCATGATCTCATCATTGATCTTAAATAGATCCTGATTTGCCTGAACAGTTTCACCCGCTTTGATCAGGATTTCGGTGACAAGTCCACCGACTTCCGGTGAGACAATAATTTTATCCGCAGAAATGGATCCCGAAGCGGTTATTTGAGTCTCAGTTGCTCCTTTTTCCAATAATCCGCAACTACTGAGTGGGATCATCATTAAGGTGAGGATTAAGGTTATCAGAATGGTTTTTGATTTCATATTCGTCTCCATTTTATTTCTCATAAAAAATAATTTCATAATCGTTTGCGAAAGGTCGCAACCGAAGCAGCAAAGTAAACAATACTCAGAATGATCAGGGATTGAATCGAACCCCACATAAATGCAATTCCGGTACCTTTCACCATAATGCCTCGGATAATCACCAGGAAGTGGGTGATCGGCAATAGCTCACTGAACCAGTAGGTAACCATTGGCATCCCTTGCCTGGAGAACATCAGTCCTGAGAGGATTATCGCAGGGATTAATACGATTCCAACAGCCAGATACATCGCCTGCATCTGCGTTCTGGAAATATTGGAAATCAATACACCCATCCCCAGCGAACCAAGTGTAAAGATCGAACTTAACAACACCAGCAGCCAGAAACTTCCTTGAATCACGATGCCAAAAAGATAAATGGCCACTAACAATGTCAGAATCGTATTGAGTACACCGACCACCAGGTAGGGGATGATTTTTCCCAGAACCAACTCCCATGACCGAATGGGGGTTACCACCAGCTGTTCCATGGTACCCTGTTCGCGTTCACGGACAATCGCAAGCGCTGTCAATAAAAGCGCCTGTACCTGTAATACCATCGCGGTCAAGCCTGGGATCATGTAAATCTTGTTCTTGCCGTCCGGGTTATAGAGAGTCTTGGTATATGACTGCACGGGTAATTGGATTTCAGAAAGCCCCAATCGCGCAGCGCTGCGTTCCAGTTGTTCGGTCAGAATAAATTGGGTAGCAACCTGAGCAATTGTTTCTAATTTGAGGTTGGTGGTCTGGGCTTCCGCTGGATCAGACCCGTTTACATAAAATTGCACGCTTGCCTGTTTACCCGCAGCGAGATTATTCCCAAAATTCGCCGGAATGTAGATGCCAGCGCTGACCAGCTCACGATCAATCAAATTTAATATTTCATCTTCCGATAACACATCGTAAGAATAAACAAATTGTTCGCTGGCGGTGAAATATTCCAGATATTGGCGGCTTTCATCACTTTTGGAAAGATCTGCCACAGCCAGTCGCGTATTCTTGCTCTCTCCTGAGACACCATACCCTAACAAAACCAGCAAAAAGGTGGGCAAAATGATAATAATCGCCAGAGTGCGGTAATCGCGCATGATATGATAATATTCTTTTCGCACGATTGTCCATAATCGTTCCATCAGTTAACCTCCATTGAACTCTGTGGCTTTTCTTTTAGCCGGGTTTCTACCATATTGATAAAAACATCCTCCAACGAAGGTAGAATGGTTTCTAAATCTTCAACAAGGATTCCAGCTGCCTGAAGCGCATTTGTCAAAGCAGTGATCTTATCTTCATTTTTCAAGGTGACGTGTAAGCGGATGCCATGTAAGGCAGCATCGATTACCCCGGGAAATTGATCTGCAATGGCTTCAGCCTGCAGCGGTTGATCACAGGAAATCTGAACCAGGATGCCAGGCATTTCATCTTTCAAGCGATCCGGGCTTGCCAGCGCAATCATTTCCGCCTGGTACATCATCCCGATCGTATTACAGTATTCCGCCTCATCCATATAATGGGTGGTGGCAACGATCGAAGTGCCCTCACTGGCCATTTCATAAATCAGATCCCAGAACTCACGACGGGAAAGAGGATCAACACCTGCGGTAGCTTCATCAAGAAACAGCATAGGGGGTTTGTGGGCAATGGCACATGCAAGAGCCAGCCGTTGCCGCCATGCTCCGGAAAGGCTGCTGGTCAATTCGTATTCCACACCCCTTAATCCACTTTGATCGATCAGATCCTGAATGCGCCGATTGCGTTCGCTCTTTTCAACACCATAAATGGCTGCATAAAATTGAAGATTTTCAATCGCTTTGAGATCGTTATACAATGAAAATTTTTGAGACATATAACCGATATTCTTCTTGATTTCTTCGGAATCTTTGCGAATATCAAATCCCAAAACGCTTGCGTTGCCCGCACTCGGTTTGATAATGCCACACAACATGCGAATGGTCGTGGTTTTCCCTGCGCCATTCGGCCCTAATAATCCGAAAATCTCGCCCTTCGGGACATAAAAATTAACCTTATCAACGGCGGTGAAGGAACCAAATTGGCGTGACAGATCAAAAGTCTCAATGGCATTGCTGTAAGCGTTCATACCTGAGCCCGTCTTTCTTCGACCAGATGAATGAAAACATCCTCCATGGTTCGTTTGGTGTGCCGTAGCAGCTTGATCTCAGCATCAGCACCGTTCAACTCGCGTTGTAATTCATCCAAAGCACGTTTGGGATCTTTGACTGATAACCTTAAGCGATCGCCAATGGTTCGCCACTGGATGATATAAGCAGCATCACTGACAATCTGGCGCATCACTTTACGAGGTTTTGCTTTCACCTCGATCATCTCGTAAGGCAAGCTATTCTGGAGATCGCCTGGTGTACCAGTGGTCAGTAATTTTCCGCCATAAAGTATGCCCACCTGATGACAGCGTTCGGCTTCATCCATATAAGGCGTACTCACCACCACAGTGACACCGTTCTGTACAACCTGCGAAAGGATCACCCACAATTCCCGCCGGCTGACCGGATCAACACCGGTCGAAGGTTCATCCAACAATAACACCTCAGGTTCATGCAGGAGCGCGCAGGCAAGCGCTAGTTTCTTTTTCATTCCGCCAGATAGATTGGCAGCCCTTCGTTTGGTGAAATCCTTTAAACGGGTAAATGTCAGCATTTCCTGGATGCGTTCGTTTCTGCGGCTGCCATGCACCCCATTGATATCCGCGAAAAAGATTAAATTCTCCATCACTGAAAGATCCGGATAAAGGCTGAAATTTTGAGGCATATAACCAATCGACTGCCGTGCCTGTCGTTTTTCTCGATGGGTATCAAATCCACCTACCCTGGCCACGCCACTGGTAGCCTCCATGACGGAAGCCAGCAACCGTAACGTGGTGGTTTTCCCTGCTCCATCCGGTCCCAGCAAGCCAAACATTTGACCTTGAGGAACACTAAAACTCAGGTCATTTACCGCAAACACTCCGTTTTTTGATCCGGCAAATTTCTTACTCAATTCCAGAGCTTCCACTTGAAGGGAAGAATTACGCGGCTTACTTCGTCTTAATATTGAGTCTATAGAAGTTTGTTGAAATTTCTTTAGCAGCGACAAACTTCCTCCTTTAGCCATTGATTTTATTTTTGTACACTTCATTTATAGATGCAATCGAAGGTTATCGATAGGTGTATCCAACCATGAGCTGGTATGACACGCATCACCAGGTGAGGTGAGTACAATCATTCAATCACTAGTGACGGGTCACTTATTTGAGGTAATTTGAGAAAATTATGTTAATATCAAATTATGAGACACAATACTCCTACCGAGCCTGGTCTTATTCGTATTTTTCGATTCTTTGTCATTGCAGAGACGATCGCATTCCTGTTCGTTCCTTTAGGTGAATGGTTATTTACAGGTTCGGTCAGCGATTTTTATAAAGATCCCTTTTACTATATATTCCTGCAGGCTTTATTTTTAGCCATTTACCTATCCATCCCCTGGTTACAACGGAAATTGCGATCGTTATATCTTTTGATAGCCTTGCTGGTTGCTACCTTGATCCCGATATTGATTGTCAATATTGACCTGACAACCCGATTTCTCAATGGTCAGGGAATTGATATCTATCGGCTTTGGGCATTACTTCCGTTGTTAATGATTGCCCTCGTCCCGGCTGCCTGGCAATATGATTTTCAGAAGGTTTTCCTGGTGAATACTGGCCTCGGAATATTTGATGCCTTCTATATCATCTATCTATCCGGTGGTTTCAATCCTGAACTGCTGATGCCGCTCTTTGCGATTTTCATCCGGGTGTTAACCCTTAATCTGGTGGCATTAATGATTACAGAATTGGTATTCACCCAACGCGAACAACGCCGTGATCTTATGCGGGCAAATCTCAAACTCAGCCAACAGACATTGGTACAGGATCAACTGGCGGTCAGTCGTGAACGTAACCGCCTGGCGCGCGAATTGCATGATACCCTGGCGCACACCCTCAGTGGTCTCTCTGTTCAATTGGAAGCCATTCATACAATCCTTCCGGAAGATCAGCTGGAGACGAATAACATGATTGAAACTGCACTTTATACAGCCCGGGATGGTCTCGAGGAAACCCGACGAGCCTTGAAGGCTTTGCGCGCAGAACCACTCGATGATCTGGGATTAAAACTGGCAATTCAAAACCTGATTGCAAATCTTAAAGCGCGCACCAATCTGAACTTTCATCAAAATTTTTCTGATGTCTTCTACCAATTCAACCAGGACGAAGAGCAAATGATTTACCGGATCACCCAGGAAGCACTGGAAAATATTGTGCAGCATGCAAATGCCAGCAATGTGTGGCTGCAGTTAGGTCTGGAAACCATTGGGTATATTCTAAGTATTCGGGATGATGGATCAGGATTTGACCCACTATCGATTACAAAATTGAATGACCGGCTGGGAATCAAGGGTATGCAGGAACGGGCAGAGATGTTGAATGCCACGTTGGAAATCGATAGTCAACCGGGTAAAGGCACACTGTTACAATTAAAGATGAGGAAGAAATGATTAGAGTGATCGTTTGTGATGATCAGGAAATTGTGTGTCAGGGGCTGACCACCATTCTTAACAATGATCCCCAAATTCAAGTCATTGCGACAGCCAATAATGGTTTGGATGTGCAATCACAGGTTGCGACCTATCAACCAGATCTTGTGCTAATGGACTTAAAAATGCCAGGAATTAATGGTATTCAGGCGACCCAAAAAATTCGCAGCTCGTTTCCGAACGTGAAAATACTGATTCTGACCACCTATGACGATGACGAATGGTTATTCGACGCGATCCGTGCTGGGGCAGCTGGTTATTTATTAAAAGATACCCCTGCGGATAACTTGATCAAGGCGATTAAAGGCACAATCGAAGGGGAGACTTACCTGGATCCGAATGTGGCGGGGAAAGTTCTCAATAAAGTTGCGACCCAGCAACAAGTGACACCAGCTTCCCATATTCAGATGAGCGAACGCGAAATGGATGTGCTGCAGTTATTAGCGCGTGGGCTGACAAATGCAGATATTGCCCGTGAATTGTATCTCTCTGAAGGAACGGTTCGCAATTACACCAGTGCTATCTTTACTAAATTGGGGGTTAATGATCGCACCCAGGCGGTTCTGGCTGCCTTACGATATGGATTGGTAAATATTAACGACTGATTTTCATCCATCGAAATTCTCGAAAATGCTCTACATAACCTTGTACAAATAATCACAATCTCTTTTTTATGTTTATATAATAAAAACGAAAATATAATTTATTCGCATTTTTTCAATGAGGTGATCGAGGATTTCGTAAATGGAAATAACAACAGACACACTATCGCAGCGTACGATTCTTACAGCTGTAATGCCATTTGATGATATTAATACAGTTGAAAAACTTTTGACATTGGCAGATACATGTCAAGGTGTTGCCTTTCTTCCTTCTTTCATGCATGTTGCCAAAACATCCTTATCGTCTGAGAATCGTGGAAAGTTGATTGGGCTGGTTGGATATCCAACCGGTGGTGTCTCAACAAAAACAAAAGTGAATGAAGTTCGTGATATGGTATATGAAAGAGCGGGTGCTTTCCATGTCGTTGTGAACACCGGTTATGTTCTTTCCGGTAACTGGGATGATATCCATTGTGAACTTTTATCAATTCAGCATGCAGCCAGCCAGCGTCCTGTCAGTGTCATTATGGAAGCTGCTTATTTGAGTGATCATCAAATTATGCGTCTCGTCAACCTATGTGCAGATTTGGGAATCAACAACATAGGCACCAACACCGGTTGGTTACCGATGAATCCGGACGCGGAACAGGTCTTGCGAATTAAAGAAATGGTGCATGGCCGTATGGGGATTATTGCCGCTGGTGTGGTCAATCTTGATCAGGCGAATCAATACCTCAACGCTGGGGCAGACTATATCACCATTCGCCAGCAGCATGCTGAGGCAATCCTCGCTCAAATTGCATAACTATATCAATTATTAAGCCGTATTATCACCACCAAAATTCAATTGGTTGGTGTCTTTTTGATGAATCATTAACAGGAAACGGAATCAATCTTCTATTTTCCGCTTTTGTAGGATAATTGATTTATCTTTTACCCATTCTTTCGGTCTTGAAGTACGTGAACACTACCGAAAAAAAACCATTACAGAGGTTGAAATGACACTCAAAAAGGATGCACTCGCTTACCTGCATATTCCGGTGAAATCGCACACCCATTCCGGAACCATGCCGCACAGAATAGAGAAAATATACTGGTTGGAATAATTGTACATCAAGTGTGCGGCATGGAACGGAATCCGCGCAATTTTCTTTGAGAGTCACCCGACAAAGAAATGCGATAAGCATTATGAATAATGCGGTCAAGAATAGAATCAGCTAAAGTGGGATCAGGAAACCTGGTGGCAGTGATATCCAATGGCACTGCTATTCTGGGGCTGGGCAACCAGGGACCTCTGGCAGCCAAACCGGTCATGGAAGGCAAAGTGGTTCTCTTTAAGAAATTTGCCGGGGTGGACGTCTTTGATATCAAAGTGAATGAAGTTGATCCGGATGCTTTCATTCGCATCGTGGCCGGAATAGCCCCTGCCTTCGGGGGGATTAATCTGGAGGATATCAAATCACCTGAGTGTTTCTACATTGAAAAACAACTACAAAAAATGCTGGATATCCCGGTATTCCATGATGATCAGCATGGGACAGCCATCGTTTTGGGGGCAGCCTTCTTGAATGCACTCGAGATTGTCGGGAAGAAACCAGACCAGGTGAAAGTTGTCTTTTCGGGGGCGGGTGCCGCAGCGATTGCCTGCGCGAGACATTTGTTGCGCATAGGCGTATGCAAAGAAAATATCTGGATGGTGGATTTGCACGGGCTTGTGTACATCGGAAGAAAAGAAGAAATGTTTCTGGAGAAGGAAATCTTTTCACAGGGATATCAACCAGCCACATTAGGGCAGGTGATTGAAGGCGCGGATGTCTTTATCGGCTTATCTGCCGCTGACGTGCTTAAACCGGACATGGTACTGAAGATGAATTCCGATCCAATTATCTTCGCAATGGCAAATCCAAATCCGGAAATTGATTTCAATCTTGCCAGGCAGACACGACCTGATGCGATCGTCGCCAGTGGACGTTCCGATTATCCGAACCAGATCAATAATGTCCTTTGCTTTCCATTTCTCTTTCGTGGTGCGCTGGATGTTCGCGCCAGTGAGATCAATGATGAGATGAAGATGGCTGCATCGCAGGCGTTAGCATCCCTCGCACATGAACCAGTTCCAGCAGAGATGCTCCAGCTTTATGGCGTAAAAGAATTATCCTTTGGCCGTGACTACCTGTTACCGAAAGCGATGGATAAAAGAGTTTGTCTTCATGTGGCCTCAGCGGTAGCACTGGCAGCCATGCAAAGCGGTGTCGCCCGCATCCAGGTTGATATGGGTATTTATACCGGCTGTCTACGTGAGAATTTTGGGTAATTCCTTTAATAACGATCGCTGGCATCCTTGTAATACACCAACATGTTCCCTAAAACACCCCAGGAATTTAAAAAAGTCTCCACCGGCACCTGATAGAATTTCCCATTGTTCAGATAGCGGATATGATCCTTTCCATAGCCGGTGACAATCACTGTGTGTTCGTAAGCAGCGACAATCACTTTTTCTCCTTCTTTGTCCGTATATTCAGAAGGGATTCCACCCACCATATTACCGATAACCCAGGCAATTAAAGGTTGACCGCTGGCGATCTCTTTTTTCAAGTTCTCCAGACTGAAGTTCGTGGCTGCCCGGGCAGGCAGTCCATACTCTTCCTTTAATAGTGTGGCAACCGGAGCCGCATGCACCCCATACGAATAAGGGGGTACCTGTCCCCAGGGATCATGCACATTACCCACAAAACCTTTATTCGGATTATCAGATAAGGGTAATCCAAATTGAAAATCTGATTCATAAATCTGCACACCGAAGTAATCAGCCCAATCCACTGCCGTCCGTGATTCGCAACTGATGGCATAAGACTGCCGAAAGCTGTTTACACCTTTGAGATACACCGATTCCGGGATAGGAGTAGGTGATGGCACAGGTGTAAAAGATGGAATGGGCGTGCTACTGGGTACTAATGTCGAGCTGGGTCTCAAAGTAGCGGTTGGTTGTGGGGTAAAACTGATTTGTAATTCCAAGTCATCCGAGTCCGGAGAATTAGGAGTGCTACTTCCAACAAATATGGTCAGAACATCATCTCCCAATTCCGCCAGAGCCACGGTTTCACCCACGCAGCCACTCAACACAAGTGCCCCCATGCAAAGAATGATAAAAATTGGGTTGATGAATTTTTGCATGGTCTGATTATAACCATTTCCAGGATTCGATCAAATCCTACACTTTATAAATAGCGAAACATTTAACAATCATATAGAATAAACTAAACCATACCTTTATGGAGCGTAAGCATGCCCAAAAATCACCTCGTCCCGGAATGGCAAAATCCTGAAATCTATGAAATTAACCGGCAGCCAGCCCGCAGTACCTCTTTATCCTACCCATCCATAAAAGCAATTCAGAGCGGAAAGGAGTCTGAGAACCAACATTCCCTGGACGGATTGTGGGATTTTCACTGGGTTCCCAGGCCGGCAGAAAGACCTGAAGGTTTCGAAAAACCAGATTTCAATCTGGAGGGTTGGCAGAAAATTAATGTACCTGGCCATTGGGAGCTGCAGGGATATGGAGTTCCGATATATGCTCCCTTTCACATGCCACCCAGCTTACGCAAACGCAATCTTCCGAACATTGATCCGCAGGATAATCCGGTTGGCTCGTATCGCCACATATTCAGTTTGCCACCCGAATGGCGTGATAAAGAAATTTACCTTCAGTTTGGTGGAGTCAGTTCCGCATTTTACCTCTGGATTAATGGATCATTTGTTGGGTATGCTCAGGACAGCATGTTGCCATCCGAGTTTTACATTTCTCCATACCTCAAAGCTGGAGAGAACCTGCTGGCAGTCCAGGTTTATCGTTTCAGCGATGGATCCTATTTGGAAGATCAGGATATGTGGTTTCTATCCGGCATCTTTCGTTCGGTTCGATTATTGGCAGTGCCCGCGGTGTGGATCCGGGATGTTCAGTTAAGCTCGCGCTTCAAACAGGAATTTGAACAGGCGGACCTCAACCTCAATCTCGAAATCTATGCACATACGCAAGACCATGATAAAGCGAATGAAATTCAATGCACTGCCGTGTTCGAATATGATGGGGTGGAGCTCGCGAGAACGGATAACCGTTTTACCATAGATCCTCAAACAACAGTCAGGGTGAAGACCACTCTCTCAGTAAATCATCCAAAATTGTGGTCTGCAGAAATTCCAACCCTTTATGATATTACCCTGACTCTGGCAGATGCCAAAGGTCACCAGCTCGAAGCCCGTCATATCCGCCATGGCTTTCGTCAGGTCGAGATTCGCGGACGTGAGCTTTTCATCAATGGAAAATCAGTCATAATCAAGGGGGTGAATCGCCATGATTTTGACCCTCGTACCGGTCGAACTATGACAGCGGCACGTTTGCTCGAGGATGTGTTGCTGATGAAACGCAATAATATCAATGCTGTGCGCACGTCGCATTACCCGAATGACGAGCGATTTTACGATCTATGTGACGAATTTGGCATTTATGTGATGGACGAAGCCAATATCGAAACGCATGGGATGCGGGATACCCTACGGGGGGATATGCGCTGGATGGCTGCCATGCAATCACGGGTGGAGCGTATGATTGCAAGGGATCGCAACCATCCTTCTATCATATTCTGGTCGCTTGGCAATGAATCCAGTTACGATGAAAAATTTAAGCGTTTGACGGATATTGTCCATCAGATTGATCCCTCCCGCCCGGTGCATTATGAACAGGATCACTTGGGTGAATATGCAGATGTTTTCTCCATGATGTACCCATCCCCCAATGACCTGGAAGCGATTGCCAAAGGAGATGACTATAAATACCGGTCTGGAATTTTTTCCTGGCAGAAAATGCATGGTCATTTTGCCAATGAGAAACCAATTATTCTGTGTGAATTTGCGCATGCAATGGGCAATTCACTGGGAAATTTTCAGGAATATCTTGATCTTTTTGAAAAATATCCACAATGTATTGGCGGGTATATCTGGGATTTTGCAGATCAGAGCCTTCTTTCCAAAACGGATCTGGGTCGTGATTTCTGGGCTTATGGGGGTGATCTGGGAGATCCGTATCGATTCTCTGTGTTCGGCTGCAATGGAATCTTTTCTGCCAATCGCGAACCGCATCCTGCAGTTTGGACCGTGAAAAAAGGATATCAGAACATTCGGGTCAAAGCGATTGATTTATCATCAGGGCAATTTGAAATAAAAAATCTGTACAATTTTCGCAATTTATCCTTTGTAAAATTGGTGTGGAAATTGGAAGTGGAGGGGGTGATTCAGCAACAAGGCGAATTATCAAATCTGACGCTGGAGCCCGATCAGGTTACCGTGGTTGCTCTGGCATACGAAATCCCTGAAGCCTGTGAAGGTCAGGAAGTTTTTGTGACCATTCAATTCGTCCTGAAAGATGAGCATCGTTGGGCAGGCGCAGGCTACGAGGTTGCCTGGGAACAATTTAAACTGCATATAAAAGCCAAAATAGAGTTTCCCAACCATCCTTCACAACGGAATGAATTGCAAATGGTCAAGGGTGAGTCGAATGTGAAAATTACCGGTGATGATTTCCAATTGACTTTCGATTCACAAACTGGCTATTTGAGCCAATGGGAATATGCAGGTCGCAGACTATTATTGTCACCGCTAAAACCGAATCTCTGGCGTGCCTGGATTGACAATGATATCTCTTCTTTCGTGGTTTATCCCTGGTTAAAACGATTTATTGGCAAGCAATTTTGGCGGGGGGCAAACCAAAAACTGCGTTTAAAGCATTTCGAGGCAGAAACATTGGATAACGGACAAATCAAAGTTGTCTCCCGCTGGCGAGTGCCTGGTGGTAAAAGTCCCTTTTCCTCGACTTATATGATTTCAGGTGATGGATCTGTTGTTGTTGAATCAAGTTTCACGCCTAGAAAAGAATTGGAAAGGATGGGACTGCAGCTTGTCTTACCGGGAGAATTCCAGCAGGTTGAATATTTTGGTCTCGGTCCGCAGGAAACGATGCCGGATCGTTTATTGGGGGCGAAAGTGGGTAGATTTTCATCGAAGGTTAAAAATCTTGGACACCAGTATGTTCGACCGCAGGAGAATGGCAATCGCAGCCAGGTACGCTGGCTGCACATCTCTGATCAATCGGGTGTGGGATTGTCCGTCCAGCACGCAGGCGCAACGTTATTTAATTTCAGTGCCTGGCCATATTCGCAGAATCTATTGGCAGATGCAACTCATATTCATCATTTGTATGACGAGGACCTGGTGACATTAAATATTGAGCTCACCCAAAAAGGGGTTGGTGGCGACGTACCTGCTGGTGGCGTACCACATGAATCATTTCGATTAATGCCGGGAAAACAACTTCAATTTAAAATTCTGCTTAAACCATTTTCCCTGGAGATCTGAAACCAAGTACCGTTTAATCATTTGTTAACCAATCATTTATTGAATAATTATCTAAAAAGAAATACAATTTGATGTACTAAAATCTAAGATCAGAGTATTATCATAGCAAGGGAGAGTCGATAGCATTATGGTGCATTGTTTTAATAGTCAGTGGATTGTATGAATAATTTTCCTGATTATTCGAATTTAACCGAACTTGTCTTAAACAGAAGTGAGGTAAAACTGGTTGTATCCGTAAATGGGGAAATCCAACAGGTTTTTGCACAGGAAAAACCTTTATCTGATTTAATTTCGATCCCTAAATTCATTCATAAATCTCTTTCTGACTGTACAAATCTCGATCTGGTCAAGCAAATCCTTACTTCCTTATCAATTGTCAGTAATAGCCTTGAACCACAATCATCGTTCTTTTCTCTTACCGGGGCACATCTATCCGCGCGTATATTTTATGAGATCGTTCCATTGAACGCGAATCTTTTCCTTCTTACCTTAAAACAGATTCAAACACAATCGATCATCAATGAACTATTTGTCCTGCAGGATATTTATGAACTTCTTTCTGAAACCAATAGTCTCGATCAGGGCATCAGGTTGATCCTCAATGGGTTATTGAGAATTGAGGATTTAATCGGGGGGGGCATATTTTTATTCAATTCAGATCAGGAGATCATAAATGAATATGTATCTGGCATCCCTGAAGGAGGAATTTCTGAGCTCTTCACCCTCCTAAAAGAGCCTAATATTTGGAGTTCACTCTCGCAAGGAAATGTTGTTTTTAAAAACAAACCGGAATTTCTTTTTTCTTACTGGGATGAATCCTTCCGTGAGAAAATTCAATCAATTGCCGTGTTCCCGATCCTTAATTTTGAAATTTTATCGGGCTTTTTGATTCTTTTTTCAAGTGCTCCTGATTTTTCCATGCGGACGAAAGAAAATCTGGAAATTATTTCTGGAAAATTAAGCAGATCCATTTTAAGGTTGATAAAACATCAATCTTTGAAACAAGAGGGGCAAATATTTCGGGATCTTATAGATGAATCGAATGAATTAGGCTTTGTAATCACCCCAGTAGGTAAATTTATTTATTGCACCCCGGCATTACAGAAACGTTTGGGTTTGACACCGGATGAAGTGATATCCATTAACATCAGTAAATTGATCCCTGAGACACAATTAGGAAATTTTTCAGAATTTATCAAACCAGGAAAAAGAACTTATCAAAATTGGGAACCGGTAACATTATTTACAAAAAATGGATTCCCTGTAAATTTTCAAATCCATTTTAAAAAAATAATTTCAGATGTTCAATTAGTTCTTATTTATGGGATTTTGAAGGAAGACCAGGCTGGTAAACAACCTTTTTCGATTGATCCTATTGAACAAATGATGAGGATGACTTCAAAAATCCCAATCCCTGTCTTGATTGTTAATGAGCTCTCCCTGAATATTTCTTTTGCCAATCTGAAAGCACACCAATATTTCATGTACTCAGATGGGGAAATGGTTGGAAAAAATCTGGTGGATCTGATTTCAAAAACGGATAATTTCCCTTTATTGAAATTAATGCGCGATAAAGGCATTTCCGGTTTGGAAAGTGATTATGCCTGGTCAATAATATCGAAAGAGAATGAAGTAAGAAAATCAAGATTTATTATCAATCGACTCGATTATGAGAATGAAAAATCCTTCATCATCATTCTTCGGGACATTGATTCAGAACCGGGGTCAATGACGATTAAAGAACAATCCAGAAAATACCAACTGGATGAAAAAGATTTGATCACCTGTAGTTTGACTCCAGATGGTATTTTGAAAAGCGTAAACCAGAATTATTGTAGTCTGGTTGGAAAACCAGAACAAAAAATTATCGGGAGATCATTTCAAGAAAACCTTTTTGTGTCAGATTACGAAGAAATTTTTCGACATTTTTATAAACTATCTCCGCTGAATCCCGTACAAAAGAATATCTGTCGCATTATTGATTCCTGCGGTGAGACACGCTGGATCGAATGGACAGATCAGGGGATCTTTGAAGGGGATAATTTGGTGGAAATCGTTTCTCAGGGACTTGATATCACAGAGTCATACCATCGTGAATTAATGCAGAGATCGATGGAACAACGCTATCAGGCACTGGTCGCGAATCTTCCCATAGCTATTTATGTGATTCATGTTAAAACAAATTTCTATCTATATATAAGTCCCCAAATGGAACAGATATTTGGTTATTCAGCCGAAGAATTATATTTAAATCCTGAAAAATGGAACCAGACCATTTACCCAGACGATGTTCAATATGTTCAGGATTATTTTCAGCCTGAATCACCTCAAGAATTATATGAGCCCATCGAATTTAGAATGTATCATAAAAATGGAAGGTTGCTGTGGGCCAGATTGAGAGGAACAAAAATAACATTGCCTGATGGCACAATTTTATTTCAAGGAACGGTTTGGGATATTACAGAGCAACGAACATCAAAAGAAAAATTGGAGTATTACTACAATTTTGAAAGCCTAATCATTGAAATTTCATTGAAATTAATGAATGCAAATTCGGAGAATTTTTCTGAGAATTTGAATTTTATCGTTGAAGAGCTTGGAAAATTTATGCGAGTGGATCGTTCCTATATTTTTGATATAAATTATAAAAATAATACGATGTCCAATACTTTTGAATGGTGTGCTGAAGGTGTTTCTTCCCAAATTGATCGATTACAAGATATACCAATGGCTAGTCTTCCCTGGTGGATGAAAAAAATTAACAATAATCAGGAAATCTTCCTGAATCAATTAATGGATTTACCTCTCAATGCAGTCGAAGAAAAGGAGATCCTTGCTTCACAAGACATCAAATCTCTTCTGGTAGTTCCATTCTTCTACCAGAATCAAGCGATCGGTTTTATCGGTTTCGATATGGTTAAAAATTCAACAATTTGGGACCAGGAATCGATCAATCTATTGCGTCTTGTCAGTGTAATGGTCATAACCACCAAAGAAAGATTCATGAATACCAATTAATTGAATTCCAGATGCAATTCGTTTTTTTTATTGATAAAATGAGATGTAGGGTAAAGTAAACTACAATAATGAAATTTTGGATGAAAAATGAACCGTAATATCGCCATATCTGATTTCAACGTAGCCCACCGAAAAGCTTCCTTGAAATCAGTTTTCGCCCAACTGACAGGCGCGAAAATTGATTTATTATCCTATGATGAAGTTCTGAAAAGATTAAGGTTACAAGGGCAGGTTGAGCGCGGTCGCTTTGAAATTCCCCTGGAAAAAATCATCGGAAGTGTTGGGCGATATACAGATTTCACGCGGGATTTTCTACCACGCAAGAGTTCAGACAGTCAGCGCTGGGTCTCCGTTAAAATGGCGACTGAATCGCTTCTAGGGGTTCCGCCAATCGAAGTATACAAAGTTGGAGATTACTATTTTGTTCGGGATGGTAATCATCGTGTTTCTATCGCCAGACAAAATGGACAAACGCAAATTGAAGCTTATGTCATAGAAGTGGTCACCCGTGTTCCATTAACCGGTGATGTGGATCTTGATAATTTGATTATTCAGGAAGAATTTGCGAATTTTCTGGAAATCAGTCAGCTGGACAAAAATGTCCCGGATCTTGATCTGAAAGTCACCGTAGCGGGTGGATATGGTCAATTATTGGATCATATCAATGTGAACCGTTACTTTATGGGAAAATCTCAGAATCGTGAAATTCCCTACCTGGAATCAGCCATCGATTGGTATAAGAATTTCTATCTGCCAACGGTGGAAATCATTACAGAAAAAGGATTATTGCGGGAATTCCCTGATAGGACCAAAACGGATCTGTACCTGTGGATGCTGGAACACCGTAGTGACCTGGAAGAAGAACTTGGCTGGAAAGTTGATACCACCAAAGCGGCAGAATCCCTGTCAGCTCGATTCTCCTATCGCACCCAATCAATCTTCCAGCGTGTTCGTTATTGGTTGGTGGATTTGATCCTGCCGGACAATTGGGAAGCTGGACCACGCACTGGTTCATGGCGGAAAGCGCACCGCATGCAAATTGAACGGAATCAGGTATTGTTTCCAAATTTGTTGATCGCTATCCAGGACGACCTGGAATCCCGCGATGCTTTTGAACAGGCACTCTGGATCGCCCAGCGGGAAGGATCGAGAATCTCGGCTTTGCACCTGGTGGATACAGAAGCTGATTTGGAAAGTGAAAAAGTTCAACGATTACGGGAGATTTTTTACTGGCGATTGGGAGAAACTGGGGTTCAGGGTAGCCTGGCGATAGAAGTAGGTGAACCTGGAAAACGCATCCTTGAACGTTCCTTTTACACTGATATGGTGATTGTCAAGATGAATTATGCACCGGGAATTCAACCTCTCCAGAAGTTGCGCTCCGGATTTCGTACCCTGGTACGCAAATCACCGCAGCCATTATTGGTTGTTCCAGGCTATATGCGTCCCATTAAACGGCTCTTGTTAGCTTATGATGGCAGTCCAAAAGCCAGAGAAGCCATGTATATTGCTGCTTATCTTGCCATTCATTGGAAAGTGGAATTATTTATTTTATCGACCTACAAAGATAATGATTTAAAAGATGAAATGAAAAAACATATTAATGAAGCGAGATCCTACATGCGGTTTGGTGGGGTTTATTATAAAGCGCATTTACGTAAAGGATTATCGGGTCAAAACATTCTTAATTTTGTCAACGAAAAAGAGATTGACATGGTCATCATGGGAAGTTATGGTTCAGCTCCGATAAAAGAAGTGATGTCCGGTAGTACCATTGATTATGTTCTTGACGGTATTCAGATTCCCGTATTGATCTGTAAATAGATTTGATATTTAACCAATTACTAACCAAACACAAACGATATTTCAACGCTTCAGTAACAAAATAGTAACAATAATATCTTTCAAAATAATTGAATATCTGTATACTTATCATTATGCTCAATTTTTCTTTGGTTTACGTTAATATATCATTCTTCACCAGTTTACTTTCTTTATTTTTATTATTTCTAATCTGGCGAAAACGTCATGTACCGGGTAGTATTTTCTTAATGCTTTGTATCCTGGCGGTTGCTATTTACAATATGGCTTACGCACTTGATTATTCCTCTACTGATGTGGGTATGAAAGTATTCTGGTCAAAATGGCAGTACGTGGGTCTAGGCAACATGCTGCCCCTTCTTTTCCTTTTCATTATGGATTATTTTGGCATTATGTCCAATTTCAAATCCAAGAATATTTTTCTTCTATGGGTTATTCCATTGACTGTGATCATACTGGCCTGGACGAATGAAAATCATGGATTGATCTGGAGTAGTTTCGGTGAGATCAATCCGGATACGAATTTAATGGTTTACTACCATGGCCCCTTGTATTTTTTGGGGATTGTTTATCAATATTTTCTTGGTTTGATTTTACTGATTATTTTGACGCAACAATGGATAAAATATAAACAAAGTTCTTATCGGCATCAAATTGTAATATTTATTTCTGCAATCCTGTTACCGGTGCTTGGAAGTGTGATCTATTTATCCAGGCTTAATCCTCTCCCTGGTATGGATTGGGCACCTATCGGCAGTTTCTTTTCCATCGTCTTGGTTACCCTGGCCATTACCACATTTCGTTTCCTCGATTTAATCCCTGTTGCACGCGATCTTGTGTTCACAATGATTGAAGATGGCATTATGGTCGTAGATTCACAATTTCGGATCCTTGATTGGAACCCGGCTTTGTTACAGCTGGTACCCAAATTACCGATTCAAGTGGGGGGATCAGCCAATCAAATATTCCGAATCCTGGGAGTTCAAAATAGTCCCTTTATCAATCAGAAAGATCCAGTTAATCTTGAAGTCGAAATCAATGATCCAGAACACCGCATTATCGATATCATTGTCTCACCGCTGATTCGCAGCAAAAATTCTGATGGCTGGTTGGTAATCTTTGATGATGAAACCGAACGCCGCCTGGCAACCCGTGGACTGGAAAAAGCAAACCAGACATTGCTTCAAAAACTTGATGAGATTGAGAAATTGCAAATTCAATTAAAGGAACAGGCGATTCGTGATCCACTTACCGGCTTATTCAATCGTCGCTTTTTCGATGAATATTTCCGGAATGAACTTATTCGCAGCAATCGAGCAAATACACCACTCAGCTTAATGATGGTAGATATTGATCATTTTAAATCCGTTAATGACCGTTTTGGGCATGAAGTGGGAGATCGGGTCTTACAATTATTGGGGGATATTCTGAAAACCATGTTCCGTAAATCGGATGTTTCCTGCCGTTTCGGTGGAGAGGAATTTCTTGTCTTATTACCGGGCTTGGAAATGGATCAGGCATTGAATCGAGCGGAAGCATTACGGGAAAAATTCGAACAGGCAACCCGGGAAGCAGATTTTCTTTATGCGCAGGTGACCATCTCCATTGGTATCAGCAACTATCCATTGCATGGAGAAAACATCCGCGATCTTTTCCGTACGGCAGATAAAGCACTCTATCAAGCCAAGGATGAGGGGCGTAATCGGATTTGTTGTTATAACAATCAGACGAACGGAAGTTGAACAATCCTGGTTACCAACCAATACGGAACGTTTTTATTGTCTCGTTCTAGAAATTAACATGATTAACCTATAAATTAGACCAAAAGTAACAGGTTATTAATCATTCTCTATATGTTTTTTCATAAAACTTCTATGTTGTGTTGAAAAAAACAAAAAAAACATGTACCATAATTAATTATTCTGTTTTACTAAAAAAATATAGAGAATTCTAATCAGCATTATTTAAGTGTGAATAATAATTTTCATTCAGAATAACTAATTCATATTACTCAAAGATTCAACTGAAGTATAAAAGATTATTTTCGAACCTTAATCCGGTCATAATTAACCAAATTCAAGGTGCAAAATGAAAAATACTATTTTAAAAAACGAGGTAAGGACCTCAATAATTTATTGGTTATTTGGAATTATCTGGATATTTCTCACTGATTTTATTCTGGAAAATACCGTTCAGGATCCAACCATATTAACAAGAATCCAAAATGTCAAAGGCTGGTTTTTTGTCACAGCCAGTGCTCTATTGATATTTTTTTTATTTCGATTTTATGCAAGGTCAAGTATTCGTGATGAAGAAAATTTACGTGATAGTGAAGAAAAATTCCGCTATGTATTTGAATCAGCCAATGTAGGAAAATCTATTACTTCTCCTGATGGAAAAATTTCAGTAAATAAAGCTTTTGCAGATATGCTTGGATATACCCGGGAGGAATTGGCACACAAAACCTGGCAAATGTTGACGCCTGAAGAAGAGATAGAACCGATCCAGGAAATCCTGCAGTCATTATTAATTGGAGATAGAGATACGGCACGGTTAAATAAACACTATATTCACAAAAATGGATCCTATGTTTGGGCTGATGTGAGCACTGTAATCCGGCGAAACGAGGATGGGAAACCACTACACTTCATTACGACCATCGTTGACATTTCAGCACAAAAACGTTCAGAGGAAGCACTGATCCATTCACATGATTTAATGCGCTATATCATTGAACATAATCGTAATGCGATTGCAGTACATGATAAAGATATGAATTATGTCTATGTCAGCCAACGTTATCTTCAGGATTTCAACATTACGGATAAAAATATCATCGGAAAAAACCATTATGAAGTTTTACCTGATATTCCACAAAAATGGCGCGAAGTACACCAGAAAGCCCTGAAAGGCGAGATTTTAAGCGCAGAGGAAGACTTCTACATCCGTGAAGATGGAACTAAAGAATGGACACGCTGGGAGTGTCGCCCCTGGTATGAATCCGATGGATCCATTGGTGGAATCATTATTTATACAGAGTTGATTACCAAACGGAGACAAATGGAACAGGCATTGAGAGAAAGCGATGAACGTTTACGGCTGGCAATCAACAGTGCGCAGCAAGGTATCTATGATCTGAATTTAAAAACGGGTGAAACTATTGTCAATGATATTTTTGCTAAGATGCTTGGTTATGATCCTGTAACCTTCAAGGAAAGTGTTACATTCTGGCAGGAACGGCTTCATCCTGATGATTATGTCAGGGTAATTAACGCTTTTCAAAAATATATTAACGGTGAATCAGATGAATATAAAATTGAATTTCGCCAGAAAACAGCGAAAGGGGATTGGATCTGGATTTTTTCAGTCGGCAATATCGTTGAATATGATGAAGAGGGAAAACCTTTAAGAATGTTAGGAACGCACACAAATGTGACTCATAGCAAGAATGCTGAACATGAAACAATGCTTTTCAGTCGTATTTTTGAAGATTCCCTTAATGAGATTTATATCTTTGAGGCCAATACATTTAAATTCAGGCAGGTCAATCATGCAGCTTTGAATAACCTGGGTTTTTCGATGGAAGAACTTAGAAACATGACCCCGGTGGATCTGAAACCATTAGTCAGTTGGGAAGAATTTGAAAATTTGGTTAAACCATTGCGCTTTGGAGAAAAAGAACAAATCGTATTGGAGACAATTCACCAACGTAAAGATCAGACAATTTATCCAATCGAAGCTCGGCTGCAGTTGTTACAATTTGATAATGAAATGCTATTTACAGCCATCATTTTGGATATCACACAACGAAAGCAGACAGAAGAAATTTTACTTTCGGAAAGACAGCGCTTTGCTGACATAATTGCTGGTACAAACATAGGCACATGGGAATGGAATGTACAGTCTGGAGAATGTGTTTTTAATGAACGCTGGGCAGAAATCATTGGATACACACTCGAAGAAATTTCACCGGTTTCAATTGATACCTGGAGAAAATTCACCCATCCTGAAGACTTTACAGCATCTCAGAATGCATTAGAACAACATTTTAAACAAGAATTGGAATTTTATGAACAAGAAATCCGCATGATGCACAAAGATGGTCATTGGGTATGGGTTCTGGATCGGGGCAAGGTCGGTTCCTGGAGTAAAGATGGGAAGGCGTTGATCATGCATGGTACACATCAGGACATCACAGAAAGAAAAACGAATGAAGCCAAAATTATGGACCAGCTCGAGGAATTAAAACGCTGGCACAATATTACCCTCGGGCGTGAAGAGCGAATTTTGGAGCTAAAACGAGAGATCAATCAGTTGCTGATTGGAAATGGTAAACAACCACGCTTCTCCATTTCTACTGAGGATCAGGATGAATAACCCATCATATCTGGGATTAGTCCATAATTTTGCATTATTACTTGCCATAATCATTATTTTTGACATTGTTGTCCAAAGAGAATTAAGGAAAAAAATCCATTATCATTTATTTTTTACCGGATTTTTGGTTGGCGGGATCGGGATTTTGGTGATGTTAACACCCTGGGTGTTATCCCCTGGTGTCATTTTTGATACCCGTTCGATTCTCTTAAGTATTTCCGGGTTATATTTTGGCATAATTCCGACATTAATCGCAATGATTATCACCGCAGCATTTCGGATTTATCAGGGTGGGGGTGGTGCATTAACCGGAGTTTTTGTCATTCTTTCGACTGGCATGATTGGAATAATCTGGCATTATTTTCGAAAGAATGAACTTGAAAAAATCAAATGGTGGGAATTGTATATTTTTGGCTTGATCAACCATATTGTGATGTTGTTCTTAATGCTTTTCATGCCCAAAGAAATCATACGAAACGTTTTAGAAACTATCAGTATTCCAGTGTTGATCATTTATCCAATTGGAACACTGCTGTTGGGTTTCGTTTTGAGAAATCGTTTACAAAGAGAAAAATCGAAGGAAGCCTTAATCTTTACGACAACACGTCTTAATACTGCACAATCTCTTTCTAAAATTGGAGGGTGGGAATGGAACGCTAATGATCAATCCATATTTTGGACTGATGAAGTTTACAGAATTCATGGATATACGCCTGAGGATATCCCTTACGGTTCTACTGAACTTATTGAAAAAAGTATTCAGTGTTACGAACCAGAAGATCGACCTATCATCCTGGATGCTTTCCAAAAATGTGTAGATTATGGTATCTCTTATGATTATGAATTCCCGTTTAAATCAGTCAAGGGAGAAAAAAAGTGGATACGTACTCAGGCTGAAGCAGTTACTAAAAACGGAATAATAATCCGTGTTGTCGGAAATATGATGGATATCACCGAGCAGAAACAATCCGAATTGGAATTAGCAGCCAGTGAGACAAATTTCAAATCATTAATTACATCCGCTCCGGTTGGAATTATCATCTCCGATAATGAGCAAAATACATTATTTGTGAATCAGAAGTTCACGGAATTAACCGGATATGACATTATTAATATGCCATCCATCCATGAATGGTGGCTAATGGCCTATCACGATGAGAATTACCGTAATTTAATAAAAGAAAAAATCTCTTCTGCCATTGAGAAGTCATTGTTAACTAAAACGGAAATTCTTCCGATCGAATGTAACGTAGACTGTAAAGATGGTAGCAGTAAGTATCTGGAAATTAGATATATGTCCCTGGGTGAATTTAATATTGTTACCTTTGTGGATTTAACGGATAGAAAAATTGCAGAAGATGAAGTGCGAGAGAAAGAGGCTTTCGCAAGAGCACTGATGGATAATTTACCGATTGGAATCGCTGTAAATTCTGTATCACCAACTATTGAATTTGAATATATTAATGATAATTTCCTTCGATTTTACCAGATAACCCGGGAGCAATTAACCAATCCTGATGCTTATTGGGATGAGGTATATGAAGATCCTGAGTTTCGAAAACAAATCAAGCAAAAAGTCATGGATGATATTGCCAGTGGTGATCCAAAGAACTGGGTGTGGAAAAATATTCCGATTACCCGAAAAGGTAAAGCAACAAGATATATTTCAGCTTATAACACACCGGTTCCGGAAAGCAATGTACATATTTCGACGGTTATTGATGTCACCGAAGCCACTCTCTATGCGGAAAAATTAAAAACGAATCAAGAAGAATTACAAAAATTATTAGCGGATGCTGATCGATCACGCCGGTCACTTTTGAGCTTGATTGAGGATCAAAAAGAAGCCGAAGAACAAATCCGCAGATTGAATCAAGAGTTGGAATTTCGTGTTCAGGAACGTACCGCGCAGCTGGAAGCATCCAACAAAGAGCTGGAAGCTTTTGCATACTCTGTCTCCCACGATTTACGGGCACCATTGAGGGGAATTGATGGATTTTCTGGGATTTTAGAAAGTGAATACTCAGATAAGTTGGATGATGAAGGTAAAAGGTTGATTGGTGTCATTCGTAAATCCACCAGGAAGATGGATCAATTGATTGTTGATTTATTGACCTTGTCCAGAGTTTCGCGCAGCGAAATTAGAATCAATAGAATTGACATGAAGTCTTTGGTGACGAATGTAATCCAGGACATAGCTTCGCCGGAATTGTTGGGAAAATTTGAAATAATAATCCATGACATACCAGATGTGAATGCAGATCCAACGCTAATGCGTCAGGTATGGGCTAATCTAATCTCAAACGCATTCAAATATACTACTCCTAAAGAGAACTGTAAAATAACTATATATGGATATGAAGAAAATGATTCTATCACCTACTCTATAAGTGATACCGGAGTAGGGTATGACCCGTCAAATTCAGAAAAGTTGTTTGGTCTTTTTCAAAGATTACATAACGAACGTGATTTCGAGGGAACGGGGATTGGGTTAGCCATTGTACAAAGGATCGTAAACCGACATAATGGTCGTGTTTGGTCTCAAAGCGAACTTGGAAAAGGATCGGTATTCCTTTTTTCAATTCCTAAAAAGATTACCCCTTCAGATTGAAAATTGTGCAAAAGCAAGGAGTTATTGATTGATGGATTTTTTGAAATTATTATTTGTTGAAGATTTACAAACAGATTATGAACTGGCTCAATGGCATCTTCGTAAAGATGAACTTGCCTTTGATTCAATATGCGTTGATACACAACCAGCATTCTTAAATGCGTTAGAACAATATAAACCCGATTTAATAATTTCTGATTATTCGATGCCCGAATTTAATGGAATGCAAGCACTCAATTTAACTTTAGCCAATCGACCTGATATTCCATTTATCGTTTTAACGGGGTCAATAAATGAAGAAACTGCTGTATTGTGTATGAAAGCTGGAGCTTCAGATTATGTTTTAAAAGAAAAAATCCACCGCCTGCCCTTTGCAGTTCGTGAAACACTGAAACGAACGCAAGAACGTAAGGAAAAGATATTTGCTGAAACACGATTACAGGAGAGCGAAATTCGTTACCGCAGCCTTTTTGAGGATTCACCTATAGCAATCTTTGAAGAGGATTTCTCAGCACCCAAACAATATATTGATCAATTACATGAAAATGGGGTGACAGATTTTCATGAGTATTTTACTTCCCACCCGGATGATTTATCAACCTGTGCAAAAATGGTTGTCATAAATGACGTCAATCAATCAGCGATGAAATTGTTTGGGGCTACCAGTAAAGAAGAATTGACGAAGAAATTAGCTGATATTGCTCCACCGATGGACGCATTTCTTCTTCTCGATGAATTTGTCAATATCGCTAACGGATTATATCAATTTCAAACCGAGACCTATAAAAAAGATAAGGAAGGAAAAATCATTTATCTTTCGGTTTTTTGGGGAGCAGTTCCTGGATATACCGAGGACCTGTCCAAGGTAATCGTTTCTGTTATGGATATAACCGAACAGAAATTAGCGGAAACCACCTTGCGGGAAAGTGAATTAAGGTTCAGGCTGATGTTTGATCAAGCGCCACTCGGTTACCAATCCCTCGATATCAATGGAAATTTCATCGACGTCAATGAAACCTGGCTGGAAACGCTCGGATATACGCGGGAAGATGTGATCGGTCATTGGTTTGGCGACTTTCTGGTGCATGAGCATGCTGAATTATTCAGACAGCGCTTTGAGATTTTTAAAGCTGGTGGTCAGATTCAGAGTGAATTTAAAATGGTTCATAAAAATGGATCAATTTTATTCATTAATTTTGAGGGTCGGATTGGTTATGACACAAAAGGAAAATTTAAACAAACCCATTGTATTCTTCAGGATATCACCGCTACCAAAAAAGCTGATGAAGCACGCCTCCAAAGCGAAATTCGTTATCGCAGCCTTTTTGAGGATTCACCTGTGGCAATCTTTGAAGAGGATTACTCAGCTGCCAAACTGTATATTGATGCATTAAGGGAAAAAGGGGTGACTGATTTTCGGGATTATTTCACTTCTCATCCGGAAGAATTATCTGTGTGTATATCATTCGTAAAAGTAACCGATGTGAATCAGGCTTCGCTTAAATTATTTGGAGCAGAGTCAAAAGAACAATTAAAATTACAATTAAACCAAGTGGTTCCTCCAGAGGATCCATTACTTCTCCTGAATGAAATTGTGAATGTTGCCAACGGGTTGACACAATTTGAATTGGAAACGGTCAATAAAACCCTGGATGGAAAAAATTTGTATCTGGATATCAAATGGGCAGCAGCCCCTGGTTTCGCTCATAATTTATCCAAAGTAATTATTTCAGTCACGGACATTACGGAAAGAAATCTGGCGGTAGAACAGCAACGGAAACGATTAGCACAAATGGAAGCAATGGATAATATCACCTCAACATTGCGCTTGGCAAGGTCGGTGGATGAAGCGCTTCCAATTATGATGACGGAAACGTTAGCTTTTCTCGGATTGGATGTGGGTAGTATCTGGCTGTTTGAAAAGAATTCAAAAAATTTAAAAATTGCTACAGCGATCGGATGGCAGGGAGAAATTGAAAAAGTAGTTCTCCTTCCGGGTGAAGGAATTGCCGGGAAGGTCTTCTCCAGCGGTCATCCAATCATTTCCATAAATTTCATGAAAGAAGTTTCCTTTCACCCCGCTGCGATTGAACAAATTCCGGAAGGATATGGGGGAGCCTGTATTCCAATCCAATCGTTAGATGAAACACTGGGGGTGATTTTTGTGTCTAGTTTACCACCGAGAGCAATTCAACCTGAAGAAACCAAGTTTCTGGAAGCGCTCGCACGTATCGCGGGAATCACACTTCAACGGATGACACTGCATGAAGAAACTGTCTCACACCTGCAACAACTGCAGGCTCAACGGATGATTGACCAGACGATCGCAAGCATTTTTGATCTCCGCTTAACCCTTGATATTATTTGCACCCAGGTCCGTAATCATCTCCATGCAGATGCAGCCGGGGTATTACTTTATTCCCCCAATCAGGTAGAGTTAAAATATGCCGCTGGTAATGGATTCCGCAGCGCTGGTTACCAACGCTCCCGAGTCAGATTGGGAGCGGGATATTCAGGCAAGGCAGCGCTCGATCGGAAAACCATATTTGTTAAAGATATTAATGATAGCGTTCGTGCTTTTTCTCGGACGTCATTGATCAATGAAGACCAATTTATCACTTTTATTTCCACACCATTAATTGCCAAAGGTGAGATTAAAGGTGTATTGGAAGTCTATTTCCGATCTGAATATGAATTTCAACCTACCCAACTGGAGTTTCTTGAATCGTTGGGGTTACAGACCGCTATCGCGATTGATAATCTGCAATTATTTGAAGATTTACAACACTCGAATCTGGAACTGGTGCAGGCATATGATGCCACGATTGAAGGGTGGTCTCGAGCGCTGGATTTACGCGACAAGGAGACCGAAGACCACACCTTGCGTGTGACAGATATGACTGTTCTGCTGGCGCGTGCCATGGGCGTCAGCGATGAAGAAATTGTGCACATGCGACGGGGTGCATTATTACACGATATTGGCAAAATGGGAATTCCAGACGATATCCTCAAAAAACCAGGTCCATTAACCGAAGAGGAATGGGAAATTATGCGCAAGCATCCACGTTTTTCCTACGAGATGATTTCTCCGATTGAATATTTGCGTCCGGCATTGGACATTCCGTATTGTCACCATGAGAAATGGGATGGCAGCGGGTACCCACGCGGATTGAAAGCAGATCAAATTCCTCTGGCTGGTAGAATTTTCGCGATCATTGATGTTTGGGATGCCTTAATTTCTGATCGTCCATATCGAAAAGCCTGGCCGGAAGAGAAGGTACTGACATATCTAAAAGAACAATCCGGCATTCACTTCGATCCAGAAGTGGTGGAGGTATTTCTTTCGGTTTTGAAGGAGTATGCGAATTCGTAAAACCCAAGTGTGCTAGATGCTCGCCGCCTGGTTCAATGCCTCTTGTGCACTGATTTCTCCCATAAAGGCTGAATAGACCTTTTCATAGAGTGGTCCTAAATATTTTCCAAACGCAGGGGAAGTTGGTAACAATGTTCTGCGAGTCAACATTGTGTATTGAGCTAACAGCCATGGGAACCGTTGCATTTCATCGGGTGAGTAACTACTCATACGCACCGGGCTACCAGCCAGTCGGGTAACTTCACAATCCTGATGTTTATCTGCAGCTGTAAATAGGACAGACAACATCTCTTGCTTGAGGGCTTTTGGTTGGTTGGCTGGGATGCTGACACCCCAGGTCGTATTCCAGGGTTTGGTGAAGGTTGCTGTTCCGATCATATCCCGGAATGGGTTGTTGCTCTTATCCAGAATCGGTGCTGCCTGACCACCCCAACTCACTGCAAAAGCAGTTTTCCCTTCCTTCAATATATTTAATATTTCAGCATTGCCGTATTGATGGGTATCCGGTGGACAGAAGCGTTTCAAACTAATATAAAATTCTAAGGCTCGAATGGCTTCGCTGCTGTGAAATGCAGGTTGGTGATTATCATCCATCAATATTCCACCATGTGCCCATAGATATGGCAGCCAATCCAGTAAGATTTCGCTGGCGTGGGCTTTGAGTGCCATAGGATATTGACCGGCAGACAAGGTTAGTGTTTCTAGAAGTTCTGGCAAGGAAAGAGGATCAAGGATACCATCTGGTACATGGGATAAATCAAGCAAGTCTTTACGGTAAAAAATCAAATGACCATCAGTAAATAAGGGTAATAGATATTGTTTTCCACCTATCAGACTTTCAGCGTAAATCGCCGGGATAATATCAGCAAGATTGTATTCCTGAATGACTTCTTCTGCAATATCGGGAAGGAGATTATCAAAAGCTTCCAATTTCTGATCTGCTACCAATCCGGGAAGCCAGATATGGCCAGGTACACATACAGCCTGGTAGGAAGAGTGTTCGGCTGCCAGACTGGCATTCATCATTCCCTGATAATCCGCCCATGGTACGATCTTTAATTTCGCATCCCACTCGGGATGGTCAACGAGTTGTTGCTTTAATACAGCTAATGCCGGGTCATCCGGACCAAGAATCGTATATTTCATCGGATTTTCTCCACCATTTCACGTATGGTCCGGCTGCTTTCCACCAATGTGTTGGCAATCCTGTGTAAACCTCCGCCCATCAGGAATATGACATCTTTTCCATAGACTTCCAACATTTCCGGCAAACGGTCGAAAGTCATACCGCCACCAGGTGTTGGAAAAATGGTTTTTAGGTTTCCCATCGGGTCCTGTGATCCGGCAACAATAGAGATACATTCCTGTTTACTGAAGGAAAATCGTCCACCCCAATTCGGGTAAATGGTTGCATCCGCTCCTGCCAATCTTGCTACCTGTCCAAAGAGGGCATAATGCGAAAAGCCATTGGTAGGGGCAGTGACATAGCTGCCAACAAATGCTGGATGTAACATAACCGGTAGATTCAAATGATCATCGTCTGCCAGCATACGCATACTGTCAAACCCCACCAAGCCGGGTGGAACCATTAATCCACCAACTCCATTTTGTTTTGCGAAGTGTGCTTTCTCGAGTAATTGATCGGCTCGTAATCCCAGACTGGGCATATAAAAACTACGGTACCCGGTCTGCTGGTTCGCTCGGGAAACTGCTTCCGCACAGCGTTGAACCCGCTCCTCGAATGGGGAAAAAACCTGATCTGCCAATCCATGATCGTCTTTAATGATGTCAATGCCACCCAGGGCGAATTGATAAGCCTGATTAGCCAGATCCTGGACAGAAAGCCCCATCGGTTTTAATGCAGTACATAGGAGCGGTCGGTCGGGTGCACCCAGAAGGGTACGCAAGCCTTCGCGTCCAAAACGAGGACCACGAAAACGATTGATCATTGAATCAGGTAGCTCAAATTTCTCGACGCGCACACCGGGTTTTATACTCGTATTACCAAAAATAACGTTCAATAATTGCACCAGATCATGACCGGCATTTTCAACAGCGAAGCTGATCCGGGTGATATAGGAGGACTGATCTTCATCTGCAGGATGCATACTTTCGATTTGACCGATTATTTTTTCAGGAATATCACCATCTGGCAATAGGTCAAATGGGAATTCTACAGTTTGTTCTATGCAGGCATCCCAGGCTTTTGCCTGAGCTTCTTCACGATTGCCACTAAACCGATATACAACATTAAAGCGTTCACCACTCAAGGGGGGAGTTACTCGCTGCATTAGAGTGCCTCCGCTTTGGCTGTGCTGTGAACAGCTTCCAGTCGAACGGTTTGCAGGTCGGTCTCGGTAATATCCAGATCGTGTCCAACCATTTCTTCGACAGCATGAACCAACGCAAGTGCATCCAATTCATATTCGCGCATCAGGTAAGGGCGGCTGGCACCATGAGCGAAGGTATCTTTCAGACCGATCCGTTTTAGTCTCTTTCCAATACCATGGTCTGCCAATATCTCAGCCACCGCTGATCCAAGTCCACCGACAATTGTATGATTTTCCATGGTGATCACGCCCAGACGGGCTTGCGCGCTGGCATCCAGGATAGCTGGATCGGTAAATGGCTTGAGGGTTGAAACATGCATGTGGTGAATGGACACGCCACGCTGCTTCAAAATTGCCATCGCCCGCATTGCCTCTTCTGTGCAGATGCCACTCGAAAAGAGCGTAATGTCCTTGCCTTTACTTAATTCACGTACCTGATTTAATTTGAAGGGTTCACTCTTTGCGAAGAGACGCGGGACTTCTCCGCGTAACATGCGCAGATAGATCGGACCAGGGATATCCAGCGTCACGTCCAACACGGTTTCTATCTCGGTCGCATCACCAACTTCCAGGATCGTCATATTCGGTACCGCCCGTAGCATAGCCACATCTTCGATGGCCTGGTGGGTGATTCCACCGGGGGTGGTGATACCGGGCAGAAACCCGACCATCCGCACGGGAAGATTGGGGTAGGCAACTGAATCGACCAATTGATCATAAGCCCGGCGGTAAATGAACACAGCAAAAGTATGGATAAAAGGCAGGAAGCCTTCCCGTGCCAGACCACCTGCCGCACTCATCATATTCTGTTCCGCCAATCCGAAGGAGAAGAAGCGCTCCGGATACGCTTTTTGGAAAAGATCTGCTTCTGTAGAGCTTGTCAGATCGGCAGACAGGACCAGGACCTCAGGACGATTTTTAGCCCATTCCACCAGATTTCTAGCGTGAATTTTGCTTAAGATTTCCATCTTTTATGATCCTTTCAGCTCAACCAGCATTTTTTCATATTCTGTGCGATAACTTTCCCGTTCTTCTTCACTGACGAAGCGTAGATAGTGCAATTTTGGAGCACGGTTGTTCAGTAAAGGTAATCCACGGGTAGGATCGGAGTAACACAGGACAATCACCGGCCTGCCATCGGGTTCGACCGCTGCCGGTGCTGCCAGCGCATCGGCATCATGCGCATCGACCACAAAGACGCGTGCACCAAAAGCTTCCAGCCGGGGTTGCAGTGGTTCAATGTTGAGGACATCGCACATTTTTCCATCACAGCATTGCCCATTCACATCGACATAAATGATCATATTATCCAGATTGTAATGGGCCATCGATTCCAACGCTTCCCAGGTTTGACCTTCCTGAAATTCGCCATCTGACATCATCACGAAAACACGTCCACTGTCGCCTTTGATCCGGCGTGCCAGGGCAATCCCGACTGCCTGACTGATAGCCTGGGCTAGTGATCCATTGGTTAATTCACATCCAGGTGAATGTTCCGCGCCAATCATTTCCACCGAAGAACCATCCTGGTTGAATTGGGACAATCCTTCTGAAGACATTCGGCCTACTTCGATCAAAACGGTGTACAAAACCAGGGCATAATGAGCTGGTGAAAAGATGAAACGATCCAGATCTGCAGCGATAGGTCCATTGTATCCTCGTCCGGTTTGATAATGCGGGTTATCGCTGGCAGGCACACCCATGAAGGGTGGTGGTACCATGGGAGCTTCACTGGGACCAATGTTCATTATTTTGGTGTATAGGGCGGCGAATAATTCTGCAGCAGAACAAGCCTGGCTCATATAGCCGCCATTGTTGTTTAAGGTATGTTCCAACACCCTTAGGCGAATGTTGTTGGCAATTTGATAAACATATTCTTGCCAGGAAGTAGAAGGGGGGGAGGATAAGGTCATCATTTCTCCAGGATCGTAGTGAAATTGTTTTCAGAGGTGGTCTGTACAATTGTAAATATGAGTACAAACGTTCATATAATAACATATTGCCAAATCAATGTCAACAATGGATTGAACAAAAACAGCTCATTTTGGTCTTGACAAAGGTTTTTAAAAATGCTACATTACAATTGTTCATATTATAAACATTTGTAAAACAATTTAAAAAACCATGGAAAATCTTGAAAACAAAAATTTCTTAATTAAAATTGCCTGGCTTTATCACATCCAGGGATTGACGCAGGACCAGATTGCGAAACGGGTCTCCTTATCGCGACCAACGATCATTCGGGCATTGCAACATGCCCAGGAAAAGGGGCTGGTGGAAGTTCGGCTGACAGTGCCTTTACCACACACCACATTATTAGAAAACAGCCTGGAAGAAGCATTCGCCCTGCATGATTTGAAGGAAGTCATCGTGGTGGATGAGATCAACAATTCTCCCCAAAAAGCAGTTGCCCAGGCAGCCAGTAAATATTTGCAGCGGATTTTGCGACCGAAACATATTTTAGGTGTAGGCTGGAGTTCAACCCTCGGATGTATTCCAGAATTTTTCACACCAGGTCAATATATCCCCAGCCGGATTGTCCAATTGGTTGGATCGGTGGGCAATATTCCAGGTGTAAATTCGTATGAAATCGCCTGGCAATTAGGCAGTCTGTTAAATGTGCCTGTCGAGTACATTCCAACCCCGATGATTGTCGAAAGTGCAATCATTCGGGATGCTTTGATCCGCGATCACACTACCAGTAACACGTTAATGTGGGCAGACCGCTGTAATATTGCTCTGGTTGGTGTTGGGGCGATTGCTCCGGACTCGAGCTTGATTCAGACGGGTTATTTGACCCATCAGGATATTCAATCGCTCGTGGATCGTGGCTGTGTCGGCGACATCCTGACCAGGTATTTTGATATACATGGTCAGGCAATACCGACACCTTGGGATGATCGTATGATCGGTTTGGATCTGGAACAAGTCCGAAAGATCGAAAACCTGGTCGCAGTTGCTTCCGGAGGGGAGAAAGCGCTGGCAGTGTTGGGAGCCTTGCGGGGTGGGTTAATCAATACATTGATCGTAGATGCTGTTTTAGCTGAAATTGTATTGACAAATGTCATCACGTAAAAGCGTTAGCTTTCAAAAATTGATGAATTAGTGGAGTCATTTTTATGTTATTACCTGTTTTTCTTAATTTGTCTGGTGAACGCTTTTCTGTTACATACCAAATCGATAGTGATAAAGATACAGTTCATGCGAAAGTACAGAACCTTGCGATAGAGCAAACTGTCGAATTTCCTCCTGAATTAATTCCGGATGATGATATAAAAAATAAGATTATCGGACATGTAGAAAGTCTGGTGAAAATTGGTGAACATACCTATGAAGCAACGATCAGTTACGCCGAGGAAATCACAGGCTATGAACTGGTACAACTCTTAAATGTGATCTTAGGAAATTCAAGTTTGTTGACGGGCATCCGGGTAGAACGATTAGACCTTTCCCGGAATCTCTTAAAGGCATTTAAAGGACCACGGTTTGGGCGTGCAGGATTGCGGGAACTGCTGGGCATTCGGGATCGTCCGCTTTTGTGCACGGCTTTGAAACCATTGGGCTCACCTACACAAACACTGGCTGAGCAGGCTTATCAATTCGCGCTGGGTGGCATTGACATCATTAAGGATGATCATGGATTGGCAAACCAAACTTTCTCTCCCTTTTTCGAACGGGTGCAAAACTGTGCAACAGCCGTCGCGCGTGCCAACCGTGAAACCGGATACCATTGCATTTATGCGCCAAATATCAGTGCACCCGCTGACAAATTGTTTGCTTATGCGCGCTTTGCGAAGGACTATGGGGCAGGTGCTTTAATGGTTTCTCCAGGATTAATTGGTTTTGATGCGATGCGGGTCCTGGCTGATGATGATTCCATTGCACTACCGATTATCTATCATCCCACCTTTCAGGGCTTTTTATCCTCTGGAGGGACGATTGGTTTTTCTCACTTTGTTCAGTATGGGCAATTCACCCGGCTGGCTGGTGCGGATGCCAGTATATTCCCGAATCAGGGTGGCCGCTTTGCGTACACTCGCGAAGATTGTATCCGGATTGCGGAAGGAACCATGACACCGATGGACTCCATCAAACCAATCTTTCCGATGCCGGGTGGTGGAATGTTGTCGCACCAACTCGACGGCTTACTAGACCTTTATGGTAAAGAATTTATTCTGTTAATCGGTGGGGGATTGCACCGTCTTGGCCCGGATTTAGTGGAGAACAGTCGTTTATTTCGTCAAAGAATGGAACAATTGTAGGAAGGAACGATCAGCATGACTTGGACATCAAGAGAACGAGTGATGAAAACATTGGATTTTAAGGAACCGGATCGTGTACCGGTTGACATTAATCCTGTGTTGGATGCTTACATTGACCTGAAAAAGTATCTGAATCTGGAAATCGAAGAAGATCCAAAACCGAATGATGCTATGGAGGTAATTCCTCATCCTCTCGTCCTGCAAAAGCTGGGGGTTGATCTCATCTCCGTAAAATTAGGCTTAGTGAAACAGGTGAATCGTGCCCCGAATGAAGACGAATGGGGGGTGATCCGTAAACGATATTTTCAACCCGGCGGTGGCAGCTATCTGGAAGCTGTCAATTTTCCGCTTGCCGATGCGACCCTCTCGGATCTGGACAAGTATCCCTGGCCCATAGCAGACCTGCCAGGCCGTGGAGAGGGGGCTGAGCGGATGGCAAAACAGCTCTTCGAAGATACAGACCTGGCGCTGGTGGGGCGGTTTGGTAGTTCGATCGTCGAAACACCGTTATACCTGATGGGGTGGGATAACTGGTTGATGCGGATGGCCTCCGAACCAGAATTCGCGGAACGGTTGTTGGATATCATCACGGATATCAATATCACCTTTGACCGGATTGGACTGGAAGCTACTGGAAAATATATACAAATTTTTAAAGTCAGTGGTGAAGATCTCGGGTTTCAAACCGGACCTTTATATTCATTGAAAATGTTCCGGAAAATGTTGTTACCACGTTTCCAACGCCGTTGGCAGGCAGCCCGTGCTTATCTCGATACGGTAAATCCCTCCTGTAAAATCATGTTACACAGTTGTGGTAGTATACGCCCCTATATCCCCGACTTGATCGATGCTGGTATCCAGGTGCTTGATCCGGTTCAACCGTTGGCAGCCAATATGGATTCACGTGAGTTGAAACGGGATTTCGGAACACGGTTGGCATTTCATGGTGGTATTGATATTCAACAGGTGCTGCCATTCGGATCGGAAGCGGATGTGGAGCAGGAAGTCCATTCAAGAATTCAAGCGTTTGCACCGGGTGGCGGCTATATTCTTGCTCCCTCGCATGCAATTCAGGCAGATGTACCCCCGGCTAACATTGTCGCCATGTGCCGGGCTGCTGTGAAACATGGGCAGTATCCCCTCAAGTCTCCTGAAGGTACTTAATTCATTTCATTTGCAGAAATTTGCTGCCCATTCCCCCTGGTGTTACCTATTCCAGGTGTACCGAATCGACTATTCCCATCACAACTGATATGACACTAGCGTATTCATTTTCCAGCACCTGCCGGGCACCACTACCTTCCCGCAGAACCAGAACAGTATCACCAATACCTGCCTGGTGGGTGGAATCCAGTGCAATAAAATCATCATCCGGAACGCTGTCATCCAACCCCATTGGTTGGATCACCAAAATGCGGCGATTTTTGTAAGACTCATGACTGATGGTGGTCACCACCGTTCCAACTACTCTTCCCAGAATCATCTCAATACCATTAGTTGTACGGGTTGTAGCCGCGTTTTATTACAAGATTGGAGCTCTCCTCCGGGCGTATATCCAGTTGATCTACAATACCAACCAGCGTAAAGTCAATCGGAACGATATTTCTTTCCGGCAGCGCAAAAGTTGCTTCCCGCTGGCGCACGGTTACACACAGATCACCGACCCCAGCACGCACACTGTCAGCAGCCACAACCATAGCCCCCACCGGTTCGAGGTATTTGTTAACCGGCTGCACCACCAGTAATTTGATCCCTTCAGTGCCAGGATATTTAATCGTACATATCGCAGTACCTTTGACAACTGCCAGGTTCATGGGTTATACGATTCCGAATCTACGTAGGACGCGCTCAATGATTTCATTCAGCAGGGTTTTGTCCATCGCTGGAAACTGAGAACCTACCTGCTGTTGCAGTTCTTGACGCAGAATGCTGACATCCACGGAGGATTCCTGTACAGGT
>Ga0351885_10041_pt1 | contig 67230 bp, 40 predicted proteins | sample TotcelFGM3001L13_FD_206771 | JGI IMG/M metagenome (GOLD analysis project Ga0351885, IMG submission 206771) | Enriched cells from coal bed in the Powder River Basin, Montana, United States - Total cells FGM rep3 HSBNCT.FGM.300.1.L13 ... | reverse complement strand
GGGTGGGTATGCCATCCCCCACGCGATATTCGGGGCGCTGATGCTGTTCTCGATGATTGCCTTCGGGGTAAAGAATCTTATGCCTCAGCATGCGCCCGGATATTTTACGGCCGGGGTGTATCGCATCAGCCCGAGGGACGTGTTTATCAAGAAATATCTTGATCGTATCCCTGCGGAATCTTCCGCGGCGGTGCCGATGATGCAGTACGAATATCTGTCGGGACGCAGACTGCAATATGCCAATAGCCCGCTGAACGTTAAGAGGCATATGCCGGATATCGTGTTGGTGAACACATATATCTGCTGGCCGAGCTACGGCGAATACCGGCACAATGCCGAAACGGTAACCTTTCTCGAGCAATCAGAGGAATACGTGCCCGTTGTCAAGGCGCACGGCTTTAATGTGTTCGAGAAAAGGGACGCGCAGTATAAAACAGGCGTGTCCGTGCATGACTTCAATTCTATTCGAAGAAAAGATCCGCAGGAACCCGGCGCGTGTATCTATGAGGGCCCGGTCGAATTGACGCAAGACGGCGAGTATGATGTGAGCATATACGTCAGCGATGACGTCATTGTGAAGACAACGGAAGACAGGGGATACGATTCATTCGAATATCTGCCGGGATTCAAGGATGTCGCGGAGATCGCCCAGTCATTTACTCCTCCCGCCGGCGCCATTAATTCGATATGGGTGTACGTCCGGCGGCTTGGATCTCCGGCCCTGTCGTTGTCTCTTCGCGAGGATGTTGGCGGCAAGCCGGCGGATACGGATATTCTCACCGTGTGCCGGAAAAAAGGAGCCGGCATGCAGTGTAAATACGGGTGGCTGTCGTTCGATCTGGGTTTAATTAAGCTGGACCAGTCGCGGAAGTACTGGCTTGTTCTTTCTGCCGATGGTGACGGATATGCGAGCAGGTATGACATCGCGGCGTTCAATAAGGATATGAAAGGCGCGGGGTATGCTGATAAGGTCCTGTATCGATATTATGATACATACGGAGAATGGAAAAACCCATATCCCCGGAGCGGCAAGACAGACGACGATGAGGGGAACAATATCGACGGTATAGTCTTCAGGATGGTGAAGGCCCATCCGGGGATAGAGCGCCTTGACATTCGAATTGATGGACAGCCGGTATCACCAAGAGTTGCCAGTGTGGAGCATGTGCCCGGTAGTAATGATAGGGTGTTTTGCTTTAGGGGGGTGCACTTAACAAAAGGGGTCCACCAGGCAGCGATATCGGCGGGGGATGATTTTCAACTGGAAACGCTTGAAATCATGAAGAAGAAGCGGGCTGATCAGTAGGATATACGCACTTATTACTGCAAAGGCGGTGTTACATGTATACAAAACCGGACATCATCAAGTTTTATGATGACTTCTCCTCGCGGATGGATTATTGGCGGGCAAAGAATAGGTATTATCATGAAGAGCTTGAGAAGCTGGTTGCGTTTCTCGTTCCGAAAGGCATGAGCGTTCTTGATGTTGGATCCGGCTGCGGGTCTTTGCTCAACACATTGCAGCCTTCCGGCGGACTTGGTGTTGACTTCAGCCCGAAGATGCTCGAGCTTGCCGCACGAAAGTATCCCCATCTGACCTTTGAACTGCATGATGCGGAGGCGCTCGATATCGACAAAAAGTATGATTATGTGGTTATGTCTGATCTTGTCGGTGAGTTGTGCGATGTCTGGCAGGCCTTTCGGGAGTTGAAGAAGGTTACGCACGGCGGGAGTCGTATCGTCATTACCTACCATAATTTTTTGTGGGAACCCGTCCTGAAGATCGCTGAGAAGTTCGGGTATAAAACGCCGCAGATGAACCAGAACTGGCTTTCATTGCGCGACATACGTGATCTGCTCGACCTCAATGGGTACGAGGTGGTGAAGGAAGGCTATCGTCTTCTTTTTCCGAAATATATTCCAATTCTCTCTGCTTTCATAAATAACTTTGTCGCAAAACTGCCGTTTATTAAAAAGCTGTCTCTGGTCACCTATGTCGTTGCGAGGGAGAAGGAGAAGGAAACGCTCCAGGACGATCGCCGCTATTCATGCTCGATAATTATACCCTGCAAGAACGAGGCGGGAAACATTGCAGGGTGTTTTACCCGGGTGCCTCAGATCGGAACGCATACTGAACTCATTTTCGTAGACGGGAATTCTACCGACGGAACCGTTCAGAAGATTGAAGAAATGATGCGGGTATATAATGGGAAGGTAGATGCGCAGCTTATTCATCAAGGAACAGGGAAGGGAAAAGGGGACGCGGTCCGCAAAGGGTTTGCCGCCGCAAAAGGGGATATCCTGATGATTCTGGATTCAGATCTCACCGTCCCGCCCGAGGAGTTGCCCAGGTTCTATCTTGCCCTTGCGGAGGGACGCGGTGATTTTGTCAATGGCTGCCGTCTCGTGTATCAGATGGAAGGTGAGGCGATGCGGTTTCTCAATCTCCTGGCGAATAAATTATTCGGCATGCTTTTTACGTGGATCCTCGAACAGCCGATCAAAGATACGCTCTGCGGGACTAAGGTGTTATTCAAAAAGGACTATGAGCGGATCGTCGCGGGGCGCGCGTATTTTGGCGAATTCGATCCGTTCGGGGACTTTGACCTGTTGTTCGGGGCGTCAAAACTGAACCTCAAGATCGTCGAGATGCCGGTCCATTATAAGGACAGGGTGTATGGGGACATCAAGATCAGAAGATTTTACCACGGATGGCTGCTCCTCCGGATGAGCGTTCTGGCGTTCTGCAAGCTAAAGCTGTTTTCATAGGTCCGTGCATTCTGTTCCGAGAAGAATAATCCGCCGGGGATCAAGTAAGGGGCATACGTACGATGAAGCATGACCGCGAGATGTCTGCGTCGCTTTTACACGCCGAGGTTATCCGCGCCAAGCCGTTTCTCAAGAAATTGTATGCGGATTATTACCGTCAGTTTCATGCGGCCTTCGAGCCGAAGCAAGGGCAGGTGTGTATAGAGCTGGGGAGCGGCGGCGGATTTATTAAAGAGATCATGCCCGCGGTAATTACGTCCGATGTTATGCCGCTGTCCCGTCTTGACGTGTCTTTTTCCGCCCTACAGATCCCCCTTCAAGACAACGCGGTGGATGCTTTTTTTATGTTTGACGTGATGCACCATGTGCGGCAGATAAGCCGTTTTTTCGGCGAACTGAACAGGACGCTGAAAATAGGGGGAAAGGTTGTGATGATAGAACCCGCGAACACACCGTGGAGCAGATTCATATATAAGCATTTTCATCCGGAACCGTTTGATACGGCCGGCGGCTGGCATGTCGGCGGCGATTCTCCGCTTTACGATGCCAACGGGGCGCTTCCCTGGATTGTGTTTTGTCGTGACAGAAGACGGTTCCAGGATGAGTATCCTTCTTTGAAGATCGTGCGGTTGAAGCCGCACACGCCCTTCAGGTATCTGATCAGCGGCGGGGTTTCATCCTGCCAATTGCTTCCCGGCTGGACGTATTCTGCCTGTAAACTTATCGAGGACGTTATGACGCCCCTCCATGGATTTATGGGGATGTTTATGACGGTTGAATTACAAAAAGTTCACTGATTGAGGTGATGTCGTGGGTGTTCTTGTTCGCGTTATGCGGTCTTGCAGTCAGCGCCTGCGTGATACAGCTAAAGGGGCGTCTCCCGCCGCTGAACTGTCGCGGGACGGTCATCAAAAAGCTTTCTCCGTTGCCGACGCTCTTGTCCTTGTCGCTTGTGCGTGTGTCGCCGTCATCTATGCCTTTCCGTTGTTCCATAACGTGTGGAACTATTCCTGCGGCGACGGTGAGTCATACCAAACAATTAACGCCGTCATCAGATCGACATTGATCGACTATCGTCAGTTTCCTTTTTGGAATCCCTATTCCGGCGGGGGCAATGTGATGCTTGCGCATCCGGAGTCAAATTTTCTGTCGCCATTATTCGTTCCGATACTTTTACTCGGCCCTGTTGTCGGCGTGAAGATCCAGATTGTCATCTACTATATCATTGGCTTGGCCGGTATGTATCTTTTGTGCAGGTATCTCAATTTCAAGGTGCTTCCTGCATTCCTTGCGGCGGTCCTTTTCAATTGTAACAGCTACTTGTCTAACCACTTAAATGTCGGGTATTTCATCTGGATGACGATCCTCTGGATGCCGTGGGTATTCCTGTTCTATTTGAAAAGCTGCAGTTCCGCGAAGAATATTGTGTGGTGTGCTCTTGTGATGGCATTGGTCCTGTTAGAAGGCGGCGTGCATCATCTCATAATGATATTCTCTTTTTTGGTCCTCTATGCGTCGTTTGAATCCGTAAGAAGTAAGTCTTTCAAACCCCTTCTCATATTGTTTCTGGCCATGGGACTGTTCGCCCTGCTGAGCGGCATAAAACTGATCCCCATGATGCAGTTCATCCATGATTATCCGCGGCGGGCATATCAAATGGTCCTGCCATACGTCCCGTACTGGACATTTGTTGTTGCCATGCTTGATCGGGGCTGGTACGGGAGATGCTATCTATTGCCTCAGCCAAATTTCACGGGGCAGGAGTTTCTTGCTTATATCGGAATCATCCCCTTTGTGCTCCTGATTGCGGGGTGTATTCGCTGTTTCAAAAAATATTGGCCCATTATTCTGACGCTGGTTGTCTTCATCTTTATAGCGTATGGCCGGGGGTCGTTCATTGATGTATGGCCGTTAATCAAGCGCCTGCCGGGGTTTAATAATCAGTTCATTACGGTGCGGAATGTAATCGTTATTGTATTTTGCGGATCTTTGATTATCGGATATTATTTATCAACCTGGAATTGTTCGGGCGCAAAGAATGTTTTCTTATCCATAATGGTTATGTGTGTCACGGCGGACCTGATCGCTCATGGATGGTATTATATCGCGGCGATGCCCAATGAACCGGTGACTGTTGAAAAGAGCGCATTCGTTCAGGAAGATACGGAGAGATTGTATCCGACATTCCTCAAAGGACACGGCAACATACTCTTCTGGCGCCCCGGCCGGATCGATTGCGCGGCCGTCAGCGTCAAGAACCCTTCGTATAGAGGCGAAGTGTATCTGCTGAATGGAAACGGCACCGCGCGGATGGAGGAGTTTACGCCCAACAAGCTACGGGTCATCTATACCGCCCAGGATGACGATACACTGGTGGTCAATCAAAACTATTACAAAGGGTGGTGGGCATTTGGCGAAAATAGATTGCCGGTGTCGTCGTCTGATGGGCTCATATCTGTCAAGGTTGCGAAGGGTCGGGGGGCAATTGCATTATACTATTTCCCATTGATGTTCATTCTCGGATCGATTTGTTCGCTTGCAGGCGCGGCAGTGTCGCTATGGGTCCTTCTCTCTCAACCGAAGCGTAAAAATGTTTAAGAGAAACATCATCAGAGACGTCTTAATTTTATTTGCCTTCTCCCTGATACCGGTATTCTGGTTCAAGCCGGGATGTTTTATCGCGGGCGGCGATGTCGCCCAATATCTCGATGTGTCGAACCTGATGCGGTTTTTTCCCTGGGCGTGGGACGAGAGGATCGCGGCAGGCGAGCCGTGCATGCATACGACATTTTCCCTGCCCTACGGATATTTCTGGCTGTTATTCAAAAAGCTTGGTTTTCACCTGATAACGGTTGAAAAGGCATGGGTGTTTTGTACTTTTTTCGCATCCGCAGTATCCATGTATGTCTTTGTCCGGGGGTTTCTCCGCGATAAATCAGGGATCGCCCCGCTGTTTTCCGCGGTCCTGTACGTGTTCAATTTGTTCCTCATCGTCGCTCCGCTGATCATCCAGTATAACCTTGCGCCGCTGTATATGTTCGGCCCCCTGACGCTCAGTTTCTGGGGGAGGGGGCTGTCTGCGGGAACGGTAAGAAACAAATGCGGATGTGCCGGCGGATGTGCGGTTTCAAGCTTGTTGTACGCAAACGCGAATGTCAACCTGCCGCACGTCGCGGCGTTCTGGGTTATCATCCTTCTGTATGCGGCCTATCACTTTCTCTTTATCTCTTCCCGGAAAACACGGGATGTCCTGTTTATCATCGGCACCCTTGTTCTGTACGGACTTATTAACATATGGTGGGTGGTTTCGTCATTTCTGGCCATGGTCCACGTGAGCGATGTGATGCAGGGCACCAGAAGCGGCTGGAACCTCCTGCAGGCGACTCATCTCAGCGACGCGTTCAGATTTCTGGGGTTTTGGGCATGGACCCATACGCATAACGCCGTTCCCTATTTTCCGTTTCACGAACAGTATCAAACCTGGCTGCTTCTTCTTTTGAGCTACGGGGCGGTGTTTTTTGCCCTCTGCGCGGTGTTCTTGCGGAAAAAGGAGGCGTTATTTCCGCTGATGACATTAGTTGCGGGTCTGTTCCTGGTGAAGGGGAGTACCGGCCCGTTGGGATTCGTGTATGAATTTTTTTGGAAGAATGTTCACGGGTGCTGGGTTTTCAGGGAGCCGTGGTCGAAATTCACCCATATCAACGTGTTTGCGGTGTCCGTGCTCTTCGGCATTGCCGTATCAGAGGTCTGGCGGCGATGCAAAGCATGGAGTCCGCGGTCCCGCCCCGCCGCCCTTATTGCGGCTCGCGTAAAGACCCCGTTCCTGATCATCTACCCGGTCGTCATGGTCATTGGCGTCCTTGTCGCGGCGTATCCGTCGGTGACCGGAGCGGTCATCTGGGACCAGTACAACAACAATATGCGTTCGATGCAGGTGAAGGTGCCTGAATACTGGCCCCGGCTGGGCGCCTGGTTCCGGGAGCGTGATCCGCACGCCCGGGTGTTTATTTTGCCCCGGACGGGATATGCGAGCGCTCCGTATGATTGGGAATCCGGTTTTATGGCCGCAACCACTGCCGCGATATCGTATTTGCCCAATCAGCTGGCATATGCGACCGATTTTCCGACGACACGGGCGCACGAGCTGTTTAACGGGCTCTTTGCTTTTTTTGAGAAAGACAACAGTGAGGACATGAGCGGTGTTTTGAAGATGCTGGGGGTTGCATACGTCCTTCAGCAGAACGATATTTCTTGGAAATTCGCGTCGCCCGGCACGCTTTCACCCGCTGAAATGATGAACGTTCTCCGCGCGCGCCCTGAACTTGTCCTCAAACAAAGATTCGGGAAGCTTGACCTCTACGAGGTCCGCGATCCCGGGTCTCTTTTTTCCGTATCGACGGATGTGCGGATCTTCGTCGGTTCAAATATTGACATGTATGCTGTTGCCGGAAAAGGGATGCTGGATAAGCCGTATCTGGCGGCTGATTCTCTCGAGGAGGCGAGCACTATTGCGAATAAAGCAACCCGCTGCGAGGTCATCGATTGGAATAAGGCAGTGCGTGGGGACGATGCGGGGAAGATTGATGCGTTGGATCCGGTCGTCATCCGTGATGTCCGGAGGATACATCCGGGGAAGTATATAGTTGGTGTATCGGCCAAGACGCCGTTCTGGCTTGTATGCAACGAAACGTACAATCCCGGCTGGGAGGCGCGTGCAACCGATGGCCCCGGAACTGCATGGCGTGACAGGATTATTGAACGGTCGACGCTGTTATGCCGGGTCTTTCAAGCGGGGCGGAACCCCGTCATGGAAACCCATGCGCGGCTGAACGACTATGCGAACGGCTGGTTTATCGGCCGGACTGGCGACTTTTCCATTGTGGTGGAATATGGTCCGCAGGGGATATACGAACTCGCGAAGCTGGTTTCCTGGTGTTGCGGCCTGCTATGTCTGCTGTTTATGTCTAGAGCTTTTTTCGTGCGATAGGATCGTGTTGACGAGTTTTCTTAACGGTTTTGATTTGGCGAAAAACAGCTGTAGGGCGGTAATGGATGTGAAATAAGCGGCGGCCGGCGCGAAGACGCCGAATGTCCGATATTTGGCAAGATACGCCCGATATTGGATCTTGATTTTTGCCTTCCGCGTTTCTCTGAGCGCCCGGACCCTGTCGCCTCTCGAGAATTCGGGCGTCTGAAAATAGGGTTCGAATGAGGTGAGCGAGGCGCGGTTCAGGTATTCTTCCGGACGGATCAGGAAATAATGATTGGTTTCGACCCACTCGTAGAGCTCGGTCCCCGGGAACGGGACCAGGTTGTGGAAGCATACGTCGTATACCGGATATTTCCGCGCGAGGGCGACTGATTGTTTCACGTCATCCATGGTTTCAGTCGGACTCCCCACCAGGAAAAACAGCGTCACGTCGAAGCCGAGCTCGCACGCATTTTTTATCGTTTCGTCGATCTTCCCGATGTCCTGACTCTTCTTAATGGCGCGCAGGACCTTGTTCGACGCGCTTTCGACGGGGATGGACAGCGCATAGAACCCCGCCTCTTTCATTGCGGCGAGCAGGTCCCGGTCAACCCGGTCCGCGCGTATGCCGCTGGAGCACTCAATGAGCACTTCCGAGTCGTAGCGCTCCTTGATCAGCCGGCATATCTCTTTTGCTCTTTTGGGATCAAGGGTGAAGTTGTCGTCGATAAAGTCGAATTTCGCATATCCGCGCTCGATCCAGAAGCGCAGTTCTTCGAGGACCCGTTCCGGATTTTTGGGGCGGAACGCGTTGCCGATAGAGGTGCCGACCGCGCAATAGGTGCACTGGTATGGACAGCCGCGCGAGGTCAGGATGGCGATCTTGTCGGTTATGTATTTGTTGAGCTCGAATTTCTCGAACTTCGGGAAGGGGAGCGCATTGAAATCAGGATTGATGGGCCGCAAGCCGGTGAATATCGTGTTGTTGGTTTCCCTGTCCCGATAAAATATGCCTTTTACCGCCCGCGCGTCCGGACGCGTGCATAGCTCCACAAAGGTTTCCTCTCCTTCCTGATACGCGGCGTAATCGATGGCGTCGCACGCAAGGAGTATCTTCTCTTTAATCGCGGAAACGTGGGCGCCGCCCACGACGATGCCGATATGGGGGAAAAGCCGTTTAATTTTTCGCAGGAACTCATAATTCTCAAGATACGAAAACGTCATCATGGTCATCCCGATAAAATCGGGCTCGAACTCTTTGATCTTTTTTTCGAGATCGGAGAAAGAATGGCCGAGACGCATGTCGAGTATGTCATGCGCGATGCCGGCCGCGGTGAGGGCTTCCGATATATACCCGATCCCGAGGGGAGGGTAGAGCGGCGGAATCTTGTCGAGCTTATTTTTGGGGAATACTAATAGGGCTTTTTTTGACATGGTTTATCGCCGGTCGCGCGAACCTTTCCGCAAGTAACAATAAAGGCATACAATAGCAAAATTATTATTGATGCAAAAGATATATATATCGCGGCTTCAAACACACATTGCGGCTGATAGTGGATGACGACCGTATATGCCCCCGTCTTTTCAACCCGCCAGCCGTTCGCGAAGCCGTTAACGACGCAATGGGCGTTCAGCGGCTGACACCTGTTCTGGTGAAACAACGCCGCCAGAAATACTCGTTTTTTTAGCATCGGCATGCCGGTCTTGCCTTCCGCGACTGTGTATGCCTTCCATTCGGGGCTGAAGGTGTTGTTGAAGATGAGCCAGAACGGTTGGTCTGTATCGATGTGAACGACATATTTTGCCGGGTTTATTTTTTCAACATGCTTGATGGGGTTGCCCGGTGCGGCCGCCGGCGGCGCCGCAGGCGAAATTGAAACAGCCGAAAACGCGGGCTGATCGCCGGTGAAAACATATGGAGCCTCTCTGTCGAGGGTCTCGGGGTTCATCGTGAAAAGGTTCTGGTCGCTCTCAGAGATGAACGTCGCCTTGGCGGCCGAGTAAATCATCGGAAGCGGATCGGTAACCTTGTAGATATCCAACTTGCCGAAGGATTGAACGAGTTTGAGCTCCGGATCTTTCTGCAGAACTTCCTGCAGTTGTTGAGGGGGCACGGCGTCCGGCCAGGTGAAGCGCCAGTCGACGTCGCGCTGGTGCAGGACATAGCCGATGCCGAGCAGACGCAGTGTTCCTGACGGCCGCGGCGAGGTCTTGATAACGTCGAACGCGCCGTTCAAAAATTGCTGGTAGCGGTTGTGCGGGAAATCTTCAAAGTAAATAAGCGGGTTCGGGAAAAGATTTTTTACCGGCGAACATTCGGCGTTGAAACCCGACTCCCAGTTGAAGCACGATTTGCCGTATCCCGTCTTTGGGAGCGGGAGGACCCGCGCGGCGGGATCGTTTTTTTTGAACCAGTCGGCGGCTGTATACCAGTAATCAGGCACCTTTACATGCAGTGACCGCATCTCACCGTTGAAGTGGTCCCAGATGCATTGCCCGGTGATCATCGGGAAAGAAACCAGCGCAAGCAGTGCGACAAGGAGAATCGGGATGATATCGGGAACTGCCGCGATGACTGCCCCGGCCGCATTCCCGAGCCGCTTTCTATAGTCCTGTATTCGTTTGTGGAGCGCATCGATAGACAGGTCGCACGAAACAGCCAGCAGGAGCGCGTACGCGACGGTCAGGAGAGGCATGAATTTCGCGAACGGTTCCCGAAAGATCCAGAAACCGGGAAGGGTTTTCCACATCCAGGCATAGACGGACCCCAGCGGTCCGGTTGACCCCTTTATGAAAAAGAGCGCGGTGAGAGCGAGAAGTCCCGCGAAAAGGGTTGTTCTGGTCCTGCGCCAGAGCCCCGAGAAGATGAATATAACCAGCCCGAATTCGGCAAGGACAAAGTACCACCGGTCATACACATCGAAATATGGGAAATACAGAAGGTCCCGGTGCCCGGCGCGCCACGCCCACGATCCCAGGAGGCGGAACGCGTCAAAAAGGCGGGCGGCATTCAAGACCTCCCACCCGCCGTGTGACTGGGCGACCGTCCCGCTCATGCTCACCATCTTTGTGAAAGAGATGCTCAGCCACCAGAGGTTGGTCAGCAGGTACAGCCCCGCACAGAAGGAAACGAACACGAACGCCGCTCCGGCGCGAGCGCGGTGTGCGCAGATGAAGAACGCGAAGTACAGGAACAGCAAAAGCCCCAGGACAAGCAGGTGCGTGATGTTCAGGCTCGCGCTGGCAAACAGTTGAGAGCAGAGGGCGATAAGCGATGCGAATAAGAATCTCCCGCTCAAACGGGCCGCCTGCAGTCCCTGCGCGAAGAACGCAAGCATCAACGGGGTACACATGTAGATCGGCGCCAGATTGTACTGGGTGAAGAGCGGGATGTTCGCCAGGAACGGATTGATGATATAAAAAAGAGACCCGATAAGCCGGCCCCATGTGCCGCGGGGCCCCGGCGCTAATGTGCCGATGAGATAATACATCGAGAGCGATGACACAAAAAGGGTCGTGCATGCCCAGAGCAACTCAATAATGTTTCCGGGGACAGACAATGTCTTAAAAATAAACCAGAACGCGCCGTACGGCAGCATGAAATGGGGCGCGAAGTTGTGGCGGCCGGCCATCACCTGCTCGTCCCACGCGTACGGGAGGAATTGAATGTAGTTGTCCAGGCCGATGAAAGCCGCGATGTCTCCGCCGGCAATGAAGTGGCCTTGCTTGAACCACAACAGGGGGATGAGGGACGCAGTAAAAAGCAGGGCAATGTCCCGCGCGGCGTGCGGTATGCCGCTTTTCACCCGTGGGGAAGAAAACGTGTCCGCATAATGGTTCGTAAAGCCGAGCGCTATGCCGATGCCGAGAAAGATAAACGCCCCGTCTGCCAGCGGTCGGGCGCAGGATTGAAGCCCGGCCATCAGGCACAGCATGCATCCGACAAGCAGGAATCCGAAAACGAGGATGCCCTTTTTGAATAATGCAACTTTTGCGATCTGCCGCAGGAGCGGATACGCCGATTTGAAGTACAAAGCAAAAAACGGGACGAAATAAAACGAGGGGCCGAGCGTGATGGTGCGGGGAAAGAACGCGCCAGCCGCGAGCAACGTCGAGTAGAGCAGGATGGCAGGGGAAGCCGCGATGATATCTATGACAAACAGCCTCTTTGTCTCAATGGGTGATCTCCGCAAAAGTAGTATGGAGTAAAGAATCATTGCGCAGGCGTACAACAGCCCGACAAGCAGTGAGCTGATCGCTTGCGAAACGCGAAAACCATCGTCTGTCGTTTGTTTCGGGAGGACATACATCCCTTCGACCGGTTTCGACAGGAAGTTTTTGATGGTCAGGTTGAATCCTTGCCCATCGAGCCGGCGTTGCTTCCATTGGAGCTCTATCTCGTTGTTTCCCGTCAGTACGCACGCTTGCGGGACCAGGTATTTGGTTATCTTGTGCGATTTTCGTGTCTTACTTTCCATCATTCTCAAAGGGTGGTTGTTGCATGAAACGTAAGCGGGTTCCATTGATGAAGATTCGGGCATCTCTAGCTTGAGGAGATACGGGACCTTTTCGGGGAGGATTGCTTGCACGGATGTGTCGTTGGAGCCGCAGGCGTAGACGCGATCATAGGGGATGAAATCGGGCCGGACAAGGTTGTATGAGAAAAAAACGTAACATAAACCGAAAAAACAATTTATGACTATTATTGGGAGAAATCTTTTCGGGTTGTGAGTGTTCATCGCCGCCTTTGGACCATACCGGTGGATAAAATATCGTAAAGTGTACCTAATCGGTCAAACAACGTCATCTAAAAAATCGGGGGGGAGTGCAGCATGAATACTCCCCGCCTGCCATCTTGAAATAGTACTGCAGGGGAGTGAAGGTTCTTTATTTAATTGAAAAGCAAACGGTAATCTGCTACAAATATGCACACTTTAAATAGTAAAGGAGCGACAATGGATGCGAAAAGAGTACTCAAGGTTATTGTCGGATCGGTCATATTCGGTCTAATCTATTCCTTGTTATACCACGTATTGGTCATCAAGGATTTCGAGGAATACGACGTGGTGCGCAATTTGCAGGACGGGAAAGGCACCGTGTCGTTCCGCCTGCCGGCCGCGCAGGACCAGTTCTATCTAAAATTCAGGACCTCCGACAAATATAAACCGGAAGAGGTCGAGATCTATATCAACGATGTCCTGGTGCCGGGGCTCGAACATGATTATGATCCGGGATATCTTAACTTCAAAGGGTTACTGCCGGTCGAGATGACCGCACCCGGCGTCAACTGGGTGAAGGTTTTAAAAAACAAGAGCCAAGAGGGCGCGGATAAAGATGACCGCGTGACGATGAAGAACAGCCGGAAGAAGGGGGTCCAGGACAATCTCTACATCATGTTTAAGGCCTCTCCGCTCATCCCGAAAAATGTCGTGAAGATACTACAGATCAGCCTGTGGGGATGGCTTTTCGGCTCGATCTTGATGTGTTTGGTCATCTTCTTGTCGCTGAAACTGCTCGCTGTCGGCAAGACGATTTCAGCCGACAAGTTATTGAAGGTCGATTTAACAACGTATATTGCGCCGGCAGTCGTGCTGTCCGGTATGTTTATCAGTTCCTATTTCTCAGAGTATTATCTGATTATTTCAAGCCAGTTCTTCTGGTTTATCGCCATTTTTTTCACCCTCATTTCGAAAGCCGTCATCTATCTATCGACCGCTTTTCGCAAAGAGTGCGCGGCCGGATTTCTTCTGACTATGAAAAAGGCCATAAAGAATCCGATCAACACGATGATCGTCGTCGGGCTCATCCTGATACTGATGATCCCGCTGCCCGGCCTTATCTACCCCTATTTTCCGATGAGAAACGCGGCGCAGGCGGCCGAACACGACGCGGAGATTTTTGCCAATATCGCCTACATACTCCTCCTCATCGGCGCGGTATGCAAGTTTGTCCAGGATTACCGCAGGATCAAAAAAGAGGCGAAGGCAAACGCGGGCAAACAACAGTAACATAGCGCAACGAAAAAGTTCTCGACTCGTCCGCCTCCGGCGGACCTGTTCGAACAATACACTAATGCGGACCGCCCAATACCAGTATCCCTCATGACCACCGGACTTCCTTCGATCTCTATTGTTGTGCCGACCTTCAATTCCGGCCGCGTGCTCCGCTGGTGCCTGGAGTCGGTCGCCGCGCAGGATTATCCGAGAGAACTGATTGAGATCGTCGTTGCGGACGCCGGGTCAACCGACGATACCATGGCCATCGCCAAAGAATTTACCGATAAGATTTTTCCGAACCCCCTCAAGACGGGCGAGGCGGGCAAGGCGGTCGGCTACAAGCATTCCCGAAACGAAATTGTCGCTTTTGTCGATTCGGACAATATTTTGCCCGGTACTGACTGGATCCGCAGGATGGTGGAGCCCTATAACGATCCCGAGATCGCGGGGACCGAGCCGATCGAATACACCTACCGGCCCCGCGACGGGGCGATCACCCGCTATTGCGCCCTGATGGGGATGAACGACCCGCTCTGCCTCTTTCTGGGAAACTATGACCGGATGAACCTCATCACGGGGACCTGGACCGGCATTCCCGTCCGGCAGGAGGATACGGGGCGCTACATTAAGATCGAAATCATCGACGAACGCTCGTTTCCGACGATCGGCGCCAACGGTTTCACCGCGCGGCGGGATGTCCTCAAAAAATGCGACATCAACGACTATCTGTTCGATATCGACATTCTCTATGAGCTTTACACGAAGGGGATCAAGCGGTTTGCGAAGGTGAAAGTGGGGATCATCCACATCTTTTCCGGGACGATCAAGACATTTGCCAGGAAGACGAAACGGCGCGTGCGCGATTACCTGTACTATTCCAAACTCGGCGTGCGCAAATATCCCTGGAAAAGCCTCGACATGAAAGGGCTCGCGAAATTTGTCCTCTACAGCGTCCTGGTCTTCCCGCTTTTCATCCAGGCCGCCATCGGTTACTCGCGAAAGCGGGATGCCGCGTGGTTCCTGCACCCGCTCTTCTGCGTCGTCACCCTCTGGATCTACGGCTGGGCAAAGCTCGCCGGCCTGCTGAAGGTGAAGGAGATGGACAGGAAGAACTGGAGCCAATAATTCCGGGAACAACGGCTGATCGGCGGTCCGCGACAAAAGAAGTGCATCCGCGGCCGATGCCGGCGCGCTACGTCTTCGGAACCGCAACCTGTCTCAGAAACTTCGCGTTCTCTTCCGGCAGAGAGACATTGATAAACATCCCCGTCCCGAGCTCAAAACCCGCCATCTTGGTCAGCCGCGGAACGATGCTGATATACCAGTGGAAATATTTCGTGTTTGCGCCGCCGATGGGGATCGTTCTGACGACATAGTTAAAATCGGGATTTTGCAGCCCGTAATACAGTTTTTCCAGGATCGATTTGAGGATAATCACCAGGTCTTCCAGCTGTTCGTCGCAAATATCGCCGAACGAAGCGGTGTGTTTTTTCGGGACGATCCAGATGTGAAACGGTCCGTTTGCCGCATAGAGGACGAAGGCCGCGAAGTGCGTTGTTTCCTGTATGATCCGGTCGCCGGACTTGAGTTCCGCGTCGAGCATGCGGCAATAAGCGCAGCGGCCGTGGCTGTCATAATATTGCATCCCTTCTTCAACCCTTTGGCGCACGCCGGAAGGGACGACGGGAAGTCCCACGACCTGTGAATGAGGATGTTCAAGAGATGTCCCTGCCGCTTCGCCGTGGTTCTTAAAGACGATGATATGGTCGATCTTCGGCAGTTGAGCGATCGTGTTGTAGCGCTGTTTATAGGCCCTGAGGATATTTAATACGGCGTCGTCTTCCATCGTCGCGATCAGGCCGTTGTGCTGCGGCGTCTCGATGATGACTTCATGGATGCCGTACCCGCTCGCCGAACGCAGGGTGCCGTCTTCTTTGCGAATAATATGTTCTTCGGTTTCCGAGAGGGCGGCGAACTTATTATTGGTGACGCGCACGAGCCATGCGCCGGAAGGGTCTTTTATGGAGAATTTTTCCGGCGGCGTCTGCGCTTCGTTACCGGGGCAGAAGGGGCACTTCTCGGAAAAAGCGGGTATGATCTTCTTTTCTCTCTTGCTGATGAAATCTTCGGGCCGTTTCGCGCGCTCGGTCGATACGATGACCCATTCCTTGGTGGCCAGATTCTGTCTTAATTGGGGCATGAAAACCTCCTGCCTATACATATAGCAATTTTGCCGGATATTCTCAAGGATTTAAACCGGTGAACAAATACGGCCGGCGCGCGTCCAAATGACCGGGACAGTGTGTGTGTGGAACATGCGCGTGAAAGCTTTCCCGGGCCGGGGCTCATTTGGCTTGACACTCGCTCGTCTATGCATATATCATTTTCACATAAAGGAGATGAAAAATGAAAACGGCAAAAAGAATCATTACTGTATGCGTCAGTCTGTGCTTCGTGCTCAGTCTGTATCTCGTTGAGATGGCCAGGGCGGAGAGCAGTACGCCCCCGAGCGGCCCCCGTAAATTTAAGAGCGCCGGTTCGCCCATGAAAAACCGGAAGAAAGACAAAAGCGCTTTTTCAAAACGGAAACATTTCGGCCAGAAGCAGAAAAAGAGCCCGAAGAAGACCTCGACGCAGCCGGTCATGCCCTAAGCGGAGAACAGTTGTGGGAAAAACAGGATATATCACGTTAGCCGCCTGTGCGGTGATCTGTGCCTGCGGCGCGCCCGCGGCCCTGTCTGCCGCTCAAAAGGGCGGGTCCGGGGCGGGAGACGTCATCGCCGCGGCGGCGGCGAACATCGAGAAAGTTTCGAAAGATCTGTATGACGGAAACTTGCGGCTTGCCGACATGGGCCTGAATATCGTTGAGAAAGATTTACGTTTGATAGGTAAAAACCTGCCGCTGGAAAAGATATACGGGCTGTTGACGCAGGCGGACGATTCCATCAAACGTAACACCCCCGCTCGCGCGAAGATGTCTTTGGAGGGGGCGCTGAACGAAACGAACAGGCTCAAAGGGGTGAGCGGCGACACCGTCGCCAGCCTGCGGGAATCGCTCTCGTCGGGGAGCGCCGCGCTCGGAGAAGGCAGTATTGACGCGGCAAAGAAATCCATCGCCGCGGCAAACGACGCGCTCGACAAGACCGGTGTCCGCGCAAACTATAAGAAGGCGCAGTCTCATTTCGCGAAGGCGCGCGCAAACGTGCTTGAGGGGTCCGCTGAGGGGGCGCAGAGCGAGGTGTCTCTTATGAAAGAATCTCTCGCTGATCTGAAAGGGAATGTCGAAGCCTCTCAGGTGCGAAGCAGTATTGCCAATGCCGCGGCCTTTGTCCGGAAAGGGGCGGTGGTCCCCGCCCAGCGAGAGATATCGCAGGCGGTTGCCGGGCTCTCTCGGGTGAGCGCGGCGGCCGGTGAAAGCGGACAGGGAGCCCTGACGAAGGCGGTTGAAGACCTGAAAAGAGTCAGCGCCGGGCTTTCGGTCGGCGCCTCGCAAGCGAATGCCGGCGCGTCAAACAGTTTGAACGAAATACTCCTGAGCATTGAGGAGTTCCTTGAATAGCAAAAATGCCTGTAACCGCGCCGGAAACAGCATGATATGACCAGCCCCCGATTAGCGTATCATTCATTGCACGAGCAGATGGCAGAGGTGCTTGTTGATTATTTCGCCGGCGTGAGGCCAAAAGAAACGGTATTGATCTCTGGCTCCACGGCCGCCGTCCCGCTTATGCGGGAACTGTGCAAGCGGGTCCTTCGGAAGGGGGCTCTGCCGCTTGTCCGGGTGGGCATCCCGGAGATTGAGCACGACTTTTATTCGATCGCGAATGCGTTCCAGCTGCGGCAGGCGAGCCGGCGGAGAGGTCTGGGTTGACGGGAAGCTGTTTCAGAAGAACGGGAAGTTTGTCTGATACGGGGGACAACCCCCTTCACTCCCCCGTATGCATGGGGATACAGGAAAGAGAACTATGAAAAGAGAATTTCTCGTGCTGGCGCTCCTGGGCGCCCTGCTCGGGTATCTGGTGTATGATTCCATGCGGGATGACCCGTCGAAAGTGCCGGTCCTGTTCAAAGCGGCGAAGGAAGAAGATGCCGTGCCGATCAGCCGGGACCAGGTTGCGCGCGTTGAGTTGATCAGGGACAACTATATTGTGGTCCTTGAGAAAGGCCGGAACGGCAAATTTGCGGTAAAATCGCCGGTCAGCGCCGATATAGACCAGGAGGTACTCGACAAACTGTTTGCGGTCTTCGAGAAGATGGAGATCAAGAAGACCCTCCGGCAGGACACCGAAGAGATACCTCTGATCATGTCCGAATACGGCCTGGCGACACCGGGGATTGTGTGGAGGCTTCTCAATGCGACCCAGGAAGAGAACACGTTCTTGGTCGGCAAGGAGACGCCCGGCCGCGACGGTTTTTACGCGAAATGGAAAGACCGGGAGGAAATACTCGTACTGCCCAAGGCGCTTTTCCCGAGCCTGAACCTCGATGCCCGGGCGCTCCGGGATAAGGAAATATTCAGCGGGCTGACGGACGATGCGGTCCGGGAGATCGTGTACGGTAAGCTGCGTTTTCTGAAAGGGAAAGACGGGTGGCGCATGGTTTCCCCGCACGAGCTTGCGTGCGACCGGGAAAAAATGGAAGGTTTTATAGACGCGCTCCGCCGCCTGCGGGCGCAGGATTTTGTCGGAGGCGAGGAGAAGACGGACCGCCTGCCGCCGGCCGGCGATGCGGCGGCGTCCCTGACGGTTGTGACCGCCGGTGAAAAAGTGAAAGACATTACCCAGCAGATACGGTTTGGCGGCAATGTTGAAGGCAATAAAGAGCTTATGGTCGTCTACAAGGGCGCGGTCGGCTGTGTTATCGCCCGGGACCTGGTGAAGGCATTCCCTCAAACGGTGCGCGCGTTTGCCGATGCCCGCATTGTTCCGTTCGAAAAGGCGGCCGTTGACCGTATCACGGTCGGTGAGAATGAAGGTGCGTTTACGTTGGTCAAAAAAGACGGCAGGTGGGAAGCGGAGGGGGCGCCGCAGACTGCCGTTGATAATGATAAGGTGACGAAGCTTGCGGAAAAGCTTACTGCCCCGGATCTCACCGATGTGCTGTCGTTCACGGAAGAGGGCGCGGCAAAAGCAAAGCTTCTTCCGCCGGAGTATACCCTGAAAATTAACGACAAGCTGACGGTTGCCCTGAGCTCCCGCTCCGGCGATGCCGTTTATTTTCTCAGGGACGACCTCAAGAATATGATCGGTCAGTCCGCCCGCGGCGTCCAGGAATTCCTTTCCCATGACCTGACTTTCTACCGGGATAAAAACCTTCTCGCGATCGCTCCGGACACGGTGACCAAGGTGTCGCTGACCACCGCCGAAGGCAAAGAGATCGTTGTTGAACGGACAGGCAGTGAATGGTTCGTCACGAGCCCGGTAAAAGGCAAGATAGCCGAAGGGGCGGTCCAGCGGGTGCTCCTTCCCTTTGAAAATCTTCGGGCGATCGATTTCGTCCCGGCGGGAAACGATACCGCTGCCGCGTGCGGCCTGGATGCCCCTCCGGTGCAGGTCAAGATATGGCACGCCGGGAAAGAAGATGCCCTGTCCGTCGGCAAACAGAAATCGCCGCTCTTGCATTACGCCGCCCTGCGGGGGCTCGACGGTGTTTTTCTGCTCAACCGGAAGACGGTCAAACAGTGGGAGGTTGATTTGCTGAAGCACGTGTATCTCGTGGAGACGGATTCCAACCACGACACGATCGTCGATTCCTGGACCTACTTCGATAAAGGCAGAAAGACCAAAATGGAGATAGATGTGAATAATGACGGCGCGCCGGATGTGGTGAGCAACTTTATCTACAACGCGGACGGCTCGCTTGCGAAGGTTGAAACAGACAACAATGAAGACGGAAAGGTCGATCAGACAACCTATTTTGTCAACGGCGTCCTCGAGAGGGAAGAAAGCGACGCCGATTATAACGGTGTGATCGACAGCGTAACGCACTACAAAAACGGCAGGCAGTACAAATCCGATATTGACGTGACGGGCGACGGAAAACCTGATGTCGTAAAATATTACCTGTTTAATGAAAAAGGCGAGGTTACCGGAGCAGATGTCGACCGGGACCTGGACGGCAAGACCGACACCAGGGAGCGGTACGAAAAAGGGAAAATCGTGAAAGAAGCCGTGCCGGTCCCGCCGTCTGCCGGCGGCGGTGCGGTCCAGTCCCCCGTCCCGGAGAAAACTTTGCCTGCTATCAGTCTGCCTCCCAAGACAACCCAGCAAAAATCAAAAGAGTTCGAACTATGAACGTATGGCGCCTGCTGTTTCTGTGTGTGCTTGCGGCCCTCTGCGTCCCGCGTACGGTGAGCGCCCTCCCGCCTTCGGATACGATCCCCGACGACGCGGTATGTTTGATGGTCGTGAAAGTCAAGAGCACCGATCCCGGGATTGCGTGGATACTGAATACGTACAAGAAATGGTTCATGCATGAGAAATTAGGCAAGGAGGTCAATAACATCGTCGAGGATTTCAACGTGCTGGAGTTCGACGAGATCGCCGGCGGCCTCCTGCTCAACGAAAACGGCAAGCCGCAGTATCTTGCCGTCGGAGACATGGCGAAGGAAAGCGCGACAGTCACGTTTAAATATAAGGACATGAATCTCAAGCTGAAGATCAAGGAACGTGAGGAGGTGAAAGGGCTTCAGCAGGGGATCGTGAAGGCGCTCATGGAACAGTGGTTCGATGACAAGGATAAATATGAAGACGACGGGGGGATTGTCATCAGTCGGCGGCGCGCGGAGAAAGGCGAGGTGTCGGTGTATGCCTTCGTTGATAACCGGGTCATCGTGGGGACCGATTACGGACTGGTGAAAGAGGCGAAAAGGGTGTCCGAAGGGGCGCTTGGCCGCGCCGGGCGGAAAGACATATACGCGCGTTTCTTGACATCGGTCGATCAGGACACGGACGGGTATCTGTTTATAGATAACAGGGCCGGATATCTGACCACGTTCGCGCGCAAGAAAGAGTCCCTCTGGCATCTGCCCGTCCTGATTTCGGGAGACGATATCGACGCGCTCGGTGTTTTGTTCAATATTATCGATAGCGATTCGGCCGATGTCCGCGCGATATTTCAGGGGCGTGATCCGGCCAAGCTCGACCTGATCGAGTCGGATGCCCGTTTCATGGCGGAGTTTGCGCGCCGGAAGCTGATGCTCGAAAAAGTAGATTGTGTCTATGATGTCGTACAAAGAGATTTGACCGTTATCGTGCATTTTACCCTGCGCAACATAGAGCCGTATGTGAAAAACCTCCTGCGAGTCGATACGCAAAACGGGCGGAAACCGCCCGCCGCGCCCATGAGCAGGTGATGGGCGCATGGCCGCCGGAAACGGGCGCGGTTCCTGCGTGTTTCGCGCGGTCCAAAATTTCTTGACACACCGTAGGCAGTGTTGTTAAATCTGAAACCCCGGTTATTCATCGTTTTGCTTCTGCGGCAGCGCTGTTTTGCGGCGAGAAGCGGCTAGAGACCGGGGCCGGATCCGGGCGCCGCCGATGAGGAGGGTGTTCTGCGGGTACTGTTGCCCGGGGCGCTTCTCTTTTAATAGATTGCAAGGAGGTCCGTCATGTCTGAAGGGTATTGCGTTAAATGCAAGGCAAAGAGGGAAATAGCGGAAGCGCAGGAAGTCGAGATGGCGAATAAGAAGAAAGCGCTTAAGGGGAAATGCGTGACCTGCGGGACCGGTATGTTCAAGATCCTGCCAAAAAAATGAGGTGAGCTGTGGCTGAAGAACTGGCGATGGTGATTATCAACCCGTATACGCTTTTCAAGTCGCGGACCGGCGGCGTTATTTCGCGGCTCCTGTCCCGCGGGAACTATGAGCTGGCGGCCGCGCGGATGTTTTCACCGGGAGAAAAGCTGATAGATGAATTTTGCCGCATGGAAGAACTGGAGAAAACGGACCATCCGGCGGTGTCGAAACTGATCGTGCAGTATATCCGGGAGAATTATTCCCCCGACCCCCGGACCGGCGCGCGGAAGCGTCTCATGGTCCTGCTGTTCAAAGGGGACGATGTGGTCAATAAGCTCCGCACCGAAGTGGTGGGGCATATTACCCGCGGCTCGATCGCGGGGGAAACGATCCGAGACACCTATGGCGATTATGTCCTCGACCAGAACGGCGCGGTGAAATATTTCGAGCCGGCGGTGCTGGTCATTCCGGGGAATGGAGGCGCTGAAAAGACATTGAATCTCTGGGCGAAATATTCCGACAGCGACGGGGGGTTGCTCAGGGATGTGGTCTCATTCGGCAAGGGGGTGACCCCCGAGATGACCCTTGTCCTGATCAAGCCGGACAATTTCAAGGGGCCGTCGAGCCGCGCCGGGTATATCGTCGACCTTCTCTCAAAGAGCGGGTTGTTTATCATCGCCGCGCAGGTCATCAGGATGAGTGTCGCGCAGGCAGAGGAATTCTACGGGCCGGTCAAGGAGGTTTTTATCACCAGGCTGAAGGACCGTTTCGTCGGCAGGGTGTGCGGGGTGCTGGAAAAGGAGTTCGAATTTGCCATCCCCGAGAAGGTGAAGAGCGGCTTTTGCGAACAGCTCAACATCCTCAACGCCGAGCATGAATTCAACAAGATCATCACATTTATGACCGGGCTCGACCCCGCCGTCGTCAAGGACCCCGCGGAAAAGGAGAAGCCCGGGAACGAAAAATGCCTTGCGCTCGTATATCAGGGCAAGGGTGCGGTTGCCAAGATCCGCAATATCCTGGGGACGACCGACCCGAGCAAGGCCGCGCCGGCGACGGTCAGAAAGGAGTTCGGACAGAACATCATGGTGAATACGGCGCATGCGTCCGATTCGGCTGAAAACGCGCGGCGGGAGATGCGGATCATCGGTATCGAAGAAAATAATTTCAAGAAGATAATCGAGGATTTTTATAAAAAGTAACTGATAACGGGGAGAGTATTGCGTATGCTGGATACCGGAGTGAGGATTTCGAAACGGGTTGCGGGGATTGCCCCTTCGCAGACGCTTGCCATTTCAAACAAGGCAAAGACGATGAAGAAGGAGGGGATCGACATTGTCGATTTCGGCGCGGGCGAGCCCGATTTTGACACGCCGCTGCACATCAAGGAGGCGGCAAAGAGAGCGATCGACGGCGGGTTTACCAAATACACCGCGTCCAGCGGCATCCCGGAGCTCAAAGAGGCGGTCGCGAAAAAGATCCTCCGCGACAACGGTTTCGGGTATAAGCCGGGCGAGATCATAATATCCTGCGGGGCGAAACATTCGCTCTTTAACGTCATCTTCGCGCTGTGCGACGAGGGAGAAGAAGTGATCATCCCGTCGCCGTTCTGGCTCAGTTATCCCGAGATGGTCCGGATGGCGGGCGCCGCGCCCGTCTTTGTCGAGACGAGCGAAAAGAACGGGTTCAGGGCCACGGTGCATCAGATTGAAAAAGCGATCACGCCGCGCACAAAGGCGCTGATCATCAACAGCCCCTCGAATCCGACCGGCGGCGTGTACGCGAAAGATGAACTGATGGCGATCGCCGAACTGGCGGTCCGTAAAAATATATACGTCATCTCAGACGAGATTTATGACCGGATCGTGTACGAGGGGACGAAGTGCGCGAGCATTTCCGAGTACGGCGAAAAGATACGCGACCTGCTCATTATCGTCAACGGTGTCTCCAAGACCTACTCGATGACGGGATGGCGTATCGGTTATCTCGCTGCGCCGGGGCCCATCGCGAAGGCGATCGATAACCTCCAGAGCCACAGCACATCGAACCCGACGTCGTTCGTGCAGACGGCGGCGGTCGAGGCGCTCGCCGGCGACCAATCGTTCGTTTCGAACATGGTGGTGGCGTTCAAGGAGCGGCGGGATTACATGATGGACCGTTTCGCGCAGATGCCGAATCTTTCGTGCGTTGCGCCGGGCGGAGCGTTTTATGTCTTCCCGAACATCTCCAGGACGGGCAAGAGCTCGGTCCAGATCGCGGCCGACCTTCTCGAGAAGGCCCACGTCGCTGTCGTGCCCGGCGACGCGTTCGGCCGGGATACGAACATCCGCCTCTCCTTCGCGTCATCTATGGAAAATATCAAGAAGGGCTTGGACCGGATCGAGAAGTATTTAACTGCAGAGTAATGCTTTTTGAATGTTGCCTCTCATGGAGAATCCGCCAGCCGCCGGCGCTCGGCAATCGGCAATCAATGGACGCTGACGAAGTGCGCCTGACGGCTTACGGCTGAATTATGGCTCTTAATGTCGCGCAAAAGATCATAGCGTCTCACCTTGCCGGCGGGCACCTTGTCCCCGGGTCCGAGATTTCCATCGCCGTTGACCAGACCCTCACCCAGGACGCTACCGGAACAGTTGCCTATCTCCAGTTCGAGGCGATGGGGCTCCCGCGCGTGAAGACGAAGCTCTCGGTGAGCTACGTTGACCACAACACCCTGCAGTCCGGTTTCGAAAACGCGGATGACCATCTCTTCCTGCAGACCTTTGCGGCGAAATACGGGATCATCTTCTCGAAGCCGGGCAACGGCATCTGTCATCAGGTGCACATGGAGCGGTTTGGCGTTCCCGGGCAGACGCTTCTTGGTTCGGACAGCCATACGCCGACCGGCGGCGGGCTCGGGATGCTCGCCATCGGCGTCGGGGGGCTCGATATCGCCCTGTCCCTTGCCGGCGCGCCGTTCAATCTGAGTATGCCAAAAATTGTGAAGGTGGATCTCAGGGGGCGTTTGCGTCCGTGGGTCTCCGCGAAAGACATCATCCTCGAGCTCCTTCGCCGTCTGTCGGTCAAGGGCGGTGTGGGGAAAATATTCGAATACGCGGGCGATGGGGTGAAGCATCTCTCCATTCCGGAACGCGCGACCATAACGAACATGGGGGCGGAGCTCGGCGCGACGACCTCTGTTTTTCCGAGCGACGAGGTGACAAAAATGTTTTTGCAGGCGCAGGGACGGGGAAAGTCTTGGCGGAAATTCGCTGCCGACCCGGGCGCCGCCTACGATGAAACGGTCGTTATCGATCTGGCAAAATTGGCGCCGCTTGTTGCCCTGCCGCACATGCCTGACAGGGTCTGCGCGGTGCGAGAGGTGAAGGGAACCAAGGTCAATCAGGTCCTGGTTGGCAGCTGCACCAATTCATCCTACAAAGATCTGATGACGGTTGCGGCGATGCTGAGAGGGAAGAAGGTCCATCCGGACGTCAGTTTTGGGATTGCCCCGGGCTCGCGGCAAGTCCTGGAGATGATCACCGCAAACGGCGCCCTGCTCGATATCGAAAAGGCGGGCGCGCGGATACTGGAAGTTGCCTGTGGTCCGTGTATCGGTATGGGGCAGGCGCCGTGCACCGGCGGGGTGTCGTTGCGGACCTTTAACCGTAATTTCGAAGGGAGAAGCGGTACGCCTTCCGGACAGATCTATCTGGTGTCGCCGGAAGTCGCCGTTGTGTCGGCGATAAGAGGGGTGATTACCGACCCCCGCACGCTCGGGAAAGCGCCGCTGATCAAGCCGCCGGCGAAATTCCTCATCGATGATTCCCTTATTATCCTGCCGGCCAGAGATCCGTCAAAGGCGGCCGTCGTGAAGGGTCCCAATATCGCGGCGCTGCCCAAAGGCGTGCCCATCGGCGCTCAGCTTGCGGCCGAAGTCCTCCTGAAGGTCGCTGACAATATCACGACAGACCATATTTCTCCTGCGGGGGCGAAGGCCCTGCCGTTGCGCTCAAACGTGCCGAAGCTTTCGGAGTTTGTTTTTTCTCCGGTCGATGCGACCTTCGCCGGCCGGGCGCTTGCGTTAAAAGCGAAGGGTGAATACGGTATGATCGTCGGCGGCAAGAATTACGGTCAGGGGTCAAGCCGCGAACACGCGGCGCTCTGCCCGCTCTATCTGGGGGTCAAAGCGGTCCTGACCCAGTCGTTCGCGCGGATCCACCGGGCGAATCTCATCAATTTCGGGATCGTGCCGCTCATGTTCGACAATCCCGAAGACTACGGGAAAGTTGAGAAAGGGGACCACATCCGTTTCCCGCGGATCAGCGAGGAGCTGGAAAAAGGGGAAAAGGTTACCTGCGAGCTGGTTGAGAAAAGATATGCGTTCAAGGCGCGTGACGATTTGTCTGAACGCGAGAAGAAAGTGATACTGGCCGGAGGGATTCTGGCATTCATGGGGAGCAAGAACCGGTAAACGCAGCCTTGTCTATTTCCCCTTCATAAAAAGGGGGCGCCGGGGGTACACCCCCGCGAAAGTATGGAATAAGGTTGGAGATTCGGAAAGGGTTGAGCTATGCAATCTGTCAAAGCGAAATTGAAAAAAGGCGAAAAGATAGTTATTGAGAAGGACGGCCGGCTGAAGGTGCCCGATCATCCGATCATCCCGTATATCGAAGGTGACGGTACCGGTCCCGATATCTGGAAAGCCGCGGTGCGGGTCTTCGATGCCGCGGTCGAGATCGCCTTCGGCGGCCACCGATCGATCCTGTGGAAAGAGGTGTACGCGGGTGAAAAGGCGCACAAACTGTGCGGCAGCTGGCTTCCCGACGAGACGGTCAAAGATATTGCCGAGTATGCGGTCGCCATCAAAGGCCCGCTCACGACGCCGGTCGGCGGCGGGTTCAGGAGCGTTAACGTCGCCCTGCGGCACGCCCTTGACCTGTACGCCTGCGTGCGGCCGGTGAAATATTATGAGGGGGTCCCCACCCCGGTGAAGAAGCCGCAGGATATCGATGTCGTCGTCTTCAGGGAGAATACCGAGGACGTTTATGCGGGATACGAATGGCAGGTCGGCACCAAAGAAGTGAAAAAGGTGATCGATTTTCTGAATAAAAAGATGGGGTGTCACATCAGGGAGGATTCAGGCATCGGGATCAAGCCGATGAGCGAATTCGGATCGAAACGGCTTATCCGGATGGCGATCGAGTACGCGATCACCCATAAGAGGAGCAGTGTGACCCTCGTCCACAAGGGGAACATCATGAAGTTCACCGAGGGCGCGTTCAAGGAATGGGGGTATGAGCTTGCTAAAAAAGAATTCAGGGAACATATCCTCACCGAGGCGGAAGTCTCCGAGCGTTTCCAGGGGATCCCGCCCAAGGACAAGGTGATCATAAAAGACCGGATCGCCGATTCGATGTTTCAGCAGGCGCTCCTGCGGCCGTCGGAATACAGCGTCCTGGCGACGCCGAATCTCAACGGCGACTACCTGTCAGACGCCCTTGCCGCGCAGGTGGGCGGGCTCGGGATCGCGCCGGGCGGCAATATCGGCGCAGCGGCGGCTGTTTTCGAAGCGACGCACGGCACGGCGCCGAAGTACGCCAACCAGGACAAGGTCAACCCCAGCTCGCTCATCCTTTCCGGGATTATGATGTTCGATCACATGGGGTGGAATGAAGCGGCCGACCTCATCGAGGGGGCGCTTTCAAAGACGATCAAGAAGCGCGTCGTTACGTACGATTTTGCCCGCCAGATGGAAGGGGCGACGGTCGTGAAGTGTTCCGAGTACGCCGACGAAGTGATCGGGAACCTGTAATTCCCCGCGAGCATTTGCGCCGCATTTTCTGTATAATTGCCTTCAGAAAGAGTTATACAGATGAAAGATTTATTTCGCTCCCTACAGGAAAACCCCGTCTGCAAGGACGCCTTTTCCGCCCTGGCTGACGGGCGCCGTCTGGTTGTTTCCGGGCTCGAGGCCTCCGCTAAAGAGTTTATCCTTGCAGCTATCGCCGGACAGATACAAAAGCCGGTCCTCTACATCGTCAAAGGGCCGAAAGAGCAGGACAGCGCCGCGGGGAACCTCGGGGTCTTCACGCCCGCGCCGGTCCATGCATTTCCGCCTATAGACATCATCCCCGGACAGGGGGTCCATCCGCAGGTCGAGATCACCGCGGAGCGGGTCTGCCTTCTCTACGATCTGCTGACAAAGAAAGATCCCCGGCCGGTCATCATAGCGACCGCCCATTCGATCACCCAGAGCGTCATTCCGCCCGTCGTTCTGAGGGGGCTTCTGTTGTCTCTGCGCACCGCTATGGCGATGAGCATGCGGGACCTGGCGGGACGGCTGGCCGCGCTGGGCTATGAACCGTCGCCGATGGTCGAGAAAAAAGGGGATTTTTCCATGAGAGGCGGTGTGGTTGATATCTATGCCATCACCTCGGATGATCCGTACCGCGTCGAATTTTTCGGGGATACAATAGAATCGATCCGTCAGTTCGATGTCACGACCCAAAAATCAATCTGCGCGGCCGACGCCGCGACCATTGCCCCCTGCGTTGAAACGCCTTTTTTCGATGCCGGGCGGAACGCGACGGTCCTCGAATATTTCGATGACTGTCTGGTCGTGTACGATGAGTTTTTCGATATACGGGACGCGGTCGATCAGTTCAGCGCCGACCTCAAAGACGAGAAGATCTTTCTGCCGTTCTACGTGTTCCGCGAAAAAGCCGCCGGTTGTCAGGAGGTGTTCTTCAATCTCATGCCTCAGCGCGCCGAAGAGTTCGCCGGCGCGGCGCGCGTCGATATCGATGTGCGGAGGATTGACGCGGTTGTCCCTCCGGCCGTCCCCGTCCAGCGGGAGAAAATCACCGAAAGCCGCCAGCTTTTCCTGAATACGCAGGACGCGGTCTTGAAAGAAATGGCGCGGCTCGTCGATGAAGACTATACGCTGACCGTTGTCTGCAATAACGAAGGGGAAAAGGAAAGATATACCGAGCTGGTGCGTGAGAAAGGGGTCGTGGAGCTCGATGATGTCCCCGTCGCTCTCGGCCGCCTCAACACCGGTTTTATCATGCCCTCGCTCAAGCTGGCCTTTGTCGCCGATCAGGACGTCTTCAACCGGTACAAGATCCGCCCTCTGACGAGGCGGTTCAAGGGGGTCAACCCGCTCGGCGACCTCACCGAGATCAAAAGCGGCGACTTTGTGGTCCATATCAATTTTGGCATCGGAAAATACCGGGGCCTCAACATGATCGAGAAGGATGGCCTCATGCGCGAGTTCCTGACGATCGAGTATGCCGACAGGGCGGTGCTCCACGTGCCGATAGAAAACATCAACCTCGTCGAGCGCTATATCGGCCTGGGGACGCGGCCGACGCTTGACCGGCTGGGTACGGCGCGGTGGAAGAACGTCAAGAAACGGGTCGAGATCGCGACGGCGGGGATCGCCGCAGACCTCCTAGAGGTGCAGGCGGCGCGCGAGATGCTCGACGGCATCCCGCACGCCGCAGATACGCCGTGGCAGCGTGAATTCGAGAGCGCATTTATTTACGAAGAAACGCCCGACCAGATCCGGACGATAGAGGAAGTGAAGGCCGACATGGAGTCGCGCAGGCCGATGGACCGGCTTATCTGCGGGGACGTTGGCTACGGCAAGACCGAGGTTGCCGTGCGCGCCGCGTTCAAGGCGGTGATGGACAACCGGCAGGTGGCCGTCCTGGTGCCGACGACGATCCTGGCAGACCAGCACTACCGGACGTTCGGCGAGCGGATGAAGGACTATCCGGTAAAAGTCGAGATGCTCTCGCGTTTCAAAACGAAACGTGAACAGAAGCAGATACTCGAAGAGCTCAGAGACGGCAGGGTGAACATCGTTATCGGGACGCACCGCCTCCTCCAGAAAGATATCGCCCTGCATGATCTGGGGCTGGTGATTATCGACGAGGAGCAGCGTTTCGGTGTCCGGCACAAGGAGAAATTCAAGCAGTTGAGAAAACTGGTCGACGTCCTGACGCTTACGGCGACGCCGATACCGCGCACCCTGTACCTGTCGCTCCTGGGCGTCAAAGAGATGAGCACGATCAATACGCCCCCCGAAAACCGCCTGCCGATCGAGACCTACATCATCGAATATGACGAGGCGGTCATCCGCAAGGCGGTCGTCCACGAGCTTGCGCGCGAAGGACAGGTCTTTTTTGTCCATAACCGCGTCGGGACGATCGATCGGATGAAAGAGAGGCTCCAGAAGCTGGTGCCGGAGGCGCGGATCATGACCGCGCACGGCCAGATGCATGAGGACGAACTGGCCGAGATCATGCACCAGTTTGTGAGCGGCAGGATCGATGTCCTCCTGTGTACGACGATCATCGAATCGGGCCTCGATATCCCGAACGCGAACACGATCATCATCGACCGGGCCGACCGGTTTGGCCTTTCCGAGCTCTATCAGCTCCGCGGGCGGGTCGGCCGGTATAACATCCGCGCCTACGCCTATCTGCTCTTTCCCCGCGACCGGGTCCTCCTCGAAGCGGCACGCAAACGGCTCCGGGCGCTGAACGAATTCAGCGGCGCGGGATCGGGGTTCAAGCTCGCCCTGCGGGACCTTGAAATACGCGGCGCCGGCAATATTCTGGGGAAAGAACAGCACGGCCATATCGCGTCGGTCGGGTTCGACCTCTACTGCCGGCTCCTCAAGCAGAATGTGCTGCGGTTGAAAGGGTCCGGCGCAGGGACGTTGGAGGGAAAAGAGATCGTGGTGAAATTGGGTTTTCAGCCGTCCATTCCCGTGAGCTACGCGGGCGACGAATCGATCCGGATAGATATCTACAAGCGCCTGGGGCGGATTGAAAACGAGGATGGGCTTTCAACCATGGCCGCAGAGCTTGCCGACCGGTTTGGGCCGCTCCCTGACGCGGTCCGGCTCCTGCTGGATACCTGCGCCATACGTCTCCGCGCCCATGACAAGCGGATCGATTACCTCGAGCTGAAAGAGGGGAAACTGATCCTCCGGCGCGGAACGGAAAACGTCATGTTTTACGGGAAGTTTGCGCGGATCCCCGAAAAGAGGCCGCTCGATATCGCCGCGCATGTGAAAGATATTTTAAAAATAACGCCGAACAATACATGACCCTCGGGCGTCTTATGTGGTGAAAAAGGGTGCGGGAGCCGGGTTCCGTTTTCTTGCGAACGACGGGCGCGCATGAGCTGTGCCAGTATTTGTTTGCCTGAAGATGCATTGTGTGATATCTTGACTGAACGATTTTAACCGAAAGGAGAAAGTGCGATGAAAAAGGTAATCGGAATGTGCGTTGCGTTAATGACGGTATGTCTCGTGATGACTGTTTCAGCGCAGGACAAGAAAAAAGAAGCGGCGGCACCTGCGGCAGCGCCGGCGGCGGTCCCGGCGGTCGATCCGAATACGCCGATCGCGACGGTAAACGACGCCAAGATCACCGTCAAGGACTATCAGGAGCTCTTGCAGAGAGTTCCGCCAAACTATCAGTCATTTATCAAGAATCAAAAAGCGAAGGTGGTCAACGACATGATCACCCAGGAGCTCCTCTTTCAGGAAGCGAAGAAGCAGAACCTCGGCGACGACAAGACCGTCCTGGAAATGCTCGAGAATATGAAGAAACAGATAATGGTGCAGCGCCTCCTGCAGAAGCAGGTCGCCGATCAGGTCGTTGTGCCGGACAAGGAAGTGAAGGAGTATTTTGAAGCGCACAAAGAAGAGTTTAATCTCCCTGAACGCGTGAAAGCCGCGCACATCCTCGTCAAGACCAAGGAAGAGGCAGATACCGTTCTCGGCAAGGCGAAGAAAAATGAGGATTTCGCGAAACTCGCCCAGGAGTATTCGATCGATCCCAGCAAGGTCAACGGCGGCGATCTCGGCTATTTCGAGCGCGGCAGGATGATACCGGAGTTTGAAACCGCCGTTTTTGCGCTGAAACCGGGCGAGATTTCGGGAGTCGTGAAGACCCAGTTCGGATTCCACATTATTAAGCTCCTCGACAAGAAGCCGGTCGAAGCCCGCCAGTATGGAGAAGTCGAAGCGGAGATCAAGGCGAAACTGCTTCAGGAAAAGCAGGCGTCGGCGTTCAATAAGCTGATAGAAACGCTCAAGAATCAGTCCAAGGTCTCGGTTGACGAAAAGACGCTGGAAAAATTATAAATAGCAATGACGTGTCGCCGGTGAGAGGTGCGATGAAGATTATCAGTACTGCCATGCTGCTTTGTTTCTCTTTGTGCGCGCTCTCCGCCCTGCCGGCGCGCGCTGAAGTGGTCGATCAGATCGTTGCGATCGTCAACGACGAGATCGTTACCTTCAGCGAGCTCAAAAAGGTGTTGAACCCCATCTATGCCCAGTACGAGAAGACGTACGAAGGTGATGACCTGGTTGAGAAGATGGTCAAGGCGCGTAATGAGGTGCTCGAACAGCTGATCAACAACAGGCTGCTCCTGCAGGAGGCCCGCCGTAAAGAGATCGTCGCTGACCAAAAAGAGATCGATGAGCGCATCGCGCAGATCAAGTCCCGTTTTCCGACGGAAGAGGATTTCACCAAGGCGCTCGGGATGGACGGGATGACCGTGGACAACCTCAAGAAGAATGTCGAGGAACAGCTCCTGATCAGGGGGCTTGTCCAGCAGGACCTCGCCCACAAGGCGATGATCTCCCCGCGGGAGGTCGAGGAATATTACCGGGAGCACGCGAAAGATTTCTCGGAAGGCGAAACAATCAACGTGTGCAATATCATGATCAAACACAAGGCGCGCGCGGACGGAGACCCCGACAAGGCGCTTGAAATGATCAGTAATATCCAGAAAGAAGTGAAGAACGGCGGCGATTTCGAGGTCCTCGCGAAACGGTATTCGGAGGGGCCCAACGCGGCGCAGGGCGGCGACATGGGGTTTTTCGGGCGCGGGAGCATGATGAAGGAAATTGAAGATGTTGCGTTTAATATGAAGGTCGGCGAGGTGAGCGAGATCATCAAGACCGACATGGGCTATCACATCCTGTATCTGAAGGCGCGCCGGAGTCCCCGTATGATACCGGTTCAGGACGTATCGAAGGATATCGAGCGGGAATTGTTTCAGCGCAAGATCGAGGAGCTGAAAGGCGACTACGTCAAGGAGATCCGTAAAAAGGCGTTTGTCAAAATAATGGAATAGGTTCAAGGCTTAAGACCGAAGACCAAAGACCAAGACCGATCGAGCTGTCTTATGTCTTTGGTTTTTGTCTTTATGTCACGGTGATACATGAAGCTGCCGGTTATCGGCATAACGATGGGCGATTTTGCGGGTATCGGGCCGGAAGTTGTGGTGAAATCTCTCAGCGACGATGCCATCCTCTCGTGCTGTATACCGGTGGTGCTCGGTGCCGAAGAAGTTTTTGCCGCGACGGCGGCATCTCTCGCGTCGCCGGTGAAGCCCGTTGCCCTCAGCGAAGTTGGCAGAGATACACTGGTGCCCGGCACGGTGTATCTGCTCCAGTGCTCCGCCGCCCGTCCGGCGCAGGTGACGATGGGGGTCCCCGCCGGCCGCTGGGGAAAAGAGGCGTTTCTTTTCGTTCGCACCGGGGCCGCCCTGGCATCGCAGGGCGCGATCGACGGGTTGGTGACGGCGCCGATCAGCAAAGAGGGGATCCGCAAAGCTGGTTTTGAGTATCACGGGCATACCGAGTTTCTCGCTTTTCTCACGAATACCCATGCATACCGGATGCTGTTTGTCGGCGGGGGGCTGAAAGTAATCCTCGCGACAATCCACATTCCCCTGAAAGAGGTTTTTCACGCGCTCAACGCGGACATGCTCGAGGAAACGATCGAGATGGCGCGCGAAGCGTCCCGTCTTTTTGGGGTCGCGCAACCGCACATAGCGGTGAGCGGGCTGAATCCCCACGCGGGCGAAGGCGGGATGTTCGGGACGGAAGAGTCGGACGTCATCATGCCGGCGATCGAACGCGCGCGGAAGAAGGGTATCCGGGTGACCGGCCCGCTTCCGCCGGATACCGTTTTCCTGTCGGCGCGCAAGGGTGAGTTTGATTTTGTCGTGGCGCTGTACCATGACCAGGGGTTGATTGCATTCAAGATGGTGGCGTTCGATGCGGGGGTCAACATGACCCTCGGCCTGCCGATCATCCGGACCTCGCCCGATCACGGGACGGCCTACGGCATAGCCGGGAAGGGGATTGCCGATCCGGGGAGCATGAAAGCGGCGATCACGCTCGCGGCGCAATTGGCGAAGAACAAGACATAGAATGTGTGCCACATGCATCTCAAAGACCTTAAGCAGTTCCTCTCTGATAAAGAGATCCGCCTCAAAAAAAGATGGGGGCAAAACTTTTTATTCGACGAAACTATCCTCCGGCAGATAGTTTCCGCCGCCGATATTTCCCCCGATGATATCGTTATCGAGGTTGGGCCGGGTATCGGAACGCTCACCGAGCAATTATTGGGGACCGGCGCGGAGGTCGTTTCGGTCGAAATCGATCCGAAGCTGTGCGATATGCTGCAGCTGCGATTCGCCGGCCGTGAGAGACTGCGCGTTGTCCGGCAAAACATTTTGGACGTCGATCTTCGCGCGCTTTTCCACAGTTGCGGCAGATCGCGCGTCAAGGTCGTCGCAAATCTGCCGTATTACATCACCTCGCCTATCATCATGTATTTTCTGGAATCCGGCTGTCCGATCGATACGCTGGTCTTTACCATGCAGGAAGAGGTTGCCCGGCGGATCGTTTCACCACCCGGGTCAAAAGAGTACGGCATCCTTTCCGTCATCGCCCAATTCTACGCAAAACCTTCTCTGGTCCAGCAGATCAAACGGGCCGCCTTTTTTCCGGTCCCGCAGGTCGATTCTGCCGTGGTCAGGTTTGATCTCTACGGTGCGCCGCCGGTGGCGGTGAACGACAGGAAGTTTTTTATAAGTGTCGTTAAGGCAAGCTTTTCTCAGCGGAGAAAAACGATCAGAAACAACCTCCTGCGGCTGGCGCATATAGACGGTGACGCCGTTAAAGCCGCGGATCTTCTGGCGGCATGCCGGATCGACCCGTCCCGCAGGGCGGAGACGCTGTCTCTCGAAGAGTTCGCGTCGATTGCCAATTGGTTATCCGCAAAGAATCATGTGTAACGTGTAAAGGGTGAAGTGTCCTGGATGTGCCACGGTATACTGCGTAATGTAATGCTGTGCATCGGAAATAATGTGCCGGTAGATACCCTTGTTGCGCGTTTTTTTATTACACAGTACACGTTCAACCTTGCACGGATTTTCTATTGATCATGAGTATCGAACGCACCGAAGGCCTCATCTTAAAGACCTACGACTATTCCGAAACGAGCAAGATTGCCGTCGTATTTACCAAGCATTTCGGGAAGATCAAGGTCATCGCAAAGGGCGCAAAGAGCAAGAACAGCAAGACCGCCGCTATCCTCGATCCCGGATCGTACGTCAAACTGATTTTCTACCTCAAGCACGACAGCGAGCTGTTTAACGTGTCTGAAGCGAGCGTGATCGATCAGTTCTCGCCTATCCGTCTCGATCTCACGAAATTCGCCTATTACATGTATCTTCTGGAGCTTGTCGACGCCCTCTTTGAGCATGAAGAGGGGGTCCACGGCCTGTTTGATGTCCTGATCGCGCATATCAGGCAATTTGCCGCCGGCGGGAACCCTGTTCTGGTTGTCCGGGCGCTTGAGATAAAAATTCTCGCTATCCTGGGGCATATGCTGGAATTGACTAAATGCGTCGGGTGCGGCAAGGAGATCCCGCCCGATATGCTGCCGCGGCGCCTTCCGGACGCTCACCTGAAGACCGGCAAAAAGATGTTTTATTTGTCGCTCCATCAGGGAGGCATTCTCTGTAAAAGGTGCGCGCCGGCCGATAAGCGGCGGACAACGTGTTCTCATGCGTTTGTCCGGATTTTCGAATTTCTTGCCTCGTCAGAACCTGAAGAAATCGCTTATCTGGAAGTGAGCCGGAGCCAGATGGATGAGCTTAAGAATATATTAAGAAACACGCTTGACTTTTTACTGGGAAAAAGCTTAAAATCCCTTAGCTTTTTGGATCAGGTGTTGGGGGAGAAATCCCCGGGGATCACTCATACGCCTCGTCGGTGAACAACTGCGTTCAGGGACGAGACGCTCTATTTCTTTTTACGGATACTGCGATAACAATGGCTGAAGCTAAAGCGGATACGACAACGGATATCATGGAGAAACTGGTCTCTCTCTGCAAGAGACGGGGCTATATCTTCCAGTCGAGCGAGATCTACGGCGGCTTGAACAGCTGCTGGGATTACGGCCCCCTCGGTGTTGAGCTGAAGCGTAACCTCGCCGACATGTGGTGGCGGGCGATGACGCTCAAGCGAGACGACGTTGAAGGGATCGACGCGAGCATCCTCATGCATCCCCGCGTCTGGGAGGCGTCCGGTCACGTCCAGAATTTTACCGACCCACTCGTTGACTGCAAGAAATGCAAGCAGCGCTTCCGCGCCGACCAGATCAAAGACCGCTGTCCTAAGTGCGGTGGCGAGCTGACCGAAGCCCGGATGTTCAACCTGATGTTCAAGACCTTCATGGGTCCGGTCGAGGACCAGGCCAATATCGTCTATATGCGGCCGGAGACCGCTCAGGGGATCTACGTCAATTTCCTCAACGTCCAGTCGTCGTCGCGACAGAAGATCCCGTTTGGTATCGCTCAAATCGGTAAGGCATTCCGCAACGAGATCACGCCGGGCAATTTCATCTTCAGGACGAGGGAATTCGAGCAGATGGAGATGCAGTTCTTTGTGAAACCGGGGACAGACGAGGAATGGCTGGCGAAGTGGAAGGACATCCGGCTTGCCTGGTACAAAGAGATCGGCATCAACATGAATAAGCTGCGGCTTCAGCAGCACCACAAGAAAGAGCTGGCGCACTACGCGAAAGACGCCTACGACATTCAGTACGAGTTTCCGTTCGGCTGGCAGGAGCTTGAGGGTATCCACAACCGGACCGATTTCGACCTCAAGCGCCACACCGACTATTCCGGCAAAAGCATGAGTTATTTCAATGAAGAAACAAAAGACCGTTTTATTCCTTATATCATAGAGACATCGGCGGGGCTCAACCGGACGCTGTTGACCTGCCTGATCGACGCATACCGCGAGGAGCCGGAACGCGTGGTTCTCGGACTTTCGCCGCGGATCGCGCCGATCAAGGTCGCGGTCTTCCCGCTTGTGAAACGCGACGGGATGGACAAGATCGCCTATGACTTATATGACGAAGCGAGGACGCATTTCAAGGCATTCTATGATGAAGGCGGTTCGATTGGAAGGAGGTATCGCAGACAGGATGAAGCAGGTACTCCGTTCGGCATCACGGTCGACTCGGAGACATTAAAAGATCAGACAGTGACCTTGCGGGAGCGCGACAGCATGAAGCAGGAACGGATCAAGATCGCTGAGGTTATACCGAGGGTCAAAGCGGCAATCGCGTATTAAACGATCCTCGGATAGTGAAATTCGAAAGTTATTGGCTATGAGGGTTTTGGATTTGCTTCGAATTTTTATAAACGTATAGCTTATGGCATACAGCGTATAGCTACAAATGAAGGGGGAGTTTTTTATGGCTCGTGCAGGCGTATTGCAAAAAGGAAAGAAGGTATCAGGAGGGTCGAAGATGAAGGGCAAATATGTGTATTTTTTTGGTGATGGAAAGGCCGACGGAAAGGCCGACATGAAAAACGAGCTCGGCGGCAAGGGGGCAAACCTCGCCGAGATGGTCAATCTGGGAATTCCCGTCCCGCCGGGATTCACGATCAGCACCGACTTGTGCACCGTCTATTATGACAACAAGGGGAAATTCCCGGAATCGCTCAAAGAAGACGTTGAGAAGAACCTCCGCAAGGTCGAAAAGATCATGGGGATGGGGTTTGGCGACGCGAACAATCCGCTGCTGGTTTCGGTCCGTTCGGGCGCGCGCAGTTCGATGCCGGGGATGATGGAAACGGTCCTCAATATCGGTCTGACCGAGAAGACGATCCCGGGCCTGATCGCGAAGACAAAGAACGCCCGCTTCGTCTGGGACGCGTACCGCCGGCTTATCCAGATGTATTCAGACGTTGTGATGGAAAAAGCGGCCGGGATCGAGCCGAAAGACGGCAAGGGCATCCGCCAGCGTCTTGACCATCTCCTCGAAGATCTCAAGGAGAAGCGCGGCATCCACGATGACTGCGATCTATCTGCGGAAGACCTGAAGGAGCTGACCGGTAAATACAAGGCGAAGATCCAGGAAGTCCTCGGCAAGAAATTTCCCGAAGACGCGATGGAACAGCTCTGGGGGGGCATCCGCGCCGTCTTCCAGTCATGGATGGGAAAACGGGCGTGCTCGTACCGGAGGATCGAAGGGATACCCGATCAGTGGGGCACCGCGGTCAACGTGCAGTCGATGGTGTTCGGCAACATGGGCAATACCTCGGCGACGGGCGTCGCGTTTACCCGCAACCCGGCGACTGGTGAGAAGGTGTTTTACGGCGAATGGCTGGCGAACGCGCAGGGTGAAGACGTTGTTGCCGGTATCAGGACGCCGAATCCGATCAATGAGTCGGGGAAAACAGAGCACAGCAACCATCTCGTATCGCTCGAAAAGGCGATGCCGAAGATATATAAAGAGCTCGACGCGATTGAGCGCCGGCTCGAGAAGCATTACCGCAACATGCTCGACATTGAATTCACGATACAGGAAGGACGCCTCTGGATGCTCCAGTGCCGTGTCGGAAAACGTAACGGCGTCGCGGCAGTCAGGATGGCGTGCGAAATGGTCCGCGAAAAGTTGATCGCGCCGAAAGAGGCGGTTCTGCGCGTGGCCCCGTCCCAGCTTGACGAGCTCCTCCACCCGATCCTCGATCCGAAGGTGGAAGCGACGAGCAAGCCTCTGGTGAAAGGTCTTCCCGCAGGCCCCGGCGGCGCGACCGGCCAGGTCGTTTTCACGGCCGCGGACGCGGTAAAGTGGGAAAAGGAAGGGAAGAAGGTCATCCTGGTCAGAGAAGAGACAAACCCCGAAGATGTCGAAGGGATGCGCGCGGCAGCGGCCATCCTGACCGCCCGCGGCGGCATGACATCTCACGCGGCGCTTGTCGCGCGCGGCTGGGGCAAGTGCTGTATCGTCGGCGCGGGGAAGCTCGACATCAATCTCGATGCAAAGTCATTCACCGTTGACGGAAAGACCGTCAAAGAAGGCGAGTGGATCAGCTTGAACGGTACCAAGGGGTATGCCTATGCCGGCCAGGTCCCGATGGTGAAGGCGTCTGAGGACAATCCCTATTTCAAGCAGATCATGAAGTACTGCGACGACATCAGGGAGCTGAAGGTGCGGACCAACGCCGACACGCCGGAAGACGCTGCGAAGGCGCGGGGTTTCGGAGCGGAAGGGATCGGACTGTTCAGAACCGAGCACATGTTCTACGGCACCGGCTCGGAAGTGCCTCTTTTCAAATTGCGCAAGATGATCGTTTCGAAGACGGTCGAAGAGCGCCGCGCTGCCCTTGAAGAACTCTTCCCCCACGTGAAGAGCGATATCAAGGCGACGCTCGCGGCAATGGACGGGTTCCCGGTAACGATCCGCCTGCTCGATCCGCCGCTTCACGAATTTGTCCCGCACTCCGAGGAGGGGATGGAGAAGCTTGCCGAAGCGCTCAACGTCAGTTTGACAGAGCTCAAATCACGCGCCGAAGGGCTCGAGGAAAGCAACCCGATGATGGGACACCGCGGTGTCCGTCTCGGCGTGACCTATCCCGAGGTTTCCGAGATGCAGGTGCGCGCGATCTTTGAGTCGGCGGCGGAACTGCTCAAGGCGAAGAAGAAGGTGTTCCCCGAGATCATGATCCCCGTTGTGTCTCTGAAGAACGAGCTTAAGGATCAGTTTGAGCTGGTCGAAAGGGTTTATCAGGAAGTTCTGAAGAAGACCGGCCTCAAGTCTATCCCGCACATGGTCGGCACGATGATCGAGATTCCGCGCGCCTGTCTGGTCGCGGACAAGCTCGCACAGGACGCTCAGTTCTTCTCGTTCGGCACGAACGACCTGACCCAGATGGGTTTCGGTTTCTCGCGCGACGACATGGGCGGGTTCCTCCCGAGCTATCTTGACAAGAAGATATTGCCGGCGGACCCGTTCCAGACGCTTGATCAGGAAGGGATCGGCCAGCTGGTCGAGATGGGTATCCAGCGGGGCCGTTCGACGCGCAAAGACCTCAAGGTCGGCATCTGCGGCGAGCACGGAGGAGATCCGGACAGCGTCGAGTTCTGCCACCGTGTGGGTATGACCTACGTCAGCTGTTCGCCGTTCCGCGTGCCGATAGCCCGGTTGGCGGCCGCACAGGCAGTGCTGAAGCACAATAAGAAGTAAAGCAACAAAGACCAAAAGAAGCGGTGAAGCGGGGACACGGAGGCGGGAGGTAAAGCTCTGATCCTTCCGATCCCCGGTTCGCCGTTTCAGGTTTGTCATTATGCCAGTCAAGAGAAAATCAGGCGGCGGAAAAGATTCTATACACCTCTATCTCCGCGATATCGGGGAGATACCGCTCCTTGACCGCGAAGAGGAGATCAAGCTTGCCAAGCAGATACAGAAGGGGAGCAAGGCCGCCAGAAGGAACATGATCAGGGCGAACCTCCGTCTGGTGGTGTCCATTGCGAAGAAGTATGCCAATTACGGCGTCCCGTTTCTTGACCTCATCGAAGAGGGCAATATCGGGCTGATGAAGGCGGTCGAGAAATACGACCTTTCGAAAGGGTGCAAGTTCAGCACCTACGCAACCTGGTGGGTCAAACAGTCCATCTTCAGAGGGCTGGCGAACCTCGGCAAGACGATCCGTGTACCGATGTATATGGTGGAGCGTGTCAGCACGCTCAATAAAGTCATCGCAGAGATGACCCAGGCGCATGGCAAAAAACCTTCGGATGACGAGATCGCGAAAGAACTCGACATATCTGCCAAGAAGGTGAAAGAGATGCGGGACATGATGAAGCACCCGAGTTCTCTGTATTCTTCGATCGGTTCGGAGGGGGAAGGTGAATTGATAGATATCGTCGAGGACGTCGACGCCGTCTCGCCCGATGATTTTGTCGCACGTGCGATGATGCGCGAAGATATCATAGACATCCTCGAGCAGATCCCCGAGCGTGAAGCCAGTGTCATCATGATGCGTTACGGGATCAAGGACGGAAAAACGAGGACCCTCGAAGAGATCGGATCGGCGCTGAAGATAACCCGCGAGCGTGTCAGGCAGATCGAAGAGGCGGCCGTGAGAAAACTTCGCAAGATATTGATAGACAAAAAAAGGGAGTTTCACGATTATTAAACTCGACTGGGCGCCGCGCCGGGCGTGCAGCGGAAGGGAGTGAGCTATGTCAAACACGATACATGAACTGAAGACAGCGATACGGGATGTGCCCGATTTTCCGAAAAAAGGGATCATCTTCAAAGATATTACCACCCTGCTTAAAGACGGCCAGTTGTTCAGGAAGGCGATCGACGAACTGACCGCGCCGTTTGTCGGGAAGGGAATAACGAAGGTGGTCGGCGTGGAATCGCGCGGTTTTATCTTTGCCGCGGCCGTTGCGTATAAACTTGGCGCCGGGCTGGTCATCGTCCGCAAACCGGGAAAACTTCCGCACAGGACCCATACAGAGACGTACGACCTCGAATATGGGAAAGACACGCTTGAGATCCATGTTGACGCATTAACGCAGGACGACAAGGTTCTCGTCATTGACGATCTTCTCGCGACCGGCGGCACCACGCAGGCAGTGACCAAGATGATCAAGCATTTCAACGCAAAGGTCGAGGCAATCGCGTTCTTGATCGAGTTGGCATTTTTAAGCGGCAGAGAAAAGCTGAAGGGCTACTCCATCACGTCTTTAATTACATATTGACGGGGCATGGGGCAGGGGCCGCGGAGAACCTGAGAAGTTTTACCCGGGACCCCTGGTAAGTTACCCTGCGTTTTTCGCCCCCGTAGCTCAGTTGGATAGAGCAGCGGTTTCCTAAACCGTTTGTCGGACGTTCGATTCGTCTCGGGGGCAAATGTAAGACTAAAGACCGGAGACCGGGGCAAGAGGATCATTTGTTTTGGTCTGCGGTCTCTGGTTTCCGGTCTGCAGTCTGAGGGGCCATTATGATTGATTTGCATACACACACATTATTGAGCGACGGAGAGCTGCTGCCGACGGAGCTGGCCCGCCGCGCCAAGGACAAAGGCTATTGTGTGATCGGGATTACCGATCATGCCGACAGCTCGAACCTTGAAACAGTTATCAGCGCGCTCAAAAAGGCGTGCGATGATCTTGGCGATGCGCTCGGGATCACTATCGTCCGCGGGGTCGAGCTCACCCATATCCCGCCGTCATTACTATCGACGATGGTCGCCAGGGCGCGGAAACTGGGCAGCCAGCTTGTCCTTGTCCACGGAGAGACCGTGGTGGAGCCGGTTGTTCCGGGCACTAACCTTGCGGCGCTGAACAGCGGCATCGATATCCTGACCCATCCCGGCCTGATCACGGAAGAAGAGGCGCGTCTTGCCGCGGAACGCGGGATCTGTCTGGAGATCACCTCCCGGCACGGCCACAGTTACAGTAACGGACATGTCGCTCTGCGGGCCCGCGAAGCGGGGGCGCGGCTGGTCCTGAATTCTGACAGTCACAGTCCGGGCGACCTTCTGACCCCCGAATTCGCCGAAAAGGTCGTGCGCGGAGCCGGGTTGCCGGCAGGATATCATTCCCAGATGCTTGAAAACTCAAAGTGGCTGCTAAAAAACATAGGAGTGAAAATCTGATATGGCAAAACAAGCGACCATTGTCATCCAGCGAAGATCGATGTTTCATGAAATCGTGAAATTCATACGCGCGCACCGCATCCTGACCGCTGTTGTTGCCGCGGCGTTACTCGCCGTCGCCGGAGTAGTGTCTTTTAAGGTTGCCTCGCAAAAGGACCTGGACGCCCGCGCGTCATTCGCTTTTTCTCAGGCGCAAAAACTCGAGGAGTATAAAGCGATTGTGCGAGACTTTCCGGGGACGCAGGTGTATGTTCCCGCTTTGTTCAATATGGGCGATCTTTTGATGGGCGACGGAAAATTCGATGAGGCGCTGCGCTGTTACGTCGAGATTGCCCTCCGCCACAAAGACAGTTATCTTGCGCCGCGGGCGTTATGCGCGATGGGGTATCTCTATCAGGACAAGCGCGATTTTCCCACCGCCCTCGAATGTTATCAAAAAGTGATGAAGGATTATCCCCAGTCGGGATGGGGAAATGAGGCGGCATTCAATATTGCCCGGTGTTACGAGGGCCTCGGCCAGATGGACAAGGCCGAAGGATTGTATACCGCGATTATCACCCAGAATCCGGCCACGGAATGGTATAACGATATCAAATACCGTCTCGGGAAGATCAGGGAATCCAAAGCAAAAACAAAATAACGATGCGCAGATGACCGCACAACTTAAAACGCTCACGATAAAAAATAAAGCGCCGAACGTCCTGTGGTGCCGTTTGCCGTCCCGGCTCTGGTGTGCATTGGCCGTGTGCGCTTTGTCATGTGTCTTTTTTGTGGGCGGGTGTGCCCTGACCAACGAGATCTTGCATAACCGGTATATCGGGGATAAGGAAACGATGATCTATCATAAGGAACGGTGCGAGCAGGTGAAGAAAATCGATCCGCGCCAGGTAGCGGCGTTCCCGTATAACAGCGCGGCAAGGTATGAGGGATACAAGCCGTGCGATAAGTGCAACCCGGATAAATAACCCTATTTTGCTTGACAAGTTTTTGCAGCGCTGGTATTTTAGTCTTAAGTATACAAAGTGCGCCATTTCGGACAATTACATCATAGATAGTTTCAATGCGGCAGGGAAAGGGGGTGGCAAAAAGTTTAAGGCCCGGAACTATTGATATGGTGAGCAGATAGATACAGAAAGCGTCATATAGCCGGGGGGATTACGTCCCTCAGGTATAATTTGATAGATGTTCTTTGATTATTAAGAGGAAAACTGGAGGAGATAGATGGACAAATTCCCTCTTCTCTGTACTCTGGCCGTCGTGTTTGTCTTTTTTGCGGGAGCATGCGGCGTAGCCGGTGTCCAGAACATGAAGGCGAAAGAAGACAGCGTGTATGAAGTATCAGATGGTGCACCTGTGAGAAGCACATCCAGTTTGACAAGTAGAGGTTTTTCGGCGGTGACTGCGGAACAAAGCAGCGAAGAACGGCTGGAAAAGCTCTTGTCTCCTCAAAGGTTTCAAACGATCGACTCTATCATGAACGGCGAAGCGATCGAAGGGATCAATGCCGAATCTTTCAATTCTATAGAGAGTCTGCAAAAGGAAAGAAGGGTAACGATGGAAAGGAAAGCGATAGAGGTAGGAGGAGAATTGCTGATTAGCTTTTAACACGCAAGTGAAAAACAGAAACCCCCTGGTGGTAACACCGGGGGGTTTTTTTTATGCAGATATGTAACGGGCTGGTTTAGTTTTTTTCGTATGGGTAAATCCGCAATGTTCCGGTGCCGGAGGTGGTGATCGTGTAGCAGGATGTCCCCTGTGTATTTGATATCTTGATTGAGCAGCTTTCCATGGAACCCGTTGAGCTGATCGTGAGTTCGTTTCCTGTGGCGCTTGTTGCTTTGATCTTAAGCTGGCGCGGGATGAGGTACTCTTTTACTTTTTGTATTTTATCCTCGGTCGTTTCAACGGCCAGCGTATCCGTGGTGGCCAGTTTGTTGCTCGTGGTATCGATGGCCACTTTGAATGAACGGTTGAAATTCATGGCAAGCGATTTTGCCTGTTCGATGTACGAGACGACGCCCCGCGAGGTGCCTTTGAGGAGCATCGTGGTCTGAAATGTCCGATAGAGCGGCGCGGAGATCAGGTAGATGATCCCGATGATGCCGATGACGGCGATGAGTTCGATGAGCGTGATGCCGTGATTGTTGCCTAATGTTTTTTTCATCTCACCCTCTGACAGCCTCTCCCCTCGAGGGAGAGGAGTTGTCTGAGAAATTATCTCGACCAGTTGTTGATGTCGTCGCCGGTGCCGGCGTCATCGGCCTTGTTGGGGCCGAACGAATAGATATCGACCGAATTTGTGTTTTGCGTTCCCGGGGTCGTATAGGCGTACGGGGTCCCCCAGGAGTCGATCAGCTGTTCGTTTTTGATGTCTTTGCTTTTGAAGATGATATACGGTTTTTTTGTGACGGGGCTGATTGAACTTGCGGCGCGGAAAAGATTTTTACTGTCACTGCTATCTGGATAACTGCCGTAATCGTTCTTGTACTGTTCGGCGGCTGTCTCCAGCTTGGCGATGTCGCTTTTTGCCTTGGCAACCTTTGCACGCGAATAGGCACTGCGCATCACGGGGATCGTGATCCCCATAAGTATTGCCATGATGAGGACGATGGAAAGGAGTTCGACGAGCGTGAAACCGTTTTGAATACGGCCGGTCATAATACGGTTACCAGTTGGTTATATCGTCTGATCCGCCCTGGTTGTCTGCCTTGTTCGGCCCGAAGGAGTAGATATCGAAGCTGGCGGTGTTATGCGACGGGTTGGTTGGATTGTAGACGTACGGAGTCCCCCATGGATCATTGAACGTATTGCCGCTGGTGTCTTTTGATTTGAATTCCATGTAGGGGCCATAGTCGGTTCCGCTGACGGTCAACTTTTCTCCGAGATCTTTTTTGAACTGATTGGGGTTTCCTGCCGATGGAAATGTGCCGAAATCCGCCTCGTACATCTTGATGGCAACGCTCAGCGATTCGATGTCTGCCTGCGCCCGTGCCGACTTTGCCTTCTGGCGGACGATGCCGACAGCGGGGATGAGGATCCCGGCAAGGATGATTATGATCGCGATGACGGTCAAGAGTTCGAGAAGCGTGAAACCGTTATTCTTTTTCATGGTCTTAGTATAGCACAAAACCGGGGATGTGTTCATTATTTATTGCAGGGGTTCTTTTCGGCAGAAGCAAAAGTCTGCAGGATAAGTCCATAGAGGACCCCGCGGTCGCTGACCGTGACCGCGTCGATACGGCACAGGTCCATGATGTTGATCAGCAGGTAGGTACCGGCGGCGATGATGTCGGCCCGTTCAGGTTTCAAACCGATGACCTTTTTCCGTTCAGCAAGCGGCATGCAGACGAGGAGGTTCAGTATATGCCCGATCTCTTTTTTGTGCAGGACTGTCCCGTGGACCCGTTCGTGCGAATATGCCGGGAGCATCAGTTTGACGGCCGCGATCGTCGTGATCGTCCCGCCGGCGCCGAGCAGGCGGCAGATGGTCTTTCTGTGCAGGGCCGCAGGGATGTTTTTTTTCAGGAATGAGGCGATGTGCGCGTCCATCCTCTTGTAATCGCCGATTGCGGGGAGATCTCCCCGGAGAAACCGTTCCGTGAGGCGCACCGCGCCGATGTCGAGACTTTGCGTGATCAGACGATTGCCGCGTTTCCATATGAACTCGGTGCTGCCGCCGCCGATGTCGATGACCGTCGTGTCGCCGCGCACCTTGAGCGAGTGTGACACGCCCCGAAACGCCAACCGCGCTTCCGTATCGCCGTCAATGATAGATATCGTGACGCCGAGCTTTTTTTCGGCCGAGCCGATAAACGCCGCGCCGTTTGCGGCATCCCGCAGCGCGCTGGTCGCGACGATCGCGATCCGGGAGGCCTTCATTTGCTTTGAACGCCGGACGAATGAAGCCAGCGCGCGCAGGCTCTGTTCCGCGGGCGCGGGTCGGATACCGCCGGTCTTATCGACATTCTTGCCGATCCGGGTGATCTTGCCGCCCTGCTCAAGGATGGTGATCCGTCCCCGCGTACGGCGGGCGATCATGTAGCGTATGGAATTGGTACCGATGTCGATGGCGGAGATGATCATTAGTGCCGTGTTGATGATGAAACAGCCGGGAGGTGCCGTGGCTGCGCCGTGCCCGTTACTCCGGCTATCGGTTGCCGTACGATTCTGTTGCCCAAACAGCGAAAGGATGATAGTATAACTTTCCGAAATTGAACACCAAAAAAAAGGGGGATATCATGCCGAACTGGATCGGGGTTCCGGAGCTGATCATCATACTGGTCATCATCTTGCTCTTGTTCGGCGCGAAGCGTCTGCCGGAGATCGCCAAGTCGCTCGGCAAGAGCGTCAGGGATTTCAAGAAATCGATGAGCGATATCACCGGCGATGAAGACGCGACGAAGGGTCCCGCCGCGAAGAACGAGGAGACAAAGAAGGGCGGAGTGGCACCGGATGAGCGAAAAGAGTGAGCTGTCCCCAGCAGTCGGAAAACCGTTCATCGAGCATCTCGAAGAGCTCAGGATTGTTCTTTTAAAATCTGCGTTGGTCCTGCTGGTGACGACGGCGGTCAGTTTTATCTTTGCGCCGAAGATCATACAGTTCCTGGTGTGGCCGCTGGAGCGGGTGGTCCAGGCGAAAGGCGGCACCCTTGACGCGGCCGGTGTCCTCAGGACGCTGCGGCCGACAGGCGGATTTCTGGTCGGCCTGAAAGCCGCTTTCTTGAGCGGTGTCATCGCCGCCCTGCCGTTCATCCTCTATTTTTTCGGGGGGTTTGTCATTCCGGGGTTGACAAAACGCGAGAGAAAGGTTATTTTTCCAGCGTTTTCTTTTAGCGTAATACTTTTTATCGCTGGTGTTTCGTTCTGTTATTTTTTGATTTTGCCGTTCGCGCTCAAGTTCTTCTGGGGGTACTCGGAAGGGTTGGGGATCAGGAACGAATGGATCATTGAAAATTATATTTCGTTCGCCGTCCAGTTCCTGGTGGCGTTCGGTCTGGTGTTCGAGTTGCCTTGCCTGATGCTGGCGCTGGTCAAAGTCGGTGTGCTGACCCACCGGATGTTGAAGGAAAAGCGAAAATGGGCGGTCGTGGCGGTGTTTATCATTGCCGCCGCGGTAACGCCGACGCCGGACATGATCACACAGGTGCTTGTCGCCGTACCGATGATGCTGCTGTATGAGCTCTGCGTCTGGCTGGCGAAGTGGATCGAATCGAAGGATAATCGGGGCCTTTCTCTGGATGTCGGCGATCGGGGAGCGATCGGATAATCTTTTTTTGTTCTTTGTGATGCGCTGTTTGGGGTTTTGTTACAGGGGGGTGTAGCTCAGCTGGGAGAGCACAACGTTCGCAACGTTGGGGTCAGGGGTTCGAATCCCCTCACCTCCAAAATACTTATAGACACGGGAGAATGCGGTTAATGAAGAAGGTGAAAAAGACATGTTTGGTTACCGGCGGGGCCGGTTTTCTGGGATCGCATCTGTGCGATTTCCTCTTGTCCAAAGGGCACAAGGTAATCGCCCTTGATAACTTTATCACCGGAAACCCGAAGAACATTGAGCATCTTGAAAAAAACAAGAATTTCAGGTTCAAGAAGCTCGACGTTACCGAATACATACATATCGAGGGGAAGGTTGACTTTGTCTTTCATTTTGCTTCTCCCGCCAGTCCCGTTGACTATTTAGAGCTCCCGATACAAACGCTTAAAGTAGGTTCGATCGGTACTTTACGTGCTTTAGGCCTGGCAAAAAAGAAGAGATCACGATTTCTACTTGCCTCAACTTCCGAGGTGTATGGCGATCCGCTTGTTCATCCCCAGCCCGAAGATTACTGGGGAAATGTCAACCCGATTGGTCCCCGGGGTGTCTATGATGAAGCAAAACGGTTTGCCGAGGCGGTGACGATGGCCTATCATAGAACGCATGGTGTTGATACTAAGATAGTTAGGATATTTAACACGTATGGGGAGAGGATGCGTTTGAATGACGGCAGGGTCGTGCCGAACTTCATATCGCAGGCGCTTCAGAATAAGCCGGTTACGGTGTATGGAGACGGTGATCAAACAAGGAGCTTTTGCTACGTATCCGACCTTATACAAGGTATTTATAAGCTTGCAACGAGCGGCATCAATGACCCGGTGAATATCGGGAATCCGGAAGAATACACGATCAATGATTTCGCGAAAAAGATAAAAACGTTGGTTGGGGCAAAAAGCAAGATCATATATAAACCGCTCCCCGAAAACGACCCAAGGATCCGCCAGCCTGATATCTCAAAGGCGAAAAAGGAGCTTGGGTGGAGGCCGCAAGTGTCTCTTGACGAAGGTCTTAAGAGAACTATCGAGTGGTTTAAAGTCCAGATGTGCAAATAGTAACGGGCCTGTTCTATCTCGTCTAAGATATTTTGTCTCCCCCTTTGTTCGTTTTTTCGATCATTAACCCTTTTTCCCCTTCCTCTTATCACTTTTCTTGTGTTTTCCCGTTTTTGTGCCGGCCGGTAAAAAAAGCTTCAAACCCTTGACAAAACCGATTTTTTGCCCTATAATCGTAACCGCTAATGAAAAAAATAATAAATGGAGATTTGTCTCTCATGAAGATGCGCGAAGAACAATCTCAAAACGATGAAAGAATAGAGGTTAGCGGCTTGACAAAAGCGTTTTTTTGCTATATAATTTCAACAGAATTAAGCTTACTCAAAACTCAAAGGTGTATTATGAATGCAGAGAGGTCACTATGATATCGGAAACCAGCAAATACTCGCTCTGGATGAAAGTCATCTCATGGATCGTTGTCATCACATTTACGTCAGAGACCGTTGTGTGGAGCGCGCAGGGTCCGCGCAGTCAGATCGCCGCAAAAAGCGCGCCGGCAGTTGAGGCAAACGCCTCGGTCCAGCAGGTCATCGTTCCGGCTGCTGCACAGGACGTCGGCGAGATTATGCGGGCGAGCATCCCCGAGGCCTTCGGCTCCGTGAAGGACAAGTTCAAGGGAACGAAGAACAAGCTTGTTATCCACATTCAGGATTCTCACGCGAACTACGAGGCCCAATCGAATTACGTGAATATTCTGAAGGCCCTCAAGAACACCTTCAAGAACAACATCAACCTGGTCCTCGTTGAAGGCGCCGTCGGGACGGTCGACACGTCGATGCTCGCGACGTATCCGGACAAAGAGGTGCGGGACGCAGTCGCGGAAAGCCTGCTCAAGCGCTCGGACATCACCGGCTCGGAGTATTTTTCCGCGGTCGTTGACCAGCCGCTGATCGTGGAGGGGATCGAAGAAAAAACGCTGTACCTGCAGAACATCGACGCCTACCGGAAATCGCAGGTGGCGAAGAAGAGCATCGAGGTCTACATATCCGTCCTGCGCGGCCTGTTCAATACGCTGAGACAGAACATCTTTTCCAGGGAGCTCAATGAGTTTGTCCAGAAGATGGACGAGTATCACGCCGACAAGATATCATTTTCCGACATCTGCACGATTATGCGGGACACGGCGGCGAAATACGGCGTCAACTGGAACCGGTGCGAGAATTTTTCCCGGCTCATGAACGCCATGGCGATCGAGCGGGTGACCAACTTCAAACTCATCGACAACGAGCGCGCGGTCCTGCTGGACGAGATCCCCAAGCGCCTGGTCAAAGAGGAATTGAACGAGCTGGTGACCAAGAGCCTTTATTTCAGGATCGGCCGGATCTCGACCGAAGATTTTTATCAGTATTTGCACGGTTTGTGCGCCAAGGCGGGGATCGACCTGTCCGCGTTCCCGAACCTGCAGAAATACATGTCGATCGTGGAGATCTATTCGAAGATCGACACCGGCAGGCTCTTTGCCGAGATCGACCAGCTGGAAGGGGACATCAAGGCAAAGATGTACCGGGACAAAGATGAAAAAGAGCTCGACCACTACCTGAAGAACCTCCTTATCCTCGAGCGGCTCATCGACCTCAAACTTTCGCGCGACGACCTCAGCTACTACAAAGAGCACAAGGCCGAGCTCAAGATCAAGAACTTCTTTAATTTCATCAAGAGCCAGTTCGATCAGCGCGGCCTTGTCTATAACTTCAATCCTGACATCCTGACGATCGACGCGCAGGTCACCGACATGGACATCTTCTACGAAGTGGCAATGAAACGCGACGATGTCATCGTCGAGAACACTCTCAAGGAAATGGACGTGAACAAGACCGACGTCGCGGTGCTCATCACCGGCGGTTTCCACACGAAAGGGATCGCCGAAAAACTCGCGGCCCGGGGCATATCATACCTGATCATCTCGCCGCGGCTCACCAAGATATATGACGACACCCGCTATCAGCAGATCATGATGAAGGAGATGACGCCGTTCGAAAAGTTCCTCGCGACGTCCGGGACGCGCCTGGCGGCGCCGCTGGTCTTTGACGAGCAGACCGTCGATCCGGTGCGCACAGAGGTGGTGCGAAAAAAATTGGTGATCGCCTTGCAGGGGCTGTCGGCGTACCAGAACAGGCAATTGACGCGCGCGAATATCGAGGCAATGCTTGCCCAGAGGATACGCGTCTGGACGGATACGTATGAAAAGACGTTGAAGAAGATCGCGCTTCCCGATGCCGAGCGCGATGCGCGGATGGCGCAGTTCCTCCGGTTTGTCGATTGCCTTAAAATAAAGAATATCGCGTATGAATTTAAGACCGGCCAATTATTCCTTTTCTTTGCGGTCAAAGGCGCGGTGATCGATTTTGTGCAGGAGTTTTATCAGGGAGCGCCGGCCGCCACACTCAAAGACATGGTGCATATCAGCGAACAGGACGTGCTGACGTTCCTCGGGAAAGAGACAACGGTGACGACGTATACCGATCAGGGGTTTGCGGCGGTACAGCCGGAACTGGCGAAAAAGTTTCTCGCGGTCAAAGCGGAAATCGGCCCGCCGAAGTACGAGCCGGTCAAGAAGCTTGCCTGGGGAAAAGCCGTGCGGGACGATCAGGGCATCCTTGCGTATCAGCTGTATTCAAAAGAAGAATACGACCGGCTCAAGGCGGGGCCGGAAGATTATCAGGAGTTTATCCGGAGAGGCTTCGGCGGTGACGAGCAGGCCGCCGCCCTGGTAGCCAAGGTTAACGCGGTCTTGAAGCTTTTCAGCGAGCGGTATCCGGGACAGCCCGTCCCCCTCTGGCTGAACCTCGTCGACGGCGCGATCGGCAAATTTAAGGTCTTTGATCCGGAAGGCGCGACACGGGCGGGTTTGGAAAAAGAAGGCGCGGCAAAGATCGACCTCGACATTGACCTGTTTGACCGCGATCCCGAGTTTGTGCTGTATGTCCTCAACCATGAAGCTGTCGGCCATCCCGAGATAGGGGCATGCCTGCGCGCGAACGAGAAGGAATTGTTCAAAGGAGAAAACCTGTCGACCTGGGGCGAGCCGGCATTGCTCCTTGAGATCGTCGAAGAGGTGGCCGTCGTCTTGAACGATATGAGAGGATTTCTTGCGAAGCCGGCGGCGCAGCGCGCCGCGATTCTCGAAGGGCTCAAGATCGCGGGAGAGGGGGAGCACAACCATCTGCTGAATATGTTGAACGGCATCAAAGATGTCAGAAGTTACGAACAGATGACCGACCAGCAAAAGGGAGATATCGTCAACCATATCATCAACGCGATGAGCGATGTCGATTCCTATCCGGAGTTCTTCGGGATCGACTTTGACAAGAAGATCGGCGCGGTCAGTTTGCGGGAGTATCTGGGAGGGAAGAGCGACAGGTTGCTGCGTCTCTACCCGAAGACGGAGAGAGAATCGTTTCTGGCGGTAAAAGAAACGGTCGAAGACGCGCTGAGCCGTATCGGCATGAACCGGGAACCGGAAGCGGTGCCGTTGCTGTGGGTTGAGATCGCGCAGAAACTGCAGATCCCCTCCGAAGGGCTTGCCTCGCTCGACGAGACAACAAAGCTGGATACGGTGCGCAAAAAGATCAATGCGCTGAATGTCCTGATGGTGCAGAAACGGTTCATCAAGGAAGATGACAAGATCGATCTGGACAGGACGTTTACGAAAGAGCGGATCATATCCGAGGCCGAAAAACAGATGAAGTCAGCGGGGCTTATCGTTCCCGCAGCCCGGAATTATCTCATCGACGAAGCGCGGTTTGCCGCCGGCAAGCAGGACATCGTCAGAAACGTCGATGCGATGATCGCGCAGGCGGGCGTTGCCGGACCGATTGCCGCGCAGATCAAGAGCGACGAACGGATAATCAAAACGCTCAAGAGCATCGAAGAAGCCGTCCGGGAATGGAACAAAGGCATGCTGTCCATCGACGCGGCGATGAAAGACGTCCGTTCGCTTGGCGCCGCCGCGCTGGATGTTTTTCCGGAAAAGATCAGCAGGGACGAAGAATCCTCTTTTGCCGAACTGACCCTCATTAAGGACTATGTGCGCGAGCAGGACGTGAACGCGATCACCGGGAATTACCGCGTATGGACGGACGCTTTCAGCAAGACGATCTCTGAGGGGGTACCCTCGATGCCAGAGACACCCGCGGATTTTACGCGTTTCATCCAACAGGCAACAGCGGGCGCCGCGGAGCTGTATGACGAAATTATGGGATATCGCGCGAAGCGGTTTGTGATCGCTCTGGATGAAAAGAACAAGCTGGACAAGAAACACGCCTATCTCAACGCGTATCTTGAATCGGTGCAGGGGTATGTGAAGGACCCGCAAACTCAGCAAGAGCTCGGTATGAGCGCGGACAATATCAAGACCCTGGTGCAGATCGGATCCAAGCTGGCAGATATCAGCGCAATGTTGAAAAAACTGCGCGTTTCAGAGGTTTCCCAGCGGGCGGACGCGCTCCAGAAGATGATGCAGGAAGTGCAGTCCCCCGAGGTCATCATCGGCGGCTATGGTCAGGCGGCGGACCCCGCGGAATATGTCGCCGCGGCGGAAAAACAGATTGCGGATGTGGTGCGCCAACGTGACGGGATCGCGGCGCAGGCGCCCGCAGAAGAATCTCTCGCCCAGCTTGACGGGAAGATCGGAAAAGCGGGAACGGCGGTCGAGGGACTCAAACTTTTGACGGAGCTGCGCGCAGAACTTCCTCCGGTCGTCGATATGGTGCCGGGAGGGTATCTGGCAAAGGCGGCTGAATGGACGCGGAAGGCCGCCGGCATACAAGACGCGGCCGTCCGCGCGCAGGCGCAGGCATACCTCGAGAAAAACAAGGTCGAGGCCGGCATCATCGTCGAAGAAGCGCAGTTTGCGGAACGGAAACAGCAGCTGGCGGAATTGGAGAAGGCAAACGAGATCAACCAGAAGAGACTTGATGAAGCGCTGGCGCGGTATGAAGACATTGTCGGCAACCTTGAAAAGGTCAGACAGCAGATCAGCGCGCTTGAAACGGATCTTGCGGGGGTCGTTACGGCGAAGACCGTCGAAGAGCTGAGCGTGCTCCGCCGCGAGACCGATGCGCTGAGAGACCGGCTTGCCGAGATCGAAGGCGAGCGTGATGCGGCCGTGCGTGAGCGCGACGAGATCAGGAAAGCCGTTGCCGACGGGACGGTTCTTAACCTGGGCGAAAGGATCCGTGACGCAGACGCGACCGTCATCTACTTCGAGGGATTGATCAATGCGAAGGAGGCGGAGCTCGAAGCGGTGCAGGGAAAAATCGACATTATGGCCGGGCGGTTCGGCGAGATAGATACGCAGCTCAAAGACAAAACCGCACAGCTTGCGGGGCTCGAGCAGAAAGAGAAAGAGCTCAACGCGCTCAACGGGCTGATCGAGAGCATTTCGGAAAAGATCGCCGGCATTGAGCACACTGTTGTTGCTCTGACAGAGGACCAGAAGGCCACGCTCCAAAAAAATCTCGACAAACTGAACGGCAAAGTGAGGAGCCTGACCGAGGAGCGGGACAGGTTGGTGGTGGATGTCGACGAAGCGCTGAAGCAAAAGGCCCGGCTTGAAGAGGAAATTCCCGAGCTTGCGGGACAGCTCCGGACGGTGACAGGGCAAAAAGAAGCGAAGCAGGCAGAATACGCCAGCCTCGTGGCGGATATACAACGCGGGGAGGAGGCCGTGCGGGCGCTGGAACGGGATATCGCTGCCCTGCAGGAACAGCAGGAAAAGCTGCCTGAAGAAGAACTGAATCTTCAGGAGAAAAAGGACAGACTTGTGGGAGAGATACGGCCCGTGAATGACAGCTTGAATGCAATTTATAAACAGAAGCTTCTTCTTGAATCCGAAAAGGATCAGCTGCTCAAGCGCAGCGACACGTTTATGGGGGCGGCGCTGCGCGTGATCGGGCTCGGCAAGAAGGAAGAAGCGGAGCCCTTTCTGGAAATCGAGAAGCTGAATGCGCAGATCGCACTGCTGGACGCAGAGCTGAAAAAGTTGATGCAAGAGATGGATGAGAAGGGACGGCAGGTTGTCGAGTATGAACGGACGCTTGAGGTCCGGAAGAGCGAAAATGAAGAGATCTCACGGCGGATCGAAGATCTTGCCAGGCAGAAGGACGAGCAGAGAAGGATACGAGATGAAAATGAAGTGAAACTGAACGCGCTGAACGAAGAAATGCGGAGAGTCGAAAGTGCGACCGCGGACCTGCAGGAAGAACTTACTGCCGCATCCGACCTTCTCGCGCGGAGGAAAGTGGATCGCGACGAGCTGGCCGCGGCCGTCGGTGCCGAGAAGGAGAAAAAGGCCGCTCTCGAAAATGACCTTGTCGTTGTGAAAAAGGAGCTCGCCCGGTATGTGCAATGGAACGACAGGCGTACCGCCATTATCGCGAAAAGAAAGGAACAGCTTACAGCGGCGCGGCAGGAAAAAACCGCAAAGGAAGCCGAATTCAATGCGCTCAGCGCCGCGGTGAAGGGAGACCTGGAAACGCTGGGGACGCTGCGCGGCGAGATAGAGCGTCTTCTTTCGCAGAAAGGAACGCTGCCGGAGGACATCAGAAAAGCGGAAGATCAGAGGGCAAAACTTACTGACGAGATCGTTCTGCTGGCGGCGCGGTTGGAGAAGGCCCGAGAGGAGCAAATAGTGCTGGAGGGGCGCAAAGAAGGGCTTGACCGCGACAACGCCGCGCTCGCCGATCTGAACGCCAAGATACAGAGCTATAACACGGAGATAGAAGAGCTCGTTCGGGAGCTTGATCCGAAAAGAACGCTGGCGGCGGAGCTGGCCGAAAAGATATCCGGCCTGGACCGGGAAGAAAGAGAGTTGACGGTCCAGCTCGGCGGCTTGCGGACGCAGTTTGCCGAGCAGGAAGCTTCGAAAAAAGAGAAGGAAGCCGAGTTGCGGGATCTTGTTGCCGGCATGACGCAAGCGGAAGCCGAGACGAAGTCTCTTCAGGAAAAGATACTGGTCGCGACCAGGCGGCTTGCCGAACAGCAGAACGAACGGGACAAGCTTCTTGAGGAAGAATTTACCGCTCGTACGCTCGCGCAGTTCAATGCCGCGGCGATCGAGCAGGCCAAAAAAGCGGGTGTCGCCGCGCCGGCGCTGATCGGGACCGAGATCAAACCGGCGGCCCCTCCTTCGGACGCCGATCTCAAGGCATACGAAGCGTTGAAAAATGAAGCGAATCAGAAGCTGAATAAGATCCTCAGTATGATAGTGGAGATGAAGGTCTTTGACGCAACCGTTTGGAAGAGATACGAGCAGGTGTTTACGCCCGTGTACGAAGAGTTAGAGGCCGGTATTGCGAATCTGTACGCGTTTCTCGGCGAAAAAGGCCTGATGGAAAAGTTGTCGGACCCGGAACTTGCCGGGTTGACCGATAAAGCGGCCCGTATAAAAATTGATTTTATCGCCAGGAGAGATGTGCTTAAAATCGAAAATGATTTCAATGAGAGCCTGCAGAAAGTCTCGCAGGACGAGATCAAGCCGCTTGAAGCGCGCCTCAAGGGGGTCGACCGTATCGAAGATGCCGGTTTTATGGGGATCGAGCTGGAGGGTGTTGCGATCCTCCGGGAACGAGTTGTTTCGTCGCTTGACCATATTCTCGCCCTTGCCGAGATCCAGCTGGCGGGCGCACCGGAAAAGCTTGCCGAAGTAAAAAAGACGATAGAAAGCCTTCGGGAAAAAGTCGCGAAGGTGCAGAACGGGGTCGAACAGCGCACCGGGATAGTGAAAGGGTTCCAGGCGTTCTCGATCCTGCTCGCGGACGCAGAGAAGGCCCTCGATCCCGGGCAGGTGAATGACCTGAAAGAGGAATTGAACGTGATCAAAGAGGAGGCCAGGAAGAACTCGATCGACTGCAGGGCGCTGATCGCGAACGCCGCAGCTGAGATCGGCCGGGTCGAAAAACTCATCGAGCTGTCCGCGGAACTGAAAAAGCTCCAGCCGGTTTTCGAGAACCTGCAAGCCCAGATCGCCGCGACGCCGGCGGACGTTGTCAACGTCATCGACAAACACCGGAACGCGCTTGCCAGGCTCATCCAGGACCTGAGCAAAACGGCGCGGGGTATCGGCGCGGTTGATCGCAACGGTCTTCTGAAGCCGGCACTTGACGCGTATCTGAAAGAGCATGCCGGCGCCATGCTCGTCAGGATCAGTGAACTGGAAGGGAAGGAGTTTTTACCGAAATACACCGATGATATCGAGCTCCTCCGGAAGTGGAATGAAAAGATGCAGGAGCTTGCGGACGTGTATGCGGCCTCCAGCATCCAGGCGGACGGCGATGTCCGGAGATCGCTGGCTGAGAATATGTCAAAGCTGGCGGCGCTCGACACCAAGATTGAGGCGGCCCTTGAGGCGAAACGCGCCGAGCTTCTGCCGCAGTGGGAAGATTTCACGTTCATGACCGGTATGATGATCTACTGGATGAAACAGGCGGCCACGCTGGATGAGTGTACCAAGGTGGCAAAGATGTATGAGGCCTTCGTCCTCCGCCGTTTTGCGCAGTTGTCTCGGTATTTTACCGTTCGCGGCGACAAAAGTTTCGACGGGGTGAAGGGATCCTTCAATAAAGCCCATACCGAACAGCTTGCGGCGGTCCGTTCGGGGAATGCTGCGGCCGGGATCAGCGCGGAAGAGACGGTGTTGTTTACGGAGAAGGTTTCCCAGGTTGTTGCCGGCCTCAAGGAGGCGCTTGGAGGGGGATTGCCTGGGGATGAAACCAAGCAGGCGATTGCGCAGGCCCGGGATGCATTCATGAAGGTGGTGACTGCGGCGATCACGGATACGAGCAGGATCAGCGGGGCCGCAGTGTTTGGCAATTACGCCGGCGGAGAAGAAATACAATCCTTTGACGATGCGTGCAGGGCGATCGTGAGCGACCTCGAGAAGGCCCGTCTTCAGCCGCTTATTGACGAGTTTAACGGCAAGGCAGCCGCGATTATTGCGCGGGTGGATGAGAAGACCGATGAGGCGGCGCTGAACGCCCTAAAAAATGAAATGGCCGAGCTGGTCGGGGAAGACACGTTCCGCGAGGTCCCCCAGGGGCAGAAAGACGCCCGGACGGCCGAGATGGAAAGAAAGGCGGCAGAACTTGTCAAGGAGATGAGGTCGGAGCGGGAGCTCGCGAAGGCGGTTGAGGAAGATAAGACCGGGTTTTTCAAGAAGGCCAACGATGAATTCATAAGCAGGGTAAGCGCAGACGCGGACATGTTGAAAGCCACGGCAGAATTTATCGCTTTCTGCAAAACCGCCGCTGATATTGATAAAGAACAGCTGTCCCGCTTTTCGGCGAAATTTTACGAAAAGGTCATCGACGCGTTTATCCTGCAGGTCAGCGTCGACCCGGCCGCTGATGCGTTGCCGGAACTGTATAAAAAGATAGAAACGTGGGACGGTTTGTTGAAGGACGGCGGTGTTGATGCCCGCCAGCAGTATGTCAGTAAGATTTATAAGGTGGCGCAGGGCATACAGCGGGGGAAAATAACAATATCTCCGACGGTCGTTGTCGCACAGGCGGACGAGAAGGCGCAGGTTCAGGAAGAACAAGCCGTGGTCCGCGAAGAAAAAGCTGCTGTGCCTGAGGAAGAAGCCGCTGCGCCGCCGGCGGAAGAAAAGGAATATGATGCCGCGCGCACTTTTGTGAACGCCGCGCAGAATACCGTCGTGAAACTGGAAAGTCAGATGGCGGAGCTTGAAAAGGAATTCGATAAGGAATTGTTCGATACAATGCTTGCGCAATTTGCGGCGACGCAGGATTTTGTACAGCGCCACGATCTGCCGGTGGATCTGTCCGGTCTGGAAAAACGGATAGAGGCGCAAAGGCTTGTGCTCGCGCAAGAGGAGGCCGCAGTTCCCGCGCCTGTTACGCCGGCGGAAGAAGAGACAGCCCCTGTCGAATCCGCGGCTGAGACGGAAGCGCGGGATGCTCTGGTAAAAATACGGCCGGAGGCCGAAGCGTTGACGGAGGTCATTGCCGCGATACGCAATACCGTCGCGGCGGGCGAGAAGAAGTACAGTGAATTGAGCGCCGCCGATATTGAAAAGATCGCCGCGGAGGTTAACAGCATTTCCGCCCGTATCGAGGCGTTATCCCGTGAAGCCGACGTCTCGAAGCAGATCGAAGATCTTTTCACCGGCGAAATGACACCCGAGCTGCAAAAAATGAAGGACGATCTTGTCGGTGCAGACGCAGATCTGCAAAAGGAGATCGCTGGTTTCAAGCTAAAAGTGGACCTTGCGAAAGACCTCATCGCTTTTGCCGTAAATGAATTGCAGGCTGAGAAAACCTTCCGCTCATTGATCACCGGGAAAACAGGCCCCAAGTCAAAGCGAAAGAAGACCAATGAAGAGATCAATGCGGACTACATGAAGGTCGAAAGACTGCGGGCTGACCTGAGCGCTTTCGTGGTGAAAACGAATCGCCTTCTTTCCAATCCGGACCTCAAAGATATCCCCGATGCCGATTTGCCGCCGGCGCTTACGGGGATCCGCACCTACCTCCTTGACTCTGAGGACAGACTGAAGACATGGTTTTCAACCATGCAGGGTATTATTGACACGGGGAATCGCGGGATGCTGGCCCGAAAGGAGCATATCGACGAAGCGCGCGATGAAGCCCTCCGGCAGAAGGCGGCTTTCGGCGAACGGCAGAAGGAGCTCGCGGAAGAAGGAGGTCTGAACCCTTCGCCTGCCGGCGCGCTGAAGAGAGAAGGCATGACAAAAGGGAACGACGTCGACAATATTATTACCGCGCTCGGCCAGGAACAGGAGAAGTTCGTGTCCGAATTCGAACGGGCTGAGACGGCTGACGCCCAGGAAAATGTCTTGAGCGGCGGCGTCGCAACGCTTGTTGAAACGATGGAGTCTGTTGCCGAGGTAGAGTTGACTTCTGAAGCGCTTAATCCGTACATCGAGGAGCTGATGCAGAAGATCGCGCGCGAGAATCCGAACGACGCGCAGGCGCAGAAAGCCCTGTCAGAACTGAACCGCGTTAAAGCGCTCCTGACGGAGAAGCTTGCCGCCGCGGGAGACAAGATAGAGATGTACCGGGAAACCATCGAGCTTCTCGATAAGGAGATGGCGGCCGAAAATATCGCCGAAGCGCTCAGTGCCGCCGAAAAGATGGCGCGCGAAAACCTCAGGGCGCAGCGGCAGAAACTGGTGCAAATTAGGGCCGACCTGCAGGACATAGCCGCGATGATCGCTCATGCCAACGAACGGATCGCTCAATTCGAACTGCAGGTCGATATGAAGCTGAAAGGGCAGATCGAAGAGTTTGTCGCGGAGGAGAAGGCCACTGTCGGGGAGATACGGGAAGCGTTGAGCGAGGTGCCCGAAGACGATCGCGTTCCCCGGAACGTGATAGACGACAAAAACAAGCTGGCAGACGGCGTGACCTTGTTGGAAAAACAGCTTGATGCGGTCCTTGCCCGGGCCGAATTCGCCGCAGAGAAAGAGCTGGAATTGCCGCCGGAGGTGATCGCGTCGCAGGACCCGAATACGGTGCTCCGCGCTCTCAAGATGAACGTTGCGGGCAAGCTCGCCGAGTGGGAGATCACGAGAATGGTGCCCGAGATAAAAGAGCGCGTCAGAAGACAGCTGGTGGAACTGCGCAACCGCGCAGAGAAGGATCAGAACCGCGCCGCGGTGGAGGGGTATGACGCCGCCTTGAGAGACCACGATGTCAACTTTGTGACGATCGAAACGACGCTGCTCGATTTTGTCAGGCTGGTCAAGATGGTGCCCGCAAAAATTCCTGCCGGCGACAAGGCATACAATGCGTATGTCAAGAAAGAGCTCGAAAAGTTTATCGAGGAGAGCGAACGGAATTTACGGGACATCCCCACCGAGTATATGCAGATCATCCGGCCGTTTCTTGGTTATGCGGCAAAATACGAAGAGCTGACAAAGGACATGCAGGAAGAGGTGCGTGGAAACATCAAGGAAAAGTTCATCTACCCGTTGTACGAACGCGAAGAGGCGGACGCGCCCGGCGTGCGGGTCGTCGCGCAGCGGTTCGTCGATCTCCTGTACGTGGTCGGGCAGTATTCAAAAGAGATCCTGAACGTCGACCTTTTTGACGCGGAGGAGATCGATAAACAGCTTTCGCAGCGCCGTGTTTTTGTCGACGACGCGCGTGACGCAAAACAGGTTGAAGCGGCGGATAGTCAGGCACGCGGAGATTTTGACGCTGTATATCAAAAGGCGAAAGAACTCAGCGGAAAAGTCCGCTCGTATAACGAAGCGTGCCGTGAACTGCTCGATGACATCGGACGTTTGCTGCAGATCATCCAGCGTCCGTCCCTCTCGGCGGCGGAACGCCAGGATCTGATGTCCCGGCTGGACGAGCTCCTGCGAAGCGATGAGGTGCATACGGTACTGCGGGACATCGTTGTCCCCGCCATCCGGTCGTCGTTCAAGAGGGCCGTTGACGCATCAGAGCTTGAATGCAAACGGCTGCTCAAAAAAGGGAAGAGAAGTGAACTTTACAAGAGCGCGCTGTTTGTCGACTTCGATGATTTTTACGCGGAATATGCGTCCGTCCTGAGCAATTTTTATCAGATGGACCGGCTGTATGGGGGGAGTCAGGAGATCGCCGCCGGTGTGCTGGATGGATACAAGGAGGTGCAGGCGTCGCTGCTCGTATCGCCGGGGGCCGCGGGATTTCTTAATAAGCTCGCGGAACTGAACAAAGCGGCGGGCAGTAAGATCAGGGATGTGGTTGACGAACTGAGGCCGCGCATACGGGACATCCTTGCAACGAATAGAGAGGTGTACGTGGACGGTATCCCCGTCGAAGAGGTTTTTACGCGGAATGTTCCCAAGGATGTGTTTAGATGGAGCTCGGTGGGAAAAGGAAAGAAGAATTTTTACAGCGACCTGCTGGAGACCGTCCTGGTCATCAAAGCTGAAGATATTCCGGGGAAAGCTCCCAAGTTTTCTCAGATCCCCGTTGTGAAACAGGAGGACGGGACGTGGGGATTTGCTTTTCCGGACGGCTGGACAAACCGCGAAAACCGCGCCGCGATCGAAGATAACCTCGTGAAGGCGCTGGCGAGCCTCCAGGCGGCTTATCCGGCGCTTGACCTTGACGACTTTTCTGTGCGGTTTGATGTCGCCAAGACCGAAGGCGAGAAGGTGAAACTAGGAGCGGTTCACCGCGACGGCCAGAAGTTGACAGCGGTATTTCCGTGGGAGATCGCGGCGAACCTCGACAAACGGAACTGGCTTACTGATTACTTCACGTACGTGATGGAGCACGAGATGGCCCTCCACCCGTCGTATAAGGACGAGCCGCGGGAGGGGACGCTCGCGTACGCGCAGGAAGAGCTGAACGTGTCAGCGCGCGGCCTGCAGGATTTCCTCTCCTGGAAGAGCCCCAAGGAACAGCTCAATATCCTGAAGTCGATGCTGGGGCTCGAACACCGCGTGACGGTGCCGAAAGAACTGTTCGGGCTCGACGCGGACACGACCTTACCGACGGGTCTGATGATCCACTACGCTGCACTGGGGTTGACGCCGAAGGGGAAGGCCGTGCAGGACCGTTTCGGCAGGTTCTTGCGCCTCCTCGTGAAGAAACTGCAGGAACAGCCTGTGAAAAACGCGCAGGCGATCGCCGATATCGAGAACATCCAGGGGGCGTTCGCGAAGATCACCGCTAAAAAGTTCGGCATGAGCCAGTGCGTCCAGTGGCTGAGAGACGCCAACGGGGACATCACGGCGGTTGCCGGCTACCAGGACCTGAAGCCCGGCAGGGATGCCGCCTACATGGCAAACGCGATGCTTGCCGATTTCATCGAAAAGACCGGGGCGGCAGTTGACCCCGAAGGCCTGACAAGATTACTGCAGAATAACGCGGGGATCATGCAGGCCGATGTTGTCGTGAACGCGCCGGGGATGCGGGGGAAGATCATCAGGTCACTTCAGCTGGTTTCCGAAACGGTTGCGGGCATGACCGATGCGATGGCTGATACCATAGATAAGATGCTTGCCGTGTCGGATTATGCAAAGGCCGATCAGGTGCTTCTCGCGATGAAGACCCTTATTGACGCACAAGAGAAGCTCACCGGAAAAAAAGACGCGAACCTGGCCGCTCGCTACGCCGCTCTTACGGAACGCGTCGAGTTCGTAAAAAGACAACCCGCGATTATGGCCGTTACCGATTTCCTCAATGCGTACGTTGTCCGGGCGGCGGCCGGCAGGGAAGCCGGGGTGTCGTGGAACGCCGACACGCAGTTGTTCGCACTGCTGGTGCCGTTCCTCAGGGAGAACGCCCGGGCCGATCTTGAAAAAGAGATAGAGCTTGCGCAGAAAAAATACGGTGTCACGTTCAGCTCGGAAGACCTGATGAATTTTGCGGATAAAATGAAGAATAAGGTCATTGTGCGGAGCTTCGATGTCAACAAACTCTATGATGATTTCAGGAATAGCCGGTTCGTCCTCTATCCGGAAGAGCTGAGCAAGGCATCGGACGAAGCCGCGTTGTTAGAGATAAAAGAGGCGTGGCAGAAGAAAGTATCGCCGGACAACGGCATCATATTCGCGGAGCAGGCGGCATACGAGAACGGCGCGATCGACAGGCTGTATGAAGCCGCCGTGAAGAATGTCAGGCACGCGAAACTCGCGCCGCCCAAGACAAAAGGCGAGATCGAGTACGACGCGGCCGCGGAATACGCCGGGAAGGTTGCGGAGATGCTGGACGCGCTGAAGGCTGTCAAGGACAAGCCGGCCCTCTTTGATACGATGATCAAAGAGCTCCCTCCCCGTATCCTCGACATGACGATGACATACCGGAGGCAGGGGACAGCCTCGGAACAGATCCTCGGGGCGGCTCTGCAGTCCGTTCTGGACCGTGCCTTTGCCGATCCGGCTTTCCTTCCCCCGCTGAACGAAGAGAATTTTAATACGTTCAATTACTTTCTTGAGTTCCTCGTGAAGGAAGGGGTAGTCTCCGGCGCGCGGACGGCGCTTGATGCGGTTTCGCTGAAGAAGCTTCATGGGGACCTGTACGAGAATTTCGATCGGTTCTTCAACGACAATGACGAAGCGGCGCGCGCGGACCTTTTGAGGCAGGGAGGAGAGTACCGGACGCTGGCTGAGAGGAACCGGCTGGCGAAGATGTCCGACGAGTCCCTCTTTGACGCGGTCCAGTCGTACGCGCGGACCGGCAGCCAGGACCAGCTCGACCGGCTGATCATCAGCGCCGCCGCCTATCCTGAGGATTTTATCCGTGTCTTCGAGTCGCCGGCTAACGCGGCGCTGTACCAGGCGGCCGCGCGGCACGCGCTGTCGCGGACCCGGCCCGCTGATACGCAGCAGGCGGCGATCCTCCAGCTCTATTATGCCGCCGGAGACAAGGTGTGCCGACAGGCGGAAGGATACCTGGATAATCAGATGGCTGCGGTGAACACGGCAAAAAGGTATCTGACCGGCACGATCGATGAAAAGACGTTTTTGGACGCCTCCCAGGAGATCGGCCTTGATAAGAAAGAGGCGCAGGGCGCCGTCCGAGCCCTCAATGATCTGAAAAAACTGAAGAAGATGCAGTCCCAGCTTATCGAAAGCCTGAAAGGGAAGAACGTCGCGTTCGATGAGTTTGTTGCCGCGTACAAAGCGCGCTGGGAGGCCCTCGATAACCCGCGCACGAGGACCGAGCTTGTCAGGTTTATCGCGACCTACCTGAGGGGGCTGGTGACGCGCGATGCGCTGGCGGAGCTTTTTGCGGAACGCGCGCTGCCCGGTGCGATGCTCAATCAGGTTGACCGGATGCGCGGGGTTATGCAGAAAGAGACCGCCGGCCAGATAGAACAGACGAAGCGGCTGCTTGCAGCGGAACTGGTCGAGAAGGTCGACATGGGAGCGATCAAAAAAGAGATCAGGGAGAAAGGCCCCCTCGACGGGATGCGGGAATTCATGGAGCAGACGCAACGTCTGTCGGCGGGATTTGACCGGAACATCCGCTCCCTGGTAACGGTTGCCGCGGGGGTGTTTGTTTCACGCGAGGGGATGGCGCAGAATTTCGCGGTGCTGGCCGAAGAGGGCCGGCTGGCCGCCGATTTCACGGCCGTCCTCCTGGCGCTGGCAGAAGATACGATCACAGACAGGAGCGTCGTCGACACGGCAATCAAGGTGTTTAACGTGCTCTACCGCGCAGACCTGAAGACATTTGAAAAGCTTTCCCGGGAACAGCAGGAAGCCGTTGACTCTTACATAAAAACGTCCGAGCAATATAACGCGGCCTGGGAGCGGTATCTTGGAAACGCGCCGGCCGTCAAGGGTATCAGGGAGTTTGCCGAAGGGCATCCCCTCCTCTTTAACCGGCTGATGGAATTGCCGGGGGCGCAGTCGTGGCAGAAGGCGGCCGACAGGATTCGGGAATTCGGTTCCTATGAGAAGCTCATCGAGCTTTTCAAGGTGGGTGAGGTTGATCCCGAAGACACGCTTGCCGGAGAGGTGGCGGTCTTTCGGGATATGGTCAACTCGTATGCAGCGCTCAGGGATATCGCTGAGCGGGCACCGCCGACCATCGAGCAGAGGGTTGCCGGCCTTGACCGTGCAACGGAAGCGATAGCGGTCACGGTCAACCCGGCCTTATCGGTGCAGGCGGCGCGCGCGTACCGCACGGCGCTTGCCGGCGAACTGCTCGCGAACGCGGCGCAGATCAAACTTTCACTCGTTCTCGGCCGGGAATTCCCTTCCGAGGTGCGCAAGCCGTTGAGCGCCCTCGACGAGATCATCAGAGAGCAGGACCCCGCAGATGCGCCGGAAACGACGCGGGCGGTGCTTTACCGGTTTATTGCCGACGAGCTGGTCCTTTCGGGCCCCGTGCTCGAAGAGCTCAGGCGTGCGCTCGGGTTCGGCGTCAGGGGCGTCCCGCCGGTTTCGGAAGCGATGTATGCGGAATATGTGAGCGCGTGGACGGCGAGCTTGAAGCAGATCGCCGACGTCCCGCTGGTCGCGGCAGTGGACCGGATCGAGAACGTACTTGCCGTTCCGGTCGAGCAGATGAGCGAGTTTGACGATCTTCTTCCCGGCCTGCCGGTCGAGCTCGCCCCGATCAGTGAAACAGTCAACCCCGGCGAGGCGTTTCTGCTCATCGCGCAAAAGAGGTCGGCAGGCGAGGTATTGTCCCCGGCGGGTGCAGACTATTTCGCGGGAGTGCTTGCAGATCTAAAAAAATTCAGCGAAACCGGAGAAGGCAAAAAACCCGCGGTTTTTGTCGAAGTTGTCCGGGAACGGGGAGAACCGCGGGAACCGTTTGTTGTCGATGACGCAGGCAAGGTGTCCCGCCTCAGCGAAGACCAGACGAAAGCCGTTCTCGCCGCGGCGGGCACGATATACCGTTTCTACGGGGTCGGGAGTGAAGGCGCGGTCGCTGTCGTTATGACTCGTGACGGGGAGAAGATTGTTATTGATCCCCTCGTTACGGAGGCGCGCGGGCCGGCGCCGGTGATCGTGCGCGCGATCGGAGAATTATCCCGGGTGCCGCTTGCCCAACTCCAGAAAGAGTATATCGACAATGAAGTGCGGATCGGGGAACTGGCGGCCGGGAACCAGACCGCTGAAATCGCGCCGCTCAGAGAGAAGAACACCGGGATCTATCCGCAACTGAAGGACAAGATCGAAGCAGCCGAACAAAAGCGCTTTGGCCTTCTGGAAGACCTGTACGCGTTGTACCGCGAAATAAACTTCAAAAAGAAATTATTGGATTTCGTCCCGGTATTCATGACGGCGCTGTTTCTTTCCGGATTCGTCTTCACGCCGGCGGCGTACGTGTGGGTCGTGTACTGGGGGCTGGTTTCGTCTCTCAGCGCGTACGGCGTCTATTATTGGTTTTTGATGCCTTCAGCGCAGCTTGACGAAAACCTGTTTACCCGCGCGGTTGACGGCTACCTCAGCGGCGCATTTGACCGGAAATCGGTATCAGATGAGTTCAAATCTCTCGCCGGCCGCAATCTGGCGCAAACGAGGGATCTCTTGTCGTATGTGCTCGCGCGTGAAGCAAATAACATCTATGAGGGATACCTGACACCGGCGCCAAACGATGTGCCAGCCGCTGTTGACGCGAAAAAGGCGCTGGTGAAGAGCTTCCAGAGCGATTTTTCGAAGGCGCAAGAGAGCCAGTGGATACTGGCGAGGTTTATGGTCATCGGCCTGGCTTTCGGATACGCCATCTCGAACCTCGGTTTTTTCCTGACGGAAAAAGCTCCCGATATGCCGACATCCGTCCGCGATGTCGTGCCGGTCATCGATCAGTCGGTGAGAAAAAAAGGATGGATCGCGACCGCTACAGAAATGCTGACCGGTGAAACGATGGAAAGAGAGAGATTGATCCTGCCGTTGCAGCCGGTAAAGAAACCGGTCGTCGCGCCGGCGCCGACTGTCGCCCCCGAAACGATATTAAAACCTGCGATTACCGAGCGCCCGGCCGCGGTGCCAGCCGTCCCGTCTGAAGAGGTCGCTGTCGTTCCCGAAAGGAAAGACTTGTTTCGCGCGTTGTATGACGGTGTGCGGAAGCTGTTCCCCGTGCTGCAGCCGGCGGGAACCGCGGAAGTTAAGATGGTAACACCGGCGGTCACTCCCGAGGGGATCGCGCCGCTTGCCACGGTTGACGAGATGAGGAGGCGCCTGGA
>Ga0351885_10020_pt1 | contig 67412 bp, 61 predicted proteins | sample TotcelFGM3001L13_FD_206771 | JGI IMG/M metagenome (GOLD analysis project Ga0351885, IMG submission 206771) | Enriched cells from coal bed in the Powder River Basin, Montana, United States - Total cells FGM rep3 HSBNCT.FGM.300.1.L13 ... | reverse complement strand
CCGTCGGGTGTTAGGCCGCCCACGACAATGTTCTGCAGCCAGTGGTTGGTCGCATCCACCCGGTCGCGCGCGGTGCCAAACTGCGACGAGGCGTGATGGCGAATGGGATCGTTGGGGCGATCCTGGTCCTCGGCGCGCGCCTCGGGGCGCTGATCCTCGGTGGTCTTGGCGCGCTCGTTGAACTTGCAGCAAAAGCAGTCCACCAGCTCGGCGGCCTCAGCGAGCGTGAGACGCCCGGCGGCGAGATCGGCCTCCAGCAAGGGCCAGGCATACTGGTCGAGGCGGCCCATGGCATTGCCGTTCATGGTGCTGTGAAAGATCATGTGCAGCAGCCACACGGCCTGCAACGCCTGCCAGAAGGTTTGTGCCGGCCCCGCCACGATGGCCCGCAGATTGGCGGCCATCTCGCGCAATTCGGCAGCGCGGTCAGGATCGCCCCCGCCGCACTCGAAACAGGCCAACACCTCGCGGCCACAATGGTCGGCCAGGCGCTCGGCATAGTCGCACACCGCCTGCAGGGCGATTTCGACAGACTGCAGAAAGGCGACCTCGTCAGGGTTCTGGGCCAGGATGCGCTGGGCGCGCGCTTCAGCGAGAATCCCGGCCAAGCCCTGCTGCAGCAGGCGGGGATAGTCAGGCACGATGTGGCCAAACACCGAGCGGATCGATAACCCTTCCGCCGCGGCGCGCTGCCGCTCGTCGGCGGTCGTATAGTCCGGAAAGCCGCGCTCATAGTGCAGGCGCGGCTCTTCCAGAGTCATGGACCCGGCAAAAAGCTGGCCGCGCCACAACTCGACAGGCATCAGCGACAGCTTGAGCGCCAGGGCGCGGGCTTTGCGAACCGGCAGCGGCTCGCCCAGGTACTCGGCAGCGATGTGGTCAGGAAAGACATAGTCCTCAGACGGCTGATCCATCGCGTCGCGCACACGGCGGCGCAGATCGACCACGCGCGGCGTGTCTTGACGCTGATGCACAAAGGTGACGATATCGGCAGTGGCTTCCATGAGCGCCCTCCAGCAGCGTATGCCTCGGAGTATAGACCGCAATCGCCGTCGGGGGCAACCGGAGGAAATCGCTCGGCGCGCAGAGGCGCGCGCCCATTGACGCGGCCAGACTGCGGCACTATGCTCAGCCCATCACGATCCTGGAGGTGCGAACATGGCGGACATCGTACGCGTGGGTTTGGCGGGCTGTGGCAGCGTGGCCCAGCGCGGGTTGATCCCGCATTTGGCGCAACCGGACATCACGGGTCAGATCCAGTTTCGGGCGGTGATGGATCCGGCGCCGGGGCGGGCTGAGGCGACAGCGGCACGCTATGGCGTGCCCTTGTGGTATGAGGACTATGATCAAATGCTGGCCCAAGGCGATCTGGATATAGTGGTGATCGCCTCGCCCATCGGCTACCACTATGAGCAGGGCCTCAAGGCCATTCAGGCGGGCAAACACGTCCATTTCAACAAGACCATGACGACGCGCAAGGTCGAGGCCGACGAGGTGATCGCCGCGGCCAAGGCCAAGGGCGTCAAGCTGGTGGCCTCGCCGGGCGAGATGCAGTGCCGCCTGTTTCAGGAGGCGCGCGAGCTGCTAATGGAGCAAAAGATCATCGGGCGCATCTACTATGCGCTGTTCGGGGGCGGCATGCTGCACGAGCATGAGGCCTTCCGCATGGCCGATGACGTCATCAGCAACGTGAACCCGCTCTGGTATTACCGCAAGCCCGGCGGCGGACCCATGTACGATGGCGTGGTCTATAGCCTGCACGCCATTACGGGCATTTTTGGCCCGGCCAAACGCGTGACCGGCTTTTCAGGCATCGGCCTCAAAGAGCGGCGCTTCAAAGACCAGGTCACCCAGGCCGATATGTACGACAACACACACTTGATCTTGGATTTTGGCGACGCGCTCTTTGCTAATGTGTATGGCGCGTTCACCTACAACATCAAGCGCACGGCCTCGCTGCAATTCGCGGGGTCAGAGGGCTCGCTCGACCTGGGCGAGACCGGCATCACAGTCAACTCAGGCCGCGAGCCAGGGCTGTTCGGGCTGCCCGGCGCCAAGCTGGAGACCGGCTCACGGCGCGCCCACGACGAGATGCCCTATCTGCACGGAGTGCATCTCACGCTGCCAGAGCACCATGTCTATTCGGACATCATGCACCTGGTGGACTGCATCCGCAATGACAAGCAACCCGTGGTGACGGCTGAGCACGCCCGCCACGTGATCGAGATCATCGAGGGGGGGTACCTTGCATCAGAGACGGGCAAGGCTATCGACCTGACGACGACGTTCTAGCCAACGGCCAAGGGGCGTCTCTATCCAGAGACGCCCCACCCACCGCCTAGATTGCGGGCCTTGCCTACGGTTGGACGCCCATCTCTCCGTCTACCCGCTCCTTGATGGCGGCGATCACCAGCGGATCATCGTTCCAGGCGCCCAGGTTTGTGATGCGGATGTGCTCGGGCACGCGAGCGCGCTCCACCAGCTCAGGAACGTCAAACTGCGAGTGCAGCGAGTCGGCGCTGATGGTCGCTGAGAAAAAGAGCACCTGTTCGGCTCCCGCCTGCACAAACTGCTCGACCAACTTGGCCGGTTTGGGCTGTTTGAACTCCATCCAGGCGATGCCCAGATAGGCAGGGTCGAAGCCGTCGGCGGCCAGCAGCTTGAGCACCTCCTGGCGGAAGCCGATCTCTTGCTCGGTTTCGGTGGGCCATTCACGATCCCACTCATCTGGCTGCCCGTGGCCCACCAGCAGCACCGCGGTTTTGCCTTTGGCGACCTGCCCCAGGTTGGTATTGGCGCGGGCGACGAACATGCTGCGCAGCAAGGCCGAATCCCACAGCGGGCCCGTGTAAGCCATGGTGACGCCCGCCGGCAGCTCAGCCGCCTGGATCTGATGCTCGCCTTCGGCCGTGTGGTTCGAGATGGTCAAGAACACCTCGGCCACCACAATGCGACTGGCCCCTTCGTTCAGCGCCTGAATAAGCACTGCGTCTGGACGCGGGTTATCGTCCAAGAAAGAGAGGTAGAAGCGTGTGTCGGTGTCTCCCTGTTGGCGGTAGGAGGCTTCCAAAGCCGCGATCATGCGGTGATGGATGCGGCGGTGATCGCTGCGGCCCACGATGAGATAGTGGTCGCGCAGGCTCTTTATGAACCACGGGCGCGCCACAAACGGCACGAAGGAGATGCCCTGCTCGTCAAACTCGTTGAACTGGTTGATCCAACCGATCGGGTCGTAGAGTTCCGGCTCACCGTGAGTAAAGTAGATCACGGCGGTGTGGCCGTCGCCGGGGTCATCCGGCGAGCGGGTGAGCGCGGGCACGGGGCGCGGGTCGGGGCGGTTGAGCAGTATCCTGGTCAGAGTGGCGTAGCCGCCAAAAAATAGGGCGACGGCCACCACGACTGCCACCCAGCGCAGCGGGAGCGATTCCGGATACTCCGCACGCATGCCAGGGCCCAGAATCACCACCGCCGTGAATAGCGCCGCGCAGAACAGCAACATCGCCAGCCCCATGCGCAGAGGAGGGCAGGTCAGATACCAGACCAGCAACAGCCCGGCGGCAAACGACACAAGCACCAACAAAAGCCAGCTAGCGGCCATGTTCTAGTCCCTCCTTGTCGCCGTGAACGGTGACCAGTCCGCTGTAGCCGTCAACCGTCACGAGGGCATCCTCAGGCAGGTTGAGCGCCCCCGCGACCGACACCACTGCTGGAATGCCGTACTCGCGCGCAACGATAGAGCTGTGTGAGAGCATGCCGCCCGACTCGGCAACCACAGCCCCGGCGCGCGCAAAGAGGGGCGTCCAGCTTACGTCCGAGTAGGGCACGACCAGAACATCGTTGGGCTGCACGCGCACGAGATCGGCCAGGCTGCGCGCTTGACGCACCGGGCCGGTGTGGCGTCCTCGCGAAGTGGGCGTGCCCCGCAGGTCTGCGGTGGCATCGGCCACTAGCGGAGGCGCGTCGCCGCCAAAGATGATAGGCGGTGGCGTGACGCGCTCGGCCTGCGCCAGGTCGGCGCGGCGCTGCTGCGCCAGGGCATGCATAGGCAGCTCTGGATCGCCCGCCAGCCGTCGCACTTCGTCGAGTCGCAGGTAAAAGATGTCATCAACGGCACCGAGGGCGCCGCGCGCCACCAGGCGGTCGCCCAGGGCCAGGAACAGCTCGCGGAAGAGACCGTAGCCCAACGTGTAGCGCGAACTCACCTGCTCGCGCAAGATCCGATACTGGCGCACCAGGCGATAAAGGGCGCTCAGGCGCCAGCGCTGCCAGCGCGTGAGGGGTAATTGCGCCCAAGGGACGGATTGGGTCGGGCGCGGCTGGTGCGCGACGACCAAGTGCAGTGCCAGGTCGGGATTCTCACGCCAGGGCACGCTGGAAAAGTCATTGCCGCTGTCGCTGAGATGGCCGAGCTGCGCCAGAAAAGACTCGATGGCCAGCCGCAACGGCTGCGCCTCAGGGATAGAGGCCAGGTCGGCATAAGTAGCAGAGGCGATGCGCATCTGGGCCGTCTCGGGCAGCGTGCGATAGAGGGCGTGCAGCCGGTCGAGCTGCACTGTGGGAGCGATAGCCGCGACCTCGGGAATGCTGCTGGATAGGTCCAGGCCCTCGGCAGCGAGTCCTTGCTTGTGCATGGCGCTCTGCAGCAGGCGGACGTGGAGGCGCTCCAGCAGTGCAACCAGGATATCGTGATAGGCCATGCGCCGGGCGCGCGGGTAGAGCGCATCGACGCGAAACAAGAGTTCCTCCGTGCCGAGTGTGACGCGCTCATGAGTGGTGAGCAGAGCATAGGCAGCCTTGCCCTCTGGGGCAGTATCGTCGAGATCGGCCTGCACCTGACTGCCATAGCGCAACTTGCCAATCAAAAAGCCCAGCAAGCGCGGCGTCATCAGCAGCGCGCGCAGACCGGGGCGGAACGTGGGCCGTTCTTTGCCGCCCAGCTCCAGGCCCATCATCAATTCCAGCCCCTCGCGTGGCATGCCAAAGCTCTCAAAGATGTCCCCAAACGGCCCCATGTTGAAATAGGCGCGATAGTAGAATGACCTGGCCAGACGGTCTGGGGTCAGGTTATTGGGGCCGATGATCTCGGTCAGCAGGCGAATCCAGGCGCTGTTGACTAGCGGCACATTCACTGACCAGACCAGCGGCTTGATGAGACCTGGCAGGAACTCGCCCGAAATGCGGTTGGAGTAGACATCCAGCCCCCCCAGGCCGCTGATCTCCCGCAATTGCACCCACCAGAGTTGTTGCCCGTCGTAGACCCACTCCAGATCGACCGGACGGCCAAAGGCGCGGGCAGCTTTGCGCGCACCCTGCACCACCTCCTCAGCGATGCTCGTCGGCAGCACCGGCTCGCGGGGCCGCTCGATCCACGAACCCCACTTCCATATCCAGCGCTCAGGAGTGATCCCATCCTGCACAAGCCGGTCGCCAAAGCCCGCCACAGCCTCGACCAGCACCTCATCCAGGCCGGTCAGAGGGTTGCGGCTAAAGGCCACGCCTGACACCATCGGCTTAACCATCTCCTGGATGATCACGGCCATGCGCAGGTCTCGGGCAGCCAGGCCGTGACGCTCCCGATACGCCTGCACGGCGGATGTGCGCGCTGACTGCCAGACGAGCTGGATCGCCGCCAGCACGGCGCTTACGCCCTGCACATCAAGCACCGAACGGAACTGCCCGGCAAACGAGTGCTCGGCCTGATCCTCAACATTGGCCGAGGAACGCACGGCGTAGCATTTCATCGGGTCGAGGCGAATCGCGAGGGCCTGGCTCAGCTTATCCAGAACTGCGGCATCCTGACGGAGATGCCGATCGTAGAGATCCCAGGGGCAGGCCAGCGTGTGCGGCACGGCGAACCCCTGGCGTCGCAGGAAGCACAGGCGTTCGGCTTTGGTGCCGATGCGCCGCGGTGGCAGCATGCCAGCGAGGTCAACAATCATCCTGTGGCCGCACAAGCCACCTAGCATGGGGCGCGATATCCCAACGATGCACGCATGACGTTGCCCTCCCCCCAAGGCAAGACGGAGATATGCCCTTGCGCGCTCGGTGTGTGCGCGCCCCTGGGTTACGATGGCGGATAGTTTCCGGTGGCCGTGTCTTTTTCCATGGGCTCAGCCTCCCGCTGCGCTCGCCAGACCGGGCCATCTCGGGGCCGCTCGGCCCAGCCGCTGAGGCGCCCCTGCCGCCGCAGGAGCGCGAGGTCAAGCACGGATTTGGCCCCGGCCATAGCACCGAGTGCCAGCACCAGGCTGGTGCGCGAGAGGCTTTTACCCTCAAAGTAGGTGGCCGCCAAAAAGGCCAACGGGCCGAGTACGTTTAGCAGGCGAATCGTGGCTCGCCCGGCGTATAGAACCGCAGTGAGAGCTGCGGCAGCCAGCATCGACAGGGGAAACATGGGCAGGAAAAAACCTCCTGCCGCGCCAAGGCCCTTGCCGCCGCGGAAGCCGAGCCACACCGGAAAGGCATGCCCCAGCATCAACGTCACGCCGCCCACCCAGTACGATAACGCACCGCTGCCCCAACGCCAGCAGAGGAACCAGACGGCTGCGCCTTTGAGCATGTCGGCCAGGGCGGTCAGCAGGCCCGCCCGTCGTCCGCCAAGGCGCGCGGCGTTGCGTGTGCCCACGTTGCGATTGCCCTCGTAGCGCACGTCGCGTCCCGAGAAAGCCCGCGCAAAGAGATAGGCCGAGGGAATCGAGCCCGCCAAGTAACCGGCCAGCGCGATGAACCAGTCGCTCACCGCCATCTCTCCTTGCCCGACGCTAGATAAGTGGCGCTATGATAGTCGGAGGGCAACCGGTTGTCCAGCGATAATCACTTGCCCTAACATTCGCGTCCCTCGTGCTGAGGCTCGTTTCCCAAGCGCAGGGGGTAGTGGTATGGTGTCGGCGGCGCGGCAAGCGAGGGAGCACATGGACGAACTCGGACTCCATAGGAGACTGCTTTGCGGCTGGATGGGCCTGGCATTGGCGGTGTTTGTGGCGCTTTTCTTTTGGACGGCGCCCTATGGCCGGCATGGGCGGCGTGGCTGGGGCGTGACCGTGGGCGATCGCGTCGGCTGGGTGCTGATGGAAGCGCCGGCGGCGCTGGCGCTCCCGCTCTGTTTCGCTCTGCGCCAGCGGCCGGCCGTGGCGCTAGATTGGGTCTGGCTGGCGCTATGGGAGAGCCACTATCTCTATCGCGCCTTTGTCTATCCAGAGTTGCGCCGCACCGCCCGGCGGCCCATGCCGTTCAGCGTGGTGGCCATGGGGGCGCTGTTCAACGGCGTCAATGGCTACCTGAACGGACGCTATCTGTTCACCTTGGCGAGTCCTTATCCTCTGTCATGGCTCGGCGATGCTCGCTTCATCTGCGGCGTGTTGCTGTTCATCGGCGGCTTTGGCGCGCATGCCTGGTCAGATCGTCGCCTGCGCGCGCTGCGCACGCCCGGCCAGAATGTCGGTTACCGCATTCCGCAGGGCGGGTTGTTTCGCTGGGTTAGCTGCCCCAATTATCTCGGCGAGATCGTCGAGTGGTGCGGCTGGGCGTTGGCCACTTGGTCGCTGGCTGGGCTGTCGTTCGCCGTTTGGACGGTGGCCAACCTGGCGCCACGCGCGCGAGCGCACCACCGCTGGTACCGCGCTCGGTTTTCGGACTATCCGTCTGACCGCAAGGCGCTGCTGCCGTGGCTGTGGTGATGCCAGCTCGCATTGCGGCTGCTTGACAGCAAAGGCAGGTCAGGCGTAACATAAAAAGTAGATTGGCCCACAGACTAGGGAACAACTCTCGAATGAAGGATGGTAGCGATCATGGCGACAGTCCGCGAGCAAGTCAGCGTGAGCCCAACCTATGCCGAGCGCATCGCGGCGCTCCAAGAAACCAAGAACATTCATACCGACATCAAGGTGCAGCGCTTTGGGCACTTTGATACCGACGATCATGGCTATATTCCCTGGGATGAGCCGATCGAGTTCGAGCCCTATTCGGATCATCCTTCGGGTGGCGTGTGGGGGCCCAGGGCCATTGGCTTCAGCTTCCGACGCTGGTTGAACGCCCATCCAGTCTATATTCACCCCATGAGCTCGCTGGCGGGCTGTTGGGTGTACAAAGGCATCCCCGGCGTGGCCGGTTGGCGCATGGACCGCATGCTGCCCAACAGCAAGCCGATGCCGACGGAGCCAGCGGTCGAGCCTGATGCCGAGCGCTATTTCCGCAACTGGCGCCCCGAGGATCGTCCCCTGGAACTGGTGCCGCTCATGCGCAAATACAACATCATCTCGCCAGGGGTCGGGGCGACCAACCACTTTGGGCCAGACATGCAGATTGGCCTGGACCTCGGCTTTGGCGGCATCCTGGCCAAGATTCGACGCTATCGCGAGCTGAATCGCCCCGAGGATACGTCGTTCTACGACGGCGAGGAGCAGTTGGTGCTGGGCATTCAGGAATGGATCGCCAAGCATGTGACCCTGGCGCGCGAGATGGCGGACGAAGAGGAGAACGAGGCCCTGCGCGATAACCTGCTGGCCATCGCCGACGCCAGCGAGTGGGTCATCGAGAACCCGCCGCGCACCTTCCGCGAAGTGTGCCAGTTCATCGCCTACGCGCAGAGCGTGGATCGCATGTGGGCGCTGGGCGGCGCGCTCAGCCAGATCGACGAACTGCTGCGACCTTACTATGAGCGCGATCTGGCGGCAGGCATCGAGACCGACGAATCGGTCATCTGGCACCTGTGCAGCCTGTTCTTTAACGATCCGCACTATTCGCAGATCGGCGGGCAGGCGCCCGATGGCCGCGACCTCACCAGCCCCATGTCCTTCCGCGTGCTCGACGCCATGCACGCGCTGCACATCCCCTCCAACATCGCCCTGCGCGTGTGGGACGGGATGGATCGTAGCTTGCTGCGGCAGGCGTTGCAGTACATGATCGAGGACGGCACTGGCGTGGCGTTTGCTCTGTCGGGCGGCCTCGACAGCGGCTTTGTCAAGCTGGGCCACACCGACGGCCTGGCCCGCATGCGCGCCAAGGTGGGCTGCAACTGGACGGCTTTGCCCGGCATCGAATACTGCCTGCAAGATGTGACCCGCGTCGATCTTGTGGTGCCGATGTTGCTGGCCATCGATGAGGTGCTGGAAGGTGGCGAGCGTGAGCCCAGCATGGACGCGCTGTGGGACAGCTACAGCCGCACCCTGGCCGAGGTGGTCGACATCGTCAAGCGCGGCAAAGACATCCACATGGAGCGTCAGGGGCGCAACTATCCCGAAATCGTGCTCAACCTCTTTTGCCACGGACCCATCGAGCGGGGCGTCGACGCCTCGGCGGGCGGCGTGGACATCGTAGACCTGGCGATGGACGCCATCGGGTTGGCCACCACGGCGGACTCGTTTGCGGCGCTGGAGCAGCGTGTGTTCCAAGAGCAGCGTGAGGGGTTTGCCGAGTTTGTCGCCACGATGCGTAACAACTATGCGGGCGCCGAGCGCGTGCGCTATATGATGAACAGCATCAAGCGCTATGGCTCTGGCGGCGCGCGCGCCGACGAGTGGGCCGTTCGCATTGCCGATCTTTGGACGCATCTGGTGGCCGACACGCCCACGCCGCATGGCTTCCGCACGGTGCCGGGCCTATTCTCGCATGGCGCCACCAACACCTATGGCAAGAATCTGCCGGCCACGCCCAACGGGCGCCTGGCGGGCGAGCCGATCTCGCACAGCGCCGACCCCGACCCCGGCTTTGTGCCGGGCAGCGGCAACGCCGCCACGGCCAAGGCCAACTCGGTAGCTTCGGTGCAGTCGGGCTATGGCAACACCACGCCACTGCAGATCGAGCTGGACGATACGTTGGTGCGCAGCCACGGCGGCCTCGAACTGCTCGAGTCGCTGGTGATGGCCCACAACCAGCAGGGCGGCACGCTCATCAACATGAACGTGGTGTCCAAGAAGGATGTGGTCGAGGCGCACGCGGATCCCATGACGCACCCCGACCTGATGATCCGCGTCACCGGCTATAGCGCCTACTTCCGCACTTTGAGCAAGGAATATCGTCAGCCCATCGTGGATCGCATTCTATCAGAGAGCTGACCGCACAGCGCTGTGCTCCCCAGAGTCGACTAGCGACTCTGGGGAGTTTCCTTTTGTTGCCGCACGGGTATAATGCTCCAACCCTAGTGCTGGAGCGACCATGCCCAAAGTCATGACCGTAGTGACGGGCGCCTGGCGCGATGCGAACCGCATTCTGCAAGGCAATATCCGTATCCTTACCCTTACCGCCGTCCTGGGCATGTTTGGCCGGGCGATGGCCTTTCCCTATGTGTCGCTCTTTATCCTGGCGCTTGGTGGGCAGCCAGAAGAGATTGGCATTGTGGCCTCGCTGGCGCCCCTGCTGGGCCTGATCGCCTTTCCGCTCGGCGGCTATCTGGCCGATCACATGGATCGCGCCAAGTTGGTGGGCTGGACGATGATCGTTTCGGCGCTGGTGGAAGCGATCTATGTGGTGGCGCCCAGTTGGGAGTGGCTGGCCCTCGGATCCCTGTTGATGGGCTTTGTCGTGCTGCAGTTCCCGGCCTACTCGTCGCTGATGGCCGACTCGATGCAACCCCAAGATCGCAGCCGGGGCACCGCGCTGATGAACACCCTCTCCAGCGCGCCTGCCATGCTGGCGCCTTGGTTCGCAGGGCTGCTATTGGACCGAGTGGGTGTGGGGGTGGGCGTGCGCTACCTGTACGCGTTCTTGGCGCTGGGCAATGCCATCTCCGGCGTGGCCGTGCTCAAGTTCTTGCGCGAGCCCTCGCCGCGTGCGCCCAACGGCCTCAGGTTGCGGGCGGTGCCGCGGCTGCTGTGGGACACCTACGGTGGCGCTGGCACTTTGCTGCGGCGACTCAGCACCACCATCAGAGTGCAGGCCGTGGTGATCATTTTAGGATTCATCATCAACGCCATCGCAGGGCCTTTCTGGGTGGTGTATGCGGTCGATCGGCTTGGCCTGACCAATACCGAATGGGGGGCTATCCTGCTGATCGAGTCGATTGTGCGCATCGTGGCGACGGTCCCGGCCGGCATGTTGGGCGACCACTGGGGGCGCACGCGGTGCATCAACACCTCTATTGGGCTCGCGCTCGGCGGGCTGCTGCTATGGGTGTTTGTGACGGGTTACTGGGGCACTCTGGCGGTGCGTTTGCTGTTGGCGCTATCGCAAGCGCTATTCGTCCCCGCCAGTATCGCCCTGCTGGCGGATAGCGTGCCGCGCGAGATCCGTGGCCGCGCCATGGCGGCGCTGGGCGGGGGCGGCGTGATGATCGGAGCCAGCGGCGGCGGCACCGGCGGACCGGGTTTGGGCTACCTGGCAACACCGATCGTGATGGTCTCGTCGTTGGTGGCGGGCTTTGTGTACAGCGCCGGCCCGAGACTGCCGTGGTATGTGGCCAGCGTGTGCGCAGTCGTGGCGTTGGTGCTTGCCATCGGGTGGATGCGCGATCCACATCAGGCGGAGGTCTAGAGAGAGGTGACCATGGCTATAACCATTGCCAAGATTGAGTGGACTCGCTTGATGGGTCGCAGGCCCCGCCTCGCCGGCTGCAATGCTCGTTTGGGGGTGCATGGGAAAGACCTGTTCTGCTCACTGGCGCGCCTGACGGCCAGCGATGGTATGCAGGGCACGGGCTGGTCGGGCGTCGCCGAGACGGATGCCCTCTCCCTGCTCGGGCAGGAGATCCCTTCCGACCTGCGCAGTGGTGTGCCACAAGAGTTGCGCTCGATCGAGTATCCTCTGCTAGGCCTGGCGGCCAGACGAGCCGGCCAACCGGTGTATGCGTGGGTTGCGCGGCATCCTGTGCGCTGCATCGACGATCTGCACCTCGAGTATGCTTGCCGCGGCTTGACTGGAAAGTGGTGATGGACAGGCTTGTTCAGACGCTGTCCGACACCTGGCGTGGCACGCGCCGCATCCTGCGCGGCAACGTGGCTGTGTTTGCGATCATCCAGTTGCTGGGTAACTTTGGGCGCAGGATGGCGTTTCCCTACCTGTCTCTGTACATTCTGGCTCTGGGCGGCGAGCCCGAGCAGATCGGTATGGTGAACTCGTTGGCGCCGCTGCTGGGGCTAGTCGTGTTCCCCCTGGGAGGCTATCTGGCCGACCATGTGGGGCGCGTCAAGCTGGTCGGCGCTCTGATGATCACTGCCGCCGGCATCGAGCTATTGTACGTGTTTGCGCCGACCTGGCAATGGCTGCTGTTGGGCGCGCTGCTGATGGGGCTCGGCTCGATGCAGTTTCCGGCCTCCTCTGCGCTGATTGCGGACTCGGCGCTGCCGCAGGATCGGAGCCGCGCAATCGCCATCATGAGTGCGCTGTCGGCGCTTCCGGCCATGGCAGCGCCATGGTTAGCAGGACTGGCAGTTGACAGCATCGGCGTCGACCCCGGCGTGCGCTATCTGTACGGCTTTATGGCCGTGGCCAACACCATCTCGGGCGTGATCGCCCTGCGCTTGCTGCGCGAAACCAAACCGCCCACAGGCAATCGCTTCCGCCTGTCGATGCTTCCTCGCCTTTTGCGCGACACATACAGCGAGGTACCGCGGCTACTTGGCGCTATGTCGAGTGCGGTGCGAGCCATGCTGGTCATTACGATCCTGGGACTTGCGGTCAATGCCATTGCCGGGCCCTTCTGGGTGGTGTATGCGGTCAAAGAGCTGGGGTTGAGCGCCACTGAGTGGGGCACCATTCTGCTGGCCGAGACGATGGTGGGCACACTCGTACTGATTCCTGCGGGGGTGCTGGGCGATCGTTTCGGGCGTTCGCGCTGCATGGTCGCCTCGATAGCGATGGCGATGGTGGCTTTGCCGCTATTCCTGGCTGCGCGTGGCTACGTGGGCGTGCTGATGGTGCGTGCTCTCATCGGGGTGTCCAATGCCCTCTTTATACCTTCATCTATCGCGCTGCTCGCCGACCTGGTGCCGCGAGACATGCGCGGTCGCGTGATCGCGGCCATCGGTCAGGGCGGCGTGTTAATCTGCGCGAGCAGCGGGGGCACCGGCGGCCCGGCGCTGGGCTATTTGGTGACGTTGCCGTTGATGGCGGCTTCACTGCTTTCTGGCTATATCTACAGTGCTGGCCCAGCGCTGCCGTGGCTGGTGTCACTGGGCCTAATGGTGGCTGCATTAGTGCTTGCTATCGGGTGGATGCGCGACGCACATCAGGCGGAGGTCTAGAGAGAGGTGACCATGGCTGTGACCATTGCCAGAATCGAGTATGCTCGCTTGCGGGGGCGCAGACCCCGCCTCGCCGGCTGCAATGCCCGCCTCGGAGTGCACGGACAAGACCTGTTCTGCTCGCTGGCGCGCCTCACGGCCAATGACGGCGCTCAAGGGTTCGGCTGGTCGGCGATGACGCGGGAGGACGCCGACGCCTTGTTGGGGCAAGCCATCCCCGACGATCTCCGCCAGGGCGTGCCCGTGGCGTTGCGCGCTGTCGAGTATCCGCTGCTCGATCTGGCAGCCAAGCGCGCTGGACAACCGGTCTATGCCTATGTGGCGCGCCGGCCGGTTATAGGCCCGCTGTTCGCCCCCTGCTATGACACCTCGCTGTATATCGACGACCTGCAGGTGGCCGATGACGCCGCAGCCGCCGCTCTGATCGCCCAGGAAGCGCTGGAGGGCGTGGCACGCGGGCATACGGCGTTCAAAATCAAAGTGGGGCGCGGGGCGATGCACCTGCCGCTGGAGCAGGGCACGGCACGCGACATCGCCGTGATCCACGCCGTGCGCGCAGCCGTCGGCCCTGACGCCGTGCTGATGATCGACGCCAACAATGGCTATAACGTCAACCTGGCCAAACGTGTGTTGGCCGAGACCGTTGTGGACCGCATTTACTGGCTGGAGGAGGCCTTCTATGAGGACGCCCGGCTATACGCGCATCTGCAAGAGTGGTAGGCGCGCGAGGGCCTGGCTACGCTCATCGCTGATGGCGAGGGGCGCGCCGCCCCCGACTTGATCGACCTGGCGCGCGATGGTCTGGTGGATGTGGTGCAGTATGACATCCGTCGTCCGGGCTTTTCGCACTGGCTGGAATGGGGGCCGCAGCTCGACGCGCTGGGTATGCGCTCGGCGCCCCACAGCTACGGCGACCCCTGGGGCAACTATGCCGCCTGTCATCTTTCAGCCGCCATCGACAGGTACGAGATGGTCGAGTGGGATCAGGCGGACGTGCCGGGGCTGGACGCCAGCGGTTATGTGATTCGAGATGGGCACGTCACTGTGCCCACGGCGCCCGGGTTTGGGCTGACGCTGGATGAAGGGCTGTTCCGCCAAGCGGTGGCCGAGGGCGGTTGGGAGGCCGCGCGATAGCTCTGTTTGTCGTCGTCAACTTGCTGAGGCAAGATGAGATCACGATGTGGCGCAATGTGACTGGATTGCAGGGAGGAAAGATGGGCGCGAAACCGATCATTACCGGCATCGAGATCACCGAGTTCAGCTATCAACTACACGAACTGGGCACCGACTATAATGGATTCAACCTGGTCTATGTCCCTGGCAGCACCGTGACCCGCACCAGTGCCGTGTTGCAGGTGCACACCGATCAGGGCATCACGGGCGAATGCCTCAGCGGCGGCATCAACGTGGCCACGCTGCCCATGTTTGCCGATTACCTGCTCGGCAGGAACGCGCTGGAGCGCGAGCGCATCAATCAAGACGTCAAGCGCGCTCTGCGTCAGGCCGCGCGCGTGGGCCTCTCGGTGGTGGACGTGGCGCTGTGGGATATCGCCGGCAAGTTCTATGACGCCCCGCTGTGGGAGTTGCTAGGTGGGCATGTGCGTCCGCTCAAGTGCTATGCCAGCACCACTCACGGCGATCACAATGGCGGCCTGTCCTCGCCCGAGGCCTATGCCGACTATGCCGAGCTGTGCCTGGAACGCGGTTATCCCGCCTTTAAGATCCATGGCTGGGGCAATTCCCTGGTAAAACTGGAGATCGCCACCATCGAGGCGGTAGCCGCGCGGGTGGGCGACCGCATGGATCTGATGCTCGACCCAGCCTGCGAGCTAAACACTTTTGGCGACACCATTCAGGTGGGGCGCGCCTGTGACGCCGCCGGGTTCTACTGGCTGGAGGACCCCTTCAAGGATGGCGGCATCTCGCAATTCGCCCACCGCAAGCTGCGGCAGATCATCCGCACGCCGCTGCTGATGACCGAACATGTGCGCACGCTGGAGCCGCACGTGGACTTTGCCCTGGCCGACGCCACCGATTTCCTGCGCGGCGACATCGGCTACGACGGCATCACCGGCGTGATGAAGCTGGCCCATGCGGCCGAGGGCCTGGGCATCGACATCGAGATGCATGGCTGCGGCCCCGCAGTGCGCCATGTCATGACCTCGTTGCGTAACACCAACTACTATGAGATGGGGTTGCTCAACCCCAAAGGGCCGGGCACGTTCACCCGTGAGTACATCGACTTTAGCGATGGCTTTGACGCCATTGACAACCAGGGCTGCGTCTATGCGCCCACCGGCCCTGGCCTGGGCGTAACGCTGGACTGGGACCATATCAAGGCCCATCAGGTGAGCCATGTGGCCTACGGGCAAGTCTAGGTAGTCTTGCCAACAAGCGTATAATGTCCGCGGCGTGAGGCGGGTGAAGGAATGACGTCAGGCCGCGCATCCACATATACGATAGCAGAGACTCGACGCAAACCATTCGTGAAAGGCTGCCATGAAGACAAGGTCGATTCGGTATCTGCCGCAGGGAGGGCTGGAAGTCGTTACGCTGGAAGTGGGGGATCCCGGTCCTGGCCAAGTGCAGGTGCGCGGCAGCGCCTGTGGCATCTGCGCCTGGGACCTCAACACTTTCCGCAGCGGCAGTCGGGTCACCTGGGCGGCGCCTCCAGGCCATGAAGGGCTTGGCCGCGTGGTTCGAGTTGGCGCGGGCGTGACAGGCTTCCAGGAGGGAGATCGCGTCGCCGCGGGAGGATTTGGCGGGCTGGCCAATGTCAACGCCAGCAGCACCTACCACCTGCCAGAATCTGATCTGGAGGACGTGTATTGGCTGGTGGAGCCGCTGGCATGTGTGGTGACCGGCGTGGACCACTGTGCACTCAAGATCGGCGACCGCGTGGCGGTGGTGGGCTGTGGCTTTATGGGGCTGCTGCTGGTGCAGTGCCTGGCGCACTCTTTTGCCGAACGCCTCATCGCCAGCGACGTTTCGCCCGAGCGACTGGCCCTGGCCAGCCAATTTGGCGCTGATGGCCTGCTGAACCCGCTTGAGGCTGACGTGGAGTCCAAAATCGCGGCGCTGCGAGCGCTCGAGATCGACACGGTGGTGGACGCCTCCGGCTCACAGGCGGGCTTTGCCCTGACACAGCGCCTCGTCAAGCGGGGTGGGCGCATCAACAACTTTGGCTGGATTCATGGCGAGGTGACGATCAGCGGCGACGCCTGGCACATGAACGGCTACACCGTGGTCAACTCATCGCCGGCCGCGCGCCTGCGCGATCCGTTCCCCGCCTCCATCCGACTGCTGGCGGCGAACATGGTCGACACCAAGCCGCTGGTGACGCACGTCGTGACTCTGGATGAGATGGGCGCGCTGCTGAGCGGCGTCGCTGCGGGCCAAGAGCCCGGCTATATCAAGGGCGTGGTGACGCTGGACGGCGAATAGCCTTCACGTAAGGAAAGTGGCGGCGCTGCGCCGCCCCTGAGGCACAGGCCGAACCCCAAAGGTTCGGCCTGTGCCATTGCCACGATGCCCGAGGTGGCGCGGAGAGCTGGACACGCAACCGCCGCGGGCTATACTAGGCCTACACAAGCAGCATGGACCTCGGTCAAGGCACAAGCACAGACATGGAAGCTCCTCAACAGATCACCAAGCGCACCGGCGCCGTCGTTCGCTTTAATGCTGAGCGCATCACCAACGCCATCTACCGGGCCGCCGTGGCCGTTGGCGGCCGCGACCGCGCTACGGCAGAGCGCCTCACCGCGCAGGTGGTGGCGCTACTGGGAGAGCAGTTCCCGACCGGCACGACACCGAGCGTCGAGGATGTGCAGAACGCCGTCGAAAAGGTGCTGATCATGAATGGCCACGCGCGCACGGCCAAAGCGTACATCCTCTATCGCGAGGAGCGCGCACGCCGACGCGACGAGCGCGACCGCCGGGAAGCGCAGGCGCAGGAGAGCATCCCTTGGCGCAAGCTGTGGGAGGTGCTCAACTGGGCCGTGGATCATGATCTGCACACCATCGCCAGGCTCAACCAACGGATGGCGCAGGGCGAATGGACGGAGATCATCGCTGAGAGCGACGCCGCTTATCAGCGAGACATTGCGCAAGCCGCCGACCAGATCATTGCGCGGCGCGGCGAGGTGCGCATCGCCATCGTGGCCGGCCCATCGTCGTCGGGCAAGACGACCACCACGACCAAACTAAGCCTGTTGCTGCGCGACATGGGGCTGTGTCTGGTGCCCTTGACCGTGGACCACTACTTTTACGATCTGGCGCTGCATCCCCGTGATGAGCACGGCGACTATGACTATGAGACGCCGCAGGCACTCGGTATTGAGCTGATCAACGAGCATCTGGCCGCCCTCATCGCCGGCGAACAGGTGTTGATCCCCTATTACGATTTCAAGACTGGCCAGCAGACGCGCGATCACACGCCGATGCAGATCGGCCCCAACGACATTATCTTGATCGACAGCCTGCACGGCCTGTATGCGCCCATGACGGCCAGCGTGCCGCAGGAAAAAAAGTTCCGGCTGTACATCGAGCCGCTGCTGCAGATTAAAGACGACCGGGGCGAGTTTGTTCGCTGGACGGACCTGCGGCTGATGCGGCGCATGGAGCGCGACGCCTCACACCGCGCGTATGATCCCCAACGCACGCTAGAGCACTGGCATTATGTGCGGTCGAGCGAGCTGCGCAGTATCGTCCCATACGTGAACACGGCCGATGCCATCGTCAACAGCGCGCTGCCTTACGAGTTGCCCGTGATGCGTGGCCGACTGCTCGACGCATTTGCGCGCTGGGCGGTGCAGTACGATCACGATCCGCTGCGCGAGGACGCCGCCGACCGCGCCAAGCGAGTGTATAGCCTGCTATCCCAGGTTGGAGAGCCAGGGCCCGAAGCCGCCATCCCTGGTGACTCGCTGTTGCGCGAGTTCATCGGCGGCAGCACCTACGAGTACTAGGAACGAGGCCAGCCGCGAGGCCTAGAGGTCCAGCCGATAGCGGCACTTGACCTCTTCGCCAGGGCCATAGACGGAATCCGTCTTGGGGACGTCCACGGTGTCGACATAGATGGCGCCAGCGAGCTCGCAGGTGCGACGCGAGGCATAGTTGTCGGGGTTGCAGGTGATCCAAAGATGGGTGAAGCCATGGGCGCGCGCCAGCGGCAGCAGCAAGCGACAACTGCGCGCGGCGTAATGATGCCCGCGGTACTGAGGCGAAACCCCATAGCCCAGATGGCCCGCATAGAGACGTAAATGGTCACTGCGGCCGACGCGAAACGAAATGCCGCCCAAGAGTTGGCCCGTCTCGGCATGGCGCATGTCAAAGTGGTAGGCAGGCGCCCAGCCACGCAGCAGATCGGGCTCTGAGCGCACCATCAGCACGAGCTCCAGGTCGCCATCGATGAGTGCGCCGGGGTCTTGCCAGACAAAGCGATCCTTGATCAAGTGCAGCAAAACCGCCCTCCACTAGGCAGTCAAGATGGGCCGCAGAGCTAGGGCCAGAGCGACGGTTGCGGCTGATCGTCGTCGGTGGAGCCGCGGTACAGGCGCGTATCGTGCATCATGCTGGAACCGGTGAAATCACCTTGTCCGCCCTCCCCCTGCAATTGCTCCCAGGCGCCACGCACCGCAGAGTCCATCTGATCGGCATGATGCACAACCAGCGCTTCGAGGGTCATCGGCAACACCGGCGAGCCATATTCCAGCTTGCCGTGATGCGCCAGGATGGCGTGGATGAGGCGTCGCCTAGTCTCGAGGCTCAGGCCGGGCGTTTGCGCCATGGCGCGCTCGACGCGGGCAGCGCTCATATAGAGATGACCATACAACGCGCCCTCGGTAGTGATGGCAAAGGTCACCGGATCATAGGCATCAATCTTGCCGATATCGTGCAGCAGCGCCGCGGCGACCAGCAAATCCTGGTCGATCTCCTCATAGCGGCCGGCGGTCTCCAGGGCCAGGCGGACGACGGCCAGCGTATGCTCCAGCAGGCCGCCCAACGTCGCATGGTGAAGCGATTTGGCCGCGGGGGCAGTCACAAAAGCCTCGTAGGTGGCGGCGTCGAACACGACGTCAAGGAGCGCGATCAGTTGTGGGTCCTCGATGCCATCGCGCAAGGCTGCCAGCTCGAGCTCCATCTCTTCTCGCGGGCGACGCGCGACGGGCAGGAACTCTTCCAGGTGCGCAAGCTCGGCGGGCTCGATGCGCTCGATACTAATCTGCACCTGATCGCGAAACTCGCCGACGCGGCCTGTGACCTGTACGCCGCGGCCCACCACCAGCGCATCGGCAACATAGCCGGGCACGTCAAAGAGCACACCTGGCACGCTGCCGGTCCGGTCAGCGAGCGTGACCCGCAGCATGGCGCTGCCCGCGCGCGTGGTGCCCACCGACTTGTCGCGCAACAGGTAGGTTTGCTTGGAAATCGATGCGCCGATGCGCAGTTGAGCCACAGAAACTCGCGGCACAGGAACCTCCTAACGGTATGATGATGGCCTGGCTAGGTCCAGGTGATGCAGACGAGCCACTTGCTCAATCAGCGCGCTGACACTGGTCTCGCGGCGCCGCGACGGCCCCAATAGGTCAGGATAGTCCTCATCCAGCATGGCCGCAACTGTGGCAGCCACGCCGTGCGCAAGAGCTTCTAGCTGATAGCCGCCCTCTAGCGCAAAGACGGCCCGGCCGCCACAGCGGCGGTTGGCATAGTCTAGCAACAGAGAGACGAGGCCGTGAATGCCCGCCACGGAGAGGTCGAGTTGGGCCAGCGGGTCTGACCAGTGCAGGTCATAGCCAGCGCTGACCAGCAACAGGTCGGCGCCAAAACGCTCGAGCGCTGGCAAGACCAGCCGCTCATACACCTGTTGCATGCCAACATCGCCCACGCCAGCAGGCAGAGGAATGTTCAGGATCGTGCCCAGCCCAGAGGCAAGGCCCACATCGTGCAGGTCGCCGCTTCCTGGATAGAGTGGGCTCTGGTGCGTGGAAATATAGAGCACGCGCGAGTTGGTCTCAAAGGCCTCTTCGGTGCCGTTGCCATGGTGGACGTCGAAATCCACGATGGCGATGCGGCGAGCCAGCCCCTCGCGCAGAGCCACGGCCGCGGCGATGGCGAGGTTGTTGAACAGGCAAAAACCCATAGCGCCACGCCGCGTGGCGTGGTGGCCGGGCGGGCGCACGAGCGCAAAGCCACGATCCAGCTCATGCCGGCCGACCCGCCGAACCAGATCGATGGCGCCGCCGGCAGCCAGCAGGGCAGCCTCGTAGGAGCCAGAACTGATCACTGTGTCAAAGCCGAGAGCGCCACCGCCGACCGCAGCCATGCCGCGAATTGAGTAGATGAGCGCCTCGTTGTGCACAAGGGTGAGCTCCTGCTCGGTGGCGTGGGGCGGCGCGATGACCTCGACGCGGGCCAACAGGCCGGACCGCGCCAGTTGGGACATGATGGCGCGTAGCCTCTCTGGCGACTCGGGATGATCGCCTGTGTCGTGATCCAAAAACGCATCGCTGTACGCCAAGCCAACGCGCATGCAAGGCCTCCCCCAGCTTGCCAACATGAGGCTGATTATAGACCGGTGTTGCTACGGCGAAAAGCCAACAGCGCACACATGGGCCTCGGTTGGCGCTAGATGGATCTGCCACTACAATCTCACAATCACCACCGGGAAGGTCCCTTTGACAGCTGTTAGCCGCAACCTCACCCTGGGCAGCGTGCGCAGGCATGTGATCGGTCTGGCGACGCCCACCGCCATCGAGATGGCCCTGTACTCGGCCACGGGCCTGCTGCATGCTTATTGGATGGGGCGGGTGGGCTCGCTGGCGCTGGCTGCCGTCTCAATGGGAACCACTCTGCGGATTGTGCTCATCAGCCCCATGATGGGGCTCTCGGCTGGCGGCATGGCTCTGGTATCCCGCGAGATCGGCGCCGGGCAGCGCCGGCGGGCGGATTATGCCTGCGCCCAGACCCTGGCCCTGGTCTTGCTCGTAGTGACACCGCTGATCGCAATCGGGCAGCTCTGGGCGCCCACCCTCTTGGGCTTGATGGGCGCCAGCGACCAGGTCCTGGGCGATTCGGCGGCCTATCTTCGGATCATCCTGTGGGGCCTGTTCTTTATGGAATGCATGCCCACGATGAACGGCGTCATCCGCGGTGCCGGGCGACCAGAGTTCACGTTACGCATCACCATTGCCAGCCGCCTGGTGTTCTTTGCGCTAGAACCGGTGCTGGCCCTGGGTTGGGGGCCTTTCCCAGCCCTGGGCGTGCGCGGTGTGGCTCTGGCCGAGGTCATTGCCAGCGCCACAGGCGTAGCGGCGCAAGCGCTGGTGTTGCTGCCCAAGGGCGGCTGCCTGACCTTGCACCTGCGTGACCTGGCGCCTGACTGGGCCGTCATGCGTCGTATCCTGAAGGTGGCGCTGCCCAACTCGGCGCAGCGGCTTTCGCCGAACCTGGCCAATGCGCTTTTCATGCGGCTGGTGGCCGGGCTGGGCGACGCGGTATTGGCCGGCTATGCCATCTTTACCCAGCTGCAGACCTTTGTGCAGGGGCCAAATCAGGGACTACAGTCGGCGGCTGCCACGATGGTGGGACAGAATCTGGGCGCAGAGAAACCAGAGCGTACGGCCGAGGCTGCCTGGTTGGCCGCCGGATTGGGGGCGGCGCTCTCGTTCACGCTCTACGGCGTGGCCAACGCGCTGGCGCCGACGGTGATTCCCTTGCTGAACAGCGATCCGAGCGCGGTGGCTGCCGGACGTGAGGTGTTGCGGTTTGCCCTGATCTTTGGCGTCTTTAACGGGCTCTGGCTGGTGCTGGGCAATGCATTGGCTGGCGCCGGAGATGCCACCGCGGCCATGCTGATCAATGTGGCCGCCCTGTGGGTGGTGCAGCTTCCAGCCTGCTGGCTACTTTCGAGCGCCGCCGGGCTGGGGTCGCTGGGCATCTGGTTGGGAATGATCATCGGCAGCATAACCAATGCCGCAGGGATGGCCTGGCGCTTTCGAGCGGGCAAGTGGAAGACGATGCACGTCTAGGCCCTCGGCCCGTGGTCGTCAGAGATTCTTGGTGAACGTCCAGTAGGCTTTGTGAATGGTGGCGCCCACAGCGCGGGCGTAATACTGCACCGGTCCCGCCCAGGTGATCTCGGCCTGCGACCAGCCCCATGCATGGATGTCAGCCAGACAGAGCTTGAGCAGCGCGCCCCCGATGCCGTGGCGGCGATAGCCAGGGTGGGTGAGCGTGGGGCCAAAACGATGCGGCCCGGTGACGCCATAGACAGCAAAGGCGATGGGATCGTCGCCATCATAGGCGGCAAAAGCCGAGATCGGCTCATTCTCTCCGGCCAGCAGCACCTCTTGTCGCCAGGCATCCGACTGGCGGCCGCCGAACTCGGCCACGGCGGCGAGGCTGTCGCGCGGCACACGTTGCACGCATAGCCCCTCACTTTGCAGTCGCGCCAGGTCCAAGGCAACATCCAGGGGAGCGCGGGGCAGGTCTACCAGCATATCGACCGCCGCCACGCGGTCAGTCTGGTAGCCATGCCGCCAGAAGAAGGATAGAGCGGGCGTCAGGGCAAGGTCGACGCCAGGGTAGAAAAAGTTGGGGCCGACGCCGCCAGCCACGGCGCGAGGCAGCCCCAGAGATCGACCTGTCTGCTCCAGCGCGCCCAGCAGGGCCGTGGCAACGCCGTGTCGGCGATGGTCAGGGCGCACGGCGATGAATTTGATGACCAGCTCCAGGCCACGCACACAGCCGATGACAAAGCCCACGATCTCCGCTCCCCGACGGGCAACGAGGCGCATCTCTGGCGGGCAGGTGGGATCGCCTACAGTGAAACGCCCGAACCAGCGCGCGTCGACGACAGGATCATAGTCAAGACAGCGGAACACGGCCAGGGCGCTGCCCATGTTCCGCTGTTGCAGCAGCTCGATGTGCGTCGTCACGCCGCTTGCGGGGCCGGCTTGCGCAGGCGCTGAACCAGCTTGGCCAGCTCGATTGCCACAAAGACGATAGCGCTCAAGGCCACGCTGATGCCCAGCTCGCCAAGCGACAGCGCCTCGGTGCCAAAGATGCGCTGCATAAAGGGCACATAGATGACGGCCAGCTGCAGCACGACGGTCAGCAGCACCGCCCACAGCAGCGACATGTTTGTGCGCAGGCCGATCTTGAAGAGCGACTCGCGGTCTGAGCGCACCGAAAGAGCGTTGCCCATTTGCGAAAGAGCCAGCACCGTGAAGACCATCGTCTGATACTCGGCTGTTCTCGCGTCGCCGCCACCGTAGTACGCCACCGCCTGGGCCGCCAGACAGACGCCGCCGAGCAACAGACCCACGAAAAGAATGAACTTGCCCATGCCCCGCGCGAGGACGCTTTCGTCAGGCGGGTGCGGCGGGCGCATCATGGTGTCGGGCGCCGACGGCTCGACGCCCAGGGCCAGCGCCGGCAACCCGTCAGTGACCAGGTTGACCCACAAGAGCTGTACCGCAGTGAGCGGCAGCGGCATGCCGAGCAGGGGCGCCATCAGCATGAGAAAGATCTCGCCCACGTTGCACGACACGATGTACTTGACGAACTTGCGGGTGTTGTCATAGATCGTGCGCCCCTCTTCGATGGCGTGCACGATCGTCGCAAAGTTGTCGTCCATGAGCACCATATCCGAAGCCTCTTTGCTCACGTCAGTGCCCGTGATGCCCATGGCAACGCCAATGTCAGCGCGCTTGAGCGCAGGGGCGTCATTGACGCCATCGCCCGTCATGGCCACAAAGTGCCCCCTGGCCTTGAGCGCCTCGACGATCTTGACCTTGTGCGCGGGGCTCACGCGGGCATAGACCGATATCTGTTCGACAATCTGCTCCAGATCGTCGACAGACATGACTTCCAGTTGAGGGCCGGTGACATAGGTTGACGCATCGGCATCGGCGTCGACAATGCCCAGCTCTTGCGCGATGTGCAGGGCGGTCAGCGGATGGTCGCCGGTGATCATCACCGGACGAATGCCAGCCGTGCGACACTCTGCCACCGCCTGCCGCACTTCGGGCCTGGGCGGGTCGATCATGCCCAGCAGGCCGGCAAAGATCAGACCATGTTCAATGGTTTCGGGAGTCACCAGGTCGGGCAGCGCGTCGAGCGGCCGAAAGGCGCCGCCCAGCACCCGCATTCCGCTCTGAGCCAGGTCTTCGTTCGCCCGAGCGATGCGTGCGCGCCACCCGTCGTCCAGCGGAACCACCTGGCCCTGATCGAATATGTGCGTGGACACTTCTAGCAGGCCGTCGACCGAGCCTTTGGCAAATGCCACAAAAGGCGCCTGGGGCAGCAGCGACACCAGATCGCTGATGGGCCCGTCACCGTTGCTCAGCCCGTTTTCTGGCATGCGATGAATGGTCGTCATACGCTTGCGCTCGGACGTAAAGGGCGCCTCGGCCACTCGCGGGAGCACCGCTTCCAGATCCGCTTTCCACATGCCTTTTTGCGCCGCCACAACGACCATGGCGCCCTCCGTGGGGTCTCCCACGGCACGGTACTGCTCAGAGCGATCCGGGTCGGGCTCTAGCGCGGCATCGTTGCACAGCGCGCCCGCCGCCAGCAGCAGGGTTTGATGCGGGCTGGCGTGGCCCAGAGGCGCAGCGTTGGGTGTCAGATACGCGCCCGCGGTGTTCAAGTCTGCGCCGAGGTCCATGCGGTCACCGGCGATGTCGATGATGGTGACCGTCATGCGGTTCTCGGTGAGCGTGCCGGTTTTGTCGGAGCAAATGGTGGTGACCGATCCCAGCGTCTCGACCGCCGGCAGCTTGCGGATCAGAGCGTTGCGCCGAATCATACGCTGACCGCCCAGCGCCAGCGCGATGGTCACCACCGCAGGCAAGCCCTCGGGAACGGCAGCCACCGCCAGGCTCACTGCCACCACAAACATCTCGGTGATGCGCTTGCCGCCAAAGTAGATTCCTTCGAGGAACACGAGGGCGCAGATGATCAGCGCCCCGATGGCGAGCCACTTGCCCAGCTCGGCCATACGGCGCTGCAGCGGCGTGGCCTCCTGCTCAGTCTGCTGAAGCATGTGGGCGATGTTGCCCAACTGTGTGCTCATGCCAGTGCTGGTGACGACGGCAGTGCCCCGCCCATACACGGCGGTAGTCCCCATAAACACCATATTGAACTGATCGCCCGTGGAGAGCCCCGTGCTCAGAGGAGTGGTGACCTTTTCCACCGGCACCGATTCGCCCGTGAGCGCAGCCTCCTCGACACGCAGGTTGGCCGACTCGATCAGCCGGGCGTCGGCGGGAAGCCGCAGTCCCGCATCGACAAAAAAGACATCGCCCGGCACAAGCGAGGTGGCCTCGATCTCTTGCGTGATGCCGTCGCGCCTGACACGCACCCGCGAGACGGCCAGTTTCTTGAGAGCCGCTATCGCTCTCTCAGCGCGATGCTCTTGGGTAAACCCGAGTATCGCGTTCAGGATGACGATAATCATGATCATGATAGAGTCGACAAACGACTCGTGAGGATCAAAGATGGCGATTGCAAACGATATGGCTGCGGCCACCAACAGCACGATGACCATGATCTCGGTGAATTGGCCCAAAAAGATCAGCCAGGGGTTACGTGTGGCGCGCTCCTCGAGCTGATTGGGTCCGTATTCTGCGAGTCGCTGAGCCACCTGGTCCGCGCTCAGTCCCTCGCGCCAGGTGCCCAGAGCGTCGAGGGCTGCATCAGTGTCGAGGGTGAACCACTCGGCCATGGCCTTCCTCCTGAAAGCTGGAAGCTGCACTGGAGCCATTATAGGCGAGACTCGGCAGCAGTTCCAGTTGCCGTGGTCAGGAGCATGCCCTCGTGCCAGCACGCATCGTGCGCGACGAAGCTCAGGCCCAACAGGCGCTGGGCGACCGAGTGAAGCTCACTCGCAGAGCGCGTGCTAAAGAGCATCGTCGTGCCGTCGCGGCCCGGCTGAGCCAGGAGGTCGGCGCGCTCTAGCACGCGCCGCGTCTGTCGAGCGACGGCATCACTGGGCTCGAATACCCGCAGCCGGTCGCCTGCGAGACTAGCGATGGCATTCTGCAGAAAGGGATAGTGGGTGCAGCCGAGCACCAGGGCGTCGGCATTGCGGGCCAGCAGAGGGGCTAAACACTGCGCCAGCAGCGCCTGCGTGGCCTCAGAATCGGCCTGGCCGCCCTCGACGAGCTCGACCAGCCCCGGACACACGACGCTCTGCACCTGGACGCCCTCGGCATAGTCGCGCACGACATCGTGATACAGCGCCCCGTCAAAAGTCATGGGCGTGGCCAGCACACCAACAATGCCGGTTCTGGTCCAGGCGGCGGCCGGCTTGACGGCGGGCACCATGCCAACGATGGGCGTCGCGGGGAACGCGGCCCGGAGCTGCTCCAGCGCGGCGGCAGAGGCGGTGTTGCAGGCCACCACGATAGCCTTGGCGCCCCGTCGCACCAAAAAGTCGGCGATGGCCAGGGACAGGCGCTGGATCTCGACGCGGGAACGCGGGCCGTAGGGGCAGTTGGCAGAGTCGGCCACATAGAGGATGTCCTCGGCGGGAAGCTCGGCCCACAGAGCGCGCACGATAGAGAGCCCGCCGACGCCCGAGTCAAATACACCGATGGGTCGATGTCGTGGATCGTCGTGCATATCAGGGGCGCCCGGGGCACGCTCGCCCCTGGCACGCTCGCCCTGAGCAGGCTTGCACAAAGGAGCGAAACAGCGCCACCATGAGAGCGTGATGCGGCACAAGCTCCTCGGGATGCCACTGCACACCCAGGGCGTAGCGCTGCCCATTACCGTTGGCCTCGATGGCCTCGATGATGCCATCGGGCGCCCAGGCGGTCACCCGAAAACCGGACGGCGGCGTGTCCACCGCCTGATGGTGCATGCTGTTGACCGCAACTTGCTCTTGATGGGCGGCGCCCAGGCAGCACGCCAGCAAACTATCGTGCTGGAGGCGCACCGGGTGCGCCAGATGGCCACGGGGGTTGCCCGCCCGGTAGCGGTGGTCGAGGGCGGCAGGATGAGACGACTGGATATCCTGATGTAGCGATCCCCCGGCAGCCACGCTCAGGAGTTGCGCACCGCGGCAGATGCCCAGAATCGGCAGCCCGTGTTCCAGGGCGGCCCGCGTCAGGGCAAGCTCGGCCACATCGCGCACAGGGTCGGCTCCGGTAATGTGCGACGTGCCGGGCTGGCCATAGAACTCGGGGCAGACGTCACCGCCGCCTGCGAGCAGCAGGCCCGCGAAAGCGCCGAGATGGGCGACGAGATCATCGGGCGGATCGCACACCGGCAACAGCACCGGCAACGCGCCCGCGGCGCGTAGCGCGGCGACATAGGGCGCATTGATGGCATAGAGCGACCGACCGTCATGGCTGAACTCGGCCACCGGCACGGCGATGAGGGGAACGGTCATGCAGACACCTCGTCTGGCGGAGTGAGACCAGAGCGGCTGGTGCGCCAGCGCTCCAGAGCGCGACGATGGGTGCTAAAGGCGATATCGTCGGGCAATTCGTTGGGCGCAAAGAAGCAAGCCTCCAAGGCGTCATCGCCGGCGTGCACCTCGGTCGATGTCGCGTGGGCGGCGTAGAGCAACAGCACGCCAAAGGGCTCGTCGCCGCCCCCAAAAGTCATGACGTCGAGCAGACCGTCGAGGTCAACCGCAACGCCGGTCTCTTCCAGCGTCTCGCGCCGCGCAGTCTCCTCAGGATGCTCGCCGATCTCGGCATAGCCAGCCGGCAGCCCCCAAAAGCCCTGGCGAGGCGGCACGGCGCGTCGAATGAGTAGCACCCGTCCCCCGACCTCCGTCAGGGCGCCGGCGGCCACCACCGGGTTGACATAGTGCACATGGCCGCAGCGCGCACAAACTGAACGCATGCGGCCATCGCGGTCGACGGAAGCCAACTCACCACCACAGCAGACGCAATAGCGCGGCTCTTGCATTTGGCTGTAATGGCCTAGTCCTGGCGGTCGTACACCTGATCTTGGCCCACCCAGCGGCCCGGGGCGATGGCCGGGATGGCCGCCCGTTCCTCAGGAGAGAGGCGCACGTCCAGGCCAGCCAGCGTGTCGTTGAGCTGATCGAGATTGCGCGCGCCCATAATTGGGCAGGTCACGCGCGGCTCGCCCAGCACCCAGGCCAGCGCCAGGGCCGCGGGCGAGACGCCACGCTCTCGAGCCGCGACCACAAAGTTCTCAACAATGTTGAGCGCCTCGTTGGTAAAGTAACGGTCATGGTAGCCCTGGAAAGCCTCCAGGCGCGAGCCGGTGGGCAAGCTGTCGCGACTGTATTTACCGGTGAGCATGCCTCCCGCCAGGGGGTTGTAAACGATAGCGCCCAGACCCTCAGCCGCACAGACCTCTAGCTCTTCCAGCTCGGCGCTGCGGTTGAGGGCGTTGTAGAGCGGCTGCAGACTGACGAACTCGGCCTTGCCTGCCAACCGCGCCATGTAGAGGAACTTGGCCAACTGCCAGCCTTTGAGGTTGGAGCAGCCGATATAACGCACCTTACCGGCGCGCACGACGTCATCCAACGCCTGGACGGTCTCCTCGACCTGCGTGTGGGGGTCCCAGCGATGAATCTGATAGAGATCGATCACATCGGTCTGGAGGCGACGCAGGCTATCGTCGACCGCTTTGAGGATGTGAAGCCGCGACAGTCCGCCGTCGTTGGGGTTGGAGCTCATCTGCTGGTAGACTTTGGTGGCCAGCACGATCTGGGCGCGAGCGCCACGCTCCTTGATCCAGCGACCTACGACGAGTTCGCTGCCACCCATCGAGTACTGATCGGCAGTATCGACAAAAGAACCCCCGGCCTCGACAAAGCGATCGAGGAGGCGGAAAGACATCTCTTCGTCCGCCTCGCGGCCAAAGGTCATGGTACCCATGCACAAGCGCGACACCTTGAGGCCAGAACGGCCCAGTCTCACATAATCCATTGTGAACTCCTTATGGGATGCTCGCTCCCGCTCGCTAAGGCGCCGGATCAAGCGTGATCTCGGTGGCTCCACGATAGGCGTGGGGCGACGTGAAGGCATCCTGATCGCCATAGGCCATGATCACGGGATATGTCTCACCGGGCTTGAGGGGCTTGTCATATTGGTCGCCCGAGTCGAGGGGAATCTGGAACTCGACCAGGGTCTGGCCGTTCTTTTCGACCACCTCAAAGGCGATCACGTCCATCGTGCCACCCAACTCGGTATCCTCAGGGTGATTCGGGCCGACGGGGGCCATGCCAAAGGCATCCCAAATCTTGGCCTCGCCATCAACGAGAGCGCCCAGGATAAAGTTGGCGCCCTGCATGCGGTTGGTCGGATCGAGGCCTACTGCGACCCATCCACTGGTGGGGGCCAGCATGGCCATGTAGAGAAACTCGCCATCATTGGCCCACCAAATGGCCATTCTGTCGACGGCGCGCTCGTGGCGGTACTCGGCGGGCCCAATCTCTCCATCGGCGCGCCAGGCAGGAGCGCTCGTCGGCTCAGGCTCGGGCGTCGGTCCGGGATAGGCAGTCGTAGGCTGCGTTGTGACGGGGGTGGCCGGGGGATAGGGCTCCTTGGCAGCGGGAGTGACCGTCGGTGGCTCGGGCGTTGTGGTCGGTGCGGCTTGAGGCGTATTGGTGGCCTGTGGGGCCGATGCTGGCGTCGCAGTTGGCTCGGCGGCCGGGCTGGCAACCTGCTGGCGGCAGCCTCCCAGCGCCAGGGCGAGCACAAGAGTCAGAAGCAGCGCGATGCGCGCAATTGTTCTCATCATACCTCCTAGAATGCGACTGGAATGTATTCTACCCGACCCCCACAGTGATGCCAAGCGGCTCTAACTCAGAGCGCATCGGCCCGCGCCGCCAGCCAGGGCACCAGCATCTCCTGAGGCGCCAGCCCGCCGTGGCGTCCCCGCATCCAAGCAGCGCGGTTCAGCCGGTCGATATAGTGCTGGCCACGTGCCAGCGCGATATAATGACCTAGCCGCATGGGGGTTTCACTATACACCGGGCCTGGACCAAAAAGGCCGGCTGCGAGCGCCCGTTGGGCCTCCACAACGACATAATCCTGCCCCAACGCGCCCTCTAGCGCCGCTTGAGTGGCGCTAGAGACGCCAGCCAGGGTGTGCAGATAGGTCAGGCGCGATTCGCCACTACACGGCACCAGCATCAGGTCGCTAAAGGCGCGGTCTTCGGAGGCGAACGCCGCCTCAGACGGTGTGCTGACAAAGCCATGATCGGCGCATATCGCGACGAGAGTGTTGGGCAGCGCCCCGCCTTGCAGCCAGCCGTACAGCCAGGCGCCAAAGATGGCCGACACGTCGCCATAGGCGGCGCGCCAATCGTCAGTGTCGGCGCCATAGGAGTGGATCGCCTTGTCGATGCCACCCCAGTACACATAGTGAAAACTGCGTCGGCCGGCAGCCTGACGCAGGTCCTCACCGACATTGTCCCACAAGGACCGCAGCCCCGCGTGCCCGATGACGCGTTCAAAGCCGCGATAGCAGGCGCGGGTGAGGGCGCTGGCGACAAACTGCTGCGCCACGTGGGCCGACGTACGAACGCCTTGGGCGCCAAGCATCGCACCCACGCCGGGTGTGGGCACAAAGGTCTCGGGCACAAAGCCCCAATCAAGGAGTTGCGTGGTGCCCTGAGCATAGATCGGCTTGACCCCCAGCATCTCTACGAGGACGCCATATTCGCGCAGCCACAGCTCATAGCCTAACATGCCGTGGGTGGCGGGCGACACGCCTGTGCCCAGCGTGACCAGCGCCGTGGCTGTGGTGGAGGGGCAGATAGAGGTCATGGGCAGCAGCAGGCCGTTGCCCGCCAAACGATTGAACGCCCCCTCGGGGTCGAGTGCGAGCATCTCTTGAAACTGCAAATAGCCCAGCGCATCGAGCAACACCAGGACGACATGCTCGACGTCGCCGAACTGGTCGCGCCAGTAGGGCGGCTCCAGAGGGGGAAGGGTGCCGATGGGCTCGCAGCCCAGTAGTGCGGCGACCGTCGCCGGCACGTTAGCCAGCGAGCGCCCGCCATACCAGGGCAACACGAATTCGCCGCCGATGGCAGCGGGAATGAGATCAGAACGCGCGGCGCGGAGCTCGCTTTCGAGCGATAGGGCCTGGGTCGAGTCCATGTGACAACCTCTCCGTGGTGGCATGGCCGCACTCTAGCACGCCGCGGCTGGCGCGCCAAGCAAGGCGGTTGGCCGCGAAAGCGGCGCGCTCTATAATGCGCATAGCATGTTAGGACAGGAGGGACAGATGGCCAAGATTCGATATGGCATCGTGGGCCTGGGCGGCATGGGATCGGGACACGCGCGCACCATGGCGAGCGTGGAGGAGTGCGTGCTGACCGCCGTCTGCGATATCGACCCCGTCGCCGCCGAGCGCGCGGGCGATCAGTTTGATGTGCCACATTGCACAGACTATCGCGAGCTCATCGAGCGTGACGACGTGGACGCCTTGATCGTGGCCACGCCACACTATTTCCACCCCGAAATCGCCATCTATGCGCTCGAGCACGGCAAGCCTGTCATTTCAGAAAAGCCGTTGGCCGTGATGGTTTCGGCGGCCGACGCCATGGTGGAGGCGGCACAACGCACCGGCACGCCCTTTGGCGTCATGCACCAGTCGCGCAGCGAGCCGATCTGGCAGGCAGCGCACAAGATCATGGCCGAGGGTCGTCTGGGCGAGATCTACCGCACCATGCTGGTGTATGCCGACTTTCGCAGCCAGGCCTATTACAACTCGGCGGGCTGGCGCGCCACCTGGGCGGGTGAGGGTGGCGGCGTGCTCATCAACCAGGCGCCCCACTCGCTGGATCGCTTCACCTGGCTGGGCGGCCTGCCCAGCAAAGTGCGCGCCATGACCCAGACCCGCGACCATGTGATCGAGGTGGAGGATGTGGCCGCCGCCATGCTAGAGTACCCGAATGGCGCCGTGGGCTACCTCTACTGCTGCACCAACGAGTCGCCCGGCACCAACATCATGGAGTTTGCGGGTGAGTATGGCAAGCTGCGGATTGTGGATGACGAGATTCGCTTCTGGGAGGTGCCCGCGGGGGTACATGCCTTTTCGCAAGCATCAACCGAGATGTGGACCCGGCCCGAGGCTGTCGAGGTGCCGGTCGAGATCGAGCCGCGCGAGCATGGCCACATCGCCATCATCCGCAACTTTGCCCGGCACCTGCTAGAGGGCGAGCCGCTGATCGCGCCGGGCGTCGAGGGGCTCAGAACGGTCGAGATGATCAACGCGGTGATTCTGTCGGGTCGCACCGGCGAAGAGGTGGCGGTGCCCGTCGACCGGGCGCGTTATGACACCTTTATACAGGAGATGATCGCGAGCTCGACGTTCAAGAAACAGGGCGGGGTCGACCTGCGCGTCACTGACAACGTGCACCATTAGGTCGCTGCACGGGACGTGAGCAGGCGAGGGGCATCGTGTGATGCCCCTCGCTGCTTTCAGGCCGACTGGCCTTCGCGCCGCCACACCCGCAGCCCATAGCGGCTGAGATAGAGGGGGATGTTCTGAAAGAGTGGGTTGGTCTCCTCGATGGCGCGCAGCATGGCCCGCTTGGCGCTCATCAAGGGGCCGGTGAGGATGGTGATCGAGCCGCCGTCGCCACCCGCGCCGTTCACCTTGCAGCCCAGCGCGCCATACTCGCGGGCCAGGCGCATGATCTGATCGGCCTCGGCGCTCACCAGATCGGGATGCAGCGCTCGTTGAGCCTCGGTGTTGTCAGCCATAGCCTGGCCCAGCGCCGCAAAGTCGCCCGCATAGACGGCGTCGCGCGAGGCCCGCGCCATCTGGCGTAGCGTCTCCAGCTTGGGGTTCTCTGGCCCGGCATCCTCCAGCGTGCGGATGACCATCTCGTGCACCGCCGACGAGCTGTGAGACTTGCCCAGAAAGATCAAACATAGCCGCCGCTCCAGCTCCCACCAGATATCGTTGGGAGCCAGAATCTGCGACACGGCGGCATAGGGATAGTCGAACATCTCGATGTAGTTGATGCCGCCATAGGCCGCGCAGAGCTGATCTTGAATGCCGGACTGCTGGTGCAGCATCTCGGTCTCGATGCGATGGGCGGCGTAGGCGACCTCTAGCGGCGTGCGGCGGCCAGGGGTGAGCAGATCGAGGGCGCCGATGAGCGCCACCGTCACTGAGGCCGACGTGCCGGTGGAACAGCCAGCGGGAGCCTGAGAGTGGATCGATATCTCGACTGCCAGCTCGTTGGGCACGCCCATCAGGTCGATGGCAGCCTCTAGCAAGGGGTGGCGAATCCATTCGTGCTGCTCTCGCCGCGGAAAGACGGCATAGCGGTCGCCAAAGTTCTCGGCGTTGAGCACCACCCGCTGCTGGCGGGCGCTGCGCGGCATTACGTCGATCTGCACCTCGACGTAGGGGTAGACGCCGATATTGAAGATGGCGCCGTGCTTGGCGAACCAGGTGTCGGTCCAGCCGCCGTTATCGCAGACGCGGATCGGCGCCACGCTATTGATGATCTGGTGGGGGATGCTCTCGGCGGCCATAGCAGCTCCTTGTGGGTGTGTGGCGGCATTCTAGCTGGCGAAGTTGCGGCTGTCCAGCGATTGTCTGGCGGCGGGCATCGGGCTACAATTGTGCGCAGAGAGACCAAAGGAGGCGCAGGACAGTGAACACCATCAAAATCGATCCACAACGGACCATCGGGCAGTTGGATCGCAACGTCTTTGGCGGCTTTGCCGAGCATCTGGGGCGCTGCATCTATGGCGGCATGTTCGACGAGGGATCGCCACTCTCAGACGAGCTGGGCATGCGCCAGGATGTGCTGGCGGCGCTCCGTGAGCTGCGCATGCCTATCATCCGCTATCCTGGCGGCAACTTTGTATCGGGCTATCGCTGGACCGACGGCATTGGCCCGCGCGATGAGCGCCCGGCCCGACCCGAGCTGGCCTGGCGCACCGTCGAGACCAACCGGTTTGGCACCGACGAGTTTGTCGACTGGTGTCGCCAGGCAGGCACCGAGCCATATCTGGCCGTCAACTGCGGCGACGGCGACATGCGCGAGGCGCGCGACTGGGTCGAATACTGCAACGGCGCTCAAGACACTTATTGGGCCAATATGCGGCGGCGCAATGGCCATGCCGAGCCACACAACGTGCGCTACTGGGGCATCGGCAACGAGGTGGATGGGCCCTGGCAAATGGGCATGAAGACGCCGGACGAGTATGCCCGCGCCTGCACCGAGTACGCCAAGCTGATGAAGATGGTGGACCCCAGCATCAAGATCGTGGCCTCATGGACCAGCGGCTGGTTCCAGGATTGGGTCGAGCGCGGACAGCTGCTCATGGAGCAGGCGGGCAAGCTGGTGGACTATATGGCGATTCACTGGTATGTCGGCAACCGCGAGGATGATTTTGGCGCTTACATGGCGCTATCGGAGCAGTTCGAAGATCGCCTGACGGCCTCTGCCGGGCTATTGCGCGCCATGTCCTCCTGCCTCAAGCTCCAGAACCCCGTCTACCTGGCCGTGGACGAGTGGAACGTCTGGTATCGCACGCGCGGCGATGACCAGCTCGCCGAGGTGTACAATCTCGAAGATGCGCTGGTGGTGGCGCTGCAGATGAACGCATTTATCAGGCACGCCGATACTGTCAAAATGGCCAACATCGCCCAGATCGTCAATGTGATCGCTCCGTTGGTGACACGCCCCGACGGGCTGCTGCGGCAGTCGATTTTTTATCCTTTCGCCGCCATTTCGCAGGCCGCGGGCGACGTGGCCCTGGACGCCTATTGGGAGGGCGAGACCTTTGAGGGCGGCGGGCATGCAGGCTTACGGGTGCTAGATGTGGCCGCCACTTGTGCCGATGACTCCGCGGTCATGGTGTCGATCGTCAATCGTGCGCTGCAGGGTGTTGCTGCGACCGTCGCCCTACAGCAGGGCGAGTTCGCGGGCGCGGGCGAGGCCACCGTCATCAATGGCAGCGACGTGCACGCCTACAACACCTTTGAAGAGCCCGACCGCGTCACGGCGCGCACGAGTAAGCTGTCGGCCTCTGGCTCGACCCTGACCCTGGAACTGGAGCCGCATTCGGTGACCGTGTTGCGACTGCCGCTGCGGCGCTAGGCAGCATCGGCAGCGCCTGTCACGCAAGACGCTGGTGCAGGCAGCGGACTCGGCTGCAAAGTGTGTTGGCAGACGCAGCCGGGCCATTCTGGCCCGGTCAGAGACCGCGGCAGCATGCCGCGGCTGCTGTTATCTGGATTCAATTACAGCCTATTACAATTGAACACCGAGAGAATGGTTGCCGTCAAAGGCAGCGTGTCCTTTTTGCCACACCAACACAATCTGCAACCGAGCAAGGCAGCGCTGGGAGGCATGGTGCGAGTCTGTTGGTCATACGGGCGGGGTAACCCGCCCGTGTTAGCCATGAGGAGGTCTCTATGAGCCCCAAACCCGCCAAACGCAGTGACGCGAGTGAGGCCGAAAGCTTTTCTGATGATGAACGCGCCGCGATGAAAGAGCGCGCCAGAGAGCTAAAGGCCCAAGCCCGCGGCAGCAAGGTGGACGGAGAAAGCGCCGTGCTCGCCAAGATCGCCGAGATGCCAGAACCAGATGGCACCATGGCCAGGCGGCTCCACGAGATCATCAGAGCCAACGCGCCCGCCCTTGCGCCCAAGACGTGGTACGGCATGCCCGCGTATGCCAACCAGGACGGCAAGGTGATCTGCTTCTTTCAGAGCGCGAGCAAGTTCAACGCAAGGTACGCCACTTTGGGGTTTAGCGACACGGCCAACCTCGATGAAGGCGCTATGTGGCCGACATCGTTCGCGCTGACAGAGCTGACTGCCGCGGAAGAGGCCAGAATCATCGCCCTAGTGCAAAGGGCGGTGAGCTGAGGCCCGGCCTTGCCGCTGGCTCTGGCCCTTGGGGCTGGCGCCGCAGGCGGCCCAGCCGACCAATTTGGGGGCCTCGCCGCGCCCGCCTAGAATGGCCCCAGCCATTGACGGGGAGGCGCGATGACGCCGCAGGGCCTCGCAGATGCTTTGCCGATACTGTTGCTCATTGCCGTGGGGGTGCTGGTCAGGCAGAGCGGCCTGGTGGATCGCAAGGGTGGCCTGGTGTTGACGCGGGTGGTCTATTATGTGACCATTCCGGCGGCCATCGTGGTGTCCATCGCCCGCGCCGAGCTAACGCTGACCAAGATCTGGCTGCCGGTGATCGGGCTGGCCGTGCCTTGCCTGCTGGCGGGCATCATGTATCTGACCACGCGGCGGCTGGCGGATCGGCCGGAGCTGCGAGGCGTGCTGTTGGCGGGCATGGTAGTGCTGGGCGTCTTTGCCTACCCCTTCTTTGATCTCTTCTACGGGCCAGAAGGACTGGCCAATATCGCCCTTTATGATGTGGGCAACGCCATTTATGCTGCACCCATCGCCCTCAGTCTGGCTCAGTACTTTGGGAGACAAGCCCGCAATAGGGGGCAGGGCGCCGCTGTTGCGATGGCTTCCGAGCCGGCCGTAAAGAACGGGCGGGTGTGGCGACGCCTGGTGACTTCGCCGCTGCTGTGGGCCGCAGTGGTGGGCATCGTCAGTTCGCTGCGACATGCCGAGATGGCCGGCGTAATTGGGGGCACCCTGCAACGGTTGGCCGACGCCAACACGCCCATGGCCATGGTCAGCGTGGGCATCTTTTTGCGGCCGCGCGCCAGCCACATGGGGCTGGTGGTCCAGTTCGTGGGCCTGCGCATGCTGGCAGGAGGCGTGCTCGGCTGGGTGATCGGCACGCTGGTGGGCCTGAGCGGGTTGGATATGATCACTACCATCGTGGGCTCCTCACTACCCGCTGGCACCACAGCGCTGATCTATGCCGGCAATGAGGGCCTGGACACCGAGTTTGCCGCTTCGATGATCTCGTTCACGATCCTCGTCGGCGTGGTGGTCATCAATGTTCTGCCTCACTTGCTTGGCGCCGTTTACCTGTAGTCATCGCCGCGCGAGCGGCACATCAGGGCACGGGGATCGTCACCGCCTCGGTGTTGTGGAAACCAGCATCGTCGTGGGTGTACATGAATACGCGCACCTCCTGGGCGCTCGCGCCCGGCGGCACCGTGAGGCGATAGTCGTCCCGGATGACCTCGCCCGCACTCCAGCTCGAGGTGGGGCTCCAACCATAGACCGGATGCTGCGAGTCGGCCTGCGACAGCAGCCCTGGCGTATCGGACCCGGCCGGCCAGCCGATGAGGTGCGCTGCCACCGACAGGTCCGTGGTGGGGGCGGCCTCCGCGAGCCAGCGCACCCGCACGGCGAGCGCATCGTCGCCAACCCAGGCAACGGCGGCCTCAACGACGGCCACGCCCTGGCCCAGCGCAACGGCGCTGCCCGCCGCATAAGTGGCCATCTGGGGCGCGGACGACACCTGCACCAGGCCCTCGCCAGCCGATGATAGCGCCAGGCCCCCTAGCTGCTCTTGCCACCAATCGGGCGCAAAGACGTAAAAAGTCTCTTGCGGCGTCACCAGGCGTTGGCCTGAGGCGATGATAGCGGCAACTGGCGCGTTGTGATCGACGACCACCAGGCCAGGCAACTCACCGCGATAGGTCTGGGCGTAGCGCAACGCCCAGTAATCATGGCCCCACGGCGTCCAGACCGTCGTCGGTTGTGCAGGCGGGGCCAGCAGCGCCACGCGCTGCACCACCTGCTCTGAGCTACGGTCGCGCGTGACCGCCAACACCTGGGGTGCGTGGCGCCAGCTCAGGTAGAGCCCCAGCGCCAAAAAAGCGGCGGCGGCCAGCGCCCGCCACAAACGACGCGCCCCGGTGGGGACGAGAAACGCCAGCCCCACGGCACAGGCCCAATCCACCGGCAGCTTGACGGCCAGCAAGGCATCGGACGTGCGCCCCTCCCAGATGACCACCGTCAGGGCGATATGCACCACCATGATCAAGGCCAGGGACAGCGCCTCGGCCCGGCGTCGCCGCCAGAAGAGCAGGCCGAGGCCCACGAGCCCCAACGCGAAAAGCAGCAGCGGCAGGTCCTGGTTAAGCAGAACAATGACGTTGCGCCCACGCGCCAGCGCTTCAGCCAGCGTGGCAGGCAAGCGCACGATGCGCTCGGACTTGGTATCCATCACCAGGGTCCAAAAGCCTCGCCAGGTGCCCGGCGAGTTAAAGGTCCAGTCGGCGCCCATCCAGGCGCGAAGCGGCAGATAGAGGTAGGTGACCAAAGCGCTGAGAGCGAGCAACACGATCTGGCCGGCGTGGCGGTAGAGGGCGCCCCAGCGCCCCCATACCAGCACCAGCAAAGAGGGCGCAAGAAAAAGCACCGCGCGCTGATGGATCACGGCGTGGGCGGCCAGCCCCGCCAGCCAGAGCAGCTGCGCCCTGTCACCGGTGCGGTGAAAGCGCACCCCCGCCAGCAGTGCGCCCACGGATAGTGCCAAGGTCATAGTGTGCACCTCAGCGAGTGAGGCGTCCATCCACGGTGATAGGGCCAACCGCGAGATGGCTGAAGCGCCGATGGCGCCGACCCGGCTCGCTCCCAGCTCGCGAGCGAACCGGTAGGTGAGCGCAGCCGTCAGCGCGCTCCAGACCGCCGAGAAAAGCGAGGCAGACAGCGCCGGCCGGAAGCCCACCCAGCTTAGCAGGGTGACAAAGGCCGAGCCCAGCAGGCTGTATTGCGGATAGCCGGTGAAATGCAGCGTGCCCCAACGCGGCAACGCGTTTTGAATCTCGCCGACGTCGGTGGCATAGGGCGAGCGGCTGCCATTGATGTGGGCCTGGGCCGTGGCGCAATAGATGGCAAATACCAGCAGCGCGATGCCTGCGGCGATGAGGCGCTCGTCATCGAGCCATCTCGATAGTCGGACATGCCACGAGCCGCTGTCTAGCGGGCACACGCGTGTGGTGACGGGGTGGCTAGCGGCCATACAGGCCGGTGCTCAGATAACGCTCGCCGGTATCGGGCGCGATGGCCACGATCAACTTGCCAGCATTCTCGATGCGCGTGGCGAGGCGCAGAGCGGCGAAAACGGCGGCACCGCTGGAATAGCCACAAAACAGGCCCTCACGGCGCGCCAGGCAGCGCGCCATGGCGGCCGCCGCCAGGTCGCGCACGCGCACGATCTCATCCACCAGCTCCAGGCGCAACACCTCAGGCACAAAACCGGGGCCGATGCCCGCGATGCCGTGCTTGCCCGCCGGCAGGCCGGAAAGCACCGACGAGCCAAAGGGCTCGACGGCCACGACCCGCAGCGAGGACTTGAGGGGCTTGAGATATTGCGCTAGGCCGGTGACCGTGCCGCCCGTGCCCACGCCAGCGACCACAATATCCACAGCGCCGTCAGTGTCGCGCCAAATCTCGGGCGCGGTGGTGGCGAAGTGCACGGCCGGGTTGGCGAGATTGGCGAACTGCATGGGGATAAAGCTGCCCTCGATCGCAGCAGCGATCTCACGCGCGAGAGACATGGCGCCGGGCATGCCGTCGGCGGCCGGCGTAAGCTGGACCTGCGCCCCCAGCGCCTGCATCACCTGGCGGCGCTCGGCGCTGGCCGAATCTGGCATGGTGAGGATGCAGCGATAACCACGGGCAGCGCACACGAACGCCAGCCCGATACCGGTGTTGCCGCTGGTGGGCTCGACCACCGTGCCACCAGGCCCAAGCTGGCCGTCGCGCTCAGCGGCCAGGACCATGTTGAGGGCGATGCGATCTTTGACGCTGGATAGCGGATTGAACGATTCAAGCTTGACGGCGATGGTGGCCGCCAGACTGCCGGTGACGCGGTTGAGCCGCACCAGGGGCGTGTTGCCCACGGCGGCCGTGATGTCCCCCAGAATGCCCACGCCAGCCTCCCGCGCGAATGGATGGCCCCATGATACCAGTGAGGGAGTTTGACAGCAATCGCGGCCCACTGGCGCTATCACTGGCATCCCGCAGCATCGTGCGCTAACATGGAGGCAGCTGACCGATCGTGGGGCGTCGAGTCCCAGAGGAGCGCGAGATGGGGCAGGAGTACGAATCTCTGCAGTTGACGCTGGCGGTGCCATCGGTGGCGGAAACAATGGCCTGGTATGAGCACGTGTTTGGCTGGCACGGCTATTGCCACATGCACAGTCCTGAGGGCGAGTGCGTGTTTGCCGCGGTGCTATGGCGTGAGAAGCCGATGGGGTGTATCAACTTGAGCCGCTGCACAGACGAGGGCGAATATAGCAACGACGGGGCGCACTTTTATGCGCTGCTGCATGTGGACGACGTGGACGCTGTCTACGCCCAGGTGCGCGCCGCCGGCTGCAAGACGCTGTCGGCGCCGCAGACCGAGATTTGGGGTGGGCGTAGCTTTGACATGCTCGACCTGAACGGCTTTCGACTGGTGTTCGTGCAATGGATGGAAGATGTGTCAGCCGAGGAATTGCAGCGCCGGGTCAATGAAGAGGCAGCGGGCTAGCGCACGGAGCTGCTGTCGTCGGTGGAGGTGAAAGCGACCATGAAGCCCTGTGATTACGTGCAGTGCAGCGGTTTTCCGTGCGCCGGGGTGAACCACGCGCCGTATGCTGTACCGGCGGTGGAAATGGACCCTGAGCGCATCGCGGTAGTGCTGATCTCGGAAGCGGCGCCCGTTGATCCGGCCGACAACTACTATAGGCGAGACGATGCCCTGTTCGCGCGCACCACGCTGGCGGCCTTTGGCAGCGCCGGCCTGCAAGCCGAGGGGCTGCAGGGATTGCTCGACCGCGGTATCTATCTCACCAACGCGATCAAGTGCGGCAAGGTTGGCTATGCGGTGCCGACGGCGGCCCTCAACGCCTGCTCACTGCTGCTGGAGCAGGAGTTGGCGCTGTTCTCCGAGGTGCGCGCCTACCTGCTGATGGGCGAGGTGGCGATCAAGGCAGTCAATGCCATCGCCCGGCGCAATGGCGAGCCGCGGCCCATCCCGGCCGGCTCAACCTACAAGATTCGCGGCGGCGAATTCTGGTTCCGGGGCGCACGCGCGCTGCCATCGTATCTGCAAGCTGGGCCGAGCTATGGCATCGAAAAGAGCAAGGTGGCGATGATTGCCGAGGATATTGCGGCTGCGCTGCAAATTGCGCACCTGGACTGAGGCGGATCGCCCTCAAACTCATACCTAAGGATGGCTTCTATGTCTGAATCGCTGTTGGCTGGCAAGTACATCGAGCGGCTGGTGGCGCTGGGCGCTGCCGAGGCAGTGGCCGTGGATCCGCGCGCCGTGCCCACGGCGGAATGGGTGCGCTGGAAGTGCCAGTATGGTTGTGGGGGCTATGGGCGGCGGCTGGGTTGCCCGCCGCATTCGCCCACGCCCGCGCAGACCCGAGCGCTGCTGGATGGCTACACGCTGGGCATCCTGGCGCACTTTTCCGGGGAGCTGCGCCCGACGGGTGTGATGGTCGCCACGGAGCGCGAGGCCTTTCTGGATGGCCACCATAAGGCGTTTGCGCTGGGCGAGGGGCCCTGCCGCCTGTGTGAGGCGTGCAACCTGGAGCGCTGCGCCCATCCGGCGCAAGCGCGCCCGTCGATGGAGGCCTGCGGTGTCGACGTTTTTGCCACCGCACGCGTGGCGGGATTCCCGATTCACACGCTGCGCGAACGCGGGGAGGCCCATAACCTGTACGGTCTGTTGTTGCTCGAATAGCCGTCGGCTATTGGCGAGCTACGCGCGGTGAGTGCTGCTGGCAGGTGATTGACCGGATCCATATAAGCAGTCCGCGAGGCGCTGTCTCGCGGACTGCTTTCGTTCAGAGTACGTGGCGCTGCTCCAGAAAAGCCTGAAAGACTTCCTCGAACAGGCGCACATCGGTGCGCGTGTCACCGGCTGAGGAGCGGAAGGGCTCGCCGGTCTGCAAGCAGCGGATGAACGCTTCCGTCTCGCGACGGTAGGCCCAAGACCAGGCGTCGCGCGGGATGGGCCGCTCAAAGCGCTGCGTCTGGCCGGCGCGGTACACCTCGACCTCGGCAGGTTGGTTCTTGAGCAGCAGCGGCGGCGCCCAGGTCGTGACCCAGCCATCACGGAAGTAGACCTGGGTGTGCTCGTCCCAGCGATAGTGCGAGAGCCGCGCTGTCTCCAGCGTGGCCCGCACGCCCGCCATATCGAACACCACCAGGCCGGTGTAGCCATCGTCGTCCAGGTCCACCGCGCGCAGCGAGACGTCATCGCCGGCGTTCAGCAGCCAGCGCAACAGGTTGATGTTGTGGGTGTATTGCTGCAGATACGAGAGATACTGGTCGGCGTGGTCCGTGGGCAACCATTCGGGCAACTGGGGCGGTGGGGCGGGCGGCATGGCCTCGTCTGTCGTGATGGCCGGGCCGGTCGCGCCCGCCGTCCAGTTGCCGCAAAAGCCGTGATTGCGAGCGTAGGTCACCGGCCCAACCTCGTCAGAGGCGCGCCAGAGGTCGATCTGCGCCTTGGCCAGCTCGTTGCCGGCGTCATAGCGTTTCATATAGCCCACCATGACGCGCTTGCCGGTGCGCCTCTCAGCCATCAGGATGGCATCCGCCTGGGCGACGGACACGGCCATCGGCTTTTCCATGAACACGTCTTTGCCGGCCTCCAGGGCGTCGCGGGCGATCTGCCCTTGCGCGCTGAACGCAGCCGAGACGGCGATCGCGTCGATATCCGGATCAGCGAGCAGCGCCTCGTGGTCGCGATACAGACGCGGAATGCCCAGCGCTTGCTGCACGCGCCTGCCCAGTTCGGGGCGGAGCTCGGCCAGGGCTAGCAGTTCACAGCCCACGATAGTGGACAGGTTGGGCAAGTGCACGGTCTGCGCCATGTATCCACAGCCGATATAGCCCAGGCGGATGGTGCGCATCTTGGCTCCTAGAAGACGGTCTCTAGAGACAGGGTCTGGCCGCCGTGCGCGGCCTCGGTGCACTTGTTCATGATCTCGATGACATGGCGCGCGTGTTCGCCCGACACGATGACCTCTTTGCTCGGGTCGAGGATGCAGTCGATCAGATGCTCGACGCCGATGGGCAATGACCACTGCGTCGCACGCCGACCCAGGTCGAGGTCGGTCCACCCCTTGACGCCCAGTTCCCAGTCGTCGCGGTAGATCGACAGCGGGGTGGGGGCGCCATAGTCGTTAAAGTTGATGGTGCCCTCGGAGCCAAAGATCTGAGTGCGGGGGCCGCGATGGCCAAAGGCGCAATAGGTGCAGTCCAGAAAGGCAAAGCTGGACGCGCCAAAGTTCATGATCATCAGCGTGTTGTCATCAACTTCGACATCGATGATCTTGCCCTCGGAGGGGCCAGAGCGCACCTTGCGCTGGGGGATGGCGACGCCCGACATGCCACACACCGACTTGGCCGGGCCGAGCAGGCCGGTGATGGTGTGCAGCGCGTAGACGCCCATGTCGTAGAGCGGGCCAGCGCCGGGCTTGTAGAACCAGGTGGGGTCGGTGGTCCAGTTTTCAAAGCTGGCGGCGCCGCCGTGCGAGTGGTGCGCCACGATATAGGCCACCTTGCCAATGGCGCCTTTCTGGATCAACTCCTTGGCCTTGATGACCGCCGGGTTGAGCATCATCGCCGCGGCGGCGCCGAGGCGCACGCCCTGCTTTTTGGCCTCTTCGATCAGGATGGTCGCTTCGGCGACCGTGGTGGTCATGGTCTTTTCCGAATAGACATGCTTGCCGGCCTGCAGCGCCATGAGGTTGGTCTCAAAGTGCGCCTGAATGTGGGTCAGGTTGACCATCAGATCGATGCCTGACTTGGCCAGCATCTCTTCCTGGTCGGTGTAGACCTGAGGCACGTTGTAGAGCGCGGCGCACTCGCGCGCCCGCGACTCGACCAGATCGCAGATCGCCACGACCTCGGCGTTGCGCATCTTGCTGAGCGCCGGCATGTAGGTGCTCTGCGCGATGACGCCATATCCCAATACGCCTATCTTGACCTTGTCCATCATAGCTCCTTTGTTCTTGCGAGAATACAAAGCTCTAGGCGCGGACAACCCGCGCCCATCGTTTCCTAGCCGATACACCAGGTCATGTCGTTGACCAGTTCGAGCTTGCCGCTGACCGCGGAGCGGATGCCCGCGTCGAGAATGGCCATCACTTCCAGGTTCTGCTGCGGGTCCACGGTGGGGTGCAGCGGCTCGCCGTGTTCGATGTGGTGGATTAACTCCTTGGCCAAGGTCTCGCGGCCTGCGGGGAATGGGTCGGGCTCGACGATCTCGTCAGGCGGTGTCACGTCGTGGGCGCGCGAGGTGTACACCTCCACGACCTGCCCGCCAGCGTGCTCGTCCGCGTCCGGGCGACGGTTCACCATCAGTGCGCCGCGCTCGCCGTAGACGATGATGCTGGGGATGACCGGATTCCAGGTGGTCCAGGTGGCTTCCAGCACGGCCAGCGCCCTGGGAAAGCGCACGGTGATGACGGCGTTGTCGTCGGCATCGCCATAGCCGCTGGTCAGGTTGACGCGCATGCCGTTGGCAGCCACCGCGGGCGAGCCAATGTACCAGCGGGCCAGGCAGGCGCCATAGCAGGTATAGTCGAGCAGGGCGCCGCCGCCCGGGGCCGACTGATGCCACCACTCGGCGCCTTTGACGGGGCCGGGGGGCTCGGGTTGGGTATAAGACATGGGGCCCATCGAGCCGCCGTTGCGCCACTTGACCTCGAGCACGCGACCGATGGTTCCTTCGTCGATCAAGCGCTTGACGGTGCGCGTGGCGGGCGACCAGGTGGTGGGCCAGTTGACAAAGAGGCGCACGTCGGCGGCCTGAGCGGCGCGCCACATGCGCAGGGCATCGGCCAGGCTGGCCGACATGGGCTTTTCGGTCATCATGTGGGCGCCGTGAGCGGCGATGGCCTCGGCCACCTCGCCATGGCGAGCATTCTCCGGGCAAAAGACGACGATGTCGAGCTGCTCTTTGTCCAGCATCTCGCGATAGTCGTCATAGGCCTTGACCGGGCCAACCAGATCACGCATGCGCTGGATAGAGCGCTCGGTGCGGTTGGTGAGCGAGGGCGTGGCAGGGACGGTGTCGGCGCAGGCCACCCATTCAACGTTGGGCAGTTCGGTGAACGACTTGAGCAGCGTGAAAATGTGGCCGTGGGCGAATCCCGCGGCGCCGATGCGGTAGGTGTGAGCCATGACAAGCCTCCCCAGTAGAGTTGCAGACGAGATCCGCGAGGATTGTAGAGCGCCGAAGCAGTAGCGTCAATCGATCTGGTGGGTAACAGACTTTTCTGGGACGCTATTGGGGCAAGTCGGCTCCGATCACCTTGTCTGGAATCACGCAGCCACCTGTATCGTCTTGTTGTAAGTATTCGCAGAAATTACCTTGACATAGCGCACCCCATGCCTTACACTGGACTAGAGACTCAGGAATAGCTCTTTATCAACGTGTATCGAGCGGGTGGCATGCGGCCATAACAAAGCCATTGTGTTAGGGCCGTTCTTTTCCAAAGGAGGAAGGGACAATGTTGCTTCGCACAGATTGTTCACGTCGAGAGTTCTTGAGGATTTGTGCTGTTGGCGCAGGAGCAGCCCTACTCGCAGCCTGCGCGCCCAAGGCGCCGACCACGGCGCCGGCGGCCCCGGCCGAAGCGCCCAAGCAGCCCGCTGCCGCCCAGCCCGCACCGGCCAAGGCACAGAAAGTGGTCATCTTTGTAGGCTTTGGCACCGGTACGTCAGAAAGCCAGATCAAGGAAGAGACTGATCTGGTTAACGAGCTCAACGAAGATCTGGCCCCCGACGGGATCTCTGCCGAACTACTGGTTACCCCGCACGAAGAGCATCTGGCCAAGTTCTCCGCCATGCTGGCCGCAGGCGCCCCGCCGGATATCGTCATGCCCATCGGCATCGGCGGTGTGGCCGAGCTCTATGACACGGATGCCTGGATGGATTTGCAGCCTCTGGTCGACCGTGACAACTATGACATGAGTGACTTTTACGGGCCAACGGTGACGCTGCACACCTACGCCAAAGGCACGCTGGGGCTGCCCTTGGCCGTCTACCCCTCGTTCATCTACTACAACAAGGACCTGTTTGAAGCGGGAGGCGTCGACGAAATCCCCCACAAGTTCGGCGAAGCCGGCTGGGACTTTGACAAGCTCGAGGAAATCAGCCGCAAACTGACCCTGGACAGCAACGGCGTCTCGTCAGACAAGGCCGGATTCGACCCGATGGACATGCGGCAGTGGGGCTATGACGAGTCGTGGATGGACTTTGCCGGGCTCGCGCGGCAGTTCGGCGCCACCTCGGCTACGGGCGTGTCCGACGACTATAAGACCTCGCTGTGGGATGATCCGGCCTATGCGCTACGGGCTCAATGGGTTAACGATGCCATCTGGAAGAAATATATGATGGCTTCGCCGGAGAATGCCACCGAGGCGTTCGCCCTCGCCGGCAACCCGTTTCTCAGCGGCGTGGTGGGCATGTGGCACGTGCACACCTGGATGATGGGAGAAAGCTTCGCCCAGGCGCCGTTCAAGTGGGATATCGGCGCTGTGCCCAGAGGCCCCACGGGCGTTATCAGCGCCCAGGTGGACGCCGACACCTTTGTCATGGCGGCGGCAGGCAAGCAGCAGGATGCTGCCTGGGAAGTGGCCAAGTGGAGCTGCGCGCCAGGCAATCTCGAGCGCTTTGCCATGACCTGGGGGTCGGTGCCTGCTCGGCTCTCGGGCACGTCGATCTTTGAAAAGTCGTTCAAGGAGAAATTCCCTGAAGTCGACATGCAGGTAGTGCTAGACGCCATTGACTATGGCGACGTACCCAACCATGAAGGCTGGAAGCCGCAGCCAGCCAAAGTGGGCGATGCGGTCGGCGCTGCCATTGACACCGTCAAACTGCAGCAGAACGACAACTGCGCTGCGATCATGCTAGACCTGGACAAGACCGTCCAGGGCCTCTTGGATGAGTACTGGAAGGGCAAGAGCTGATATCAGGTTCCTATGTGGGGCAGGGAGCGCTGTGCGCTCCCTGCCCCGTTGAGCGTGCAACCCTGCCAATCACGACGATCCTGGAGGCTCGCGATGGAGCGAACACGGCGATTCCACATAACGCCCGCGCGACGCGAGGCGATGTGGGCTTATGGACTGATCAGTCCCTGGATCATTGGCTTCCTGGCGTTTACCCTGATTCCCATGGTGGCTTCGTTTGTTCTGGCCTTTACCGAGTACAACGTTATCCAGCCGGCGAGATGGATCGGGGGCGATAATTATCAGGGCATTGTGACCGATCCCCTGTTCTGGCAATCCGTCAAAGTCACCCTGACGTACGCTGGCCTATCACTCATCCCGAGCCTGGTGTTGGGATTGGCTCTGGCGATGCTGCTGAACGCAGAGATCGTTGGCCTATCTGCCTGGCGGACACTGTATTACTTGCCGTCGATCATCTCGGGCGTTCCGGTGGCCGTGCTGTTCGGCTTTGTGTTTAACAAGCGCTTTGGCGTGCTCAACTGGGCTCTGGATCAGTTCGGGATCCGGGGGCCCGGCTGGCTATCGACGCCGCAGTGGGCGCTACCGGCGCTGGCGATCATGAGCCTCTGGGGAGTGGGCGGTGGCATGATCCTCTACCTGGCCGGCCTTCAGGGCGTTCCGACCACCCTCTACGATGCCGCCAAGGTGGACGGCGCCAATGGCTGGCACAGGTTCTGGCATGTGACGCTGCCGATGATATCACCGGTGATCTTTTACAACCTGGTGTTGGGCACCATCGGCACGTTCCAGTACTTTACCGGGGCATACATCCTCACCGACGGCGGCCCCAACTATGCCACCTGGTTCTACAACCTCTATCTCTATCGCAATGCTTTCTACTATAGCAAGATGGGCTATGCCTCGGCCCTGGCCTGGGTGCTGTTTCTTTTCGTGCTGATACTTACGCTCGTGATCTTTAGGAGCTCCGCAGCTTGGGTGTATTACGAGGGCCAACTCAAGGGAGGCAGGGGGTGAGGCATGGCATCTGATGCTCGCACAACCGTGGCGCTGAAAGGACCAGTCCACCCGCGCCCCAAGCGCATCCTGGGGATGAAGCCCAAAGAATTTACCACCAAACTCGTCGTACAACTCATTCTGATGGCAGGCGCGGTGGTGATCTTGCTGCCGCTCGTTTTCATGATCTCCACCTCACTCAAGAACATCGGCCAGGTGGGTGTCTATCCGATCGTTTGGATACCCAAGCCCATCGTGTGGCGCAACTATCCTGACGCGCTGGCAGAGGTAAACTTTGCCCTGTACACCTGGAACACTATCAAGGTGACCTTTGTTGGCATGATCGGCGTCTTGCTGTCGTGCTCACTGGTGGCGTACGGCTTTTCCCGGTTCCGGGCACCCGGCCTGAACGTGCTCTTCCTGATCTTGCTCTCGACCATCATGCTGCCGTCGCAGGTGACCCTGATCCCAGTCTACATCATGTTTTCCAAGATAGGTTGGGTTGATACGCTCAAGCCATTGATGATTCCGCGCTTCTTTGGAAACCCGTACGATATCTTTCTGCTGCGACAGTTTTTCATGACCATTCCCCTCGAGATGGACGATGCCGCCCGCATCGACGGGTGCAACCCGCTGCAGACGTTCTGGCACGTTCTCGTGCCGATGGCCAAGCCAGCGCTAGGCACTGTGGCGATCTTTCACTTTATGTACGCCTGGAACGATTTCTTCGGTCCGCTCATCTATCTGCACCACCGCGAGAACTGGACGCTGGCGCTCGGCCTGCAGGGATTCCGCCAAGTGTATAGCACCAAGACCAACCTGCTGATGGCGGCTTCCTTTATGGCAGCGCTGCCCTGCATCTTGTTGTTCTTTTTTGCGCAGCGGCAGTTCATCCAGGGCGTCGTCATCACCGGCGTCAAGGGCTGAGGTCCTCGGGTCTTTGGGAGAGGCTGAGCGGTGGCAGCCTGCATCTGCGCCACCAGCGTTAGGCCGGCTCGTCTTTACGGAAGGAGGCCAATCTTGCTCCCGCGGTCGACGCGGCAACGAGGTGGCATTCGTCTGCTGCCCGGCGAGCCGAGGAGCGATTCCTCGGCTCGCCGTCGCTTTCGCCACTGGCTGTGGGTTGGGCCTATGTGGTGGGTCTGAATGAGCATTCAATCAGAACTAGATGATAAAAACTGACCGAAAAGGCTTGACGTTGTCCAGATTTCGGCTACAATGAGGTTGCACTTGGGCAAACAAGGAGCAGCAATGCAGGATAGCATCTTTGTCGAAGACTATCAGCCGATTCCCGAACTCGTCACGCCCGCGCACGAGGTGCACAGGCCAAAGTTCGACGTGGTGGACGGTCACAATCACATTGCTGTAACCGGGCCGCGCGCTGCCGGGCTCGACGTGGGCGCCCTCGTGGCGACGATGGACGAAGTGGGCGTAAAGACCATCGTCAACCTGAGCGGCGGCTGGGGCGACGAGCTCAAGCGCAGTTTAGCGACGCTGGACGAGGCCCATCCTGGGCGCTTTTGCACCTTCTGCAACGTGCACTGGGGCGGAGCGGGCGCGCCCGGCTGGGCTGAGGCGGCTACCAAGCAACTCGCTGCCGACGTGGGCGCCGGGGCCAGGGGGCTCAAGATTTTCAAGCAGCTGGGCCTGGAGTGGCGAGATTGCGACGGCAAGCTGCTGATGCCCGACGATCCGCGTATCGGCGATGTGTTCGAACAGTGCGCCGAGCTGAACCTCCCGGTGCTGATCCACGTGGCCGACCCTACCTCATTCTTCAGGCCGAACGACCGCTTCAATGAACGCTACGGCACGCTAAAGCAGCGACCCGAGTGGCATTTCTACGGGTCGCAGCACCCCACGTTCATGGAGCTCATCGAGAGCCTCTATCGCCTGATCGAGGCGCATCCGCGGACGACTTTCATCACCGCGCATGTGGGCTGCTACCCCGAAAATCTCGGCTTTGTGTCGCAGATGCTAGACAAGTACCCGAACTTTAACACCGACATTTCGGCGCGCCTAGGTGAGTTGGGCCGCGTGCCCTATGCGGCGCGCGAGTGGTTCATCAGATACGCCGATCGGATCGTGTTCGGGACCGATCTGACCATCACGCCGGAGATGTATCGCCTGCACTATCGCTGGTTAGAGACTGCTGATGAGTACATGCCAGCCAGCGTGCAGCAGGCAAACAGCGTCATGCGCTGGCGCGTGTACGGGGTGCACCTCCCTGATGAGGTGCTCAAACAGGTCTATGCAGGCAACTTTAAGCGGCTGGTGCCGGAGCGCGCCTAACTGATCGGCAGGGAACCCTTGCCATCTGCTCCTGGTCTCTGCAAACGTGACGCAGGGGCGGCGATGGCGCAACATTGCGGAGCCCGGCCCCATCATAGCGGTTGAGGTGTGGTTTGTCTGGCAGTACGCGCGGCTGATGACATTAGTCGCCAGTGCCTGCCAGGTTAGCACAAGGTGGGTAAGGAGGCGTGATTGCGAGCGAGACCTGGGGTCCATCGTCGGGTTGAGGGTCCATTCAAGACAGGAGAGGGGAAAAGATGAACGAGTCACGCAATTTTAGCCGTCGTCAGTTCCTCAAAGTGGCGGCCGTTGCGGCCGGTGGCAGCCTATTGGCCGCCTGCCAGCCCAAGGTCGTAGAGGTCGAAAAGGTGGTGACCCAGATCGTCAAGGAAGAGGTCATCGTCGAAGGGACGCCCAAGATCGTTGAGAAGGTGGTCGAGAAGGTCGTGCAGGTCACGCCAGTCGCCGCCAAGGCAACGGAAGTGCGCTACATGTGGTGGGGCTCTGAGCAGCAGCGCGCCATCGACATGCAGCTCGATGTCTTCAAAGACCTGGCCCCCAACGTCAAAATGAACTCTGAGCTCGTGCCCTGGGCACAGTATTGGGACAAGCTGTGGACCGCCCTGGCCGGCGGCGACGCCCCGGACACCTTCTGGCTCAACATGTCGAACTTTGCTTCGCTGTCGGCCAAGGGGCAGTTGATGAACATTCAGCCGAACCTCGACGCCGACGAAAAGCTCAAGACGGACTGGGAGCTGAACTTTGACTCGCTCAAGGCCGCCTACGTCTTTGAGGGCGATGCCTACTCTTGGCCGCGCGACTATGACACCATCACGCTGGCAGTCAACCGTAGCCTGATGGATGAGGCCGGCCTGCCGATGCCCGACAGCGCCAACGATTTCGCGGCGTGGGACTGGGCGATGTGCAAGCAGTACGCCACTGCCATGACCAAAAAAGAGGGCGACCGCACCACGCAGTATGGCATGGTGGCGCAGAATACCAGCCAGACTGGCTGGTTCAACTGGGTGTACTCGAATGGCGGCACGGTGCTCAACGAGGGCAGGACGCAGTTCACCCTGAACGAAGCGCCGGCCGTCGAGGCGCTGCGCGAGTATGTGTCCTATCGCCGCGAGGGCCTGGCCCCCGGCGCCGAGTCTCTCCAGACTATGGGCGCCAGCGACCAGTTCTCGACCGGCCGCGTGGGCCTGATGCACATCGGCAGCTGGAACGTGGGCACGCTCAACACCAGCGTCGTAGATTTCGAGTGGGACGCCGTGCCCATCCCCTACGCGCCGACCGGCAAGTCGATGTGTATGATCCACGGCCTGGGCAACACCATCGCCAAGAACACCAAAGTCGCCGAAGCTGCCTTCACCTGGGTGTCGTTCTTGGGCAGCTTTGTGGGATCGGGCGTGCTGGGCAACAGTGATACGGTGATCCCGTCGCGCGCCGACACGGCCCCGCTGTGGTTCAGCCCGCAGTTCAAGCCGGATAACCGCGCCCTGTTCCTCACGTGGACGGACAAGTCGCTGTTCTTCCCCAACACCGCTGAGCCGACCACGGCGCAGTGGAACGTCCATATCACCAATGAGATGACGCTGGTGATGGAAGAGGGCAAGGACGTCCAGGAAGCCATGGACACCGCCAAGGCGGCCATCGACGACATCCTGGCCGGCAAGGCCGTCTAGCTTCGGAGCAACTTCCAACAGGGGGCTGCGGCAGCCCCCTGTTGGGTTGACACAGGAGGGGCGTTGATGGCAAGTGCAAGCGTTGCGCGTCCAAGCTGGCGAGAACGATGGGGCGGCATGAGTTCACGGGAACGCCGCGAGAACCTCTGGGGATGGCTGCTGGCCTCTCCCTGGATCATCGGGTTCGTCGGCTTTACACTCGTGCCCATGGTGGCATCGCTGTATCTCAGCATGACGAACTGGGACATTCTGACAACACCCAAATTCACCGGCATCAGGAACTATGCCTTTATCTTTACCCGGGGCGATCCCGTAGTTCTGCAATCGTTCGTCATCACGACCTACTATGCAGTGGTGAGCGTGCCTTTGCGACTGGTTCTTGGCCTGATGATCGCGCTGCTCATGAACCAAAACGTCAAGGGCATCTTTGTCTTTCGCAGCATCTACTATCTGCCGGCAGTGCTCTCGGGCGTGGCCGTTGCCATGATGTGGCGGTGGATCCTCAACAGCGAGTTTGGGCTGTTCAACTATGCGCTGTGGGCGCTGTTTCGCATCAACGGCCCGGCCTGGCTGGTGCAGCGACAATGGGTTATCCCCTCGCTAATCATCATGAGCCTGTGGGATGTAGGCTCGGCCATGTTGATCTACCTGGCCGGACTGCAGGGCATCCCCACCGACCTCTATGAGGCGGCAACAGTGGATGGGGCCACCTCCTGGAAAAAGTTCTGGAAGGTGACCTTGCCCATGATCTCTCCGGTGCTTTTCTTTAACCTGGTGAATGGGGTCATCGGCGCACTGCAGACCTTTACGCAGGCGTTCATCCTGACCGAGGGCGGGCCCAACAACGCGAGCATGTTCACCCTGCTGTACATGTACCTGAACGCTTTCCGCTGGTTCCGGATGGGCTTTGCCTCAGCCATCGCCTGGCTGCTCTTTATCTACATCCTCATCCTGACGGCCATCGTCTTTCGCTCCTCGGTGGGCTGGGTCCACTATGAGGGCGATCTCAAGAGAGGCTAGGAGGGCAGAATGGCAACAGGTGTACGCACTGCCTCGAATGCGCCCAAACTCAAAGCGACCAGCAGCATCAGTTTCATGACCAAACTGCAGCGCACGCTGGTCTATATCACACTGTTTGCTGGCGCCGCCGTGTTGATGGTGCCCTTTGTCTGGATGGTCTCGACGTCGCTCAAGCGGCAAGGGGCCGCCTTTGTTCTGCCCCCCGAGTGGATCCCCAATCCGGTGGTGTGGAGCAACTATCCCATGGCGTGGAACTATGTGCCCTTCACCACCTTCACCAAGAACACGGTGATGTACACAGCGTGGACGGTGCTGGGGGCGACGCTCACCTCCGCTATGGTTGGTTACAGCTTTGCGCGCTTGCGCTGGGCGGGTCGCGACACGCTGTTTCTGATCGTGATTGCGACCATGATGCTGCCGACCCATGTGACCATGATCCCCGTGTTCGCCATCTGGCGCGCACTGGGCCAAAACAACACCTTTGTGCCTCTGATCGTGCCCGCCTTTTTCGGGGGCGCGTTCAACATCTTTCTGATGCGGCAGTTCTTTATGACATTGCCGCTGGATTTGGATGATGCCGCCAAGATCGATGGCTGCGGTGTGTTTGGCGTCTTTTGGCGCATTGTCGGGCCACTGAGCAAGCCGGTGATCGGCACGGTGGCCATCTTTCAGTTCTTGTATCGTTGGAACGACTTTATGGGGCCGCTGATCTATCTCAATGACCAAAAGCGCTACACGCTGGCCCTGGGCTTGCAGCTCTTTCGCGGACAGTATGAAACGCGCTGGGAGCTGTTGATGGCGGCTTCGGTGATCGTGATGATCCCGGTGCTCTTTATCTACTTTTTGGCGCAGCGGTACTTTGTGCAGGGCATCGTGTTCACCGGCGTCAAGGGCTAGCAGACAGAGGAGTGACCATGCAGAATAGCATCTTTGTTGAAGACTATTATCCCATTCCGGAAGTCGTCACGCCCAAGCACGAGGTGCGAAGGCCAAAGTTCGATGTGGTGGACGGGCACAACCATCTGCCTGTAAATCATCCGCGCTTTGCGCAACTCGACCTGGGTGAGCTGATCGCCAACATGGACGAGGTGCGAGTCAAGACGATTGTCAACCTGAGTGGCGGCTGGGGCGACGAGCTCAAGCGCAGCTTGGCGACGCTGGACGAGGCTCATCCCGGGCGCTTTTGCACCTTCTGCAACGTGCCCTGGGGCGGGGCGGGCGCGCCCGGCTGGGCTGAGGCAGCCACCAAGCAACTTGCGGCAGATGTGGCGGCGGGGGCCAGGGGCCTGAAGATATTCAAAAGCCTGGGCCTGCAGTTCAAGGATTGCAGCGACAAGCTGCTGATGCCGGATGACCCACGCATTGGCGATGTGTTCGAGCAGTGCGCCGAGCTCAACATCCCGGTGCTGATCCATGTGGCCGACCCCACGGCTTTTTTCAAGCCGCTGGATCGCTTCAACGAGCGCTGGGATGAACTGCACGGGCATCCCGACTGGATGTTCTATGGGCCACAGTACCCCAAGTTCATGGAGCTGATCGAGAGCCTCTACCGGCTGATCGAGGCGCACCCGCAGACGACGTTCATCACCGCGCACGTAGGGTGCTATCCCGAGAACCTCGCATTTGTGTCCCAAATGATGGACAAGTATCCGAATTTCAACACCGACATTTCAGCGCGCATCGCCGAGCTGGGGCGTGTGCCCTATGCGGCGCGCGAGTGGTTCATCAAATACGCCGACCGCATCGTTTTTGGCACCGACATCACGCCGCTGCCCGACATGTATCGCGTGCATTACCGCTTCTTGGAGACCGCGGACGAGTATTTCCCCTACACGACCGGACCTCGTGGCGGTCAGGGCCGATTCAACATCTATGGCGTGTTCTTGCCAGACGACGTTCTCGAAAAGGTCTATAACGGCAACTTTCATCGACTGGTGGGCATGTAGGCTTGTGGCCTGCACATCAACGGGGCCTCACACGAGGCCCCGTTTGCTTTTCATGTTCTTGACGGAACCAGCAGCGGCGTGCGGTCGTCAAATCGTACTGTCAGGAGACCCAGGGCAGGTCTTGCAGCGCACGCTCTAGCTGGCGCAAATGCTCCTGTTCCTCGCCGATGATGGCCGTCAGTGTGGCCTGGTGCGCTGGCGCAACCTGATCTCGCATCTCCTGGAAGAACAGCAGCGTATCGTTCTCAAAGGCGATGGCGGCGCGCAGAGCAGAGGCCTCATCGGACGCCTCGGCCGCCAGTGCCAGACCGCGGTCCTCGCCACCATAGAGCGCATTCGTGTAAAGCGCCCGAAGACGTGTTTCAGCCCGCTGCCGTTCTTCCTCGGACGGCGCAGGGCCGGCAGGGACGTGCTCCAGCAGGCGCTCAAAGGTGCGATAATGGCGCCCCTCTTGCTCGGCCAGATCGGCAAAGAGCAGTCTGGCATTGCCATCGGCCATCGTTGCGGCCACCGCGGTGTAAAAGGCCCGGCCATTGGCTTCGATTTGCAGAGCCCAGCGCAGCGCAGCGTGGGCGGTGAGCATGGTCATCTGAATCCTCCTATGAGCGAAGGGTGACTTGAGTGCATGATACCTATAGCTTTGCGCGAGCACAAGCCCTTGACGGGAGCGCGTGGCGCACTAGAATGCCCGCAGTCTTGCCGTGGAGGGGAGCATGCGCCCTGGCTTTATGTCTTCGGTTCTGCCACAACAGACTATCGGGGAGCTGATCGGCGCCGCCCAGGCCTACGGCTATGAGGGCCTCGAGTTTCGCCCCGAGTGGGGCCAGCGGCACGGCGTGGAGCTGGGCGTTAGGCCGGCTTGGCTACGCTCGGCGGCCGCCATGCTGCGTGAGGAGGGGATCGCCCCCAGCTGCATCGCCACGGGCTGCCGGTTCAACATCGCTGACCTTGACACGCAGAGCGCCAATCGCGTCAAGCTGCGGCAGTACATCGCACTGGCCGCTGAGCTGGGAGCGCCCCTGGTGCGCACCTTTAGCGACCCGCTGCCAGAGGGCGACGCGGCCGCTCGCGACCAGGTGATCGCCATGGCTGCGGCCTCGTACCAGGCCGTGGATGAATGGGCGGGTCAGCATGGTGTGACCGTGCTGGTGGAGACGCACACCAACATGCTGGCGCAGCACGCGCGGACCATATTGGATCGGGCGCAGTGCGAGCACCTGGGTGTGTTGTGGCACATATCGCATCATCTCGTCCGCGGGCAGTCGGTGGACGAAGCCTACGGGCGCCTGCGCGGCGCCGTGCGACATCTGCACTTGGCCGCCCAGCCGGAGGAGCACGGCGCGACCCTGGACGACAACCAGCGCATGCTGTCGCTGCTCGCCGCGGATGGGTTCACCGGTTTTGCCAGCGTCGAGATCATCAATCCACCCAACCCGCAGCAGGTTCTGGCGCATCACATGTCGCAATTCCGACAGCTTGTGGCCACGCTCTAGTAATCGCCGAGATCACAGCAGAAAAGGGGTGTCAGCATGAGTGAGATTCGTATTCCCGCCGCAACACTCGAGGGCTTTACGACCCAGGTGTTCGAAGCTATCGGCCTGGCGCACGATGATGCCGCCACCGAGGCGCATGTGTTGGTGTGGGCCAACCTGCGCGGCATCGATTCGCACGGCGTGCTGCGCGTGCCGCAGTATATGGCCAGCGTCAAGGCGGGCGGGATGGACCCCAAAGCCCAGTATCGCATCGAGCGCGAGACCCCGGCCACGCTGCTCATCGAGGGCGGCTATGCTTTTGGCCCGGTGGTGACCACGTTCGCGATGCAGCAGGCTATCGGCAAAGCGCGGCAGGCAGGCGTGGGCTGGGCCGTGATCCGCAACACCACCCATCAGGGCGCGATGGGCTACTATGCGCTGATGGCGGCGGCCGAGGGCATGGCGGGGCTGGCCATCGTCTGCAACCCACCCAATATGGCCCCAACCGGCGCGCGAGCCGCGGGCGTGCACAACAGCCCCATCGCCATTGCCGTGCCGGGCAAGGAGCACCCCTTTCTCGTGCTAGACATGGCCACCAGCGTGGCGGCCTTTGGCAAGGTCAATCTGGCGGTCGACAAGGGCATTCCCATTCCCGAAGGCTGGGCGCTGGATGCCGAGGGAAACCCAACCACCGATGCCACGCTGGCGCGCATCTTGCTGCCGGCCGGCGGCTACAAGGGCTATGGCCTGTCGCTCATGTTCGAATGCCTCTCCAGCATCATGGCGGGCAACGCGCTGCTGGCGCCCTCGCTGCTGGGCGGCACGGTGCGCCGCGGCACGCAGAACAGCGTGGTGGCAGCGGTGGATATCGCTGCGTTCACCGATGTGGAGGCCTACAAGGCCGACGTCGACAACACCGTGCGCGGGCTCAAGGGGCTGCCCACCATGCCGGGCGTGCCGCAGGTGATGGTGCCCGGCGAGCCGGAGCTGGCCATCTTGGCCGACCGCGAGGCGCACGGCATTCCGCTGCCTGAGGGCACCGTGCGCAACCTGCAGGCCGCAGCCGCCGAGCTGGGTGTGGCGCTGCCAATAGAACTGCAATAGTCACGGCGAGGAGGACATCGAGACGATGTCCTCCTCGCGCCCAGTGATGGGCCGGAGACAAAAGGGGCGGTGAGTGGGCGAGAAGCGCGGTGCGACGTATCCCGTGGTGGCGCGTTGGGCGGCGAATGCCACTTACGATGCGCTGGGGGCTGCCGCCTGGCTCGTCTCGCGGCGCTGGCGGCTCGACGTGGTCTGGCAGGCGCCGTTGCCTGAAGGGCCTGTCATGGTGGCGGTCAACCATCCGACTTCACTGGATCCCTTTGTGGTCATACACCTCGTCCAGCGGCGCATGATTTTCTTAACGACCTTCAAGCTCTTTCACGTACCGATCTTGAGCACACTGCTCAAGGCGTTTGGCATGATCTCTGCGGGGGAGGGCAATCCCCGCCACGCGCTGCAGGATGCTATTGCGAGCCTAACGGCCGGGCGCACGTTGTGCGTCTTTCCCGAGGGCACCATCAGTTCGGTCACAGGCCAGGTGTCGCACCCGCGCAGCGGCCCGGCGCGGATTGCGCTGGGCGCCGAGGCGATCATCGTGCCGGTGGGTATTTACGCGCCGTCGGAGAACATCAAGCTGTTGACAGTCAAGCTCAAGGGACGAGTCGAGCAGGTGCGCTGGTACACACGCGGGCCGTATGCGGTGACGTTCGGCAGGCCGCTGGAGCTCCCTTGGGATGAACGGCAGGCAGGCCCCAGGGCGACCTCACATCGGATCGTGGCCGAAATCAGCGAACTGGTTGAGGCCGGCAGGCTACGGGTGCAACACCAAGAAGGATCGGAAACGGACGTGTAGCGCCGGCCTCTGCTGGCGCGCAGTTGATGGGCCGCGCAGGCTCTCTGATAGCCCAGGCAGTGATAACGCGTTCAGCCAGAGACCCCCTGCTGTGAGTTATTCGTGATGGCCTACTGCTATACTAATAACAGTGCTACAGAGAGGCTCAAGTGCCGAGAGGTATTTGGTGGCGGTTGGGCAACGCCCAACAAGGCCAGTCCTTTTGAGCCAAGAGCAGCCGGCAGGCCCGCCTGATGCCACAGACAACGGGTTAGCCTGTCAAAGGAAGGCGGAACTGCGTGTGGTGCATTCTCGGCCGTCTGATGCGGCTGGCGCACGCCAGAGCATTGAGCGCCACCGGTCGACCACTGCCGGTTCCAGGATCATAGGTCGCGTTAGTAACAACCGCATACAACCCCGTGGGCCCTGTGGCCCAGCTTGGGGGGCGGCGTTGTAGCAGTCAGTCCGGAAAGGAGGAGGACTGTCGCGACATCGTAGTCTCCGTTTTTTTGTGTCTCTATAGCATCATCGTCGGATCTTGAAGGAAGAAAACTTGAGGAGAGAGAAGAAATGTTGAACACTATGTACCTGTATATCAGAAACTTGATCAAGGCCCAGGAAGGCCAGGACCTGATCGAGTACGCGCTGATCATCGTGCTGCTGGTTGTGGTGGCGGTGGTCGGGTTGAGCCTGGTTGGTGGTGGGATCGCCGCTACGTGGACCCAAATCACAGGCTGGTTGGCGGGCGCTTTCGGCGGCTAGTCTGCCGATCCGATAGCCATTGGCTTTCTGGTCTAGGGATCTAGCCAACTGGCCAATCCATGAGGCGCTCCCAAAGAGCGCCTCGTTTTTCACAAAGCTGAGATTCGCCGGACTTGGAGCCCTTCATATTGAGTGGACAGGACTTGGTTTACTGATGCCTGTATTGCTGGTAACGACCGTCATCGTGGGTCTGGCCGTGTTGTGCCAGCGGCGTGGCGGCTTCTGGATCGCGATAGAGGGCTGGTTGGCCGGCCTCAATGCCCAGGCGCTCCCATGAAGACCGCACGCAGGCGTGCTGGCGAAAGCGGACAGGACCTGATCGAGTATGCGCTGGTTCTGCCATTTCTACTGACGCTGACGTTGGTGTTGGCAGAGCTGGCGCTGGTCATTTTCCAGTACAACGTGGTGGCGAACGCCGCCCGCGAGGGCGCCAGGGCGGGCATCGTCATCGCAGGCAGCGACTCGGCCGTGGCAGCCGCCAGCATTGCGGCGGCCGAAGGCAGGGCAGTGGACAGTGGCCTGCCCCTGGAACGGCTCGAGGTGACCGCCACGCTGACCGGTGGCGTGCATCGACGCCTGCAGGTGGTGGTGCAATACCAAGCGCAGCTCATCAGCGCACCCGTGATTCAGGCTATTGGCGGTGACTCAGCCGGCTTGTTCACCCTGCAGGCAGCATCGTCCATGTTGCGCGAATAAATCACACGACTCGGGAGGGAGATGGCACGTCTCCGTGGCTTTTTGTGGTTGTTGGCCGGGCTCATCGTCGCATTTTTGGCGGCGATTGTCGCCTATCTTACCCTGTCGCGTGCGTCGGAAATGGCCAGCGGGCAGGTTACCATTGAGGGCGCCAACCGGCCCGTTGTTGTCGTTACACAGCGCGTGCAGGTGCGCACCGTCCTGAGCGCCGACCTGGTGACCACCCTCGATCTTCCCGTGGAGGCCATCCCCGATGACGCGGCCACCGAGATCGCTGACGTGATTGGCAAGCTGACGATGGTGGAGCTCTACCCAGGCGAGGTCGTCTTGGCGCCGCGCCTGATCGATCCCAATGTGGTGTCTGGCGATGGGCGTGTCGCCGTCGCGTTGGCCGAGGATCAGGTGCTGATGGCTGTTCCTGCCACCGATCTGCTCAGCTCAGTGGCCGTGCTCAAGCCCGGCGACCAGGTGGACATTTTGGTCTCGATGCCGTTTCCCAACGCAGAGAGTCTGGGCAGCGCGAGCGGGGAGTCGGTGGAGGAAAAGACCGAGCTGGTGACCTATATCCTGTTGCAGAATATCACCGTCGCAGCACTGCCAGGCGCCGAGACGGCCCAGGCCGGCGATGCCAAAGCCGCAGGCAAACCGACGACGCCCCCGCAAGCGCTATTGGTCACTCTGTCTCCGCAAAACGCGCTGATACTAAAGTATGCGCTGGATGCGGGCGCCATTCAGGATGTGGTGTTGCGGGCGCCGGGCGCCGATCAGGAGTGGAGCACCGAGCCCATCGACGTGGACTATATCATCGATGCCTACCAGATTCCCGTGCAGTGAACCGATATGCCACGCGCTAAAGGGAGGCGCTGATCTTGTCGCAAGTTGAACATAAACTGCTGCTCGTCAGCTCCAGCGAAGAGTTGCGCGAGGCCGTCGAAGCCGCGCTGTTAGGTTGGCGCGAGCCTCACCGCCTCTACTGGGTCACGCAACCTGAACTGGCAGCGTCGCGCGTCATCGAGTTGATACCGCGCGTCATCTTGGTGGACGACGAACTTGGCGCCAGCCCTGAACGGTACACGCGGCAACTGAGCGACGTGAGCCCGCTGTCGGTGGTGGTGGCGTTGGTCGCCAGCGAGCGCGTCGATCTGGCCAACCGCATGGTGCTGAATGGCGCGCGTGCGGTGCTGCAAAAGCCTATCAGGGCAGACGAGATGCAGCAAACCCTATCGACGCTGTTGGCGAGTCGAGCCTCGCAAACTATCCAGCCTCACGAGGATATGCTGCACGGCAGGGTGGTAACGGTAGTGGGGGCGCGGGGTGGCGTGGGCCGGACTTCGGTGGCCGTGAACCTCGCGGTGAGCCTACATCAGGCCACGGGCGAGCCGGTGGCGCTGGTGGATGCGGATTTTGAGTCGCCAGCGGTGGACGTGATGCTGAACGTGTTGGGCCGGCGGACAATGGCCGAGCTCTTTGAGCGCTCGAGCAGCATCGACGCAGACTTGCTCAGGGGAGTGGTCAACCGGCATACCTCTGGCATCGACGTTCTGTTGGCCCCAGGCCCAGGAGACCCGCCCAGCAACCTGGGCACAGCGCGCGTCGAGCGGCTGTTGATGATGCTCAAGCGCCTCTTCATGTGGACCATTATCGATCTCGGGCAGCCATGGTCTGAGGCCGGGGCCGCTTTTGCCGACGGCGCTGACGCCCTGCTGTTCGTGCTGTCACCAGAGCTGGTCTCAATCCGCAATTCGCGACCCCTGCTAGAGCACATGCGATCACGGGGGTATGGCGAAGACAAGATCTGGGGCGTGCTCAATCGCGGAACGGCGCGCCACGGTATCCCGATCGTCGATATCGAGTCTCGGCTGCTGAGCATCCGCCACAGCATTCCAGACGATCCCAGCGTTTCATTGGCCAGCATCAATCGCGGGGTGCCCGTGAGCATGAGGCACCGGCATAGCGCGCTGGCCCGCTCTTATCGTCAACTGGCCAGCAAACTGGTCAACGCTTATGCCGCAGAGGACGAGAGCGCCTCAAGGACCGCCAGGCCAGCCAAGGCGCCGCGCCGGCAACGCGCTCCCAAGAGGAGCCGGTGATGAGCACGAGCCGATTCACCAGCGTGCAGGCGCACGGGAAGCCAGACTAATGGGAGGGGCCATCAGCCGCGGGGCAGCGGTGTTTGCAGCCCTGGTGGCCACGCTGACGTTGCTGCTCTTTGTGAGGCTGTGGCGCACCACGGTCACGCGAGATCCCATCGATCTACGCATTCAGCAGTATGGCGGCGATGTGGAGCCCCCTCGCGGCCGGAGCGGAAAACGAAGCCGCGGCCGTAGCCGATCGGGCGTCGCCGCTGGAGGGTCTCTGGCGCGCAAGCTGGCCCAGGCCGACATCCCAGTAACGCCGAGCGAGTACCGCCTGATGACGATGGGGGGCATGGCGGCGGGCCTCGTCTTGGGCGCGCTCGTGTGGTCTTTGCTGGTGGGGCTCGGATTGGCGCTGGTGGTGGCGGTGGGGTCAAGCATCTATTTGTCTTCGCGGTGCAAGCGCCGTATGCGGCAGATAAATGACCAATTGCCTGACGTGCTCACCCTGATGGTGAGCGGCCTGCGAGCCGGGCAGGGCATGAACCAGGCCATGCGCTTGCTGGTGGATCAGATGCCGCCGCCAGCCTCGGTCGAGTTTGCACGAGTGATCAACGCGATCGAGCTGGGGCAGCCAATGACCGACGCGCTGGAGGCCATGTCGGATCGGATCGGATCTGACGATCTGGATATGATGGTGACGGCCATCAATGTGCAGCGTGAAACAGGCGGGAACCTGGCCGAGACCCTCGACACTATCTCTGGCACAATTCGAGATCGCATTCGCCTGCAGGGAGAGATTCGCACGCTGACGGCTCAGCAACGGCTATCGGGTAACATTCTGGCCCTGCTGCCCACAGGGCTGGCCGTGGTGGTGGGGATGCTGAGCCCAAACTTTTACGCTCCCTTCCTGGAGCCAGGCCCCTATCGCATCCTGCCGATTGGCGCCTTGATCATGCAGGGCATTGGCTATTTCCTGATCCAACGCATTGTAGATATCGACATATAGCGACAGAGGGGAAGCGAGTGGCAACGCTGCAGCAATTTGCAACGCCGGGCGCTTTTGGGCTGCTGGTGGGGATGATCGTGGTCTGCACCATCTTTGCCCTGCGGCCCGGCCACAGCCGGTCAGAAAAGCGTCGGCTGGACGCTTACGCCGGCAAGCAGGAGCTAAAAGGCGTCCAGTTGTCTGGCAGCTTGACGGCGCGCACCCTGGCGCCCGCGGTGCGCCGCCTGGTGCGAGGCCTGGCGCAGGGCATGCCGCGAGAGCGAATCGAGGCCACCCGCGCCAAGCTGGTGCAGGCGGGCAGCCCGGGAGGGATCAGCGCGATCGACTTTATGGGCGCGCGCATCCTCGTGGGCATTCTATTGGGCGTGGCGATGTTTATGGTGAGCTCGCGCCTGCAGACGCTCATGTCGGGGCTGCTCATTGGCGCTTCCTCCGCAGCGCTGGGCTATCTGCTACCGGCCGTGTGGCTGGGGATGCGCATCAAAAAGCGGCGCAACGAAATCGAGCGCAAGCTGCCCGACGCGCTGGATATGTTGACCATTTCGGTGGAAGCGGGCCTGGCGTTCGAGTCGGCGATGTTGCGGGTGGCCGACCGATGGGATAACGCGCTGACCCGTGAACTACGGCAGGCGGTGTTGGAGATGCGCGTAGGGGCGCCTCGCGATGAGGCGCTACGCCGCATGGCGGCGCGGTCAGATGTCGCCGCACTGCGAACTTTTGTCGCCGTTCTGATTCAGTCGTCGCAATTGGGTGTCAGCATTGCCGAAGTGCTGCACTCGCAGGCCGCCCTCATGCGGCAAAAGAGGCGGCAGCGCATCGAGGCCATGGCCCACGAAGCCGGCATCAAGATGCTGTTCCCGCTGGTTTTTTTGGTGTTTCCGGCGCTATTCGTGTTTATTCTTGGCCCCAGCATCCCCCGCATCATAGAGGCCCTGGGCGGCGCCGGCGGGTTCTGAGCCAGAGTGGCAAGATTCAAGTACAGGCAAGAGGTTTAGTGATATTGGACCGACAAGAAGAACAGTTGATGCAGGCGCGCCAGGCTTTCCAGGAAGGGAAATGGAAGGCGGCCTTGAGCGTGCTGCACGATATTCTGCAGGATGACCCAGCCTGTGAGGAGGCCCGCGACCTCTTGGCCGAGGTCGAGTTTCGCAATCGCCTGGATAGGAAACGACCCGCCAGGGCGCGCCAGTTCATCATTCCCTGGGGGCGCATCGGGCTGGTTGTCGGAATTGCGGTGTTCCTGATATTGGCGCTGAGCCTGGGCGTGCGACTGTACCGAGAGCAGCTCATGCCCAATGTGCAGGCGGCCCAGGTCCAGAATCGCAGGCAGGCGCTGCTCAGCCAGGCGCAGGCGTACTATGTGGCCGGCAACTTTGTCATGTCGCAACAGCGCTTGACCGCGCTGCTGCAAGAAGTGCCAGACCACCAGGAAGCGCTGGACCTCGAGGCTCAGATTGAGGCGGAACTGGCGTTGGTTGCCAAGTACGAGCGCGCAGTGGCGCTACAGGCCGAGGGCGACCCGTTGAGCGCTCTGGAGCTACTGGTGCAACTCACCGTGGAAAAGCCGGGTTATCGGGACGTAGCCACACGCATCGCCAGCATTCGCAAACAGACCCAGCGCGACGATCTCTTTCGCGAGGCAGAGGTGGCGCAGCAACAGGGTGATTTGGTGCGTGCGCTGGATCTCTACCAGCAGGTGCAATATCTCGATGCGTCTTTTTCGCCCGAGCTGCTGCGTGAGAGGATCTACCAACTGCACATCGACATCGCTAACGAGCTAATGGCGCGGCAGCCCCCAGAGCCGTCGCGGCTGCCCGATGCCCAGCGCCACTTTCAGCAGGCCCTGGTGCTGCGCCCTCGCGATGCCGTCGCCGCCGCTGGCAAAGAGGTGGTGGACACCTTTCTGGAGGGCCGCGCGCGATTCGACGAGGGGCAGTGGAGCGAGGCCATTCGACCGCTGCGAAGGGTGTTCGAACTGCGCCCATCTTTCTTTCGCACAGCGGTGCTGGATATGCTCTACCAGGCGTATGTGAGTATGGGAGACGCCTACCTGAATAGCGGCGACGTGGGTATGGCCTACGCCGCGTATATGGATGCTAACGGGCTTCCGCTGAATGACACCGCCCTGGCCGAAAAGCGCATCGTGGATATCGTGCCCTTTTTGACGCCGACGCTGACGCCATCGCCCACAGCCACGCCGACGCTGACCTTGACCCCGCGGCCACCCGCCCTGCCTACAGGTGTGCCTACGCCGCGCCCGCTGAACGCCTATCACAATATGATCGTCTTTTCCAGCGATCATGAGGATCAACCGGGTTACTGGGTAGTGGCGCCCGATGGCACGCAGCGCACCTATCTGGGCAGGTCGGGCGCCACGCGCAGAGAGTTTGAGGAACTCAAGAGTCAGCAAGCCTTTTCGCCGGATGGCAAATGGCAACTGGTCGTGCAGGACGTCAACAGGGTGGCGCAGATTTTCGTCATCGACCCGCCCACGACGCAGTTTCCCAATCCGCAACCCAGGCAACTGACCAAAATGGGAGGGCTGTGCTATGACCCTGCCTGGTCGCCTGATGGCGGGCGTATTGTATTTGTCAGTCAGGCGGGGCAGAGTGATGACATCTGGGTGATGAATGCAGATGGCACGAGCGCCCGCAACCTGACCGCAAATGCCTGGCAGTGGGACAAGCATCCGTCCTGGTCGCCGGATAGCAGTCGGATTGTTTTTTGGTCGAACCGCGACGGCCGTAACCAGATCTATGTGATGGATGACCAGGGCCGGAATGCGCGCAACATCTCGAACAACGAATACAACGAATACGACCCGATCTGGGTCAGGTAGGATAGAGCAAGATGCTACGAGGACGAACCCCCGCCACTACACCACCGCGGACCATGTCGTTGGATCATGAGGACCGTACGGCCCAGATCCGCGCCACGGTCCAACGACGCCTTCTGTCCGAGGTAAGCCCCTCGGTCGAGATGATCTCACAGGCCGACATCCGCCCCATCTTGGAGCGCATCTTTGCAGAGGCCCTGGCCGAGGAGAACTTGCCTCTCAGCCGAGCCGAACGCAACGATCTGTTTCAAGACATCATGGCCGAGGTGCTGGGCTTTGGCCCCATTGAGCCACTGCTACGCGATGAGTCGGTGACCGAGATTTTGGTGAACGGACCAGATTCGGTGTTCATCGAGCGCAACGGCCTCTTGACGCGCTCTGACGTGACGTTTCGAGACAATGCCCATGTACTGCACATCATCGATCGCATTGTGGCGCCACTGGGACGCCGCGTGGACGAGAGCAGCCCCATGGTGAACGGCCGCCTGCCTGACGGCTCGCGTGTCAATATCATCATCCCACCGCTGGCCCTCAACGGGCCATGCATGTCCATTCGCAAGTTCGCGCGCAACGTGCTGTCGGTGGATGATATGTTGCGCACGCATACGCTAGAGGAGCGCATGACAACCTTCTTGGGGGCGACGGTCAAGGCGCGCCTCAATGTCGTCGTGTCAGGCGGCACGGGCACCGGCAAGACTACGTTCCTCAATGTCCTCTCGACCTTTATCCCGCCCAACGAGCGCATCATCTCCATCGAGGATGCCGCGGAGCTGAGCCTAAACCAGCCACACGTGGTGCGACTCGAGTCTCGTCCGCCCAACGTCGAAGGCCGGGGCGAGGTCGGCATCCGCCAACTGGTGATCAATGCGCTGCGCATGCGGCCTGATCGCATCATCGTGGGCGAGGTGCGCGGCGGCGAGTGCCTGGACATGCTGCAGGCCATGAATACCGGACACGATGGCTCGCTGACGACGGTGCACTCGAACGGGCCCCGCGATACCCTGGCCCGCGTCGAGACCATGGCGCTCATGTCGGGCATGGATTTGCCCCTGCGCGCGATTCGTGAACAGATCGCGTCGGCGTTCAATGTGATTGTTCATCTCGGGCGCCTGCAGGATGGCTCGCGCAAAGTCGTAAATATAGCCGAGGTGCAGGGCATGGAAGGCGACATCGTCGTCATGCAAGATATCTTTGTGTTCAAACAGACGGGCGTGGTCGGCGGGCGGGTGCAGGGGCACTTTACCGCCACCGGCGTCCGGCCGAGCTTTGTATCCAAGTTCAGTTCGCTGGGCATCGAGCTGCCCGATGACCTGTTTACGCCCACTGATCCAGGACGCGCGGCCCCACCTCGGCGAGGAGGGTTCTTCTCTGCGGGGGGCGCGGCGTGACAGCTGAGAACGACGCGCTATCCTATAGCCCGATAACGGCGGCTGAGACGTTGCTGGCGCTGGACAATGTATCGCCTGAGCAGGCGACAAGGCGCATTCCGCTGCCAACTGGCTTTATGCCGTTGGATGAGGTGATCGGCGGAGGTCTGCGTGCCGGCGAGCTGGTGGTGCTGGGCGGCCCGAGCGGCGTGGGCAAGACCATTTTCGCGCTCCAGTTGGCGCGCAATGTGGCGCGATCCGAGAGCGGCGCCCACGCGCTCTATATCTGCTATGAACATGAGCCAGACCATTTGCTCACGCGGTTGATCTGCCTGGAATCGGCCGATCTGCTGCCTGTAGAGCAAGCATTGA
>Ga0351885_10039_pt1 | contig 69682 bp, 61 predicted proteins | sample TotcelFGM3001L13_FD_206771 | JGI IMG/M metagenome (GOLD analysis project Ga0351885, IMG submission 206771) | Enriched cells from coal bed in the Powder River Basin, Montana, United States - Total cells FGM rep3 HSBNCT.FGM.300.1.L13 ... | reverse complement strand
GTGCTTCCGGGGGAAAGTGGTGGAAATCATCAGGCCTGCGCTTTATCGCGCCAGACCGAACGAGGCGAACTGTATATTCGTCAATCTTTTTATTGATTTCCTCTAATTCAGGGACCCCGCGCGGGAATATGGGGTCTGCAGGCGAAAGGGTTCTTAGTATTTCTTTTTCTGCCTTGATTTTTTCAAGGAGGTCTATTTGTATTGGCGTAAGTGAAGGTAAATCAGGGATGGGATTTTTCATCTTGCCGCCTCCTGTTGCGGTCCTGGGAGTGAATCCGCGTCGTGTCGGGTGCGCACCCTATCCCCGAAATTGTTTTACTCGCCCATTTTCACCACGTTTGACTTAGGTTTCGGGGTCAGCAGTTCCCCGCTCCGGACTGCTGCCTCGTTAGCTCTCCCAGGTCGAAGGTGGCTATATTTCAGAGTAGTGCGAAAGTCCTTATGGTTCAGTAACTCTTGAACTACTTTAAGATTTTCCCCTTCACCATTTCTTCCACCTTTATTTACATGGGCGCTGGCGAAGTTGTGTCTCAAGTCATGGAATCTAAAATCATCCGGCAAGCCCGCTACCTTCTTAATCCGCAACCATGGACCTTTGAAGTTGCTTCTCATTTTGCCGTCTTTACCGGGAAACACGTACTCCGAAGTTTGCGGCAGAGCCTTGAGCACTTCCATTCCTTCCGGGGAGACCTGCGTCGTAATTGTCTCGGTTCCTTTGCGTCGGTGGGAGATCACCAGCGTTACCCTGTTTCGTTCAAAATCCAAGTCGGCCCACCTTAGCGGGAACAGCGTTCCTCTGCGCACTCCAGTTAGCAAGGCGAACTGAATGAAGGCCGCCTGGGTTCTGTTAGGCCATGTATCCAAAGTGCTCCGAAGAGCCACAAGCTGTTCATCTGAAAAATAAGTGGTGCGCTCGTTATCCAGGTGAGGCATCTTAACTTGACCATGGTCAAAAGGGGTTTCCCCCTTATACTTGAAATCTGGGCCTTGAGCAAACCTGTAAAGGCGGTGCAACAATACCAGTTGATGTTTGATGGTCGCCGCAGAGAAGGGCTTGCCACGCTTGCTCAAGTACAGCTTTCCTTCTTTGGTTTTTCCTTTTGTCATGTCCTGCTTCAAACGGTTCACGTCTATAGCTGAGATTTTATCCAAGTGCTTCTTGGTGAACCGTGGTTCAAGGTGTGTCTCATAGTTGAACTTGTCGGTTATCCAGGTCTTTTTATTTCCCGGTATTTGTGCCCACTTGAGGTATGCCTTCCAAACTTCTCCTAATGTAGGGAATTGCGTTACGTTGTGGTTAATTTCAAATTCTCCTCGTACCATATCCCCCTTAATAGCCGCTTCTGTTTCCCTGGCGATGGTGAGGTTATCCACGACTCGAGTAACACGCTTCCCCTTCACCGAGACGCACACCCGATATTTCTTATCCCGACCAAAGGGGAACCCGCACTTGGAACACAATTTCGCGTCCAGGCCATAGGTTGATTTGCACTTAGGACAAAAAATCTGAATCGCCATAACGTCCCCCCGATTCCGGTGTGCATATAGTGTGCACGGATGCAGAAAAACTTATCTCTAAATGGGAAAGACCATCACAAACTCTATGCTGATAATATGCTTGATTTACAGGGATTGTCAAGAATTATCTCAAGGTGGAAAAAACTGGAAAACACTTTGGGAATGGAATGGCATTCAAGGGGTCAGGGGTTCAAATCCCCTCAGCTCCACCAAATTTTGGCAATAAATAAGGCAAGTTACCGGCGATAAGTCGGACTTGCCTTTTCTATTTTAAGGTCCCTGTGCACTACCTGTGCACGAATGTAAATTCAATGGCTGAAATCCTGCTTCCCCCCGAACCCGAGACCATAAAACGAAAACCGGGGGACGGAGACTCCCTCCGCCCTAGTCTATTTTAGGCTAAATCAGTATTTTAGGTCTCAATACAATGGCTTGTTAACCCGGTAGGAACGCTTGGAGATGAGTAGGAAATTGGTCAGAGGTAGATAGGACAGGCGCAACAATATAGCAGAATCGCAGATCTGCAATTTATTCGCTCATCAAGAAGGCCTGGAAGTGTCTCACTATCCAGATCATACCTTTCACTTTTCCGGGTTTGGGGATAATCGCTGGATTTGGCAAGCTGTACCATGGAATTTTTCTATCGAAAGACACCACTCCCAATCTTTTCTTCTTGCATACCATTAGCGGGCGGATTTGAGCTGGGACCCGCATGGCATACAATCAATAGGGTAGTTGCTGTCAAAGGGGCCTATCACTTGAAGTTATTTAAGTATTTTTCCAGCAAAACGTATGTTAACATGTATTTACCTAACCTAGCCAAGCTGGCACCCACACAGGTTAGGATTGATATCAATGGATGATTCAGAACCCCTTACATGGAAGTGGGGTAGCTAAGGATGGCTGATTTTTTCAGGAACCAGTTGGATTTTATTTTCTTCTGCTATGGGCTGGCCTTTATTCTCCTGGTGCCCATCACCCACTTTTTAGACCGCAGGCCCCAACGGCGGCTCTCCTGGGGGTGGCTGGGTCTCTTTGGCGCCGCCCACGGTTTGAATGAGTGGCTGGACCTGCTGGCCCTGGATCTGGGGAGTGGTCTCACCTTTGATCTGATCCGGCTTTCCCTGCTGATCGTCTCCTATATCTTCCTGGTTGAATTCGGGCGCGCCGGCACCCTCACCGTTCGAGGCCGCGGTTTCGGCCGCTGGGTCCTGGCTGGGCTTCTGGGAGTGGCGCTCTTGGGAGGGCTGGCCGGAATTCCCGGCCTCTTTGCGACCAGCCGTTATGCCCTGGGGCTGGTGGGCGGCTTATGGGCTGCCGGGGTCCTCTGGCTCATTGCCACGCCAGACAGGCCAGGGCAGCTTTTTTTACGGGGAGCTGCCCTGGGAATGGCCGCTTACGCCCTGGCCAGCGGCCTGGTAGTCAACCCCGCCCCCTTTTTCCCGGCCTCGCAGTTCAACTCAAACTCCTTTCTCGCCGTCACCGGCTTGCCCATCCAGCTGGTGCGAGGCCTCCTGGCTTTTTGGATTGCCGCTTGCCTGTCGGGTTTTGGTAGTGCCTGCATCGTCCAGGAAACCAATCGCCGCATTCGGCGGTGGTCAGAAACCCTGATATTTGGAGCTGCGGCAGTATTGCTCAGCTTACTCATTATCGGCTGGCTGACCACCCAATATTTGGGCCGGGATGCCGCCCAGGAGATAAGGACTCATCAAGAGGGCCATGCTAAACTCTTTTCCCAGAGTCTACAAGATGGAATTCAGGAAAGCGACCGCATAGCCAGCGCCTTGGCCGCATCACCCGAAATTATCCAAGCTCTGCAGAACCCGAGCGTCCAGACCATCGAGCCCGCCAATCTCCTCCTGGACAGCTACAGCAGCATTTTTCCTAAGGGTATCTGCTACTTGATGAACCGCGACGGTCTGACCATTGCGTCCTCCAACCGCCATCAGGCTGATAGCTTCGTGGGCAAGTCGTACGAGTTCCGGCCTTATTTCCAACAAGCCATGCAAGGGACGGCGGGGAGATATTGGGCCCTGGGAGTTACCACTAATGAATTGGGCTTTTACGCCAGTTACCCGGTTAGGGGCCGCTCCGCACAGATTGTCGGAGTCGCAGTCTTTAAACGTCTCATCTATGAGATGAATGAGATAAAGGAGTTGTTTCATCCGGAGAGCAACGGGCTTGTCATTGACTCCCAGGGAATTGTGATCTTGGCCAACCGGTCGCAGATGGTCTTGAAGAGCCTGTGGCCCTTATCTCCGGCGACCCTGGAGCAGCTGCGGGCCTCCCGCCAGCTCGGGGCGGGCTCGTTCACCCCGATCTTGACCCGGGAACCGGCAGACCGGGCCGAAGTATGGTCCGATGGGCAGCGCCAACTGATCCTGCGGCAGCCATTACCCTGGGAAGGCTGGTCCACGATCGTTTTGACCCCTATGCGCTCCATCATCCTAAACCGGCTCCTGGGCATAACTCTCACCCTGCTCTTTTGCCTGGGAGTGATTGGGTTTCTTATGGTCCTGGGCTTGACCATTGAGGCCACCGCCCACATCCAGAGTTCAGAGATGCGGTACCGGGGATTGTATGAATCGCTGCGAGACGGCTCCGTCGCCGTGAATCTGGAAGGCAAGATCATCGAATGGAATCCAGAGTTTCAAAATATGTTGGGTTACCCGGCGTCAGAGCTCTGCGAGCTAACCTACCTGGACATTACTCCGGAACGGTGGCATCCGCTGGAAGCGAGGCTTATTGAGGAACAGGTCTTCCGCAGGGGCTATTCCGACCTCTTTGAGAAAGAGTATCGCCGCAAAGACGGCACCATATTGCCGGTGGAACTGCAAGTCTACCTGACTCGTGATAATCAGGGGCACCCCATTGGCATGTGGGGGCTGGTCAGGGACATCAGCGAGCGCAAGCGGGGAGAAAATAGCTTATCTTATAGTTATAGCGAGTTACATGATAGCGCCCAGCAGCTCGAGCAATCCAGGAAGATGCTGCAATTGATTATAGAGTCGGTACCCCTTAGGGTTTTCTGGAAGGACAGAGATCTCCGCTATGTGGGCTGCAATACCCTGTTCGCTTGTGATGCGGGCTTAAGTCAGCCGGAGGAGCTTATAGGCAAGGACGACTTTGACATGGGCTGGGCAGAACAGGCGGAGATCTACCGGGCTGATGACCGCCAGGTCATGGACTCCCGCTGCCCCAAGGTGAACATTATCGAGCCGCAAACCACCCCCACCGGTGGCAAGATATGGCTGAATACCAGCAAAGTACCGCTGCAAATGCCCGACGGTGAGGTTGTTGGGGTTCTGGGTGTTTATGAAGATATCACGGGCCGCAAGCAGGCGGAGGAGGCCCTACAGCAAAGCGAAGAAAAGTACCGGTTGGTTTTTGAAAAGGCTCCCATAGGTATCATGCAATATGACCAGACGGGCACCATTACCGATTGCAATCAAAAGTTTGCAGAGATCATCGGCGCCCCCAAAGAGCAAATTATCGGCTTCAAAATGATCCTGCAGTTGCGCAAGGACAAGATGAGGGAGGCGGTAGCTGCCTCCCTCAAAGGCGAGATGGGTTATTATGAAGGTGACTACCTTTCGGTCATTGGAGAAAACTTAACCTCGATAAGAGCGATTTTCCAGCCTATATTCTCGTTGGAAGGCGTATTGTCAGGGGGGATATCCATATTTGAGGACATGAGCGAGCGCAAGCTGGCCGAGGCGGCTTTCCAATCCTTGGTGAGTTCAGCCCCCATAGGCATCTATATCGTCCAGGATGGCAAGTTTGCCATGGTTAATCCCGGATTTGAAGCCATTACCGGTTACACCGCCCAAGAACTGATAGGCCAGCACTGCCTTGGTCCGGTGAGCCCTGAATACCGGGCATTTGTGCGGGAGCAGGCCCTTCTAAGGTTAAAAAGAGAAGGTTTAGCCCCTTATGAATACCAATTCATTACCAAGAATGGCGAGACCGGCTGGGTCATGGAAACAATCACCCCCACTCAATATCAAGGCAAACTGGCAGTTATGGGATATTTTATGGACATCTCCCCCCTCAAGAAATTGGAGGCCCAGTTCCTGCAATCCCAGAAAATGGAAGCCGTGGGGAGGCTGGCGGGAGGGGTGGCCCACGATTTCAACAACATGCTGGGAGCCATCATCGGGTACGCCGAGATGCTGACGATGAACCTCTCCGAAGACCAGCGGCTCTGCCGTTATGCCGAAGGGATCAAAAAAGCCGCAGATCGGGCTGCTTCGCTGACCCGTCAGCTTCTGGCCTTCAGCCGCAAGCAGGTCCTGCAGGTCAAGGTACTCAACCTCAACGAGATAATCATAGATTTAGAAAAGATGTTGCACCGGCTCATTGGCGAAGACATTGAGATGGTAATGGCGCTTGACCCGGCGCTGGCACCGGTGAAGGCCGACAAAGGGCAGATAGAGCAGGTTATCATGAACCTGGCCGTCAATGCCCGGGATGCCATGCCCCAGGGCGGTAAGCTCACTTTTGAAACCCGGGAAGTTTATCTGGATGAGACCTATTGCCGGGAGCATCCCTATGTCTCACCCGGATCTTTTGTGATGTTGACGGTAAGTGACAGCGGCATCGGCATGGACGCGGCCACGCGAGACCACATATTTGAGCCGTTCTATACCACGAAGGGGACCGGGAAAGGCACGGGGTTGGGATTGTCCACCGTGTACGGGATTGTGCAGCAAAGTGCGGGGTCCATTGAGGTCTCCAGCCAGCCCGGCCTCGGTACGACGTTTAAAATCTACTTGCCCGCAGTGGAAAAACCTGCGGATGGGCCACAGGGCGAGATCCAAGCCGGGGCGCTGCACGGCAATGAAACCATCCTGGCAGTGGAAGATGACGATCTGTTGCGGCCCCTAATTATCGATATACTTAAAATATATGGCTATGAGGTCCTTGAGGCCAGGGACGGGGACGAGGCTTGGCGCCTTTGCGAGGACCACGCCGGCCCCATTCACTTAATGCTGACGGACGTGGTAATGCCGCGTATGAGCGGGCCCAAATTGGCCGAGCAGGTGGCAGCCCGCCGCCCGCAGATGAAGGTGCTCTATATGTCCGGCTACACCGACGACGCCATCCTTCACCACGGGATTTTACATGAAGGCATCTCCTTCATTCAAAAACCCTTTTTCCCGGATGATCTGGCCAAAAAGGTGCGCGAAATGTTGGTTGCAGACTAATCCGATTTTGTGGCGAAGCTCTCATAACAACATGGATTGAGTCCAAAAGTAATTTCACCCTCACCGGCAGTGGTGGCTCTCTACCGTCATTTGGAGGAGATCGAGATCCTGTTTAAATAAAAGGAGCCCCTGAAAAGATAAGCGTTCTCCGGGACTTCGAAGACCATGGCACTGATAGCTATAGGACTCTAAGCGGTGAAGAAGATCACTTTAAGAAAGAAGTTAGTGTGCGGGTTTTTAGGCATGGGGCTGATTACCCTTCTGGTGGGCTATGTAGCATTAATCGGCATTGAACAAACCGAGAAGATCCTGACAGATATTTGCACTAACCATCTTCCCAGCATAATGGGCCTTGCCAAAATTAATCGGGACCTGAACGAAATCCGCATACTCGAGCAGGAAATGGTCATGGAGAACGTTCCCGACCTTCGCCAGGCATATGCGCTCAAATTAAACCATAACTGGCAGGTTATGGAAGCAGAGTGGGAAACCTATACCGTGCGGCGAAAAACTCCCAAGGAAGCTCAGATCTGGCAAGAGCTTATTTCTGAGAGGGCGTCCTGGAGGAAATTAGACCAGGAAGCGGCCCAATTGGCCATTAAGGGAGACGAGCCCTCTCTGAAGTTGGCCCGCAACCTCGTTTATTCAGAGGGGAGAGACCGGTTCGAAAAATGTCGCACCTATTTGTCGGCTTTGTACGATCTCAATGGGCAGGCTACCACATTTTATCAAGAGATATCCGTATCAACGCTGTACATGTCTAAACGTTTGGCGCTGGGCGGCGCATTAATCGGTGTTGGTCTGGCATTGATCTTGGGGTTTTTGGTGGGCCGGTCCATATATGATGCTCATGAGAAGCTCCTGGTCAGTGAGGAGTGGTTCGCCACCACGCTGAGAAGCATTGGCGACGCCGTGATCACCACCGACCCCCAGAACCGCGTCACTTTCATGAATCCCCTGGCACAATCGCTGACCGGCTGGATGATAGAAGAGGCAAGGGGTAAGCCATTAAGAGAGATATTTGCCCTAAGCAGTGAAGACCCCGATGAAACCCCTGGAAATATATGGTCTCGAGTGATCCATCAAAGTGTGGAGAGCGGGTTGCCGAATTATGGCCTTCTGATAGCTAAAGATGGAAGACAAACCTCTATCAGTATCAGTTCCGCCGCCATCGTGAATACCCATGGCGTCACGATGGGCGCGGTACTGGCCTTTCATGATATTACCGAACTCCGGAGGTCAGCCGAGCAAATTGCTTATCAGGCGCATTTATTGAGAAATGTTGCCGATCCCATTGTCGCTGCAAGCACTGACTTCGTCATAACTTATTGGAATCGGGCCGCAACCCGGGTCTATGGCTGGGAAGAAAAGGAGGTTATCGGGAAAAAAATCGATGAGGTTGTCCAGGTTAGCCTGCCCAACATCTCGATGGCAGAGTTGCGGCAAGAGGTTCTGAGAAAGGGAAGGTGGCGCGGTGAGGCTCTTCATTACGACCGCAATCATACCGAGATCGTGGTGGACTGGTCGCTATGCACCTTCCACGACGTCAACGCCAAGGTTATCGGCACGGTGAGTATCTCCCGGGATATTACTGCGGAAAAAAAGGCGGAGCAGGCGCTGAAGGAGAGCGAACTGCAATACCGCATGCTGGTAAAAACCCTGCCGGCCGTGGTGTTCAGAGGTTGGCCCGATTGGCATGTCAGGTTTTTTGATGAAAAGATCGAGGAACTTACGGGATACAGCAAGGAAGTATTCGATTCCGGAGGCATGAAATGGATAGACCTTATCCTGGAAGAAGATTTGGAGGAAGTTAAGTGGGCATTTCGACAAGCCCTGACCACTACTAGGTCATACGTCAGAGAATATCGCATCAGGCAGCGGGAAGGCAAAATCCTCTGGATCCAGGCCAGGGCGCAAATAATCTGTGATGCGGAGGGGAAAGTTGCCTATATCAGTGGAATATTCTTTGATATTACTCAACAAAAGCAGGGGGAGGAGGCCATCAAGGCCTCAGAGGCGAGAAGCCATCTTTTGATAGAGAGATCGCCCATCGGCATCGGGATTAACACCCTGGACCTCCAGATCTATGCCAATGCCTCCATGGTCAAGACCTGGGGCTATGACCACGCTGATGAGATTATAGGTCAACCGGTGACCAGGCTTTATGCCCCGGATGACCGGGAACGGGTCGAGAGTTGGCATCGCAATATCCTGGCGGGAAAGCCGGTCCAGGCGAATTACGAGAGCATGGGACGGAAAAAAGACGGGACAATTTTTGACATTTCCATCTGGCCAACCCGCATCGATTATCAGGGGCAACCGGCGGTGCTTAACTTTGTTATCGATGTGAGTCAGGAGAAGGTCTTGCAGGCGAGGCTTCTCCAGGCTCAAAAGATGGAAGCCATGGGAACCCTGGCCGGAGGGATTGCCCATGACTTCAATAACCTCCTGGGGGTAATGCGGGGCTACACCGAGATGGCATTGCCTGGAGTTGCGGGAGATAAGGATTTGGAGCGGAAGTTGAACCAGGTCCTTAAGGCGGGCCAGCGGGCTAAAGACCTGGTGAGCCAAATCCTGGCTTTCAGCCGACCGGATAAAAAGGAACAAAAGGTTGTGCGGATCAGTTCGGTTATTAAGGAAGCCCTCAAGATGCTCCGGGCGACTTTGCCGGCGACCATAGAGATTCGCCAGGACATTGCCACCCAGGAAGATAGGGTGTTGGGGAATCCCACCGAGATCCATCAGGTCCTCATCAATCTCGGCGCGAACGCCGCCCACGCCATGATAGAGAAGGGCGGAGTGTTGACGGTGAGTTTGGACTCGGTATACCTAAATCCCATGGCAACAGCCAAAACCGACCAACTCCCTCCGGGGCCTTATGTCAAATTGACGGTGAGCGATACCGGTCATGGCATGGACCGGGGAGTTATAAAGCGAATTTTCGATCCGTTTTTTACCACCAAAAAGACCGGAGAAGGAACGGGCATGGGTTTGGCTGTGGTTCATGGCATCGTTAAGGCCCACGGCGGGGCTATCCATGTTGACAGCCAGCCCGGCAAAAGGTCGGCTATAGAGCTATATCTTCCCAGGGCGGAGAAGGATATTACAGCTAAAACTACGCAGAAAGCGCCTCTGACCGGGGGGACGGAACGCATCCTGTTCGTAGATGATGAAGAAAGCCTGGTTGAGATGTGGCAAGAGGTTTTAGAGGGCCTTGGCTATAAAGTGACGGGGAAAACCAGTAGCTCTGATGCACTGAGGTGCTTCCAGGAACAACCGGACCACTTCGACCTGATCATCACCGATCAAACTATGGCACATATGACCGGCTTCCGTCTGGCCCAGAAGCTTTTGCAGATTCGCCCGACTATCCCGATCATTCTTTGCACCGGTTTCAGTGATACTATTACGCCGGAACAGGCCAAAGCATCGGGGATCAGGGAATACCTGATGAAACCGCTGTCCATTCAAGAGCTGAGCCAGGCCATACGGAAGGTTGTCGAGACTTAAAGCTCGAAGGGGCCAGGCTTTAACTGGCCCGCTCGATGAATATTAATGAACAGTTTAGACTGTCTCTTGAAAACATTAACTTTGTTCATATATATTTAACTATGGCAAATATATTGATCATTGATGACGATGAGATGTTCGGCGAATTATTGTCTGACATGGTCACGGATTTGGGGCATCATCCGCTGCATGCCTCTACCCTCCAGAACGGCTTACAGGAGGCTGCTTCCGGGGCCTATGATGTAATTTTTCTCGACGTACGGTTGCCGGATGGCAGTGGGCTGGATATCTTGACCGCCCTTCGGGAGAAGCCTTTGTCTCCCGAGGTAATCATCATCACTGGTGCAGGCGATCCCGATGGCGCCGAGTTGGCGATCAAAAACGGCGCCTGGGACTATATCGAGAAGCAGTCTTCCATCAAGCAGATGGAACTCCCCCTGGTGCGCGCCCTGCAGTACCGGAAAGAGACCAGGCACAAAACCCCCAATGTTGCCTTAAAACTGGAAGGTATCGTGGGGAAAAGTCCACCTATGCTGGCCTGTTATGATCTTCTGGCCCAGGCCGCCAACAGTGAAGCCAGCGTCCTCATATTTGGTGAAACCGGTACCGGTAAAGAGTTGTTTGCCAGAGCCATCCATAACAACAGCCCCCGCGCCGCCGGGAATTTTGTGGTGGTGGATTGTGCCGCCCTGACTGAATCATTGATTGAAAGCGCCCTCTTTGGACATGAAAAGGGCGCCTTTACCGGGGCTGACCGGGCGCAAACCGGCCTGATTAAGCAGGCCGACGGCGGGACTCTCGTTCTCGATGAAGTTGGCGAACTTCCCGTGACCATGCAAAAAGCCTTTTTGCGGGTGTTGCAGGAACATCGCTTTCGCCCCCTGGGGAGCAAACACGAAGCCGAGAGTAATTTCCGGCTGGTGGCGGCGACCAATCGCAACTTAGAGGAGGTGGTGGAAAAAGGGCTCTTCCGCAATGACCTGCTGTTTCGTCTCCGTTCCATCAGCATCGAATTGCCGCCTTTGAGGACCAGGCCTGAGGATATCAAAGATCTGGTGCTGTATCACACCGCCAGGATGTGCGAAAGTTACGGCCTGGGACCGAAAGGCTTTGCCCCGGAATTCCTTCAGGTCTTGAGCGCCTATGATTGGCCCGGCAACGTGAGGGAGTTGGTCAATACCCTGGATATGGCCCTGGCCGCGGCCCGCCATGAACCCACGCTATTCCCCAAGCACCTGCCAAGTAAGATGCGCATTCAGCTGGCCCGAGCCCTGGTGGGGAAAGGGAGTCTATCTCAAAGCCTGACCGCCGAGACGGTGCCGCTTGGCGCCGGCCTTCCCAAACTGCGGAAATACCGTGATGCTGCGGTTAAGCTGGCGGAAAAGCAGTATCTGCAAAACCTGATGACTGTGGTGGCCGGAAACCTCAAAGAGGCCTGCCGGATATCCGGTCTCTCTCAGCCCCGTCTCTATGCCCTCCTGAAACTCCATAAAATCTCCAAGATGTATGGCCGGATAGAATAAAATTCTCCCCGCATAAAAAATTTCCTTGTCCGGCAGATTAATTCCCCCTCGGCGATGGTCTCTCCCTCTACCCTAAGAAATTACATTCAATATAAATCTACCTTAAATTACACAATATCTTGAACAATAAAATCTGACCACGTGATATTCTGGGTTTCTGGCATTGTTTTTGCAATCAATTCAGTTAAATAATTCTGCCATTGACTCCTGATGGTTACAAGCTGGGAAAAGCCATGCAAGATCTTTTGAGAGCACTGATGGAATCTCCCCTTTATTGGCTGTTGACCATAAGGCAACGACTGGACTTGATCCAGCGCTTCGATGATAAAAACTCCCCTTGCAGCCCATTTCGTCAAAGGGCATTATCATGGGTTAAAACCGGAGCCTGGGAAGAGGGAGCCGCTAAGGAGCTATGAAAACAAGCCGCGTTACGGCCTTTGGACATCAGTGGGTCGCAGAGCGGTAACCATCCCGGATAGGGCCATTCTTTTCCTGGCGGCGGCAGGCAGGCAACCCTGGCCGTTTTTTTATGCAATTGAGTGCTTATACCGATCATGGTATTACCCACCATAATCACGAGGTAATTTGGGCCTTGGTGAAAGAAAAGCCATCGGATGCAAGTGGGCTGGAAGACTCTCCTGCCACGCCCCACAACCTTCCCAAACTCCGGGATCTGCGTAAAGCCGTTAAAGCTGAAGCCGAAAGGGAGTATTTTGAACTCCTGCTGATCCTCTCCAATGGCACTACCGCAGAAGCCTGCCGCATCGCCGGGTTATCCAGCGCCCGTTTTTATACCCTGAGAAAGAAATACTGGCAGTCCATCCCCACCCCAAACCTCCATTCTACCCACCAAGACTAATTCTTGTAATCTAAGAAATTTTCTTCCTTCAATCCCGAATTCCCAGGCGCAAATCATGCCAGCTACTCGCCACTATACGATTAACTATCTGATCATATTATTATTATAAGTTCGTTAAACATGGTGGCATGAATCTTGGATATTACGTTAGGCAAATGCACTTAAACATACAAAAAACCAAACTGGAGGAACTTAAAATGGAACGGATCAAGAATTTTTTCAACGATGAGTCTGGCGCTGCGGCGGTTGAGTACGGTCTTTTGGTGGGGTTGATTGCGGTGGGGATCGTGGTTGCCGTTGGCACCCTCGGTACGACAATCTCTGGCTACTTCACCTCTATCAATACGAAACTTACCCCTGCTCCTTAACCTACTGGATGGGGCTGCTCCATCGGCCTAAGCTCCGAGCCATTGGGAACCGGACCGGGGATTTAAAAACCTCAGGCCCGGTTTTTTCTGCGACCCGCCAGGTAAGTCCTGATGACCGGATAAGCCCGGGGCTGGCTCAGGTTGGCATGGCTGGGGTTTTTTGAGCCCGAGAAGCCGTTTTCACTTTCACTGATGATTCTTAAGTCCTGAAAGGAGGCGCCCCATGATCAACGGCGAAGGAAGGGAGATGCTCTCGCAGACCATGGCGGCAATCCTGTCCCTGTGGTTTGCCGCCATGGGCCTGGTACTCCTGGGCCGGTGGCTCTAAGCCGGGTTCTCAGCCTTAACCGGGTTGAGTGCCCCGGCAGGAAGTCTGGAAGTCTTGAAGGAGAATAGCCGTGCTGGTCTTGTTTAGCGATGCTGCCGGGTGGATCGGTTCCCATGGGAATCTGGTTATCCCCCTGGTCCTTGCCGTCTGGATCGCCTGGGGCGATCTGAAGACCCGGCGCATCCCCAATTACCTCACCCTGGCGACCGCCCTGGGAGGCCTGGCTTTCAGTTTCATGAGTCATGGCCTCCAGGGCCTGGGGGACGGCTTTAGCGGCATGGCCGTGGGTTTTGGCCTCCTGCTCCTCCCCTATCTTTTAGGCGGCATGGGGGCCGGGGACATCAAGGCCCTGGCCGCATTAGGGGCCTGGCTGGGGTTTTGGGGCACCCTGTTCCTGTTTTGCTACATGGCGTTGGCCGGCGGCATCCTGGCCCTGGCAACGCTCTGGTGGACCGGACAATTATGGACCAAAATCCGGCAGGGCTGGATAATCCTGTTCAACTGGATTCTCTGCCGTACCTACGGAAAGGTCAGCGCTCCCGCCACCAAACCCAAAACCCCGGGGATTCCCTACGGGGTGGCCATTGTTCTAGGTATGATGGTAATGACCTGGAGAGGCGTATGAACCGCATCAAGACTTACAGGCGCCGGCTGGTTCAGGCGACCCACGGGGCGGCCACTGTCGAGGCGGCCATCGTCATGAGTCTGCTGCTGATGATATTGCTCGGGGTCCTGGAGTTCGGCCTGTTGTTTACTGCACAATATGCCATAACCGATGCCGCCCGGGAGGGCGCCCGGTACGGGGTGATCTATAAAACCGACCCAAACACTGGCACCCGGCTCCCTCCCATCTCTCTGAGCCCCAGTATCGAGCAGACGGTAACCGGTATTTTGACTAACGCTTTGCAGCCGGGTTCCTTTGACGTCCAGGTGGTGGACAATCTTGGGTACCAAACCGGTGAGGCGGGACAAGATCTGACGGTCATCGTGACCTATAACAACGTTTGGGACCTTTTGGGGGGATTTATACCCCAACTGCAAAATATAACCCTGACATCCCAGCATACAATGAAATGCGAGTGAGCCATGAACTTTCCAAAAGGAATTCCTCTTATCTTGATGGCCGCCGTGGTCGGACTGGTGGCAAGTTACTCGGTTTACAGTTACGTCAACATGAAGGTTGCGGGCTCAGTTAAGCCCACCAGCCCAGTGGTAGTGGCCTCGAACGAAATCGCTCCAGGCACAGCAATCTCGACCGCTCAGGTGAAAGTCATGGCCTGGCCCCGGGAATTAATCCCGGCAAAGGCCACGACCTCGATTAATGCGGTGCAGGGCCGGGTGGTACTCCTGCCCATAGCCAAAGGCGAACCGGTGCTCCTGAGTAAACTGGCTCCAGAGGGCTCGGGCTCTGGCCTGGGCTCCATGCTGGATGAAACCAAACGGGCCTTCACCGTGCGGGTGGACGATGTCTCGGGAGTGGCCGGATTCATTAAGCCAGGGGACCATGTGGATGTGTTGGCGCAGATGCCGACGCAGGATGCCAAGGAGTTCTTTTCCAAAGCCATCTTGCAGAACATTGTGGTTTTGACAGCCGGCATTACCTCGGAAGAGACCTCAGATAAAAAGGACAAAAGGCCGACACCCGTGACTACCGTCACTTTGGAATTGAGCCTGGAACAGGCGGAGATACTGAACCTGGCCAGCAATCAAGGCAAGATCAGGTTGGCTCTCAGGAACCGCCTCAATCTGGCGAGTCTTACGACCCAAGGGGTAGCTACCTCCGATTTGTTAGGCGGAAGCAGCCGGGCCAAACCGGAAAAATTGCCGGTGGAGGCGAAAAAAGCTCCCTCCATAGAGGTTATCAAGGGGCTGGATCGCACCGAAGCAACTCTCTAAGATCGATTTAATGAATGATGTTTTTTAGCCACCCAAACCGAGTTACAGGAAGAGATTAGTTACCGGCTGGCGGCATGGAGGGAACGGAACATGTCTATAGACACATTAAACGTATCGGTACTTTTTGGGACTGGCATCGCCTATCCCCGCCTCGCAATGATGTTGGAAACCCTTGACGTACTGCAAGTTCCGTCTGAAGCCACGAACCCCATGGATTTTCTCGCTGACCAGAAGGCGATGGAAGCGGATGCGATCATGGTGTTCTTAAATGGCGAACCGGCCCCCCCCGCATGGCTGGGAAAGCTGACTCAAACCCGCCCTCAGACCACGGTGCTCTTATGTGCTGAGAGTCGTGAACAGGAATACTTGATCCGGGCCATGCAACTGGGGGTCAGGGAGTTTCTCCCCCTGCCCCTGGTCCGGTCCGACCTGGAGGCGGCTCTGGAACGGGTGCGGGTCACCAAGAAAACCACGGCGGCAAGGCCCGCCAAGCCGGGAAAGATGGTAGCGGTGATGGGGAATAAAGGCGGGGTTGGGACCACCACGGTGGCGATCAATCTGGCCGAGGCCATGGGTAAGTTGCTATCGGAGCGTGTAGCCCTGGTGGATCTGGGCCGGCCCTTTCCGGATATCGCCAATTTCCTGGACCAGGAGGTTCTCTTCAACATTTGCAATATTATGGAAAACACCGCCGACTTCGACCAGTCATATTTCCAGAAAGTAATGCAGCCTTATGGCGATAACTTGTCGATTCTCCATGGCATCCCCGAATTCAAAAAACAATATTCCATGAGTCTGGATGGCCTGGACAAAACGTTTGCCTTGCTACGGAATTCCTTTAAGTGGATGATGGTGGATCTCGGTCACATGATAGATGAGGTCTATCTCAAGGTTTTTAGCGAGGCCGACCAGGTTCTCCTCCTGACCGGGGTTTCGGTGCCGGACCTGCGCAATTTGAGGAAGTTATTGCAATTACTGCAGGAAGTGGACCCAAGTCTGGAGCGCATCAACTTTGTAGTCAGCAGGTATGAGAAAGGGGATAGCGTAGGACTGGCTGAACTGCAAAAGCTGATCCATAAGCCAGTTTTTGCCACTCTCCCCACCGATTATCATTGCGCCCACGAAGCGTCCAACCAGGCGGAAACGCTTGGCAAAGCGGCCCCCAAATCCAAACTTTTCGCCGGCTTGAAGATGATGGCAAAAAAACTGGCTGAACAAGATCAGGTTAATAATGCCGCCAATAATGGGAATCGTCCGAGTCGCCGGTTCTGGTTGTTTTAGGAAAGGACCAAAAAATGACCTCATTGGAATACCAAAAAAGAGTGCAGTCAGAGACCAATTCTCCCAATTCAGCCCTCGCCTTGGTTCGATCTGGCCAGGCACGGGAAGACCGCATCTACGCAGTCAAGAACCGGATTCACTATAGTTTGATGGAACATCTTGATTTGACCCTATTGCAATCTCTGGACGAGACCGCGAGGGCCAAAGAGATCCGGTCGGCACTGGATCATCTTTTGGCCGCGGAGGCTGAACCCCTCAACCTCACAGAGAAGATCCGGGTGATCAAGGAGATGGAATTCGAGATTTTGGGGTTAGGCCCGCTGGAACCATTGTTAGCGGATCCCACCATTTCCGATATCCTGGTCAACCGGCATGACCAGGTCTACGTGGAAAAGAAAGGGCGCCTGGAACTGACGGATATCCGTTTCCAAAACGACGAGCATTTAATGAGAATCATCACCAAGATCGTCAATGATGTGGGACGACGGGTAGATGAGTCAGCGCCGATGGTAGATGCGCGCCTGAAAGATGGCTCCCGGGTGAATGCCATCATCCCTCCCCTGGCCCTGGACGGGCCTATGCTCTGCATCCGGCGATTTTCCGTCCAACGCCCGAATCTCGACGATTTAATTGCTAAAGGCAGCCTCACCCATGTAATGGGGGAAGTGCTGAAAGCCATTGCGGTGGCCAAATTGAATGTGATTATTTCGGGCGGGACCGGGGCTGGAAAGACCACCATGCTCAATATTCTTTCCGGTTTCATTCCGGCGTCGGAGCGGGTCATCACCATCGAGGACTCAGCCGAATTACAACTGCAGCAAGAACATGTCTGCCGTCTGGAGACGAGGCCGCCCAACATCGAAGGCAAGGGCGAGATCACCCAGCGTGAATTGGTGCGCAACTGCCTGCGGATGCGGCCGGATCGGGTCATTGTCGGGGAGGTGCGGGGGGCAGAGGTCATTGACATGCTGCAAGCCATGAATACCGGCCATGATGGGTCTATGACCACGGTCCACGCCAACACTGCCCGTGATGCCCTCTTGCGTCTGGAAACCATGATCTCTCTCTCCGGGATTACCATTCAGGAAAAGGCCATGCGGCAGATGATCAGCTCATCCATCAATATCGTCATCCAATTGGTACGCCACAGTGACGGAGTCCGCCGGGTAGTGAATCTTTCAGAAATCACCGGAATGGAAAGCGGCGTGATCAGCATGCAAGATATTTTCACCTTCGACCGCCAGGGCATGGACGAGAAGGGACAAATTTTGGGCCGATTTATCGCCTCCGGGGTGCGTCCCCGGTTTGCTGAGCAGTTGCGGCTTTTTGGGGTGACGCTGCCGGACGACACCTTTAATCCTCCAGCCCAAGCGTTTCGGCCAACCCTGCGATAATAACCGGCAGGTAGAACAAGGCGGCAATCGCCTGGAGGTATTATGGCAGCTTTGACTTCCTTAGATCTCAAATTTATCATGGCGCTTGGCGGCATCGGGGCGGGAGTGGGCTTGTTGCTGGCCGGCCTTTATTTGGCCGTTTTAAAACCTCTGCAACGGCGGCGGCAGTTTCAACAACGCTGGCAGGGCAGCAAAAATGTTAAACAAGTTCGCAGCCAGATAGTTAAAGCCACTTCGGAGTTTAAAAAGGGAGTTGTTTCAACAGTAATGGGGAAACTTGCTGGTTGGGGAAAAATAGATAATTTACAAAATAACCTGCTCCAGGCGGATATTTTACTAAGTCCCGATGCCTTCCTCAGTATAATGGGCATCCTCGGCTGTTTAGGTTACCTCTTGGGGTCTATGAAACAGAGTTTTTATCTCAGTGTTGGATTAGCGGTGCTCTTGGGATACGCCCCATATTATTACCTGGGGATGAAAAAGCGCCGTAAGGTGGCGCGGATTGAAAAACAGATGCCGGAAGGCATGGAACTGCTGGCCAGGTCATTGCGGGCCGGTCATACGCTGCCTTCGGCCATGAATCTCCTGAGCGCCGAAATCGACGCCCCCTTAGGGACGGAAATCGGCATTGCCTATGAGGAGCAGCGATTAGGCCTGGGCCTGTCCAAGGCCCTGCGGCGTATGGGGGAACGGGTGGCCAGCCGGGACCTGTGGTATTTTGTTACCGCGGTCTTGATCCAGACCGAATCGGGTGGCAACCTGGCGGAAATTATGGAAAACATCGGCCAAATCGTCCGGAACCGCCTAAATCTGAAAGGAAAGGTCCAGGCGCTCACGGCCGAGGGACGTTTTTCTGCCATCATCTTGTTGCTTTTACCGCTAGTCGTCTTTGCAGCCATGTTCTTCATGAACCGCAGTTACATTATGACCTTATTCGAGGACCCAATGGGAACTAAGATCCTGGGAGCTGGGGTCGTCAGCATGCTTTTAGGCGCCTTCTGGATGAAAAGAATGGTCAAGATCAAGATTTAGGGGAATAAAAGGAAAGATGAGATGAGCAACTCTATTTACCTCTTGGGCTCCTTGGTGGGTGCGGCGTTTATCAGCGCCGCCATGCTCACCCATGGCCTGTTCACCTATACCTATAACCGGCGGGTTTTAAAAGAGAGGTACGGGAGATCTGACGGCAAAAAAGACCAGAGATTCAGATTAGCCGAGACTTCTTTTAAACAACGCTTTCTGGTGCGGCTCTCTTCTTTGGGCAAGTTCGCCGTAAAAGACCAGGCGGGGGTTTCTTCGTTGCAGTCGCTCCTGGCGCGGGCCGGTTTCCGGCATCCCTCCGCCCCGGCGGCTTATTTCGGCTTGCGCGCCGTGGCCGCGCTCGCTCTTCCCATCCCCTATTTGTTATTGACCATGTGGCAAGGAAAGTTTGCTCCAATCAACATCTTAGTCTCCTTATTATTCGCGGCGGCAGGATATTTTGGCCCCTCTTATGTACTGAAGATTTTGGTGCGCCGGCGGCAGGATCGCATCGACCGGGCCCTCCCCGACTTGCTGGACCTGATGACAGTCACCATGGAGGCAGGATTATCCTTGCAGGCGACCATCAACCGGGTGTCCGAAGAAATGCGCAGCATAGCTCCGGATCTCTATGTGGAGTTGCAAATCACCAGTGCCGAACTGCGTGCCGGTATCCCGCGCTATCTGGCCTTGAAGAATTTGGGGACCCGCACCGAGGTCCAGAGCCTTAAATCTCTGGTGGCCATGATGGTCCAGTCGGACAAGATGGGGGCCAGCATTGCCCAAGGGCTGCGTACCCATGCAGAATATATTCGCACCCAACGCAACCAGAAAGCAGAGGAAATAGCCGCCAAGCTGCCGGTCAAGATCCTGTTTCCCATGATGCTTTTCATTTTGCCCGCCCTGTTTATCGTCATAATTGGACCGGCGGCGCTTAAAATAAGCTCGACCCTGTTTAAATAAGGGCAGGGTAGATAAGGATGCGGCGATGGTGATGCAGTTGCGGCTGAGCCGCAAAGGTCATGATGACACGACCCATTTGGGGCTAAGTCCGGGATAGGATTGGCGCTGGGTATGATAATAACTGCCAACAGGGCTAACGATCATGAATCGTTTCCCCTTATAGGAGGATGAAATGAAGACCAGAAAAATTCTTACTTTTCTTAGAGACCAAAAGGGCATAGCGGTTCCCATCACCGCCATCTGTATTGTGATGCTCTTGACCATTGTGGCCGTAGTAATAGACCTGGGCCGTCTCTATGTAATCAAGGCCGAACTCCAGAATGCCGCGGATGCCGGGGCCAGCGCCGGCGCCCAGGCTTTGTTAATCAACCCGGATAATCCGAGCGCCCAGGGCTTGTTCAGGTTTCCAGCCCAATACGCCTCAACGACGTCCACCGGAGCGATAGTTCCCGCCTCATGGCAGCCATTCTCCAGCCCCCGAATGACAGTCTCAGATGGAGTTATCACCCTTGAAGTCTTTGGGGATAACTTCTTACCCGGGACCAGGGTCGCCGGGCAGCCGTCTATCATCCTGGCTGCACTTCCCCCCATGCCGGTAGAGCAGACCCTCACCTCCTGCGACTATGCCCGGGCCGCAGCCCGCCACACTGTCGAGGCCAATAAGACCGAAGGCGATAATCTTTCCATCAACGATGCCGATATCGATCTCGGTGTCTGGAAACAAGACTCAACCACCAATGAATGGGTGTTTACCGCCACCTCTTGTACAAGCAGCACCAATGCCGTCAAAGTGGTAACTCGCAGGGACGACACGGTAAATGGGCCAGTTAACCTGATCTTTTCCCAGATCCTGGGAATCAACTCCACGGAGTTATCGGCCCAATCTATTGCCATGCTGGGGTGGGTTAAGGGAATTCCGGCGGGGAAAGGCACCTTTCCCCTGGCCATTGGGGATACCTACATGCCGTCCCCGGGAGAAGAGCTCCTGGTGACCTTCAATTCCAACAACACCCAAACCGGCTGCTGGCAAACCTTTGGCGATCCCTCCACCTCCGCCAACGACCTCAAAAACTTGGTCAATGGCACCACCACTTCCCCGGCGGTTAAATGCGACGATTACATCAACGTTACCAATGGAGTGGTTGCGTCGGTCATTCAAGAGGTGGAGGAAGTGTTCGAGGCGGTACAAAATGGTGTCGCTACTCATGATGGGGAATGGACCGTGATTTTACCGGTGATCAGCTCTGAATCCAATTACGTCGGGGCTAAGAAAGTGAAAGGCTTCTGCGCCTTCCGGATCACTGAGGTGAATGGTCCCCCCGTCAAGACCATCAGGGGTACAGTAATCGGTGGCTATATTGTCCCGGATGCGGAACCCGGCGGACCGAATTATGGCCTCAAGGCAGGCATCGCAAAACTGGTGAAATAGCGGCTGAGGTCCGTTGGCTGTCTCCTCCCGGGACTTGGGCGGGATGGCGGCGGACCGGAGCCGAGAAGATTGGGATAGCAATAATATCCTGTAACCTGTCGGAGAGCAAAATAACTGGCAACCATTGCCCTGGGAGACTCACTTGGCTACGCAGAGAAATACCAACTGCTCAATAACCCAAGGAATTGATGGGTGGCGATCCGTGTACTCATGGGCCGGGTATCAGGAGAACTTCGTTGATTCGATCGACCCTTTTAGCCGCAAGGTTAGCCAGTTATCAGCCCTGATGACCCGAAAAGACCCGCAGACGGCCATACACCAGCAGAGGGTGGCCCAACTTTCTGTCCGCATAGCCCTGAAGATGCATCTGCCCGCAGAGCAGGTCGCCGGTGTGTGGCTGGCCGGGATTATTCATGATATCGGCAAGATAGCGGTTCCAGGGCATATCTTGACCAAGCCTGGCAAGCTTACCGCCACCGAGACATCTTTGATGCAAGCCCATGCTCTATCAGGATATAAGATCCTTGACATGATGGACTTTCCACAGCGCGTGAGACAAACGGTGTTACAGCATCACGAGAGAATGGATGGTTCTGGATATCCCTCATGTATAAAAGGGAAAACCCTGCTTTTGGAATCCAGAATCTTAGCCGTGGCCGATGTCTTCGATGCAATGCGGACACACCGGCCTTATCGGACCGCCCTCACCCTGGGTCAAACCCTTGAGGAAATCGTGCCTCACAGCAATGTACTTTATGATTCTCAAGTCGTGGATACGATTGTAGATCTCTCCTTCGTTGGTCATAGTTCTAACCCTTTACCACTCTTGGGCTCCGGGGCGATAAAAAAATGCCTCCGCCAATACGTCATATGGGGAAAGATAGACGCAGCAATAGGATGGGGAACTGATCCTAACCTGACAGCATCTGAGTATTTACCTGGAATTATTAATTATAGCGATTTTTTAGAGGTGACTTTACCATGGCAAATGTACTGATTATCGATGACAATGAGATTTTTTGCGAGATGCTATCGGAAATGGTGAAGGACCTTGGACATGAGGTCAGCTGTGTGTACACCATCAAAGCTGGACTCGAAGCAACCGCCTCTGGGGAATTTGAGATAGTATTTCTCGATGTGCGACTCCCCGATGGAAACGGGTTGGATGTACTCCCAAACATCAAGGGAACGCCGTCGGCTCCTCTAGTGATTATCATCACCGGAGCTGGCGACCCGGATGGGGCGGACCTGGCATTAAAAAACGGTGCCTGGGACTATATTGAAAAGCAGACTTCGATCAAGCAAATTATGCTCCCCTTGGCGAGGGCCGTACAATATCAGCAGGAAAAAAAGGGGCGAGGTCCTTCAAATAATATTCAGGAAGAAAAACAGGGTAAAATTATCGGTTTTGTGGGTGCGAAAGGTGGTGTCGGTACTACTACCGTAGCAATAAATGTGGCTACTGTATTGGCTCAAAAAAAGAAAAATGTCATAGCTGTTGAATTAAAGCTTGGTATCGGCACATTCTCTTTGATAATGAACCAGTCTCCGACATATAACCTTTCAAATTTACTGGAGTTGGAGTCTGAGTATCTAAATCAAACTACTTTAAATAATTATTTGCATAGTTCCATACCGGGCCTACGAATTCTTTTTGGTCCGCAAAAGGCCAGTGAAATTAAGGAAATTTCCCCCGAGCAGGTTGTGTCTGTGATTAAGGGTCTCGCCGGTCTGGCGGACTACCTGTTAATTGATTTGCCTTCTGATTTTTCTGAAGCAAGCCGCGCCGCAGTTAAATGTTGCGATTACGTTATTTTAGTTGCCGAACGTGAACAATTCTCTGTGAGATCTGGGAAGCATGTTATGGAATTATTAACTGCCTGGGGAGTAAGTAAAAACTTAATAAGGGGAGTAATCACTACTCGCATAATTCTGCCAATGATGATGAAAATTGAAAATATCAAATCGCACCTCGATTGTGAAATTCTTGGCATTATTCCATTCTCAGAGGAAGCTTGTTCTATGAGTCAGATATCAGGGCAACCTATTGCACTTTTTCAACAAAATAACATCGCAGCTATAAGCCTGATCGAGATAGCTGATAAACTCGCCTAAAAAGTTTCTCCCCGTTGCGCCAAAAGGACGTATAGGGAGAAGGAGATCTTGACAGATTTGGCAGGGAAAATGGGGAGGGACTTCCTCCTCCCGGATCATCATGACCGGTCCGGAAATTTTCAATTTTTCGGGAGGATTTCCGATTCAAGCCTTATTTGCAAAGGTTCGGATATACGAGCGATAGGCAAAAATTAGCGGAAGGGCGTAAACTAGTAATTTTAGCCGCTATCTATCGAAGGGGTCGGCTTGGCCAACTTTTAGAAAGATACCTTTCCCCATCGGAATTTGTGCTACCATACCTTCCACAAAACAATTCGCGCTCAAAATAAGAAAAGGTTTGGGATTTAAGCTCGGTGGAAATGCTCCCCAAACCATTAGTTGACTATGGGCCAAGGCGACCGCATAATCTGGGTAATTTATCTAGAGGGGCGTGATCTAACCCGTCCTCCTGGGCGCCAGACCTTGCGCCAACCGAAGCATATCGCCTCTTTTTATCTCTATGAGCGCAACTAAAGCTAAGGTGTGTGGTTTCCGATGCAGTCCACATTGGTGCCAACCTGCAATGAAGAGAAATATCTGTCGCAACTCCTCCACGACCTTCGGAAGCCGCCGCCGCGAGCCGGCAAGCACCCACAACTGAGATCAAACCCATGCGCCTGAAGAAATCCTGGCTCTGGCTGCTGGCAGCCAGTATCGTTCTGAGCCTGGCCCTGCCCTTGGCGCTGGGAGGGTTGGGCCAGTTTAAACTCCTGGACCGCCTCTCATGGTGGGCGGCCCTCTTATTTACGCTGCTGATGCTGGTTAGCTGGTGGTTCAATTCCTGGCGTATCCGCATGCTCATGAAGGTCGGCGGACACCGGATGAGTTGGCGTGAGGCGGTTTTGACCACAGCCTCGGCCGAATTTGCCGGGGTTGCTACTCCCGGGGGAGTGGGCATGCCCGCCACATACATATTCCTATTCCACCGCCTGGGGGTAGGGGTTCCCGAGGCCGCCGGCCTGGAGGGCCTCATCCTGGTGACCGATCTGGTATTTTATATTACGGTGATGCCCCTGGCCGCGCTCATCCTGTTGTTCGAGGTCGGGGCCCAACCTGATGCGCTGCATCTGGTGGCGGTGGTCTTGCTTGTGGTGGTGGGAGCCGCGGCGATAGTCTGGAACCTCGGGCGTCACTATCGCCGGATCTGCATCGGCATTGGCCGCCAGATGGGCAAGGTGCCCCGGCTGGCCCGGTACCGTTACCGCCTGGCCCGGGCCACGGTCCAGTTTGTCCGGTGCTTGCGCCTCTTACAGAAAATGTCATGGCCCCAGTATGCGGCCCTCTATCTGATTACTTTGGGCTATTGGCTGCCCCGCTACCTGTTATTGATTTTAATCATCCTCCTGGTGGGCCAAGCGGTGCCTTCGTCTTACCTGTTTCTCGTCCAGGGGGCGCTGAATCTGGGGAGCCAAATCTTGCTCATGCCCGGGGGCGGCGGCACGGTGGATGCGGGTTATGCGGCCTTTCTCAGCCCTTACCTGGACCGGGAGACCCTCGCCTTTACCCTGTTGGTATGGCGAACTTATACCTTCTACTGGTTTTTGATCGTCGGCGGCCCCATCTTCTTGTTTAAGACCGGGCAGGTGGCGCACGATCTTATCAGCCAAAGAAGTTCAGGGCGATAGCCAATTATAGCTGTACCTGCTTGCCTCTGCAGATAGTCCACCAACAATTATCCGCGTTTTTCTGACTTCTTTTCCTTCCTGCTTCATGAATCGTCCTTATATTAAAGTTTAGGGCCGCCGCTTCTAAGAAATCAAGATTGCGAGGATAATTTATGCGTGCCGGAAGGGTTTGCCTCATCATTATATTGTTGGTCCTGGGTCTGGCGCCGGGTGCGCTCGCCGCCGCTCCGACCACGATTGCCGCCGCCCCGGAGGTCCGGGAAAACCTGGAATATCAAATAAGCCTGGGTCCGTGGTCGGATGTGGCCCGGGTCCACCTGGTTTTCAAAGAGTTGAAGCCGGGACATTACCTGGCAGAGTTTTCCGGCGCCGCCCAGGGGATGTGGAAGTTGTTGAGCCGGTGGCTGCCCGAACGTTATCAGACTGAGCTGGTTTACCGGGATGGGCGTCTGCAACCCGTGGTGTATCGAGAAGAATTCGAGGAGGGCGGGCAAAAAGTCCTGAAGGAGTACCGGTTCGACTATGACCAAAGCCGGCTGACTCTTTGGCGCCAGTCTGGCGGCGGCGAGAAAATCAAGGAATGGGAAGTTCCCTTAACTGGCCCGGTCTACGACCTCTTGAGCCTGTTTTATAACGTCCGGTTAGACGCCCTGGGACCGGCGCCCGGCGGCTCCTGCCTGCGGGTAATGATCCTGCCGGACCCCAAACCCCGGGAGTTGGTCTTTTGCATCGGCGACGTAACCGACGAGGGGCTCAAGGTGATGGTGGACAGTGCCTCGGCGAGCGCGGGCGAAGCAGATCAGTATTTTATGTTTCTCAACCCGGATCGGGTCCCCACCCAGGCCTGGACCCGGGCAGGCATCTTGGGCAAGCTCACGGGGCGCTTGTTGAACCCCGGCGAGATCAAGAAGGCGGGGCTGTTGGGTCTGCCCGCCTCCGCGGCTCCCGTCCCCAAGGCCCCGCGTTGAGGATCTCAGCCCCTTGAAAACCCGAGCCCGCCTGGCCGGGGCCACCTGGGCCCAGGCCGGCAAAAATCTGTAATGAGGCTGGCTCTAACCTATATAATTGACGTGGTTCAGGAATTTTTGATTTCCCCTCCGGTTTAGGATATATTTGCCCCCGATGAGACGCCTCAATCCTATTCACGGGCTGACCCTGCTCTTCCTCATCGGGCTGTTCTTTTTAGTTCTCTTTTTTCGGCACCAGATTCCTCTGTGGCGATCGCTGCTCTGGCGTTATGCCCTGGGGGCAGGCGTCCTCCTGGTCTTGAAATGGGGCTCCGACCGAGAAGTGGGGGGCCGGGCCGGCAGGTTTATTAACGATTTTTCCCCTATCTTTTACATTATCCTCATCTACCAATCCCTCGGTGATCTGAGCCAGTATCTCCGCCCCGACGTTGATCCTCAGTTGATCCGCATCGATTTCCGGCTCTTTGGCGTCCATCCAACGGTGTGGCTGGAGCGTTGGATCGTTCCCTGGCTCACCGGCGTTCTGTCCGTGGCTTATTTAAGTTATTTTTTCCTGCCGGCCAGACTAGTTCATACCCTCTATGTGAAGAATTCCGGGCGGGATTTCGATCTGGCGGTCTTTGTCCTGCTCCTATGTTGGTACCTGTCTTTCGTCGGCTACATGTTCTTTCCGGCGATTGGCCCGCGGTACACCCTGGCCCACCTCCAGTCGGTTCCCTTAAACGGCGGTTTTATTGCCGATTCCGTGAACCATCTGATAAATTTTGTGGAGGGTAACAAACGGGACTGCATGCCCAGCGGCCACACCGCCATCGCCCTCCTCGTCTTATTTCTCTCCTATCGTTACGCCAGGCTCCTCTTCTATCTCTTTTGCCCCATCGTCGGCGCCCTCATCCTCTCCACGGTCTACCTGAGGTATCATTATGTCATCGATATCTTCGCCGGAGCGGCGTTGGCAGTAGGGTGCGGCATCATTGGCCCTCGACTGTACCGATGGTGGCAGGCGGGCGGCGGCCGGGAAAAGAGAGAGGCTTGATGAACCGTATAGATATGGGATGACGCAAAAGACGGGCTGGGCTTTGGTTCCCACCGTATATCCCTACAACCCTTTCTTTGAAAAATGCCAGACTCATTTTGACGTGAAGCTGTGACAAATCCAACCAGAGTAAAAGGAGATAATTCTTAATGTTCTTCCCAATCGGTGATGATGACACTGCTCGCAGAACTGTTCCGCTGGTCACCTATGCCTTGATCGCTCTGAACGTCCTGTTTTTCTTGGTAGAACTGAGTGGCGGTGACGCTTTTATTGTGAAGTGGGCTTTCGTTCCCAGCCGCTTCCTGTCCAATCCCTTCGGTGATTTTCCGACGCTCTTCACTTCCATGTTCATGCATGCCGGCTGGCTTCACCTGGGAGGCAACATGCTTTATTTATGGATCTTCGGTGATAATGTGGAAGACCGTTTCGGGTCCATAAGGTTCATAATCTTTTACCTGCTCTGCGGGCTTGCGGCAACTTTTGCACAGTTGGCTTTCAGCCTAGGATCAAACGTGCCGAATTTGGGAGCCTCGGGGGCCATTGCGGGGGTGCTCGGCGCTTACATTTTGCTGTTCCCACAGGGAAGGGTCAGAGTATTGCATGGCCAACAAGTGATTCACGTGCCCGCCCTGATAGTCATTGGGATGTGGATCGTTCTGCAGCTTTTTAGCGGCATCGGGTCCATTGCCAACACTGCGCAGACGGGTGGCGTCGCTTACATGGCACACATCGGCGGATTTGTAGCGGGATTTTTGTTGACCTTTTTGTTTCGTGGGAGTCGCGGGGCGCAGGCGCCGGGCTGAATCGCGACGATGGTTGATCATCATTGACGAATCGAGGCTGAAGGCGGGATGCGCTTTGCTTTCCCGCCCTACGTTGGGCTGGCGGCCAAATTGCGGCAGGCGACCTGGCATTAAGACCTGCGCCTGCTTACCCCGCCGTGATCATCCCCCAGGCGGTCTTCAGATAATCCTTCAGAGTAATAAAGACCACGTCTTGGGGGAGGGGCACCTGGCCGGGAAATGGGCGGGAATAGACTTGGACCAGGGTGTGATGCAGGACATGCTCTCGGGAATCATTGTGCGTCAGGAATAGGAAGACCTTTTCCAGGACCCCGTCGCTCTGCAAGTTGCGCGTTTTGACTGCGCGTTCCTCCCATTCCCCTTCGATTATGAGATTGCCATGTTCGATAAGCTGAGAGTTGTGCTGGACTAAGGAGCCCAAGAAGTAGGAGAGCAGAAAAGAGATCCCCACCTCCGGGTGCGTCAGGCCAAAGACGCGACACGACCCCCAGCCAATGCTCCCGAGAAAGAAGAGCCAGACCAGGGGGGAGACCAGGGCCAGCCACAGGCGAAAGTGGCTCTCAACGCGAGGTTGGGACAGCAGTCTTATCGTGGTGACCAGCTGCAGAAAGATGTTGCCGAAGACGATTTCCATCAGGTTGTAGAGACGGCGGAGGGGCTTGGGCTCAATGTTACCCCAGGGATGGAACTCTGTGTCATTCCAGGTGTGTACCTCGGCGTGGTGGGAGCCATGCACCAGACGGTAGACCTGGGGGTCGGTAATCAGCATAAAGCCAAACAGGTAGTAAAAAAGGTCGGATGGCATGCCTGGCACATACTTGTGCCAGGACTCATGCATCAAATAACCCACCCAGGAGAACAACCAGGCGCCCGGAAAAATCATGAAAAACAGGGACCACCACCCCAGCAGTTGGAAGGCGTAGGGGATCAGAAAGAGGTAGAGGGGCCAGGCCAGAAGACAGACGTAAAACTTCCAGGCCTGCCGACGGATTCGTCTCTGGTCGATATACTCCACCCCATCCCTCTTGATCATTCCAGGTTTTCCCTTTTCTGCAAAAACTTTCTAGGGCTCGCCGGTTAGGTTGCCGCCCCGACAAATGGCTGGGGCTTCTTCAGGCCTTTGAGATAACGGTAGCGGTAAGATAGGTTGATGCCGGCGTACGTCAGACAACCGCGCAGACTCCGTTTCCATGGGCTGATGCCAAAAAACCGTTTGAGCATGGCGTCGAAGGAATAGGTCTGCCGGTTCAAGCGGGCGTAACCGCTCAGGAGCTCGTCAGCCGTCATGCCCTTCGGTTGATAGAGGAGGGTGTCAGGAGGATAGCCGCGCAGCCACCAGTCAGGCTCAAATAACCGGCCTTCGCTCAACAACCGCGCATATAACCGGGTTCCCGGAAGCGGTTGGAGAAGCCGCAGTTGGACACAATCCAGACGGCCTTTGACGATAAACTCATAGGTCTGGTCGAACACATCCTTGTTTTCGTGATCGGAGCCGAAAACAAAGGCGCCGAGGATGCTGATCCCTTCGCCATGGAAGCGGCGCATGGCCTCAAAAAAATCGATCTTCAGGTTCTTGATTTTTTTCATCTCATGCTGCGTGTCTTTCTGGACCGATTCGAATCCGAGCAAAAGTCCCTGGCACCCCGAACGCCGCATCAAATTCAGCAGTTCCAGATCCTCAGCTAACGACACGGTCCCCTGCCCCATCCATAGCCGCTTCAGGGGGATCATGGCCGTAAACAGCTTTTTCGCCGCCTCCCGGTTCAGTCCCAGGGCATCATCGACGAAGAAGAACTGAGAGGCATCAAGAGATTCAATTTCGGCAATCACCTCGTGAGGCGGCCGGACTCGATATTGTTGGCCCGAGGTCAGGGCACTGCAACAGAATTCGCAATCGTACGGACAGCCGCGGGAGGCCTCGATGCCAATATGGAGAGAAGCGGCACCCCGATGTTTGGGTCTGGGGAAGAGATCCCGCCGCGGGATCGGCAGGCCGGCGAGGTCGGCCTTTTTCCCGCTCCGATAGAGTCTTTGCAACTGCCCCGAGGCGGCATCAGCCACCACCTGCGGCCAGACACCCTCCGCTTCTCCCACTACCACCGCGTCGGCATGTCTTAGCGCTTCCTCAGGCAATAAGGTGGGGTGTATGCCTCCCATCACCACCTTCACCCCCTGGCGGCGATACGTGTCGGCGATATGATAGGCCCTGGGCACCAGGTCGGTAATGACGGTGATACCCACCAAATCCACCGCTTGATTGAGATCATCGGGAGCAAAAAGTTCATCGACGATGGTAATGGTGTGGCCCGGCGGGGTCAGCGCCGCGAGCAGTGGCAGATTTATCCGCAGTAGCCTGAAGCTGCTTGAGTCTTCATGTTGTTTGTGGGGGGCGATCAGCTTTATGTTCACATTTACACCTTGAGGGAATCACTAAAATCCGTAGGGTGCGTCTCACGCGCCATTCTTAGTGCGTAAGACGCACCCTACAAAGGGAAATTACCTTTTTGAGTGCAGGTTGGTATTAGGGGCTGGGCAATCACTTGCTCTCTTCCCATTTGGTAGCCATGATGCCCAAGGCGAAGACCACGGCCGCGAAAACCCCAATTATGGCGGCGTAACGCAGGGCGGCCATGTTGTCGTCAAATATCATGGAGGCCCGCAGGCCCTCATTGACGTAATACAACGGCAGTACCCTGGCGAAGGTCTCCAAAAAGCCCGGCATCATCTCGATGGGGAAGAAGCTCCCCGACAGGAACATCATGGGGAACACGATGGCGTTGGCGGCGGCGACGGCGCTCTGGGCTTCCTGCACAAAGCGGGTGAGTATCATGCCGATGCCGACGAAGGTGAAGACGTCGAGCAAAAGGAACCCCAGGAGCCAGAAATTTATATGGAGGTCAACGTGAAACACCCAGTAGCTCACCAGCAGCATGGCAATCGTGGAGATAATGGCGAGCATGAACTGGTACACGATATTCGACAGTATCCAGTCGGTGCGCGTGATGGGCGTGGTGGACAGCTTTCTGATGATTCCCTTCTGCAACAGCTCCGTGTTCATGTTCACCGTGCCGAACAGGGAGGCGATCATCACCGCCATGGCGATGACGCCGGGGATGAAGAACTCGATAAACCGGTACTTCTGGTCGAGGATCGAGGTCTCCTCCCACCGGTAGAACGGCGGCTTCCCGGACATCCGCTGGTTCATCCCCGCAAACTCCATGTTCAGGTATTCCATCTTCGTCTTCACCGAAGTAGAGCTGGGATCGTAAATATACTTGAGAATAACGGAAGCATCGTGGGACTTGAGGTCAGACCGTTGATTGTACAAGGTTTCAAAGTCTTTGGGAATAACCAGGATGAGGTTCAGCTTGTGTTTCCTGGCATACTCTCTGGCGTCGCTGGCGGGATCGACCTCAATTATCTTGAAGCTCCCGTTGAACTGCAGGGTCTTGATGAAATGCGCCGAGATGGGGGTGTGATCGAGGTCCTGCACGTAAAGGTCTAAGCCCAATTTGTCCCGGTCCAGAAAAATGGTGCCGAACACGAGAATCAGGATAATCGGGAAAGCCAGCGTGAAGAACATCGCAGTCCTCTCCCGGTAGAAGGTCTTGATCTTTAAAACGAGATTGGCGTTGATGACGCGCAGTTTCATCCCACCTCCCCGTCCTCGGCCGAACCTGCGCGGAGCGCCTCGCCGGTGAGTTTCAGGAAGACCTCTTCGAGGTTGGGCCGGCGAACATCCAGGCTGAGGAACGACCCTCCGGCGTCCTTAATGGCATTGAGGGTCTTCAGGATGTCTTCCGTGTGTTCCACCCTGACCTTGAGGTCCTGGTGATTGTCCTGGAACGGCTCGAAGCCCATCTTCCGGATGATCTCAATGGCGTTGGCATCGACGCTCTGCAGCGTCAGGACCAGATAATTCGTGTTGTTTTCTATGAGTTCGGCGGGGGAGCCCGTGGCGATTATCTTCCCCTTCGATATGATGGCCACTGTGTCGGCCAGAATCTCCGCTTCCTCCATGTAGTGCGTGGTCAGAAATATCGTCTTCCCCTGCTGCTTCAGGCCCAGCAGGACTTCCCACACCTCGCGCCGGGCGCGGGGGTCTAGCCCGGTGGTCGGCTCGTCGAGGAACACGACCTCGGGGTCGTTGACGAGGGCAATGGCGATACCGAGGCGCTGCTGCAACCCCCCGGAGAGGTTTTTATACTGCTCTTCGGCCTTGTCCTTGAGGTTTACGAGTTCTATCAGCCCGTCGATATCGGCGTTTCGGCGGAGGCGCCTGGCGCGGGAGAATAGCCGCGAATAGAACTGCAGGGTTTCCCGAACCGTTATCCGGTCAAAGGAGCTGAAGTCTTGCGGGAGGACGCCGATCCGGGGGACAATGGCGCGCTTCTTTTTGGTGACGTCCATCCCGAGAAGTCTCACCTTTCCCGACGTGGGCCGGCGGATCATATCGATGATCTCGACGGTAGTGGTCTTGCCGGCGCCGTTTGGCCCCAGGAAGGCGAAAACCTCGCCTGTCCTGACCGTAAACGAGATGCCGTTGACTGCCAGCAAATTTCCGTAGCGCTTCGTCAGGTTCTCGACTTCGATGGCGTGTTCAGCCGGTTTTGCCATGGATTCCACTTTGCCGCTGCAGGGCACAGAGATTCTTTTCAGGTGCTGCGAAACTCTTTTTTCAGGCTCAAACCAAAGTTAAGCACTAAAACCCCCCATGTTGTGCTTTACAGGGAAAAATCCCGGGGGAAAGCGATTTTCCCATGCGGAGACCTGAAAAAAGTTCCGCCGCTGGCCCCGGGGCTTTCTACTTGGCAGCCACCAGTTCTAAAAGAAGTTTCTTTATGGCCTCAAACCGGCTACTGGCTATCTTGCCGGATGCGGCAAATCTAACGATGCCATTTTTATCGATAATGACAAAATTACTGTCATTATCTCTCATCCGGTACGCCGCAAACATGCCTCCGGTCCAATCCCCGTAAATAGTTACCTTCAGCTTGGCGGAGGTTTCATTTAATTTTTCTTTCCAGGTTGTTACCGCGGTTGCCTCCATGGCATTGACGACCAGCAATCTGTAGAGTTGATTTTGAATATTTTGGGGTTGCGCGGCGTAAAGCGCATCCAGATAACGTGATAAGGGTTCGTTCACTTCGACGGTATCTCTGGTGGCATAAAACAAGACGACAACCTTGCCTCTGAGCATGTCGAGGGAGAGCTTTTTATTATTTCCGGATTCCAGTGAGAAAGATGGGGCCGGCTCACTTGTGGCTAAAATAGCCTGCGCTCCGGTTGGCGCCAGAACCCCAACCAGGGCTGCCGCGACCAGGACGGATTTAGCCATAGCCTGCCATAAGTTCCGAGATAGATTCTTGACGCGCATTTCTGAACCTCCTGTAGCAGAAATATCTGAGGCCATTAAGAAAGCCGGACTGCCGCTTCTCCTCCCAGCCCGCGCCGAGCCCGGAGCCTATCTCCGGGAGTGCGGCTCACTCCGAAACCCAATGCAGCCGCAGACCCCGAACGTGCATGAGGGAGCGGCCTTGTTCGTCCAGCCCTCTGGCGTCCCAGGTTTGGCCGGTCTCATCCTGCACCCGCCGGCGGGCCTCCACGGTTATCCGTTCCCCCACCCGGCAGGGCCGCAAAAACCTCATCGCCCCGATCTCCACGGGAAGCATGGAGCGCTGCTCCGCCGGGTCCATGGCCACGATGGAAAAGAAGGTTAACTGCATCAGGGCTTCGAACAGGTAGGGAGAGTATTGGTACCGAGCGTTCCGCAGATGGGCGAAATCACCGGCCTCTTGATAGATGATTCGGCCCCGGGCCACCCCCGGAGCGGCGCCGTCCAACAACTCTATTACCCGATACCTGCCCTTGAGGCCGCTCCGTTTTTCGTACCAGGCCAGCACCTGGGCCTGATCCATGGGGGGCGTTTGCAGTTCGTCCCGCCGGACCGGAAAATCCGCCATATCCTCCCCGAGATCGCCTCCCCCGCCATCGAGGAGCACCTGGCCCTGGCAGTCCGGGGTGAAACGGTCCGTCAATCTGCCGGTGGGGGAGATCGCCGGGGTGGAGAGAGAGACCTCGCACCAGACCTCCTGCAAAGAGGGGTCGGCTCGACGGCAGAGGATTTTCGCGGTCCGCGGCACCCCAGGCAGACATTCGATCATGTCCAGGAAACGCACCCGGAGAACCCCTCGCACCTGCAGGTGGGGATACAGGAGCCGGGCGGCTTCCATGAAGGCCTCCAGAACCATGGCTGCCGAAACCAGGGGATGCTCGACGAACTTAAGGGGCCGGTGATCCTCGATCCACAGGTCCTTCTCCAGGGAAAAGGTCCTGAAGGCCTCCAGGTGTTCCCGGCGCAGGTCCAGGAGAGCGATGCGGTCGATCAGGGGGAAGTCCTCGGGGCTAAAGGCCACGGCGCCGCCGGCCAGTTCTCCTTCGAGCCCCGGGGGGATGGTTGGATCGAGCTGCGCCGTTTTTACGGCTGGCAGGGTCCGCATGAACATCACCCAATCGTCGTTGGCCGGGGCTACTGAGAGCTCCCGGCAGAAAAGCCCGGCAAGCTCATTTACCTGGACATACCCCACGCCCTTCCTCTGCATCAGCTCCCGGACGGCGGGGTCGTCGGCCATGCCCGCCCCCTCGACCGGAGGCAGCATCAAGGCCTTGAACCTTATAGCGGGGTGGTTCCGCCCGAGGTATCTGAGGAGCGCCGACATCATCCGGTTGGCGGCGGCGTAATTGGACTGGCCGGGATTCCCCAGGATCATTGCCCCCGAGGACAGGGCCACGAAAAATCTCAAGCCCGCCCCCTCCGCGGCGGAGAAGAGATTCCACGCCCCCAGAAATTTTACGTCCATGACCAGGGAGAGGTCATCGGGGGTTATTTGGCTGAGAAGACCGTCCCGGAGGACTCCAGCCCCGTGAACAATGCCGTGGATTTTGCCGTAACGGCTGGCCACCTCGCCCAGGATCAATCGGACCGCCTCGGGGTCGGTGACATCACAGGTATGGTACGTGGCCTCAATCCCGGCGGCATGTAAATCCGCCAGGGTCTGAGCTATCTCCACGGCCCGGGGCGACGTGCCGGGATTAAGCGGCGTCCGCCCCAGAAAGACCAGGCGGGGCCTGAAAGGCGCCAGGCTGCGAGCCAGGTGGGCGGTGATACCCGCGGCGCCCCCGGACATGACGATCACATCTCCGGGGCTCAGGTTAAGACTTGCCGGACCGTTGAAGACCGACGGGGAGACGCGCCCCTCTGAAGTGAAGACCTTGCCATCCCGATGAATCATCTCCACTATGGTATAGCCTCGATCCAGAGCTCCGTCGAAGGCGGCGCGCAGGTTGTTATCCGGGCCGTCTGCCAAGGTGCGAAACTGGACCGATGGTTTTTCCTGGGCGGCGCACAGAAACAGTCCGAGCATCCCCTCCGCTAACAGCCCGCCAAGAGTTGGAGCATCTTCCCTGGAATGGATCAGTGCCACGAATTTCCGATCCGGTGATTGGAGAAATGCCTTCAGGACGCCAAAGAGCCCCCGGAGAAGCCGCGCCACGTCCGCCATGCCGCTTAACCGGGCCGATCCGCCTTGAGGGAGGGTGATGACCATCCCGGCGAAGGACGCCAGGCCCGATATCCTCTCGGCAGCCAGCAAGGACCCGGAATCGGTCAGAAGGTTGTAGCTCTCTACGCCCGGACCCAAGTTCTTCGGCATGAACAGCATGGGAAGCGTCGCAACCCCGTAATCCAGCCGGAGAATATCTTCCACACTTCCGGCCAGGCGGTCATCCCGGTCAGGTGAGAGCAGGAGAACTGACTCGCCCGGGCTCAATTCCACGGGCCGGGAGGCCGCCGGCGAAACCTCGGCCTGGTGGAATACGAGCCGCTTTAAACTCGCCTCATCCGGTGAGGGCTTCAGGGTTTCTGCCGGCTCCGGACCGGGGTCAACAGCCGGCGCGGCCGGCTGTAGGCCGTCGCCTTCCTGCCTGGCGACGATCTCGGAGATCCTCTGGGCGATGTCCTTCACGGTCCGGACATGGAGAAAATCCTCCAATTCAATGGTGATCCCGAATTGGCGTTCCGCCGCATCCATGATGATCGGGAGACGGCTGGAGCGGATGGAGAGGTCCCTCCTGAGATCCATGTCGGGTTCGATCTCGTCCCGGTTGAACCCGGTGGCATCCATGATGATGTGAATGAGCGTTTCCACGTGGTCCTGGCTTCCGGGCGTCTCATCGAGGGCCGGGGGGGCCGGTTCCGGGGCCGCCGGGGTAGGCTCAGGAGGCGGGGCTGCCGGTTTCACCACAGAGATTGGCGGCCGGGCTTCGGGGGGGCCGGATCCCCTGAGCATGGACCGGATAGCCGCGGCTAGATCGCCTGCCTGGAAGGTTGGGTCATGCTCGCGACGGACGGCTGCCAGGATGTCGGGTTCAAAGAAGCGGCCGTAAGTCTCCATCACGAACCGGTTGATTTCCCTCTGAATGATCCTTTCCACCGGCTTAATGTCTACCCGCCCGGGTTCCATGGGTCGTAACCCGGCGGCCGGGGCGTGGCGGGGAGTTGCAGGAATTGGCCCGAATCCGGGCAGGGAAACAAACCTCGGTTCCCGGTGAACCGGAAGATGCCCTTGAGCGAAGAGCTGCGCCAGGGCGCTTTTGCATGTCAGACCCTCAGCGTCGGGCAGGCAAGTCTGGATGCAGGCCGGTTCAGGGAGCGTGTCTGAGATAAGATTGCTTAAGATATCGCCGGGGCCTACCTCGGTGAACAGCCGGATTCCATAGTCATTCCAAAGGGTCTGGACGTTGGGCATCCAATGGACGGCAGATTCCAGGTGGGCCATCAGGATGCGCTTGATCTCACCGGGCTCGGACGGAAACGGCGCCATGGTCGTGTTGGAGATGACGGGAATCTGGGGGGCATGAAAGGGAATGGGGGCAATGAAGGCCTCGAGCTCATCCCGGATGACCCGCATGATAGGCGAGTGGAAGGCCATACTGACCCGCAACCGGGTGGCCCGGTAGCCCATCTCCTTCAGCCGGTTGCCGAAATTTTTCACCGGCTCAGTCTTGCCGCTCAACACCACCTGGTTCGGTGAATTAATATTGCTGATGTAGACCTGCTCCTGTCCCTTAAGCATCTCTTGCAGCAGGTCCAGGGGGGCGTCCACGGCCGCCATGACGCCGGGGTCCAATCCCGCCGTCGCGGCCTTATCCATGCAGATGGCTCTCTGGTTGACGATACGGAACCCGTCCTCCAGGGAATAGACCCCGGCCAGACACAAGGCGGTTAGTTCTCCCAAGCTGTGCCCGGCCATAGCCACCGGGCGGATGCCCAGGGCCATGAGGTATCGAGCCATGGCATATTCTACGGTGAACAGGGCCGGTTGCTGCCACCGGGTTTTCTGGAGATTTTCCTCTTGATCGTGGAACAAAAGGTGCAGAAGGTCGAAATCCGCCGCCGCGGCAGCTCGATCCATCCACTCCTTGATGACCGGAAAGGACTCATAGAGCTCGCGCCCCATGCCGGCATAGTGTGACCCCTGCCCGGGAAACACCAGGGCCAGCGGCAGCACCGGCTGATCGGCGCGGCCCAGGAAGATCCCTTGGCGCGCCCATGACCTCAGCGCCTGGGCTGTGACCTTGCCGCCTTCGGCAGACGCGGCTGACTTCTCGATGATAGTGAGCGCCTGGGCTTCGGATGCCGCCACCACGGCCATCCGCCAGTTATGGCCGTCAATCTCGGTTTTGAAAAAAGCGACGCCCTGGGGTGCGGGAGGACCCAAGCCCTGCTCCCGGCCGGGGGCGACCAGGACCGTATCTACGGCATCCATGGCCTGCTCCAACTGCACAACGTAGTTGGAACCGCCAAATCCGAAGGCGTTGACCTGAAGCCTTCGGGGCCGGCCGTTCCCGCCCTCCCAAGTAAGCGGCTCCGGGGCGATGATGAGCCCCGATCCTTCCAGGTCGATTTCCGAGTCTGGATGATGATAATTGAGGGTGGGAGGAAAGACCCCCGCCTGCATGGCCATCACGCCGCGAATGAGGCTGTTAATGCCCGAGGCCCCCAGGGTGTGGCCGATCTGGGATTTGAATGAAGTTATTACGGTGCGCTTGGCGCCGTTGAAGAAAGTCTTCAGGGCCCGGGCCTCCTCCACGTCTCCTTGCCGGGTACTCGTGGCATGGCATTCCACCAGGTCCACGGCCTCGGGGCCATACGGCAGCCCTTGGAAAGAGGCGCGGATGGCCATTTCTTGGGAAACCTGGGAGGACTCCACCATGCCCAGAGGGCTGTTGCAGGCGCCCATATTGGTGATGACCGCGTGGACCTGTGCCCCCCGGGCGCGGGCCAGGCTTTCCCGTTCAATAACGATTATGCCCCCGCCTTCGCCTAAGACCATCCCGTCTCTTTGGGCATCGAAGGGCCGGGAGGTCTCGGGCGCCGGTCTATCCTGCCCGGACAATCCGAAAAGTGCCCCTAAACCTGCGAATTCCAGGAAATGCAAGGGCTTGAGAATCTCTTCAGCCCCTCCGACCACGGCTGCATCGATGATGCCGTTGTTGATCATCTGGATGGCGCTGTACAGTGCGACCAGTGAGGTGGCGCAGGCGGCGGAGACCGAATAGCTGGGTCCCATGAACCCATAGCGGTTGCAGATGAACCCGGCCGCGGCGCAGTTGAGCCGGCCCAGGAGGGTGGTGTCGTCCGGGGCCAGCCGTCCGGCCCTCATCTCCTCTGCGATAGCGCTCTCCTGATCCGGCGTCAGGGGCACGGCCCTCTTAATGTCGGCGAGGATGTGGCAAATGTTGGCCCGGATGATGATACCGGCGAGGCTCCCCGCCGCCTCGCCGGAGTTCTGGGAGATGAGGACCCCGATGCGCTCCCGGGGGATGTCTGAGGCCAGAAGGCCGGAGGTCCGGATGGCCTGGTCCGCCAGCCACATGGTGATCCGGGTGGACTCGGTCATGGTCCGGAAATCATGGGGGGGGATCCCCAGCTCAGTCCGGGAGATCTGTAAGTCGGTGAAGGCGCCCACCTTGCAGTAGGTTTTGTCGGGAACGAACGGGTGCGGATCATAATAAAGCCCATGATCCCACCGGGAAGGCGGAACCGGGGTAATCCCGCTCTTCATGGCCAGGCTTGCCGCCCAGATCTCCTCCGGGCTTTGCCCCAGGGCATTTACCAGGCTCATCCCCGTGATGGCCACCCGGTCAGGCGCGTCGCTCCGGGGCGTTCCCCGCGGCAATCCATGGCCCACTTCGAAGGATGGGGTTTCTCTGACCAGCCCGGGGTCGGGTGGAGATGGCGGGATGGAGTAGGTCACCCCCGCAAAGGGCTGATGCAGCTGAAGCGGGCCTGCGGCCAGGTCGCGGTGAAAGGACTGGAGCGTCTGGACCTCACGGATGACCCCGGCGCAGGCCCCGCTCATGAATTGCCCGCGTTCACGGCAGGCCTGCTCCGAAAGCGGCGCCCCGCCCGGCCGGTCCAGACCTCGGGCCGCGGCGAACAGGCTCCCGGCGGCCATCTCCTCCATTTGCCTCCGAAAGGCGGCCTCATCCCGGCGGCCGGCGGCAAACTCCCGCTCCAGAGCTAAGATCGCCGCGGTTCTCGGGGTCCGCAAGGATCGAACCCTAAGCCCGGTTTCCTGGCCTGAGACGACGGTTTCCCCCGGGGGCGATTCCAGGATCATCTGCTGATAGAGCGCCGTCAAGGCGCGGGTTTCCACAATCTCCCGGGTGGCCAGATAGGCGGTGCCCATCTGAATGGCGTCCGCCCCGAGCACCGCGGCCATAAAGGCGGTCTCCCGATTGAAGATGCCTCCTGCCAGGATCAGGCGACAGTTTTGGCCCAGAGATGGGTGGCGCCATTTCAGGTTCATCACCATTTGAGCCAGGGTGAGGGTGCTATGCGGCCCCACGTGGCCGCCGGCCTCATACCCCTCGCAGATCACGTACCGGACGCCGGCTTCCAGGGCGAGCCGCATCAGGGCCTCATCCGGGGCGATATACATGACCTCAAGACCGCATTCCAGCAATTCTTTGGCGAAGGAGAGATTACCGCCGGCGATCACCACAAAACGGGGCCGGTGCTGTTTTATCCAGGCCAGTTGCGCCTGACGGTAGGGGTTTTCGGCCAAAGACACGACATTCACGGCATAGGGGCGCCCACCCATGATCTCCGGCAGGGCTCCCAGCCTCCGATCAAGGGCCGCGGCATCCATCAGGCCGAGGGCGATGGTAGGCAGACCCCCGGCATCGGCAACCATGGCGGCGAACTCCGGGACCTCGGTGATCCAGGACATGGCCCCCTGGATAAAAGGGTAGAGAATTCCCATCTCCGTGGCCACCGGGTTGTCTATCCAGGCATCCTTTTTGGTCTCAGCCAGGCGGCAGGCGCGGCGCATCTCGTCCATGAAGGCCCGTACGGCCTCTTCGGTCCCGGCCCCAAAACGCTCCATAAACGACGCCGCAAAGGTAGCCTCCACCCCCAGGGGGATGACCTCATCCGGGCTAAAACGGCTCGCCAGCGGGTGGACGGCCCCGGCCTCTACCCGGCTTACGAAGGCACGGCGGCTGGCCTCGGTGATCCCGGCGCCGCACAACGAGTTCTCGAACACCTTGACCTCCTTGAAGGCCAGAGAGTTGCCCTTGTTGAACAGGCGACAGGGAACCCCGAGGTCCAGGCCGGCCAGGTCGGTGGAATCAAGGCGGAGATTTACGAGGCGCTGGCGTTGCTCATCATCATTGGCAACCAGGTCCGTCAGCCAATGGACGCTTTCGAAAACGATCCCGGCGGCCCCGGTGGCCAGGAAGGCCGCCGCCGCCTCAGGGGTGGCAACACCGCCCCAAATCAGGATATCCAGGGGGTTCGAGGCGGTCTGCCGCATTTCCTTAACCGCGGCATAGAGCGCCAGGGTGGTCTCGGCGCTCACGAATCCGGAGGCCTCGCAGCCTTTCAGGACAATGCGAGCGATGCCCTGATTATCCTGCACAACCGCGGCCAGGAATGGTAAGTCCCCGATGATCGGGAAGCAGCGGTGGTTTTCCGACAATTCCCGCAATCTCTCCAGAACAGTAGCAGGATTTCCTATGGAAAACTGGGGGTGGCATTCTACCCAGATATCTTGGACCCCGGTTTCCTGCAACCACGGTCCCAAAGCTGGGTCCATCAAGGCAGAGGCAGAAATCTTGATATCCCGCACCTGGCCGGCAGGGTCAGCCTGGCGTAAGACAGGCCGCAACGCCTCCACCCCCAACGTGGAAACATCGAAGATAGCCCGGCAACTGGTTCGATGCGCCATCTGGATCACCGGCGGGATGATCTCCTCGGGCCGCCAGACGAAAGCGATAATGGGGGTTCGATGCTCAGCCACCAAATCCAGACCTCCGCGTTAACGCCAAACAGGTAACTCTTGAACTTATAAAGCCGTAAGCGTTCAGCAGTCAGCTATCCGCAAAAAATAAGGACTTATCAAATCGGGTCGATAACTATTGATTCACTGGGATAACACAACAAATTGTTTTGATTCATAAAGCTGACCGCTGATAGCTGAACGCTTTCATAAAGACTTTCTGTAGAGACGATATCTCTTGTGGGTTGTGACCCCGGCTTCCTCGATCAAAAAGTTGATCGACTCGTTGTCCTCCAGGCACCAGCCCATTTCCATATAATGATATTTCCCTTTTTTTCTCACGATTTCATAGAGGTGATGGGTGGCCAACAGGGGGAATCCCAGTTGCCGATACTTCTCCTTGACCCCGAAGATAAAACCCCGCAATCCCCTGACCTCCTGCCGATACAGGTGCATCTTAAGCAAACCCAGCAGACCGGCCCGCCCGTTGAGCCGCTTGAGCAAAGGGTTAAGGTCGGGCAAGACCACGCAGACGGCGACCGGTTCCTGCTCATAATAGATGAAAAAAGCCAGGTCCGTGTCGGCGAATTTCATCACTTCCTTTTGAATATCCCGTATTTCATTTTCGCTTAAGGGGACGAAACCCCAGTTACCCGACCAGGAGTCGTTGTAAATCTCCTTGATCAGCAGGAACTCGGAGTCCTGATCCTGGGGACTGAAGGGCCTGATATGAACCCCCTTTTTATGAGCCAGCCGTTCCGCCAGTTTATTCATCCATTCGGGAACCTGGTAAGGGTCTTCGATCAGGAAAGCCAACAGGTCCTTCTCTTTGCTGTAACCGCACGCTTCAGCCAGCCTCGGGTAGTATGGCGGGTTATACGTCATCCCCAACACCGGCGGATCATCGAATCCCTCTATGAGCAACCCCGCCTCGTAATTGGGCGAGGGGTTGAGCGGGCCTCGGATGAAGGTCATGCCCTTCTGGCGCACCCAGGTTTCCGCGGCGGAAAAAAGGGCCGCCGCCGCCTCTAGGTCGTCAAGGCATTCGAAAAACCCCCAAATGCCCATGGTTTCGCCGTGGAACTCGTTATAATGGCGGTCGATGATGCCCGCGATCCTGCCTACCGTCTTGGCACCGCGCCGGGCCATAAACAAGCGGCGCTCGGAAAACTCCCAGAAAGGATGTCGGCTCGGGTCCAACAATCGGCGAACGTCCTTCTTCAGAGGGGGCACCCATTTAGGATACTCGGCATAGATCTCCCATGGGAGATCAATAAAGTTTTTCAGTGCCGACCCTGCTTCCGCAGCAATAATTTCCAGGCCGGCCATTATGGTTTCGTCAATGCGCTGAAATATTGATAACCTTGAATGGTTCCAGTTATTAAGGTTAGATATCCCGCGCCAGGGTAATGAACTTTATGAAATCTCAATATGTCACTCCAGATACAATGAATAAATAGGCAATTAAGATTTTCTGGGCTGCAAGAACTTCGGGAGGAGATCACGGGTCAGATTGCATACCCCCTCGCCCACTATTTTGCCTATGCTGCGCAGAAAATATCTCATATGGTGCCGCAAAAATTGATTGTTGACGATCAGGGATATTTTGAAGTTGCTCTTAAAGCCCAAGCCGCTCATCAGATGGTAAAGTTCGTCCCGGCTTAGATGTCGGGTGCGAACGTTACAATGGAAGTTGTCGTACTTCGCATAATCATCCGCGTTGACGACGAGGCCGGCCTCCAGGAGTTCCTGGCGCACCGGGGTTTTGGGGTAAGGGGTCAGGTACTGGGAATAGATTAAATCCGGTTTAAGGTCCTCCATCATGTGCCAGTTATGGATCACGCTTTCCCGGGTATCCTCCGGGTACCCCATAATTAATCCGGCGATGATGGCGATGCGGTGCTGCCGCAACAGAGCTGCGGCACGGCGGTTGAGTTCCGGACTCGTGGGCTTCTTCATGTCCTTCAGGGCCTCTGGGTCCATGGACTCGAACCCCACAAAGGCGATGCGGAAATTGGCCCGATCCATATCAGCCACCAGTTCGGGATGTTGGGCAATCCCGACGGCGCTCACCTGAGTCAGATAGCACAAATCATTTAATCGGTGTTGGACAATGGCCTGACAGACCTGGCGAAAATGATCAATGTCATGCGTTATGTTGTCATCGGCAAAAAACACCGCCTTGGAACCCTGGTCTCGAATTGCCTTGAGGTCGGAAATGATGCGCTCCAGGGAAAACCGCCGGAAAGAATGGCCGTACATCTGGGTGATGCAACAGAATTTACAGTTATTCGGGCAGCCCCTGGAGGTTTCGGCCACCTCCATGGGCATCTCCAGAAAATAAAAGCCGTTGGCCAGTCTGGCCTGGCGCCGGGGCAAGGACAGGGTATCCAGCTCCTGCAGCGGGCGGTTGGGATTGTGGACCCATTCCTGGCCCTGGCGATAGCTGAGGCCCAGGACGCCGCCCAGATCGGGGGCTGGTTTCTCCAGTTCAGTCACCAATTCCCGAAAGGTGGTCTCCCCTTCACCCCGGACCAGGAAATCCAGGGGTAATTCTTCTGCATCCGCAGTCAGTTCACGGGCCATCAGGCTGACATGGTAGCCGCCGGCCACCAGGTTAATGGCTGGGTCAAAGTCACGGATCAAGCGGGCCACGCGCAACAGGGTATCGAATTGGAAGGTCATGGCGCTCAGGCCGACCACCTGAGGGCGTAAACTGACGAGAGCCTGGCGCAGCGCGGCCTCAAAATGCGGCTTAAAAAGGACCAGGTCAAGGACCCGGACCTCATGCCCCGGCAGATTGCCGGCCAGGGAGATAATCGCCAGGTTGGGAAGACGGGTGATAAAATCGGTAAATTGAGCGATGTCAGGCATGGACAGGAGTAAGACTCGCATTAACTCTTCTCTTCTTTAAAAGATGGTTTCAGCTTTCTAAACGTTACGAAAACCGTCGAAGTCTTCCCTGCCATGGCCCCGAGGCCTGAACCAAGAAAGGCTATTTTTTATGTGGCCTTTCCAAAACTGCTGCTTTAATAAAATCTTTGGAGTTTGCCCCCAAGAATAACCCTGGTATCGAAAGCATCTATTTACCCACTCATGACAAACCCCAAAGAATATGGGATGGTTATTGCTATCATACCAGGCCATGGTTAAGCAAAAAGAAAACACCCTCTGACGCTGAACCAAGCCAGTTACTTCCCCACTTTGATGGCGGAGATTTCACCCATGAGCCCAAAGACGCTCAGGAGCCACAAGACCACTGCAATGATTACGACTGCATTCAAGATCGACTTAATGGAGCCCGCCATCGGGATGTATGAGTTGACGAGCCAGAGAAGCACACCAACTACGACCAGGACCAACACCACTTGAACTAAAGGCATAATCTACTCCTCCTTCGTTTGAAAATTGGACCTGCAATGAGGCGGCCCACATTCCCATCTGTCCCAAATTGCTGCGTGGAACCTACTTTGCGAGTTTAACCCCCAAACCCTGACCCCAGCCTGTTTAGTAAGCATGACTTTCGTAGAAGTCAACTTTACCCCGGATTTTGGACATACTAATTTTAAAGACCGTCTCAGCTTTCTCGCCGTTACGGATTAAAATAAAATAAGCAGCCTGTGGTTACCTGCTTAATCCTCGCCGGAAAAGGTCTTTTCGATGGCTTCGCCGGCCTTTTTGATTCCTTTGCCGGTCGCTTCGCCGGCACGCTTAACTCCCCGCTCAGTAGCCTTTGCACCTCGCTCAATTCCCCTGCCGGTCGCTTCGACTCCACGCTTCACTCCCCGTTCAGTGGCTTTTGCGCCCCGCTCAATTCCTTTGCCCGTGGCCTGCCCGGCGCGCTCTATCTTTCCCGGAGGCGCACTATGAGGGGTTTCCGTTGCCGAAGTTTCTGGAACCGGCTTGGGTGTTTCCTCCGCCGCAAAAGAGACGGAAGAAAGGACCCCCACTAGACAAAGCGCCATAAAGGGCAAGAAAATCTTTTCTCCAGTAGATCGAATCATTTCTGCAATAGTCATGGCTTCTCTCTCTTTTGTAAATCGAGATTATGTGGCAACCTTGGCCACCGCAGTCCAAAAATAGTTTTTCTGAACTTCTCATCCCGAGTTTAACCGCAAAAACGGCCCGTTTTCGTAGGTAATGTTATTTATTATAATACTTGAAAAGTCAAAAATCCATAGGCCTTCGAGTCGAGGCCGATGGCCGGGAAGTCAATCAACAATGCAAGGCAGCACCGGCTCATGGATGATCTGGTAGGCCTGAACTCCGGGAAAAACTTGACTTTTACCAAAGGCATGTCTATCAAAAGCGAGAGGAAAGAAAATATGGTCCATTTCGAGAATCCCCGGTGAAGGCTATCCGGGCCGCAAAGTTCAGGGCTTGGCCGCTGGAAGAGCAGGCGGTGACGCGCTCACCAGTTTGCTCCTTCAACGAATGGGACCCGCTCGAGGAGGTCGTGGTCGGGCGCCTCGAGGGCGCCAGGATTCCCTCCAGACACCTGACGGTCACCTTCAACATCCCCCAACGGTTGATGAAGATCTATAAGCTCATCGCCGGGCTGCCCTATCCCAGCTTTGTCGTGCGCCCGGCCCAGCGCGAGCTGGACGAGTTTATTCACATCCTCGAGGCGGAAGGCGTCACCGTGCGCCGGCCGGCGGTGACGGACTTCTCCGTCACCTTCAAGACGCCGCACTGGAAGTCGAAGGGCTTCTGCTCGGCCTGCCCGAGAGACGGGCTGCTCGTGGTCGGCGATGAGATCATCGAGACGCCGATGGCCTGGCGGTCTCGTTACTTCGAAGTGGACGCCTACCGCCCGCTGCTCAAGGAGTACACCGCGCAAGGGGCGAAGTGGACCACCCCGCCGCGGCCGTCCCTGGTCGACGCGCTCTACAACCACGACTATCGCCTCCCCGAAGCCGGGGCGCCGATCCCTTTCGTGGTCAACGAGTATGAGCCCGTTTTCGACGCCGCCGACTTTGTCCGCTGCGGCCGGGACCTGTTCGGCATCCGCAGCAACGTGACCAACGAGTCCGGCATTCACTGGCTCCGGACTCACTTAGGCGACCGATTCCGCCTCACCCTGCTGGAGACCCGCTGCCGCCAGCCCATGCACATCGACTCGAGCCTGATGCCGCTGGCGCCGGGGAAGCTGCTGGTCAATCCGGACTACATTGATCCGAGCCGGCTGCCGCCGATGTTCGACTCGTGGGACATCCTCATCGCCCCCGAGCCGAACCCGGTCCCGTGGCGCATCCCCTCGATGTGCAGCCGCTGGCTGAGCATTAATGTGCTGATGCTCGACGAGAAGCGGGTCATCGTGGAGAAATTGCAGGAGTCTCTCATTAAAAAGCTCAAGGACTGGGGCTTTACACCAATCCCCTGTTCGTTTGCCAACTATGCGCCCTTCGGCGGCTCCTTCCACTGCGCTACTCTCGACGTGCGGCGGCGAGGCGAGCTCCAGTCGTATTTTTGAGCGCCGAATTTTCAGGTGAGCCGCCTCAAACGAGCCATTTGAGGCGCATCCCCGGCCACCCGCCGCGCCTGAGCTTAGCAGGGCGGGAGAACAAAAACCTCTAAGCCCTAACCAATTTCCAGAACTTGACATACACAACTCTATAGGAGATCAACCATGAGCAAATACATGCACCTCACTGTTACGGTAGTCCCTTATTATCCAAAAGACCTGGAGGAGAGTTACCCCAAATTAGCGCGTTTTTTAAAAGCGTTAGCTTCTGATCTGGTGGAGCGGAATCCTTCACTTTATGGAATCGCAGGACAGTTGGATAAGCTTCTCTATACCTTTGATGGTACGCCGTTCAGAGATGTGCTTCTCCGGCATAGAGATAATCTTCTGGACCTTCATAAGAATATTGAAGCGAGTATAGCCGACTGGAATCTCGCCCAAGCTGACCGGCTTCTTTATAAAATTGAGGACGCCTTTGACAAAATAGAATCTGAATTAGATTAGCCATTAACAGGAGAACTTCACCGGTTAAAAAAACGCATTGCTACTTGCTTCGAGTTCGCTTATGATGGTAATAATATTGGAAGGAATAGGCCGTTGACGCATTATTTCGGGTGAAACCGAGGATCACGCGCCGTTGCATTGCGGTTCTATCAGCAAGTTGCGGCTTGAGCCGGAGGTACTTTATGCCTCAGTGCCCTATCTGCAAAGCGGCTGTATGGGTGGGCGACCGTTACTGCCCAACCTGTGACCACTACCTTCCCCATCCGGAGGAAGAGGACCATTTCTGCCCCCGATGTGGTATCCGGGTGGCCCCCCAACAGAAAATCTGCCACAAGTGCAAGGCCGTCTTGCCGGAGATGACTGGGACTCTTTCGACTGCGCCGGCCAGGGGTTTGAAGCTCCTTTTTAGTATTCGCGGTATTTTCATCGCCATTGGTTTGGTCATCGTGACCCTGCTTTTGGTATTCCTCTTCAAGAAAAGTCCCGAACCTCCTCAGCCAGTGGTGACGCTACCGCCTCAGGCCCCGGCGGAGCAAACTCCGGCTGCCCCCCCTATGCCCCCGGCAGCAACAGCTCCACCGGCTCCCACGGCCCAGGAACCCGCCGTCCTCTCAGAACCCACCACCCCTTCTCCCCCAAAAGTGACGGTGCCAACACCATCGCCGCCCCTGTACGTGGTCAACGCTCACAGCCTGGCCCTCCGGGCTAGCCCCTCCAGGTCTGCACCCCTTATCGCCATCCTCAACTTCCAGGACGAGGTGGAACTCCTGGAAACCTCCGGCGGATGGGGGCGAGTGCGCGACGTACGGCGCGATATCGTCGGCTGGTCCAATATGCGCTATCTGGCGGCCAGTGACAGTTGACCTCCTTTAGTCCTTTCCCCGGCATCGGGCTCCAGGCCTCGAGGGGCTGGAGCTCATGCCGTCTGAACTTTCCCATGGCCAGTCATAGCGTCTGCCAAAATTTTTTCCGATAAGGGATTCCTTATAATCCCCCCTACCCCCCTTTAAAAAAGGGGGGAACTGCAAGGAATTGCTGCCAAAGTCCCCCTTTGAAACAGGGGGACTTTGGGGGATTTAAGAAACCTCCAAGCGGAAAGAATTTATGGCAAACGCTATATCAATGCGGACCAAAAATTCACGTATCTATTGCAGGTGAATTGAATATTTTGAGAAAAGGATGTATGATAAGTTTTTCAACTGGTAACTGCAACTTATGAATATAAAATAGCTTTCGGAAGAATGGCTATGACGGAAACCGATACGCAAAGAGAAGTTACCCACCGACAGTTAGCCAAGTGCCCCACCGGCATTACGGGGATGGATGAGATCACCGGGGGCGGCCTGCCTCGGGGGCGCCCAACCCTGGTGTGTGGCGGTCCTGGCTGCGGCAAGACCTTGCTGAGCATGGAGTTTGTGGTGCGGGGGGCCGTCACTTACGGTGAGCCCGGCGTCTTTATGTCTTTTGAGGAAACCTCGGAGGAACTGGCCAAGAACGTGGCCTCCCTGGGTTTCGACCTGGCGGACCTGGAAAATCAAAAGCTCCTCGCCCTGGATTTCGTTTATATCGAACGTCGGGAAATCGAGGAGACGGGTGAGTACGATCTGGAGGGGCTCTTCATCCGGTTGGGACACGCCATTGACTCCGTGGGGGCCAAACGGGTGGTGCTGGACACGGTGGAGGCCCTGTTCGCGGGGTTCCCCAACGAGCTCATCCTGCGCTCCGAGTTGCGCCGCCTCTTCCGTTGGCTGAAGGACAAGGGCGTCACTACATTGATCACCGGAGAGCGGGGCGAAGGAACCCTGACCCGCCACGGCATTGAGGAATACGTCTCCGACGCAGTGTTGCTGTTGGATCACCGGGTGGTGGACCAGATCGCCACCCGTCGCCTGCGGTTCGTCAAATACCGGGGGTCCGTGCACGGCACCGATGAATACCCCTTCTTGATTGACGAGAGCGGCTTTTCCATCCTGCCTGTCACCTCCCTGGGGCTGGATCACGAGGTCACCAGCGAACGCGTCTCCACCGGTATCCCGCGCCTGGATGGCATGTTGGGCGGCCAGGGGTATTACCGGGGCAGCAGCGTCCTGATCTCCGGCACCGCCGGCAGCGGTAAGACTTCCCTGTCGGCTTACTTCGCCGACGCCGCCTGCCGCCGGGGCGAGCGCTGCCTCTACCTGGCCTTCGAGGAATCCCAGGACCAGATCATCCGCAACATGCGCTCCATCGGGCTTGACCTGGAGCCCTGGGTCAAGCAAGGCTTGCTCAAGTTCCATGCCGCTCGTTCCACCCTCTGCGGCCTGGAGATGCACCTGGCAATGATCCACAAGCTGACCAACGAGTTTCAGCCCGGCACGATAATCATCGACCCCATTACCAACCTGTCCATTGTGGCCAACCATAACGAAGTGAAGTCGATGCTCATGCGCCTGGTGGATTTTTTCAAGAACCGCCAAATCACCATTCTGTTTACCAATCTGACCCATTCGGGAGAATTGGAGACGACCACACTCGGGGTTTCCTCCCTCATGGACACCTGGCTGCTGCTCATGAGCGTGGAGAGCAACGGCGAGCGCAACCGGGTCTTCCATCTCTTGAAGTCCCGGGGTATGGCCCACTCCAACCAGATGCGGGAATTTATCATCTCCGATAACGGCATCGACCTGGTGGACGTCTATCTGGGCCCCGGCGGGGTCTTCACCGGCGCGGCCCGGCTGCAGCAAGAGGCCCAGGAGAAGGCCTCGGCCCTGGCCACCCAAGAGGAACTGGAGCGCCGCCGCCGCGTTCTCGACCGTAAGCGCCAGATCATGGAAGCCCAGGTTGCGGCTTTGCAGGCGGAGATCAGCGCCGAGGAAGAGGAACTGCGGGCACTGAATGATAAGGGCAGGCTTCAGCAAAAAATTGCCCTAGCGGAAAGAGCGCGGTTGTCTGCGGCCCGCAAAGCCGATTCCCCGGACTCCAAGGAAGGAGAATAAACCGATGCCCCAAGAGAAAGAGTATGAACTGAGGCTTTACGTGGCGGGGATGACGCCCAAGTGCCTGGCCGCGTTTGCCAACCTCAAGAAAATCTGCGAAGAGCATCTGGAAGGGCGATACTCCATCCAGATCATCGATCTCCTGGATAACCCGAAATTAGCTCAGGGCGATCAGATTCTGGCCATCCCCACCCTGGTGCGCAAGCTCCCCGAGCCGGTGCGCAAGATTATCGGCGACCTCTCCAATACCGAAAAGGTCCTGGTGGGGCTGGACCTGCGGGAGCGGGTTTGAAGAATGGTTTTCCGTTTACCGTTTTCCGTTTTCCGTGAACAGAAGGTTTTCCGTTTTCGGAAACTTGAATTATCTTGTTGCAGTACATATTTTATAAAATTAAGTTTCAAATACAACTAATTGGCTTTATATGTAGTTTAATTTACTTATCTTATTGTGGAAAACGGAAAACGGTATTATCATGGACGAGCCCAAAAGGAAGGAACTGGAAGAAGCCTTGAAAGAGCGGGAGACCGGCCACTATGTCTTGCGCCTCTACGTGGCCGGCCTTAACAGAATATCCCTCCGGGCCATTGAAAACCTCAGAAAAATCTGCGAAGAGAACTTGCAGGGACGCTACGAACTGGAGGTGATCGATATTTACCAGCAGCCGGTCCTGGCCCAGAGTGAGCAGATTATTGCGGTGCCCACCCTCATCAAGAAGTTGCCGTTGCCGCTTCGAAGGTTCATCGGCGATCTGTCCCAGACGGAAAAGATCATAGTGGGGCTGGAGTTGAAACCTAAAATATAGTTTTCCGTTTTCCGTGAAAAGAAGGTTTTCCGTTTTCCGTGTGGGGAGAAATTAGGTTGAGCTCAGAGAAATCAAGATCATATCGGGACTTACGGGTGTAGAAAGAAGCAGTTGAATTTGTTAAAGATGTGTATGTACTCACCTCCAGGTTTCCGGCTAATGAGATATACGGATTGACCAACCAAATCAGAAGAGCGGCGGTATCGATTCCCTCAAACATTGCCGAAGGTCAGGGGAGAAATTCTCCCAAGGAATTCCGCCAATTTCTGGGCATTGCCATTGGTTCCATAGGCGAGGTGGAAACCCAATTGATCATTTCTGAAAAGATAGAATATCTCTCCCAAAATGAATCGATCCCGCTCTTAAATAGACTTGATGATTTCAGGAAAATGCTCAAAAGCTTATCGAACCGTTTGGCTTAGCCAAGCTTTGCACGGAAAACGGAAAACGGAAAACTTACCAGAGACTTGATGATTTCAGGAAAATGCTCAAAAGCTTATCCAAAAGTCTGGCGTAACAGTCTTTGCACGGAAAACGGAAAACGGAAAACGGAAAACCTTCCTTTTCACGGAAAACGGGTTTTAAACAAATGGCCATCAGCCCTCCATCCCCGGAAGATCTCTTAGCCGAAATCTCCGACCTCCGCAACCGCCTCTTCGAGGCGGAGGACACCCTGCGGGCCATCCGGGAGGGCGAAGTGGACGCCCTGGTGGTTTTTGGGGCCGCGGGTGAGCAAATCTATACCCTCAAAAGCGCCGATTACTCCTACCGCATTCTTATCGAGGCCATTAACGAGGGCGCCGGTATCCTGGCTCTGGACGGGGACATCCTGTACGCTAATCAAAAACTGTCGGAAATCCTGGGGGCACCCCAGGAAAGGCTGGTAGGGACTCGCATCTCTGACTATGTGGAGGATGCCGACCGGGAACTCTTGATGGCGCTGCTTTCGCATGGCCGGCAAGGCGGCAGTAAGGGGGAAGTCTCGCTCAGGAACCGATACGGCTTGATCGTGCCGGCTTACCTGTCCTTCAGAAGCTTCAATCTGGAGGAGGCCACCGGCGCCGTCTGCCTGGTGGTGACGGATCTCACCCAGCAGAAGCGCCAGGAAGCCATCCTGGTCGAAGAAAAACTCTCCCGGGCCATCTTTGAGCAGACGGGGGCGGTCATCCTGGTCGTCGATCCGGATGGCTGCATCCTCCGGGCCTCCCACGAGGCGCACCAGATTTGCCGCAGCAATTTACTGCTCCGACATTTTGACGAGGTCCTCCGGCTGGCAATCATCGATACGGCCGGCGGGGATAGACCTCCGGCCGCCTGCAAGCAATTTTCTATCAGTTCTATTCTGCAGGGAAAGATATTTCACGGCCTGGAGGTCAGCTTCTCACCGTCCGAAGACCGGGAGCCTCTGGAAATGTTAATGAATGCCGGGCCCCTCCTGGACCGCCAGGGGGAGGTCATGGGCGCGGTGGTGACCTTGACGGACATCACTGAGCACAAGAGGGTTGAGGAGGCTCTAAAGGCGGCCCACAACGAACTGGAGCAGAGAGTGAAAGACCGGACCGCGGAACTGCGGCTTATGGTGGCTCAACTCAAAGAGGAAGTAAGGGATCGCCTGGAGGCGGAAGAATCCCTTAAGAGATCCGAAGGGCGCCTCCGCCACCTTTCTTCCCGGCTCCTGGACGCCCAGGAAAGGGAACGCAAGCGCCTGGCCGCGGAACTCCATGATGAACTGGGCCACGCCCTTCTGACCATCAAGCTGCAATTGCGGGCCCTGGAGCGGGGCCTGACCCGGGAGCAGAAAAAGCTGGCTGAGGATATCGAGACTCTGGAGCCCTTCATCGACGGCGTGCTGGACAACGTGCGCCGCCTCTATTTCGACCTCAGCCCCGGCAACCTGGAGGACCTGGGACTTACCGGCTCCCTGCGCCAGATGCTGGACGAGTTCGCCAAGCAACATAAGGACATTGGCTGGCAGATCAGGCTGGACAACCTGGACCTGGAGTTTTCCTCTTCCACCCAGACGGTTATTTATCGCATCGTGCAGGAGATCTTGACCAACATCGGCAAGCACGCCAAGCCTTCCCGGGTCTCCGTGAGGGTAGAGCGAAATCCCACCGCCGCCCTCTTTACGGTGGAGGACAACGGCTGCGGCTTTGACACCTCCCAGATCCGCTCTCTGGATGACCCGCACCGGGGGCTGGGATTGGCGGCCATGGAAGAGCGGGTACGGATGCAGCGCGGTACACTCGAGATCAGCAGCCTGAAAAACCAGGGAACCAGGATCTCCTTCACCCTTCCCCTGGGCTCCGGGAGGGAATAAATGGACGTTTGCTCCATCATGCTGGCCGATGACCACGTCATGTTCCGCAAAGGCGTGAAGCGCATCATTGAAGAGACCCCCACCATGAAAGTGGTGGGGGAAGCCAACGACGGCCTGGAGCTTCTCCGCCTCCTCAAGGCCCAGGAGCCGAAGCTGGTCATCCTGGACATCGCCATGCCGCGCCTTCGGGGCCTGGAAGCTACCCGGGAGATCAAAAAGCTCTATCCCCAGGTCAAGGTCATCCTCCTGACCATGCACCGGTCCAAGGAGTTCATCCAGCAGGCCCTGGAGGCCGGGGCCGAGGGCTTCCTCTTAAAAGAGGACGCGGACTTCGATCTGTTGCGGGCCATCGAGGCGGTCAGGGAGGGGAAAAAATTCATCTCACCCCTTCTGGCCACCGAGATGGCGGAACTGGCCTTGCGGGACAAGCCTGCCGATACCGATCCCCTCACCTCCCGGGAAAAGACCATCGTCAAGCTTCTGGCCGAAGGCAAGACCCCCAAGGAAATTGCGGACCTCCTGTATATCAGCATCTTCACGGTGCGCCGGCACCGGGACAACATTATGCGGAAACTCAACCTGAAGAGACTGGCCGACCTCATCAAGTACGCCCTCAGCCGGGGCATCACCACCGGCCCCCCTTGATTTTGTATGGAAACCGCTTGTTGGGGCGGGCCTCCGTGCAGTGGGGCATGGCGTCCCCGCAGTGGGGCGGGCGTCCCCGCCCGCCAACCGATATGGCGGCCAGGGACGGCCGCCCCACCAACACCAGCCATTGTTCATTTTTCGTTGTACCTGCAAGGAAATGACCGTTGGTATGCCCCATCGCCACTCCCCCGTTAACCTCCTTCCCCTCTATAAAATTCAGCTTCTCTCCATAATTTTCGGTATGGTCACTTTTGCCCATGCCGAATGGTCATTTCTTAGCTTCATAGTTGGTTAATCCTGCCGATATACTTGCCCCGCCCCCGGAGAGATAATAACGTCAACGCAGATTCTTCACCCCCGCACTTAACTGGAACACCTAGGCGGGAATCCGTTTCATTCCCCTCTTCCCTGGAAAGTTCCAGCCTTCCTCGGATGTTCAAGGAGACGCCTTGAAACCGGAAGATATTTTAATCGTCAATGATGGCTCCCCTTTTCTCAAGACCATCGGCCTGCTCCTGGCGGACAAGGGGCATCGGACCTCCGTCACCAACAGGCCTTCAGAGGCTCTGGGGGAACTGGCCAGAAAATATTTCCGCCTGGTGATCGTCAAGGTGCAGGCGAAAACCGCCGACTCCCTGGCATTGCTGAAGGCGGTGAAAGACCTGAACCCCAAAGCCAGGCTCATTATCCTGGGGGAGGACGCCTGCCTCCCCGTGGAGGCCTTCCAGATCGCGGTGAAAGATTACATCCTCCTGCCCTGCCGGCCGGTGGAGGTCTGGCGCCGCATCACGAGTTGCCTGAAGGCCCCCCGGGGCGCCGCCGTCCCGGAGGCCGTTCAGGGGAAGCTGGACGCCATCAATAGGCGGGGCTTGACCAAATTGTCCCTCCTCTTCCACGACCTGAGGGGCGGCCTGATCTCTGTGCAAGCGGCTTTAAAATTTTCCCGCCGCCTGCCCCAAGGGCAGCTTGAGGCTGATGCGGAGCGGCTCTTGGAAGATGCCGGCAAGAAAACCGATTGGCTGCTATCCCTCATGGAGGGGTTTTTGCGGCAAACTTTCCTGTGCCGGGAAAGTAATGCAGAACCAGACATCTGCCACATCCGGGAGGACGTGGTGGCCCCGGTCCTGGATGAACTCTATGACGACTTGCAGAAGCATCGCGTCGCCCTCGAGAATCAGCTTGATTTCCTGCCTTCCCACCTGGGATCCGTCAAGGGCGACAAGGTGGCCCTGAGGAGCGTTTTCCGGAACCTGATCAACAACGCCATGCAATACGGGGGCACGGGGTGTTCCCTGAAGATCGATTATGACCGCTTTGAACCCTTTTTTCACCTTCAGGTCTTTAACAGCGGACCCGTCCCGCCTCGAAAAACCAGGCGCACCTTGCCCTCCAGCCTGCCGCCGGGAAAGGCCAAGGGGAATGGGGACGCCCCGGGCCTGGGACTCGGTCTCCGCTTATCCCGGGACATCCTCCGGAGTTACGGCGGCGATATTCTCTACGAGCCCCGGTCCGGGGGGACCAATGTTCAGGTCGTTCTCCCCATGAGCTGATAAAGGCCTAACCCGGGCGACGAAAATGTTAGGGTGGCTCGCTCTTGAAAAATTGATATTGAGGACTATTTTCAGCATATAGCACCATGATTTCTCAAAACGAAACAGGAGGTAAGGCCATGGTCATGGGAATTTTTGTCGGCGGTATTTTCCTGGGATTTTCCCTGGGCTTCGCGACCATGGCTCTCGTGTCTGCCAGGAACAACCGGCTCCAAGGCGAAGAGGCACAAGCCACGACCGGTCAACTAATTTGCGCAGATTGGCCCACCCTTAGGGTTAGCCGCTCGCTTTCGGCCATGCCGCAGGCCTCCGGAGAGTCATGTTTGCTTGCTCCCGGGTCTTGAAAAGGCAGAGGCCCATGCCTGGGCAGCACGGCCCCGGGGTAGGTCACGGCATCACTTTATCCAGGGGGCGATGATCTTCGGGCGCGGTAACATTTCATGCACTGACGGCCATCTGGAGGCTCCCCAGCCTATTTATAGAGGAGGACAAAATGGGCATGATCGCCTTTTACGCCGGATTATTCATCGGTGTTCTCTGTGGATTATTACTTTCATCGCTGTTGGCCTTTTCCCTGGCTAAACGCCCGACAGGGTCGCAACCCAATCAAATAGAGGCGATTCGCAGGTAGACCCTTAATAAAGGAGTAAATCATGCCTTTAGTTCACGTAATCATAGTCTTGGTTGTAGTTGGGGTTATCCTTTGGCTCGTCAATAATTACATTCCAATGGCGGGGTCCATTAAGACGATCTTGAATGCTGTGGTAATCATTGTTGTGGTCTTATGGCTCCTGAGCGTTTTTGGGCTTATTGGCGAACTTTCCACGATCCGAGTGGGGAAGTAACTATCTTGGTTCAGCCCCAGAGGACGTGCTTTCTTGATTAAGCAGCGTGCCATTACGATAGCAATGAGGATTTAAGGAGAAATACATGCCATACCAACCATACCTCGCACCAGCCGTTGCGTTAATCGCCGGAATCTTGATATTGATTCAACCCGGCCTGTTGAGCATTATTGTGGCAGTTTATTTGATTGTCACAGGCATACTGGGGCTGATGGGGGCGCAACCCAGGGGGTGGTGGGGTCGATAATCATTTCGCCGCCTAGAAAAGTTGCTGTAGCCCCACTTGGCCTTCAAGGCTTCTTTAGCCATGGAAGGCAGCCTTGAAGGTCAAGGGAAGGGGTCAAGGTGGGGCCGGTTACCCAGGCCGATAAAGATAACCAGAGTTTCCGAGCCGCAGTTTTAGACGAAGATGGGCTGCGGCATAAGACGAGATAAACTTCTACCAAAATGGAGAATAACATGAAAGGTAAATTCAATTTCAAGATAGGGGCGCTCTGTGCCATCCTCAGTGCGATGCTGGTGATGCCCGCGCTGGGCCAGGCCAAAGGAGAGGAAGGGGCGCGCTACAAGGAAAAAAGAGACCAACTAATCAAAGAGCTGAAACTTGCTCCTGAAAAAGAGAAGGCGATGCTGGCGGTGCAAGATAAGTTTGCGAGAGAGCGCAAAGAAATCATCGACGGCATGAAGAAAGCTAATGTTGATTTGCAAGCAGCGTCGGCGGCAGCCAACCCGGACGAAGCGAAGCTCAAGGAATTGGTAAGCGCGCTGACCGCCGGCCAGGATAAAATGTTTGCTTCTTTTAAGAATCAGCGGGACGAGGAACTGGCGCTGATGACCCCGGCTGAGCAAGCCAAGTATCTTCTAACCCTGGGGCAATGGCGCCAAAAGATGATGGATAAACGTAACAAAAAGGCTGCCAAGGAGAAAAAATAATCCAGACCAACCGGTTATTTTTCAGAAAGACCGGTCAACTCTTCGGTCCTGCTGTTTCAGGGCCTATATAGCCATAAGGGTTTTTATCACCTCGGGCTGAGGCAGCTAACCAGGCAGATGCCCGAGGAGTGGTCCGGGGGCCTAATGCCGGCCGGCGACCTGGTTTTTGGAAATTGTCAAGGAGAATCTCTATGAAGAAATTTTGTTTATCTCTAATGCTAACCCTCATGCTGACGTTTTGGTGCGGGGCAGGATACTACGGTTTGGGAACCGGTGCAGCTTTCGGACAGGATTACTATTCTCCCAGCTTGTCTTGCAGCCCCAGCGAACCTAATTGTTACGGGGACTATTACCGCGCGCCTTACTCCGACCCACTTTCCCAATTGCTCTATTATGTCGCTCCGCCGTCAGGTCAATACCAGAGTTATCAGCGCCAAGAGACCAACCGCGAGCGCCGGGTCCGTGAGCGCCGGGAGCTCAAAGATCGCAAAGAGCGCGAGCGTCAGGGTCGCCGAGACCGCTATCGTCAAGACTACTAAGGAATAACCGGGCCATTGACCGAAAGAGCCCGGCTCGCCGCCGTTTCCATAGACGAGCCTGCAGGTTCTTAATGGACCAAGGAGTAGGACCATGCAAGCATTTTTCAGGGTTTTGATGCTGGTGTTTCTCGTAACCGGACTGGCCCTAAGCGCCGCTCCGGTCAGCGCCCAGCAATTTTCGCCGCCGCTGCCTCGCGACTTCACGCCGCAATGGGCCCCCATCCCGGGAGCCCCGGGAGTGCAGCACGCCCCCAATGCCAATACCGACCTGTTCCGTTATGGCCAGAGGTATTACTATCAGCAGGATGGCCGGTGGTATCGGGCCAGGAATACTGCGGGTCCGTGGCAAAGGGTTAAGGACGTTCCCCGGAGTTTTCGCCGGATCGAGGCCCCTTATTTTAAGCAGGCCCCGGAATGGGCCGCCTACAGGCCACAACTGCCCCCGGGGCTCACGCCGCAATGGACCCCGATCCCGGGAGCGCCGGGAGTGCAGTACGCCCCCAATGCCAACACCGACCTGTTCCGCTATGGGCAGAGCTATTACTACCAGCACGATGGCAAGTGGTATCAGACCAGGAACATGGCTGGTCCGTGGCAACGCGTCCAGGACGTCCCCCGGAGTTTTCGCCGGATCGAGGCCCCTTATTTTAAGCAGCCACCAGGATGGACCAAGGGGAAGAAAGCCGGCTGGGGCGACGACCACATGCCCCCAGGGCAGATGAAAAAGCATGGCAACTAACCCAGGGACGGGTTTGCGGTCCGGCTGCGGCAAGGATTCAGCCGCAGCCCGCGCCGATGATGCAAACGCAGCAGTCGCAGCAACAGTGATGCAGCAACTACTCAGGTAAAGGAGACACATTATGAACTGGGATCAAGTGGCAGGAAACTGGAAGCAATTCAAAGGCGTGGTTCGGGAGAAATGGGGCAAACTCACCGACGATGATTTGGATGTCGTGGCCGGAAAGCGTGACCAACTCCTGGGCAAAATCCAGGAGAGATACGGCATCACCAAGGAAGAGGCGGAAAAGGAGTTCAAGAAGCATTGGGAGTAAATGAACTGCCTTGGCATCGTTTTGCCCATGCCCGGGCATCTTGAGGGCATGGGCAAAACGAACCCCGGCGGTTTTTCTGATCCAGGAAGAATTAGCCATGGAAGGCGAATTTCTTGACAATATGGAGAAATAGGAGATCCAGCTAATGAAGAATGTAAGGAAATTATCGTTGCAACTGGTTCTGGCCCTGGCCCTGAGCTTGGGGTTGGCGGCGTCGGTCTGGGCCCAGCCCATGGGTAAGGGCAAGGGCCAGGGGATGAATCTGACCCCGGAGCAGGCGAGCCAGATTTTCGATCTCAAGGAAAAGTTTCATGCCGACACTGTCGACCTGCGTAAGCAGATGATGGTCAAGGAGGCGGAATTGGCGGCCCTGTGGGGGGCTGAGAAGCCGGATCAGACCGCCATCCAGGCCAAACAGAAGGAACTTAATACCCTGCGAGACCAGATGCAGGAGAAGATGACGGCGATCCAGTTTGAAGTCAAGAAGATCGCCCCCGACTACGATATGGGTAGGGGCATGAGTGAGGGCATGGGTCACGGACCCGGCAAGAGCATGGGCCCTGGCCCCGGTGGTGGTGCGGGCCCCAAGAATGTACCGCCGCCGCCCGCCAAATAGCCACGCAGTATTAAAACCACTGGGGCTGAAGGGCTGTAGCAGCCCTTCATCCATACCCGGGCTGCACTCCGCGACTGCGGATAAAAGGAGATGTAAATGGGACTGATTCTGCTCGTAATTATCATTATTTTGCTGGTGGGAGCCTTCCCCAGGTGGCCACATAGCCAAAACTGGGGTTATGGCCCCAGCGGTATCCTGGGGACGGTCCTGATAATCGTTCTTATCCTGTTCCTCCTGGGGCGGCTATAAGAGGAGTGAAGGAATTGATCAGGGAGGCCGCCCGGCCAGGTGCAGGTGGCTGGCGTGGGTGGACAGAGGCCGGCGAAAGTTAAGCCTGCGATCCCTTGATTTCATGAAATAAGAAATGGTAATCGGACAAAAGGCAGCGTCATGCAAAAGACTTATGAATACGATAACATCGAACAGCTACTGGCTGAGGCCGAGGATCTCCTGCAGCAAATTGATCCCGAGATCATCGAGTACCTGAAAGATGAGCAGCGAGCTCAACTGGAACAACAGGCTCAAAGTTTGAAAAAACTCAAGTCTGAGCTTGAGGACCAGATCAGGCAGGAAGGACCATCCAAGAGCAAGCCTTACAGCGAGGGAATGCACGAGGCGATAGATGATATTGCAAAGGCCATGAAAGCCTTGGCAAGCTATCTTTCCTGATTTCCCTCCGCAAGGGGGGGCGCTGGATATTGATCTTCGCTTCGGCCACTAAACCTTCCTGCCAGGGCCTAAGCTCGATGTGCGGCGACCTTGGATAATGAAAGAATACGCCACATGGAGTTAAATCTCGCAGCAGTTTTTGTGAAACTTGAAAACTTAGCAATTTAGTCTTATCCCCAAAAAAAAGGAGTCCAAGTTCATGAAGAAATTAGTAGTGGTATTCGTAGCTTTAACGTTTCTTGCGACATTTTCGTTGATGGGCTGCAATCAATCGCCAGCGCCGCCGGCGAAGCCAGCCGCGGAGAAGGGAGCACCCGGAGCGCCCGGAGCGCCCGGAGCACCTGGAGCACCTGGAGCGCCCGGAGCGCCCGGAGCGCCAGCGCCAGAAAAGAAATAGACCGGGATATCAGGGGTATAGCCTCCCCAAGAGGATATACCCCTTGATATTTCAGTCATAATTGGCCTGAAGTCTTCAAATGCCCTTGACTACGGCCCGGGGCTGGAAACGACCGGCGCATTTTAGTATTCCCTCCCTGCAGGGATAACATCCCTTGACGAGGAGAAAATTGTTTTCCACCTCAGAGAAAGATACACTGCGCCCGCTTCGTTTGGTCATCCTGGCCGTTATGGCCGGTCTGGTGCTCCTCAGCCAGGGGTGCGTGCTTCTTCCGGCGCGTCATCCTTTGCCGGAGCATCTCCTGGAACAGGCCCAGGTCGAAAATCTGCCTGGTGTCCGGGCCTGGGGCGATATCTCCGGTGAAAGCCTGGAGCAGAGCGCCAAAGAGTCGATGAAGCAGGAAATGGCCGCTAATCACGGCAAGCTCGAGCCCGAAGCCAACTTCCTGGCCCTGTCCGGCGGCGGCGGCGACGGCGCCTTCGGCGCGGGAATCCTGTGCGGCTGGACCGAGGCGGGCACCCGGCCGCGCTTCAAGTTGGTGACCGGCATCAGTACCGGGGCCCTCATCGCGCCCTTCGCCTTCCTCGGGCCGGAGTATGACGCCAAATTGAAAGAGGTCTACACCACGATTTCTGATAAGGATATCTATACCGGTTTCGGCCTATTGAAGCTGGTTCTGAGCCTGGGGGCAAGCGAAGGGGTGGCCAGTACCGAGCCGTTGGCCAAACTGCTGGAGCGTTTTATCGATGAGAACATGCTGCGGGCCATCGCCGTCCAGCACAACCAGGGCCGGCGCCTGCTGGTAGGGACTACCCAACTCGACGCCCAGCGCCTGGTGATCTGGAACATGGGGGCCATCGCCGCCAGCTACCACCCGGACGCCCTCAGGCTGTTCCGCCAGGTGATTCGGGCTTCTTTCTCCGTGCCCGTGGCCTTCAATCCGGTGTACATCAAGATAAAGGCAGCCGGGCAGGACTATGACGAAATGCACGTGGATGGCGGCGTCAAGGTTCAGGTGATGCTGTACGGAGATGCCCTCAATCTCTTTGTCTCCCGGGAGAGAATTGGCACCCAGGCGCCCCAACCCCGCAAGCTCTACATCATCCGCAATGCCCAGGTGTCTCCTGAATATGAAAGTATCAAACCCCGCCTGTCGTTCATCGGCGCCCGGGCCATTAGCAGCCTGACTAAAAACCAGGGCGTGGGCGATTTGTACCGCATCTACCTCCTGGCCCAGCGGGACGAAATTGACTATAACCTGGCCTTCATCCCGGCGGATTTTAAAACGAAAAGGGCCTCGGAGTTTGACCCCAAATACATGAATCAGGAATTTGAACTGGCCTACAACCTGGCGCGTTCCGGCTACAACTGGAGCAAGTACCCGCCGGGCTATGAGCCGGCAAATTCCCAAGCAGCTCCAGCTCAACGAGTTCAGCCCTAATTACGGATTTTGCTCACTACTATGATCCGACACTTATCCAAGAGCCAAAAACCTGTATGCCTAGACCAAATTACCGAACTTGACATGCACGACTCGGGGATGCAATCTGAATGCAACCTTTGCCTCTCCTTAAACTTGCCATTAACCGGCGGTACTGATCAGGAACCTTTGAGTTTCAACGCTATAAATTATTTGGTTTTTGGGAAATAAAATATAATTTCAATAAAAACTCTCATTCACTGTGATTATTTGCTTGACAAATGCATTTAAAATTATGCTATCATGGCATCAATAGTAGGAATGGAAATCAAGGATAGAAACTTTGGGGGAGTTTCGCGAGATGAAGGCGGTCCCAAACACCAGTTTTGGACAGGCGTAAGTCTATCGCATGATCTCGGTCCACTACTTGGAAGCCAAAACCCTGGAAAAGCTCTGGTAAGATCGGGTTATGGATTTGGGGGCAGAAATCGCCAAAGGCAGCTTCTACAAAGAGGAAGTAAAGGTGGGGAAAATAACCAAACAACCGAAGGGGGAAAGAATCATGATTAAGCGTTTGGTATTGCTGTGCTGTATTTTGTTTTTACCGACCATCGCAGCCGCACAAGGAACCACAAACTATGGAGATTTCTGGGCTGGTGGTCAACTGGGGGGAGTATTTACTCCTAGCCAAGACGTAACTTTCACGGCTCCGGGGATTCGGGTCACAGACAGCATCAAGACTGATCCCGGGTTTTCGGCTGGGGCCATTATCGGCTACAACTTCTGCATGCCCTACCGGCAACCCTGGGAAAGGTATTTCGGCGTGGCTCTGGACTTCCAATGGAACCAATTCAACCACCCGGAGCAAGATTTCTTGTTCCAAAGTATTGGGGGGAACCAGTTCGCTCTAGCCTTTCTGGGTAGATTACAGTACCCCTTCATGGGAAGTGAAAGGTTCACCAGAGGCCGGATAGTGCCGTTCCTGATGTTTGGGCCGGCCGTTGTCTGGACAAATTCTGACTTCTCTAATTATGGCGGCGGCAGCCAGACCTCTACCGACTTTGGGCTGGTGGCTGAGGTCGGCGTGGAATTTTTCGTCTGTCCGACGGTGTCCATTGGGCCGTCCTTCCGTTACCGTCATGTCTTTGGGCCGACCTTCGAGGAACAGGGTGTTAAAATTGACTCATCTCTGAACCAGTTCATGGTCCTGGGTCGTCTGGCCTACCACTTCTAATTGGAGAATATATCAATGAATAAAAAAATTATGTTCCTGATGTGCTTGATCACGGCAATGGTTTGGATTGCGGGTTGTACCTGTCCGGGACCCCGTGTGGCCGCGGCGCCCGCCCCCGTGGTGGCACCCGCTCCCTATGTGCCGCCAGCCCCGGAGCCAGTTGTCAAACCCGCGCCGGTGGAGGAGCCCATTCCTTCTAAGAAGCTGAAGAAACGCGTGATCTATTAGATCCGCTGGCTGATATTTGGCGCGGGAATCCCGGTTAAAAAAGCCGATGGCAGAGTGGACCGGGCCAGGTAGAAGCTTCCTGCTGATTTGTGGCAATGTGAATTAATAAAATTATTCACATTGCCACAAGGAGGTGGGTTTGGGAAGGAAAGGAACCCTCGTCCGAGGTCACTTACCCCCATTATCTATTCTAATAAAGTTATTAAACCCATCGCACTAAATTCCTAAGCTTTTCATAAGTTCTCCAAGCGAACTCCCCTCTTGAAATCTGTCGGGAAATGATTAGTTTATCTTAAAATCGTATCTTATCAAGCTTGTTCAATAAGGAAAATGAGCGAATGAAAAAATATAACTTAATATTATCAATAGTTTTATTAATGAATATCCTTTTATCTCCAACTCTCGCGTCAGACACCTTCGAGAAGCCTAAAAAAATGATTTGGATTGATCAACTCAAGCAAGTGGGCGCAGCTTATGAAGATGGGAAAAAAGTTATGGAGTTTCCGGTGCTGACCGGCGACGATGAAACTACCACCGACCCGGGCATTTATCTGGTGCGAGTGAAACAGGTAGATTATTTTTCGCGGAAATACCAGACCCCCATGCCCTACTCCTTATTTTTCAATTATACAACGAGAACCGCGATTCACGGCGGAGAAGTACCGCCGCCGAGACAGAAAATAGCCTTAGCCACCCATGGTTGCGTGCATGTGGAGTCGCCCCACATCGAGCGGTTATATGATTGGGCGGAGGCAGGCAGCACCCTGGTGGTTATCAGCGGCGGGAGAACGCAGGATTGAAGATAGTTAGATGTTTTCAGTTTTCAGTTTGCGCCTCAAGGGCCCGCCGGCAAAATCCCCCATTCAAGATTACAGAGGGCCAGTGAAGAGGTACTCCTGGATGAAGCAAGATCTTAGTAGGCGGGCGGCATGGGTGTTAAGCAGCTAATCGGCATAGCAGGGGGCGCCTTAGCAGGATTTCTGATTGGGTATCTTGGCAGTTGCGCGGGAGGCACAGCCTGAAGACTGACCTCCAATCCCTGGTCAGGGATGATCGTAGGCGCACTGTTCGGATTCCTGCTAACCCGTCATTAGCCGGGCAAAGTTTTGCCTGAGTTCTGCTCAGGCTTACCCACTAAGGACTGGTATTCAGATCAAAATGGATCAACTCTGGGTTGCAAATTTGAATTTGGGTTATCGGTAAGGTATGGAAGGATGAAGATTAATAAAGTTATAGCATCACTAATATAATTATTAGTAATATTATGATTTAAATGAAGATGTAAGAGTTTTTGTTACAGAACCAATTAATGAATTTAAAAAGATAATTGCATTTGACATTTTATCAGGCCATTTATTAACGTCATTATTTTTTATATCCGCTGATAAATGATTCCAAATGTTGTAGTCTTGAATAAGTTTATTAAGCAATAAATCAACTAATGAATCGGCCATTATATCATCCCACTTAACAGGAAATATATTATGTAACCATATAGGTTGATATTTGGTATCTAATAAAACATTGCCAGATTTAGAATAATCAGTTATGCGGGTTATCGTAAATTTCCAATTTTCGTAATTCAATAAATACCATTTTAACTGTTGACTGTATTTGATATATTTTGGTTCTTTAATATTGTATGGATATTGCAAATAGACCGCGCTTTTTTTCTTCGTAACATTCTTTACCAATACGTTAATAATATTCTTCCCTTCATCAATTGTTACAGATGACTTTCTGTAATATTGAGTATGGTTTTTGTAACTTCCTATATAAACCCAATCATCGCTCATTTTAACCTCAAATTTGGTGGTGCGGGTATATGAATCAAACGCACTTATAGTTAAAATAAAACAAACTTATCTAAAGAAAATATATAAAAAATTACTTCGATCAGATGTTTACATCATTAATTTAATCACTTGTTGACAGATGTCAATGGGGAAACTTCTGGTTTCTCCATTTAAAACTACCTCCAAGGTTATAACCCTTAAAAAATTATTCGCTGAAGACTTGCCTTTGGCGATGTAGTTCCTAACTTATATGAAAAGCCATGCCGCGGTTCCTCTGTTGTTTGTGCTGGCCGGATGGATAGCAAGACTTGGCCAGCTGGAAAAAAATTAGGGGAGGGGGCAATGAATAAAGAAATGAAAGAACTCCAAAAACTTAAAGGGATAGGGGAAGTCCTCTCGCGGCGGTTAATCGAAGCAAGCTATAACACGATTGCCAAGGTTGCGGCTGCGGAAGAGCACGGGCTAAAGAAAATACCGGGGATGAACCCGCAAAGGGTACGGTCGATCGTAACCCAAGCAAGAGAGATGACGTCTGAAGCTGAGAGAAGTCGGCCCAAGCCGTGGAAGCACTGAAGCAACGGGCAATGGATTGGTCTTTAAGAGGAGTGAGGGTACCGGCCAGGAGATGCACCGGCCAGGGATTCAGGGGGCTGGTGAGGGTAATCTGTATGGCGCTTTTCTGATGCAACGGGCTGGCGTTTTCCGAGGCCGGGTGGCGCTTAAACACGTAGTTAAAAACTCATAAAGGAGACCATTATGCGTTCAATGATTCTCTGGATCCTCGGCGTTCCGATCACGCTTATAATTATAATCGCCTTATTGACGGGGCACTGCTGAGACCCTCTTCACTCCAACGCTACCGTAATTCGCGCTTATGGGCAAAATCTTACTGCAAGAGGAGATTGAAAATGAGTCTGTCATATAGGGGTTTATTTATTGTCGTTTTAATAGCTTTCGTTCTCGGATTGGCCGGTTGTCAACCAGAAGGACCAGGCGAAAAGGCAGGGAAAAAGATTGATAAAGCGGTTGACAAAGCGGGGAAAGCCATTGAAGACCAGAAGCGCTAAACGAGAAAGCCAGTAAAGGCCTGACCATCAGCACGATGATGACGCTATAGAGGCTCTGGCTTTTTATATCTTATTGAGGGAAGTTTCCAAGGCTTCGCCAGCACTTGCGCCAATTTCCTGCTGGCCCTGCTCGTCATCCGCGGCTGGTTCACGGTCATGGTCTTCAGGGGCCGGCGGCGGCGAGGACGCGTCGCGTTCAGCCGCCGCCTTTTCCAGTGAGACTCGAAAGGACGGGTGGCGTTCTTCGAGTTCACGGGCCGTACCCACATCAATAATGCACCCGTTTTCCATGTAGGCCACTTCATCGAAGCGCGCCAGCAGATGGGGCCGGTGCACGGAAGAAACCACGCAGGCATCCCGGAACAGGCGGAAGATCCGCTCATGCACCAGGGCCTCGGTCTGGGCGTCGAGGTTGGAGGTGGGCTCATCCAGAAAGAGCACGGATGAACCCCGTGCCGCAATCAAGCCCCGGGCCAGAGCGATGCGCTGTTTTTGGCCGCCGGAGAAGTTGGCGCCCCGCTCGACGATGAAGGTGTCTATACCCTCAGGGAGCGATTGTATAAGGGATTGCAGGCGGGCTGCCTTGATGGCTGCGACCAGGGCCGACGGGGGACAATCCAGGCCCATGGTCAGGTTTTGCCGGAACGTGTCTTCGAAGATCTCGGCGTCTTGGGGGATGAGGGTGGAGATGTCGTGTAGATCATGCAGGTCATGAGCCGGCCTGCCATCTATGCTGATATGGATGTGCTGCGGCAGGTACAGGCCTGCCAGGGCTCGCATCAAAGTGCTTTTACCCGAGCCGCTTTCTCCCACCAGGGCGAGGCGCCCCCCACGCTTGAGCCGCAGATGAACATCGTTTAAGACCGGACTTTCGGAGTGGCCGCCCAGGTGCGTGAAGGTCAGCTCTGCCAATTCGATGGTGCTCCAGTGCTTGAGCCGGTCACCCACTTCCGGGGGCGCGGGCGTAAGGCGGGCCGTGTCGATGTCAGCCTCCTGAATGGGCGCCGCACTGGCATAGTCGACCTGTTGCCGGGTGAACATCTGGTAAAAAGCCGCAATGGCGCTGATGACGCCGCCGGCTTGCTGCGTGTACTGATACACCATGAAGACATTGCCGATCAGGAGCGGTTTGGCCGCCCCGCTGGCGTCGGACCGGGCCATCCAGGCGTAGAACGCCACCAGCGAGCACCACAGGGCGGCATTCAGGAGTTCCACCGTACACCATTTCACTTCATTGAGCATGATGGAACGCTTCATCGGCACAAAGACCATGGCCAGCCGCGACCCCAGCAGTTTTCTGGTGGCCTCCTCCAGGCGCAGGGCAAAGACGGAGACGATATTGCCCAAAGTATCCACCAATGCCGCCTGATAGCTCCGTTCCGCGGCGTTCTCCACCAACGCCAGGCGCATCATGCGCCGGTCGATGTAAATGATCACGGAGGCGATGATAGCGTAGCCGATGAGGGCGGCGAGGCCGGTTGCCTTCGAGAGCAAAAATAAGGCGATGATGGGGCCAACTAGGTTGACGATGTTTTGCACGTAGATGAACTGGGTCTGGGCAAAGCCATATAAGGCCTGGGTGCTCTGCTGGACGCGATGGGTCGTCTCGCCCGAATGGCTTTTCTCGTGCCAGGCGAGGGGCGCCTTAAGGAGCTTGTCCGTGAGTTCGTCTGCGAGCTTCTGCCTGAGGTGCATGGCGAGCTTGCGCTCAATAATCCGCCCCGGACCGTGCAGCCCCCAACTCAGGACATAGGCCCCAAACGACGCGATCAGATAAAAACTGGCGTCGCGCAGGTAATTCGGCCCCGCCATCTGAATTGCATTAATGGCCTGCGCCGCCAGGTAAGGCAGGGCGAGCTTCACGCTTATGCCGGCCACCAGGAGGCCCAGGGCCAAGAGAATCGAGCCGCGCTTCCCGGCCGACAAACGCCAGAGCTCACCGTAGAGCTCCCAGGGCCCGCCCAGATGCTTTGCGGGTTTAGCCCCCTCCGGCTCTCCGGCCGGAGTTGGGGAATCAGTAGCCATTATCAGACTCCGGAATTAATCGTCAATGAAACCAGGTAACAGATACATCGGCAGCCGCGGTCGCAAATCAGTTTACCAAGCGGGAAATTTTTATTGAAACCCCGGCTTGGCCTGATCTCACTATAATCCTGCGAACCTTGCCTGTCCACCCTGATGTTTGCCTGAATCGTGAGGCCATAGACCACGCTGCAGGTAAAATTTGCATCCCGTTTGATGCTGCAAAAATTTGTCATATTTATTATAAATAAGCAATTTTTATGCTTCCGTGGGTCGATTAGGCAGGTGTGATGAAGGACGATAAATTAGTCAAAAGCAAAGCCGCCCTCGCTCCCGGCACAATGAACCCGGCAGCCGGTGAGCCCTGGGAAGAAATGCCGCTTCATAGAGCCGGGGGGGTGCCTTACCGGAAACTCTTCCGCTGGGGCTGGTCCGTAGTGTCAGCCGCTCGAGGCTGGTTTTTCTTCGGCACCATCCTGCCCATGTTTCGGCAACTCCTGGAGAAATATAATATTCAGGTGCTGGCCACACTGATTACGGGGCTGGGGGGCACCGCCGCCATGACCGGAGGTTTTCTGGCTCCCTTTCTTCCCGACCAGCCACGAGCCGCGGCCATTATCTTTGCCTTCCTGACGCTGTTCCTCATTCTTCTGGGTTTCCTCGATCGGCTCACCTTGACCTGGTCAAACAACCTGATGGCTGTCAGGTTGCAGCAGCGCCTGCATGATAAGCTCCTCGACCTGGGACCCACCTACCACCACTCTCATGACCTGGGCGAGACTATGCTTATTGTCACCCGGTTTTCTTCACCCACCCAAATCTTGCTGCGCGACCTGATTTCTTTTCCCGTGGTGCGGGGTGTCGGCCTCATTACTGCCATAATTTTCCTCGCGAATAGTTTTTCGATGATGGGTGACCCCCCCCTCTGGATTCAGAGGACCTTGTTGGCTACTATCTTTATCCTGCCGATAGGGGGTTGGTGGCTTTCCCTGAAGTTGCGGGTGGCTTTCGAAAAGGTGCGGGATAGTGAAATGGCCCTGGCCAATGAGTTTTCCAATTCAGCCGCTCTGCCCCTGGAGGTACAGCTCATGGGAGCGGAGCCGCAGCGGTCCCAGGCCTTTGGTAATCGCCTCAAGACCCTTATACGTTACACTATGGCGGCTTTCCTGCGTAATGAATGGGCTTTCCAGTTTCAAATCAACACTCCGGTGATTTTGCAGGCGATCTTTCTGATCTATGGGGTCTTTTATGCCTTGCAATCAGGAAACCCGGCCGCCCCTGGGGCCATCCTGGGAATTTACTATTTCGTGCCTCAGGCGGTTAACCCGCTGCAAGAGCTCATACAGTTCTTTGCGGGTCTGCAATCTTCCTG